>Ga0228710_1005936_pt1 | contig 18788 bp, 6 predicted proteins | sample MedpolnodulmetaG_FD_177995 | JGI IMG/M metagenome (GOLD analysis project Ga0228710, IMG submission 177995) | Root nodule microbial communities from Medicago polymorpha collected in Santa Monica, California, United States - pink nodules | ecosystem: Host-associated > Plants > Roots > Nodule...
TATAATAATTCATCGACATATATATTCATGCAGCAAATCATCAGTCAAGGTTATTCATGACAAACAAAGTTAGACTCATCACAACATAGGTTAAATACTCTTAAACACTATAATTGAACTTATAGTACACAAGCTTTGAAGTTTGGAGACAATTCACAAGTTTTGGATTGACTTAGAAATAGTTACTCGGGATTTTCATAAAATTTCACTAAGACCTACTTGGAGTGTTTTCATCATAACTCAAAAATCATAAATCATTTTCACGTCAAACCAAAGCCATTGGAAATCTAACAAAATTATCTACAGCTTTCATGTTTACACCAAAGACCAATTCTGTACCTATTAATATCCGTTTTCATTTCAAATTCGGAAAAAGTTGTGCTGAAATTCATAAAGATTCATTGTGACCTACGTGCAGTAATTTGACCATAACTCAAGTTCTATAAATCATTTTGATGTCAAACCAACGGCATTAGAAAGCTAACACAATTATCTACAACTTTCATGTTACACCAAAACCCAGTTCAAAGCAGAAACATATGAAAATGACGCAAAAACATGAAACAGAGAATGCTGTCAAAGGAAACTCTCGGGAAAACTCCATTTTTCACCCAAAAACCTAATTTTCATCAACCTCAATCCCAAAATGATAGGAAACTCAACCTATGATCATTCTACAATCTGAACATCAATTATCTATGAATTCTACGGACTTTCTACACTCTTAACAACCAATTCTACGTGTTCTATCATTAAATCCGATTTTAAACCTTAGTTCTCAATTTTACATGAACAACAACAAAACTACCTGCTAAATTCAGTTTCAGAATTATACCACTTAAGATTAGAGAATATTAGTCTCACCCTTACCTTAGATTAGATGATTGCAAGGTTCTACGAATTCTTCTCTTCTCTTGGTTCTCTCTTCTCTTCGTTCTCCTCTTTTGCTTCTAAACCTAATTTGTGCTGCTCTCTTCCTTTTATATCTCACACCCTCAACATATTTTTCAACCAAATATACGTATTTTCTAACTAAGCCCACATATATTTTCCAACTAAACCCACACATATTTTCTAACTACATCCACGTATATTTTCTAACAAAATCAACGTATTTTCTAAATATATCCAACATATTCTACCAAATAATAATATAAAGCCACATAATAAAATAATAAAACATCACAACACGTCATAAATCAACATAAATCACATAAGTCATATAAAAGACTTTAAACTCAACCAAAAATAATTAAATAATAAATTGGGGCGTTACAATATTGGTCAACCACAATATCATAAGTGGTTTTTTTTCTCTCTCACTCTCTCACAAGATTTGTTTGTCATTTTGTACACATAGCATTGTGGTTGGTCAATGTCGCCAATGCCACCCGTGGCGGAGCCAGGAATTTCATAGAGTCCAGGCAAAAAATTTATCGCAAATTCACATGTGACATAATATTTAAAATAGGCTTAATTATTGAAATTGACCTTGTAATTAAATAACACATATTTTGACTCTGTAATATACGCGAAATCCAAAAAAGCAACCAAGAGATTGAATTTTTTCATGATTTCTTATATACGTGTTAAGAACATTAAAATATGGCTTTACACAAAAAAATTATAAATTTTTGACAAACGACAGATTAATTATGAATTTACCTATAAATCGAATTTTGAGCTCATTATTTGCAGAGACATCTATAAAAATGATCTGTAAAGTTTCATAGCAATTCGAAGTCGTTTAAACTTATTTTGATTTTTCTAACAAAATGTGCAAAATTGAATTTTTTTTTTCCGAGTAAGCTTATACTCACAGGTCAAATTTAGTTCCCTAATTTTGTAGGTATGACTAGAACATGATAAGAACCTTCACAATGAAATTTTGTAGGTATGACTAGAACATGATAAGAGAGATACAAATTAATTGTAAATTGTTTAAGAAATTCATAATTATGGCGGAATAAAAATCCATAATTAATTTGTCCCTAGTCGAAAAAATTTAATTTTTTATGTAAAGCTATATCTTAACGTGCTAAACATGTATGGAAAAAATAGTGAAAAAATTCTACTTATAGGTCACAGTTTTAGACTACGTGTATATCATAGTGTGGTAAAAAATAAGAAGAAACTCAAGTTACAATGCTAGAATATATGTTTTGTATTTTAGAGAGTCATTTTTCAGACATAGTGTATATTACAAGGTCAATTTGAACAATTAACTCTTTAAAATAAGGGAGATGAACCTGCAATAGTTTGCTAAATAAAATTAGGAGGTAAATGTCTTTTCCGAGACCTCTTTGCGTGTGAGAATTTTCAGATTTTGCCCAAAATTTTCCTTTTTTAAGTGGGTTAATGAGCTATTGGGTTGTGTCATATATAAATAAATTACCGATTGAGCCCTGACAAGTGCCCAGGGTCGTCGGGCGGTTAAACCGCCCATGAATGTCACAAACCACAATGTCACTCAAAGTGCTACACTTTCTTCTCATCCATGTGAAGAATCAAAAAACAGTGAACCCCATAGATTTTAACTCTCTCTTCTCTCTTTCTTGCCACAACCAAACAAGAGAAGTGTAGGACTTCTATCCTATTTCTCTCTCTTTAACTTCTCTCTCCTTTTTCTCCTTTACCAAACACAGTGTAAAATTCTAATAAATTTGTCCTATAAATTTTACAATTAAACCATGTGTTTGTTTTCAAATAATGAAAGTGTCATTAAGCGCGAAAAAAAAAGGTGTGCCATCTCAAGGGAAAATTGTGGAGAGCTACCAATTTTATTTTATTTTTAAGAGGAGAGCTACAAAATTTAAAAGATAACAAAATATAGAAAAGCAAACTTGCTACAAAAAAGTCACAATTATATGGTTATGGAACTAAAACATAAATAATATAACGTGTCACATTATTATTAGTTTATTCCTTTTACAGTCAAGTGGTTCCACTGACATTTTTGATAAGAGATGTTACACTGACATGACATCCCAAAAGTAATACCCCTATGTCCTACAAAATAATCATAACACACGAATTAAATATACGATATTGTAATGAAAGGAAAATAACAATTTTACATATCTTTTTCATCCTTATAAATATACTAATTTTTTTGGCTTAAATGCATTTTTCGCCCCCTATGTTTTAAAAAGTTGTGATTTTGACCCCGTATAAAAAAATGGATATTTTAACCCTCTAACTTTTGACCCTCTTTTGATTAGCTGATTTTATGACAATTTCTCAGTCTCTGATGGTGTAAACTGGCATGGGGATAGAAGGATGCTGATAAGTGGAGTCCAAACTTACTTGGTGTCTAAATTGGCATGATAAGTGGAGTCCAAACTGATAAGTGGATCCTTCTTTAGGAGGCCAAAAGTTACACCATGCCAGTTTGAACTCCACTTATCAGCATCCTTCTATCCCCATGTCAGTTTACACCATCAGAGACTGATAAATTGTCATGATCTCCATCAAAATCAGCTAATCAAAAGAGAGTCAAAAGTTAGGGGGGTCGAAATATCCAAAAAATTTTAAAGGGGGTCAAAGTCGCAACTTTTTGAAATATAGGGGGTGAAAAGTGCATTTAAGCCTTTTTTTTGAAGAAGTTAAAATAGAATTTATTAAAATCACAATGAATCTTAACCAGCACAAGGAATGCTAGATTAGAAGTCGTAAAGTAGCAACATACAAAGGAAAACAAAAGTTGTACCAAAACCTTCACCCAACATACATAAAAAATAAAAAAAACACACAACCAACATCACAAGCAGCCACAAAAACAACTTCCACTACCTACATTCTGCTGCTCGCACACAACCCCTAGTCAACAACATCAAGAACCAACACAACAACCAACAACCAACAACCTTTGAAACAATAATAACCACCTTCACCACAATTGCGTTCGATGTCACTTTAACGAATTCACCTTTGCGACAACAACAACCAGCGCAACAGCAAAATCCACTTTCACATCAGCAACACCATCGATCCACATCGACAAACCACCAGATAACAAGGTAGCATTAAAGATCCACCGACACCTCCTCACATCACCAAAAATGTGGCCTACTTCACCACCTCACACCACCATCACCTCCTTCAAGCCAATAGGAGGAATGGCAGCGCAACCAATATCAGTTCGAAAACAACCAACAAAAAAAAAAAAACTGCCACGAGTAAGCGGAAGTAGATATGGACTCATATTTGCAGTAACCACGAGCAAACAACACCACAACCAAAACTTCACCATATTCCATTTAATACTCAAAGGAATGAGATTCTAGTCACAAAATAACCAATCACTCAACAAAATCACACCACTACAAACAAAACTGTGATGTAAACCACCACCACCAAATTGCAAAGCCTTTGATGAGGGTAAAACTAGCTTCCATATCATAATGTTGTTTCCACCTTGGCAGCCCCCGTAACACACAAACTCAAACTCACGAGGTACCCATAACAAACTAGAAATCATTATCAACCCCAAAACAAAACGCCAAACTTGGAATAGAATAGTAATCACCAACAAAACACACTAGAAATCAACCACTACTAACATCAACAAAATGAAATCAAAGAATCGCCGCCACCACAACTGTCACTAGTGGCCCTTGGAATCAACCACCGCACTACCACCTTTTGCACCCATGGTTCAACCCTCATCAACACCCTTTAACCTTTAAAACAAAACATCCATATAAACACCCGGATCTGAAAATTAAACCACAACACAAAACCACCTTTCAAATATTTCGAAACAACGTCGTCGCGTCACACAAAACTAGATCTGACACACCCGAACCACCACTATCAGAACCGACGCAACCTCCGAAATCAAACAACGACCACCGTACAAAAAGGAACCGTCGTTGAGAGAACCGACACGTGAGGTGATGCGAATGGCTGAGCCATCTTCGCACCACCACCTACCCATACTATATCTTGGATTGTTGAGTTTGGATAAATGGGTAGGCGCGCGGGAAGCAAAGTTAGAGAGAGGTCAGAGGAAGGGCGGTTGTTTTTAAGAAGAAAAAAAGAAAAGAAAAAAGTATACTAACTTTTTGTTTTAGTCCCTTTAAAAAATTTCTTCAACTTTTAGTTTCAATAAATTTTCAATCACTACATTTGGTCCATATTTTTAAGTTAATTTTTGTATTTTTTTACTGAAATTGTTCAGAAATGTGTAGAATATTGTAAAAAAATTAAAAAAAATAGAATTTTTTAATAAAACACAAATTAAATATGAATTTTTAACCGTGATAAATATAAAAATTCATATTAAATTCATGTTTTGTTAAAAAAATTCTAATTCTTTTGAGAGTGATTCTTCTAATATTATGAATTTTTCTGCAAAATTTTATTCAAAAATATGAATTCTACATATGAGTTTACTTTATAGGATGGACCAAAAGTGAATATGAAAAAAAAATTAGGGACTAAAAGTTGAAGACGTTTTTTAGAGGGATTAAAATGAAAAAGTTGACATATTTATAAGGACCAAAAACATATTTAAACCGAAATTTTAAGAGAAATAGATTACCTAAGGAATGATACATATTTTTTTAATTAGAAAATACAATTGAATAAAAGTAATTGATGTTACATTGAATATTTAAAATAATAGTTATTTTAGAATTTTTTTTATTGCAAATGTGTTAGAAAGATGTAGTTTGAGACTTTGACTCTGCTTCTTTCAAGATTTAAGTGTGAATTCTCTTGATATTGATTTATATGGATTAGTGTATACTTGTTCTTGTGATGATAAAAATTGATTTTGAATAAATTATTTTTGTAAAATTGATTTCGATTGAAAGTGAGTTGAGGGTAAAATGATTTATATTTACATATAGTTATGAAAAAATGAGTTGAACTAAAATTTGTGTTATAGAACCAAAAACTACAAAATGCATGTTTGGTTCCGGATTGATAATTATTGATTTTGAGTCAATTGATTCTATAAAATTAATTTAGGTTAAAAATGAATTGAATGTAAAGTTATTTGTGAATGTAAAAGTGAGTTAAAATATAAATTGGTGTGTAGAAGTCAATTCTAAAATTAAAAGTTGCAAATCCTAACTTGAAACAGTATCAATTCTCGAGGTAAAATCAAATTTACTTGAAATCAACCAAACATGTTAGATTCAATTCTATACTCAAAATTAACAATGGCCGCGCTAGAAATGTGGTTAAACATTTATAACTTTAAGTACAATCAATTTTACAACCAAAATCATTTGTAATTAAACATGTTAGAATCAATATCACCATTTCATAATAAATTTTGACTCATTTGAAAATGAAATCAAAGAGACACTTAGTTCATATAGATGTTTGTTTTTGCTTAAAACAAACTCTTATTATTAGTGTGCGGTGAAATTGATCCCATATTACTAATCAATAATTATTTAAAATAAATAAGAAAATAGGAAAACTAATTTACCTCTCATGTATGTCATATTTAATGCAGCTCGCTCTCTTGAGGAATGTAGTTGTGTTAAATTTTTGAGGTAAAGCTTTGTTATCCATAAAAGTTATACGCGTCTATTGGAGTAGTGTTCATTGTTGCGTCGATAGTCTATTCACAAACAAAAGTAAATAGTTATTTTGATCACCAAATGTTTAACAAATAACCACAATACTTATAGAGATATTGTGGAGTTCTATAAGTATTGTCACATCAATAATTCGATATACATATATTTATTGATATGTAAGTTCTATAAGTATGTATTTATTACTATTAGTCTCAATATGAAAAGAGTTAATATTAGTATTGAAAGACTATTTTAACGTGTGAGATTAATTTAACTAACGAAGTGCACAATCAAAAATAATTTTTAAAAGAGTAGTGATATTTGTATAACTATTTGTGACAATTTTGATAACAACCTTCTTTTTCTCTTTTCTTATCGATTAAAAACAATAGAAAGAAGAAAAAAGAAGAGAAGAAACAAAAACATAATGTAAATACTATAAAAGAGTTGTCAAAAAAGGCTTTGTCTAACATGTGCAACATTATACATGTTAAAACAATTAATAGTAGTAATTTATTTTGGAAAACAACAATTATTTATTCAAAAGTTTTATATTTAATATTAAATGTACAAGTTCTAATATAAAATTTTATTTAAAATTTTTTAACATGTGCAAATTTACAAATGATAGAAAAATCGGTCAAAAAATTATCACAAAATAGTTGTTTAAATATTTTTTTTAATTTCGTTACATTAAATTATTATTATATGGGTGGTGTTAACTTGTGCTCTTACGACACGTTTTAAGAAATCTAAAAGAAAAAATATTCTCTAAAATTTTGTGTATTCAATTCATAAAAAAGTTAAAAATTAAATATAATGCATGTATTTCAATAAACCATTTCTATATCACATTAACATGTGTCTTTTAAAACGCAAATTAACATTTTGATTACTATATCTATTAGTTATGAGATAAAAATGAGTTAGAAAAGAAAAATCCTATCCAATCTTGTTCTGACAGAGTTAATACGAAAACGACTACTACGAATTTAAGTTACCTCTTCCTCTTCTCCCTCTTTCTTCACTCTTCTCCTTTCTTTCTTTCTTCTTCTTCTTCTTCTTCTTCTTCCTTTTCCATTCATCTTCTTCATAACCATCACCTTCACATTCCTTCTCAAACCCTTACCAAATTCTTCCTCTCCAATCTCTCAACAAACTCGCCGCAAACTCCATCATCTCCGATGGCCGGACAATTCTCCAGCTCCGTCGAGTTCGGTCTCAACCTCTCAAAACGAATTCACCACACAAAACTATCAGCTCCAGCTCCATTACCGGAGATGACGAGGTCGATAGATGAACACCTACCGTCAGCGCCGATGTGTTACGCGGTGATACCTGATCCGGACATAGTAGACAATCCTGACATTCGGAGCTATCAACCTTATGTGTACGGACGGTGTGATCCTCCGGCGTTGATACCGCTTCAGCTTCATGAAATCGCTATGGATGTTGAGTGTTGTTTGGATACGGCGTTTGTAACTGTCACCGGACGGTGGCGCGTGCACTGCGTGAGGGGAAGTTGTTTGTGTGATTGTCAAGTTGCTATTCCTATCGGAGAACAGGTGAATAAACTTTTTCTTTTTTAATTATTTTTTATCAAATATTTTAATTTTTTTTATGTAAAGCATATATAAAACGTATTTATTCATAATAATCAATTCAATCTAAAGTTATTCACCAACCAAAAAAAAATCAATCTAAAGTTATTAAACTCATCAACACAAAGTAAGTTAAAACAAGTTTATAATTCTCGACCGAAATTCATACAATGGTTAGACCTTCTACTCGTATCAATGGTCTCTTGATACAATTTTTTAGCTCATGTCACTTGTGACTTGTGAGTTAGGATTAGGGTTATTTCATTGTTAATCTTAACAAGCATAATGGTTATGTGCGACTTTGCATCAATTATATCTTCCATGATCGGAATTCTTTTTTTTATAAAATAGTCTAGTGGTTAAAATTCACATTTTTTTTAAGATGAATAAGTTGGGTGTTTGAGGTTTAAACCACAACCTCTACGTATAACAATGCATGTCCGTGTCAACTGAGCTACGCGGTGATCATGAGCTGAATTCTCTATGATAAAGAAAAAAAAAACTTTATGACTATAACAACTAGTATTATTATTACTTTTATATTTAACAAGCAGGATCATTTAAAATAAAATAAAAAACAGTTTTGATAATTAATATTAGAAAGTAGTTTCTACTATATATATGATAACTGAAAAGTAAAGGTCTATAGTATTTTATAATATTAAAAGGAATTTTTTTTGTCTTTGTATATTTGTTCTTTTTTGTCTTTTTATCAATTTGTTTAAAAATGTTTGGAAGAAAGAAACAAAAACGAAACTTGGCGTGAGTCTCGTGTGTGAAGTCAATAATACAATTTTCTAATTAAATAAATAAATCACTTCCTGGTTTTTCTGTCATTTTCTTCTGGCATTCGAACCTAATATAGGAAACTGTTTGCATTTGTTTTTTTGGAACTATGGTAAATTTGACTATTATATTGTAAAATATATGTAATGATTGATAGCTGAATAAAGCTCAATCTTGCTTTTTGTTGGACAGTAACAGCACCAATTGAAAGGTTGAATAATTTGTCCGGGAAAGTTGTCGTTTTCAGGATGATCGAAATATCGGTCTTCTTTTAAACTGAGTAGTACTTCGTTTGCTCTAAATGAATTGAGTCATTTGTTCATTTCACACGTATTAAAAAAAATGAATAAGAGAAAAAAATGTTTGAAGTGTTCTTATTAAGTATTGGTGCATTCTCTACTATCATAAATGTAAAGTGGAATATATTGAATTGTGAGTGATGAAAGTAGAATTAATTAGAGTTATAAAAAGAAAAAAATAATTAATAGTATTGAAAAGTAAAATGACTGAGATTTTTTTCACATGAATAACTAAAGTGATAGAGTAATACTATTGTTTTAATGAGTTTAGAGAAATGATAATTTGTACAATCATATTACACATTATATTTTTAATCTCTCTTTTTATTTTCTTATCTTTATTGTTTTTATTAATAAAATAAAAAGAGAAAAAATTGTTACAAAAATTATCACAAATAGTTATATAAATATCATCATTCAATAAATAAAATACTTCATAACATAATATTTAGTACATTTAACTCTACGACTAATGTTGATATTTTGAAGAGAACGCCTATATTTTGAAGGGGACACCTCCGAATTCTAATATCATCACACTACTCAATAAATAAGAGAAATGATAGATTGACAACCAAAAAGTTGTCCTACATCATATATTCATACGATTTTGAGGGCAGATCAAATTTATTAATATTTCTTACCACCTTGGATTCCGTGCATGCTTTGAATTGCTTCATGGGTATATATGGTGTAAGCAAAGTTGTTGATTTATGGTTGTCAAAATATCATCGCTCATAAATAAAGTACTTCATAAAATTATGTATACTTAACTACAACTAATGTTGATATTTTGAAGAAAGACACCTTTTATATTCTAATATCACCACTCAATAAGTAAATAACCAATAAAGTAATGCTATGTACAAATGTTATATATTTTGAAGAGGACACCTCCATATTCTAACTTAGAACCTCCTAATTGTTTATGACTTTCATGTGAAGTTTGTTATTTCGCTTACGGATTAAAATTAAACCGATGCTATACCAAATAAAAAATTACTTGCCGGAATAAAAATGTGAAATTGTTATTTATGTGTTGTAAAAAGATGTTCTATTTGTTTTCATAAAAAAAACACTAGGTTATTTTTTTCTTGTTTTATTCAAGTAAATAAATATGTTCATCATCCAATACGTATGATTTTGTAAGTTAAAAGGATGTTTGAATGATTTTTTACCTTTATTTTTTATTAATGCATTTTTTTTTTTGACAAAATTAATGCATTTTATGTAATTATAATAATATCAAATTGCTATCATTTTGTTTTTCCAAATGCATGAAAGAGAGTAATCATGATTCATGATGATAACATAAAAGGGAACACATCCAAGGAGAATAAAATAAAAGCCAAGCAATGTTTTTGTAAATTTCCTTTCTTACAAAAATTAAGGGGACCACAACTAGGGTGAGATGAGAACATAAGGTTAAAATACGAGTATTTTCCTATAAGTGTGTACCAAGGGCAAGGAACAACCTTGACTCCTCATCTTCCATTAAAGGAAACTTTAGTCTTTCTATCTTATTTTCTTTTTAGATTCGTACTACACTTGCGTAATGAACACATACACGACACGAGAACATGCATACTTTTTGCATATGATATTTCTAATTAAAAACTTAATATAATAAATCTTAGTAGTAGTAAAACAAAGTAAATGGTAGCAACTTTATCAACTTATGCCTAAATCTCAACATAGCGATAAAATTTGGTAAACATACCATAACATAATACCATAAGTCGCTCATAGATAGTGAGAGATGTTAACAAGAAGATCTAAGCTGATGAATAAAATGGAGGAATTATTTTTTGTGTAATTTGTGCTAGAAAAGAAATATTCAAGCTTAGAACAAAATTTTATGGTACAGTTCTAACTTCTAAGATGTGCAATATTTTATGTGACTGACAACATTTGTTTAGACAAGAATACGCACTTTTAGGATTGAATGATTAAGTACATGAGATTTTTAAAAAAAAGTCAAATAGTTCAATTTCCAATGTATTGAATACATAATTTTTCATAAAAAGTTACCATTTAAGACTCTTAAAGAGTGTTCCAGGGGTACTCGTGAACATTTCCCTTAAGTATAATCCATCCCTAGGAATCTAGGATTCATATCTTTGCAATGGGTTAGTTTAGACAATTATGGTATCTTGAGTTATGTATTCATCCTGCTTGGTAACAATGTATTGATGTTGGTTTATCAGTTGGGAGAACATCATCATCAATGTACATTTGCTTAACAAAGTTGTGTTTCTTATTTGTTCATCTTGTATCAGTGATATTTGGTCAAGGTGGTCGCAGTATGGAGTGTTGTCCTGTTTCTTAATTTTATCATTTTATCTCATGATGAGAATGCATACCAATTTTTCCTTCAACTGTTGCAGACTTGTATTTTGTATTGTTTCATAAGTTCTCAAGTTAAATATGATGTGGCTAACAGGGTTCACTTCTAGGTGTCGAGGTCAATGATTTTGGAAGATCCTATCATACTGAATTGGTCTCTCTAAAGGATGAAAAAGAAAAGCAGAAAATGGCCAAAGCTAAAGACGGATTCTATTTGAAAAGCCAAATATACATTGTTAAGATTCCACAGGTTATTATCACATATCAGAAATAATTGATAGTTATTAACATGTACATCATATATATTTAAAACTTCATTCTGTCTTGCAGTTTACGGGAGGCTCCATCTTCTCAGTTAAGATCAGATGGTCCCAGAAAATATTATTTCATGATGGCGAGTTCTGTCTTAACATCCCTTTCTGCTTTCCTTCATATGTCAACCCTGTTGGAAGAACAATTTCTAAGAAAGAGAAGATATTTTTGAAATTGAATTCTGGTACTGCAAATGAAGTGTTATGCAAAGCAACCAGCCATCCTCTTAAGGTAAAAACATATCGCATATTGTGCGCCGTTTTCAAATTACCAATGTTCAATTTGGCTTCTTTTAGACTTAAAATAAACATCAGCTTTATTACTTTCCAGGGAGTAATGCGCCAAGCTGGAAAATTAAGTTTATCATATGAAGCAGAGGTACCAGCTTGGTCAAGTACAGACTTCAGTTTCTCGTACACGGTACTAGAAGCATAGCATTTTTTTTATATATCTTTTAATGTGATTCCCTAAAAAGGAATAAATTCTGCATGATAGACATTCAGGATGCTCTATCACTATTAGCTTAACTTGCTGGTGCTTTTACAGGTTTTTTCAAGTGACATATTTGGTGGTGTTCTCTTACAATCCCCTTTCCTGCGTGATTTTGATGAAAGAGAGATATTTTGCTTGTATCTTTACCCTGGAGATTTCCCGGATAGAAAGGTTTGTTTCAATATTATACTATGTCCATTTTTTTCTTTTCAAAAATATAATTTTTTTCTGATTGTTAAGGCAGAAAAGCTAGGTAAGATAGTGTGTGTGTAACATCAAATGGTTACATTGTAGTTTGCACATGTCCATGTTTGTTTCAAACTTAAGCAAATTTAATGGAGCATTTATACATTGATAGGTTTTTAAAAAGGATGTGGTGTTCGTAGTAGATATAAGTGCAAGCATGAAGGGAAGTCCTCTTGAAAATGTAAAGAATGCACTGGTAGGATCACTCTCTCAATTAAACCCGCAAGATAGATTTAACATTATAGCTTTCAATGGGGAGGCCTATTTATTCTCGCCAACGATGGAACCAGCTACAGTGGAAGCAATTTTAAAGGCTGCCAAGTGGGTTGACACTACTTTTATAGCAAATGGTGGTACAAATATCATGCTTCCCTTAACTCAGGTAATTCTAATTAATTTACAATTTCCATATGACGTGCCTTCTTTTCTTACTTCATGGCTTGTTAATCAAAACCTCTCTTATTTCTTGATGTCCCTGTATAATCTTCTTATAATGTTAACCATGAATTTATAAGATAGATGGATTGCTGGTATGGAGTACTTTCCTTATATTAAGTAGCAAGTACAATGCAGTGTTTATTTGATGTCCTATTTTTTCTCTATCTTAGGCAATGACCCTACTACGGAAATCAAGTCATTCAGTCCCTCTTATTTTTCTTGTTACTGATGGGTCTGTTGAAGATGAAAGAGAGATATGTGAATTTGTGAAAAGCTATGTAACGAGTGGGCAATCAATTCGCACACCCCGCATTTGTACTTTTGGCATAGGTAAGAGTTCTAGCTTCCTCTTCTCTTTGTGGTCATTAGAAAATAGATTATCTGATATCATTAATTAGCAATGTTTGTTTGATACTTCAGTCTCTTCTAACGGAAAATAGATTTTTTGTTGCAACACTTTTAATAACTTCTCTGTTTTCTAATTTGAAAATTTCAGGTTTATATTGTAATCACTACTTCCTACAAATGCTAGCACAAGTTGGGAGGGGTCACTATGATGCTGTTTATGATTTAGGTCAGTATCTTTTTCTTGTCCAGCTAACCAAACATTCCTGCTTGAAGTTAGCACTGCAGATTGATGCTTAAACAAGAAAGATTTATTGTTTTGTCATAGAGTCACAATAAGTACTAATCAGTGTGTATGCTGAAAAACTAGCTAACAAATTGTGCCCTTTTTTTTTTTTTTTTAATGCCTGAATGAACCCTCAAGTATTCAGGCTTTTCAAAAAATGCCAAATATTTTGTATTCTCAAGGGATACAAAATTAATTGCAAAATCATATCGTATCTAGGCATTTCATTGATCTATCTCTCTGTCTCTCTAAATCATGTCCAGATACAATTGACATTCGAATGCAAAGACTATTCAGTACTGCTTCATCGGTTATAGTTTCTGATATCACCATCAAAAGTTTAGAAGGGCTTGATTCACAGGAGGTACATATCCAGTAAAGTTTTGTCTTCAATTATAACTGGATACACGTGTTCTAATGAGCTAGTTTACTTAGTGATCATATTTATGTTACATTATGTCAAAAAAACAAAAATTATATGTTACATCTATTTGATGTTTAACTATAGTTTGATTAATGCAGTTGTTCCCAACTCATATTCCTGACCTATCATCTGGAAGTCCATTGATCATATCAGGTAGATACAATGGAACTTTTCCTGAACTTGTCAAGGTTACTGGTACTTTGGCAGATAGGACCAGCTTCGTAGTGGACCTTAAAGTGAAGAGAGAAAAGGATATGAAACTCACAAATGTAATATCTCGAACTCTAAGGCTCCATTATCACTTGTTCAGTTTAGATGCCTATTATCTTGTTGAGAATCTAAAATTCATATTATCTTAGTGTATGTTTGGTTATGTGTTAGCAAAAATTGATTTTATAAAATTATTTTTGGTTAAAATTGAGCATGTAAAGTGATTTATGTTTAGAAACATAAAAACGAGTTAACGAGAAAGCTGCTGCTAAAATCTTGTTTGGAGACAAAAACAACAAATCTCAGCTTCAAGTTAAAATACATTCCTGAGGCAAAATAAATTATACTCAAGAGCACTAAAACATGTCAAATAATTCTCTGTATCAAGAATTATTTGTGCTCTCACAAAAGTGAATGCAACACTTAGCATGTTAACTGCATATTACCATGCAACTCATAAGCACAGCAGCTCTTACACGAGTATCACCATGTTCCCAGAGTCAGGCTCTTGTCTACTTGTAGATCCTTTAATAATTGTGATTTCTGAATGCATACTCAATTATGCTCTGAAATGCATCTTGATGTAAATTTTGGTATTTACTCCAGGTCTTTTCAAAGAGACATATTGACCTAGTCACTGCTCGTGCCTGGTTATTAGAAAGCCAAGAGCTAGAGGAAAAGGTTTGTCTATATTGTACTTATATGCATGTTATGATTCTTTCTAAAAAACAAAAGGAAACTAAGTAAGAAGGCAAAAATGGAAAATATGTGGAGATAAGTTTTTATTCAAATTTCAATCATTGACTTCAAACAAAGTCATTCTGATTTTACTCACAATGTTAGAAAGAGTTATACTCCAAGTGGTTAAACAATTGTAATTTATTATTTGTATTTCTCCCTCACTCATTTCTAACCAAATGCTAAACTGCTCTCTAATAGGTTTCTAAAATGAGCATTCAAAATAACGTTCCATCAGAGTATACTTTCATGGAGATGATTCTTGTGAAGAAAAATGATGTCAAGAAGGAACCTGAACCATTTCTGTTACAAAAGGTAGACCTTTACCTTGGTGTTCAAATATATAATAATAATGGCATATTTTATTACCCGTCCGTAAAATATCAGAGCAGTTCCATTATTTTTCCCTTTTGCACAATACACCCTCCAGTCACTATTATAAGCAAAAATCAACATTTTAGATTCATTCATTAAATGATTACGTGGTCTACAATAAAGACCGTATACATCATTAATTGAATGAATCTAAAATATATATTTTTGCTTATAATAGTGACGGGAGTGTGTATGTATCAGATTAATCTGTGTCTGTTGTCCAACACATACACGGCGCTGACACATTGTATAATCATGTACAATCGCTATTATTTTCTTAAATCATTGCATTTGTCCTTGTGTCACTGTCGTGTCTGGGATCCCTATCGGTGTTTCATAGTGTATGATTACCTACACCCCTTCAAAACAGGCATACGGCACACTTAGCTTCAAGGGATTGGAAGTTGAAATCCCAAAGTTATTTCTTGGAGGACTGAGTCATGGATTTGGTGACTTGAAAGCAACTGCTGAGAACACTCCACCAGCAACAAAAGAAGCAAAACCATCTGAAGGACTATTGGGGAAAGCAGCTTCTACTTGTTGTGGTAGGGTGGCTGATACATGTTGTGGCATGTGTTTGCTAAAGACTTGCTCTTTTGTGAATGATCAATGCACCATAGTTTGCACTCAACTTTGTGCAGCATTAGCTTGTTTTGAGTTAATTAAATGCTGTATTGAGATCTGTGATTGTGAGTGCTTGTAGTGAAATTATATGTCCAGTTGAACATAATGTTATTGTTTAGTATGAATATTTACTAAACAGTGTACTATGTAAGATATTGTATAATAATAATAATGTTTACAATCAATAATATGATAGGATAGCTTAGTAAAAAAAAAGGATAGCTTATCCTATCCGATCTCCTTTATCTGACCACCAAACAGACAAAGCATTTAGTTTGTTGTCTAATAAAGTGGGAGAGGCGGTAAAATGTAGTACATATTGAACAGAAACTGATTGCATCATTTTTGTTCCTTGATTAATGGCCTTATGTTTTCTTCTAATTTGAAGACTTTTAAAGTTCTAGCTGTGATTTTTATTCTAAGCAAAACAATATGATGTGATTGACTAAATTTAAATAGTATACTAATATTTTAGAAAAAGAAATAAATAAAAATTGAAAAAAAAAGAGAGATGTACATGCCACAGGTTAAAAAACATGACACATTAGTTTAAATTAATAGGTGTTGAGAATATAATTTATCTTACTAAATGTTTTCCTCCAATCAAGATACAACTTGTAGTGATTTGGGTATATCACTCCGTGTTTTGTCATCAATGTGAAATTTGGTGTTTAGACTAATCATTGGTTTGCTTTTCTGATTTGTGGTTCGTTCAGTTAATAAGATGACATATAGGCTAACTTGTACATCAAATATATAAGTTGAGTTACTGTTAAAAAAGTCTTGCCGGCTAGTAATTTACTTCCATATCAGCCAATCATGCCATCCATAACTCTATTATTAAGGGAATATGTCTTCATGCCCATCTTAACTAATATATTGCTTATCTACTCATGTTCTCTACATTTCTAATTTTTAAGGTAGTGAATGTTTTTTTGAATCGGCAAAATATTATTAACCACAAGTCCATGCAAGAAGCACTAATAAGCTAGGGATCAAAAGCAACAAATAAGGTGGTGAATGTTTGACTACGTTTTTTTCATTCAAACGAACTTTGGGTCAGTTTTACTTAATGTCAAATCAATGTTGTAGCCTCTTTGGATCTCATTAACCATTACCATGACCTTAATAAGACCCCATTCAACATTCAAGCCTATGTTGACTTAATAGCCACGTTTGACCGTCAACCAACAATTAGTCAACAACTGAACTGATTTGAATGTAAATCGATAAAACGTCCATCAAATTGTTAACGTCATAATGAACCGTGAAGTTAAATTATTGGGCGTCAGTACAACATCCGATAAAATAACTATTAAAATGTTAAAATACATAGAGAAAAAGGGGCATGCACTAAAAATAGCTTGTGCAACCAACCTTACTTTTCATTGAAGATCAACATTGTAAAACTAATTTATAGTGCATGTCCCTTTTTCTCTTATGTATTTTAACATTTTAACGGGGGTCGAAATTTCAACAGTGGGTCCATTTTTCTCATAATGGTGTGGGTGAAAAGAAAAAGAAAACATAATCTTTTTTTAGAATAATGAAATATTCTCTAGTTAGAATTGAGTCAGATTTATTTGAAGAAGCTCTATTAAAATATTTATTGTATAGACAATAAATATTGACAAAATTTAGATGAGGAAATGCATTTGGTTATAACTTATGAAATGTGTTTGTTTGTTCAAATTGACAAGTCAGTTTTGACTCGTTATATATTCAACTAATCAATTGGCTGTCAACACTATAAACGTGTATTCTGATCACCTTAATTTTGCCATTTTTTTTGGCATTATGTTACTAATTTGAATGGTATGGATTCGTTTGCAAGTTCATCTTTTTCAAGTTTCAACCACAAGAATTTGTGTTGTTTTTTTTTTTTATGTAATTTACCGGTTTGAATGGATACCTTATTTTTAATTTAAAAAATCATGAAAAATTAGAAAAAAATAATTTGAGACAATAATCTCAAGTCATGAGAATTATCTTTTTATTCATAAATGAATAAAACGACAATAACCAAATATTTTTTCACTGAGTGATGTTAGTTACATTGTCATAAACCATTTTCCGATCCAAGTCGGTATAAAGGGTGAACAGATTAGCCAATGCTTCGGCCGATTGGGTGGCAAAACATCTTCCAGTTAACTTTCAAATTTTTCTAAATAGATTTTTTGATAATTTTTCTAGGATTTCCTCTATCTCTAATAATTTAATTATTTTTCATCTAATCTACTCTTTTTAATACATTATTTAAAAATAAATAAATAAAATCCATCAATTAAAATGGATAAGTACCATTTTTTGTCAAAAAAGGATGTATGAGGATTATGACCTATTTTTGTCCATGTTCTTTTAGACTTTCTGTCGTAGCAAGTCTTTGTCGTTTGTAAGTCTTAACCACTTTCAGTTGTCTCTCCTTCACATCACACGTGCGAGGTATCTTTCTGTCTGAACATTCAGAATTTAAAAGAAAAATAAAAAATCAAATTATTTTCCCCTTTCATTGTGTAACGTTGTATTATTGAGATAGGAAAAGTATGTACCTTCTTTGGTATTCAAAACAATTACAAACATGGACCCACCCCCATTTTTTTATGTGATTATTTAATTACTGAATTTATATGAATTTTAATTTATGTGTTGTTATTTCTTGCAGTTTGGTTCTTCAAATGAGACCTCCTTTTGTTGGATTCATCAGAATACTTGGCCTTCTTGTTTTTG
>Ga0228710_1005939_pt1 | contig 18784 bp, 9 predicted proteins | sample MedpolnodulmetaG_FD_177995 | JGI IMG/M metagenome (GOLD analysis project Ga0228710, IMG submission 177995) | Root nodule microbial communities from Medicago polymorpha collected in Santa Monica, California, United States - pink nodules | ecosystem: Host-associated > Plants > Roots > Nodule...
AATTATAAATTTCAAAAATTTCAAAATTTATCAAATGAAAGTTAGAATTTGTGTAGATTATAAATTTATAATTCTAAAGCATAATAATTTGGTGTATAACTTTTTATGTTCTTGAAATAAGTTTCACGCGAAGAAGTTAACATAATTTGCATAGGTTATTGGTTACGGAGAAAATGGGAGGGAGAGTAAATTGAGTACACCTTGCATTTGAGTATTTAAATGGATCCCGCATGTACACATCACTCATTTATAATTTTTTAATAGCAGTACTTAATAAGTTCCTTCTTATAAGACCCTGAAAAAGTTCCTACCTAATAGGGGTACCTAAAAGGTATCGGGTCTTAAAAGGTTAAGACCCTTCCATTAGAGATGGTCTTATTAGTGCAAAATCTTAGATCAGGTGGTGCAATGTTAAAATATCAGGAAGTTCAAGTAACATTAAAACAGTGCCATCATGTGTAAAATTTAAAAGTCCAAGGGATGCAGCTGCATCGCTCCCTTATACGTGGCTCCGCCACAGGATTCAGTCACTTCTGCCGGTGGTATAGGACCATGTCTCATAATCAAGTATTTAGAGTTAAATTGGTATCATATACCATGAGAAATGTTGCACGATAAAGAAAAAAAAAATTACATTAAATGATTCCACCAATTCTCGTTTTAAAATGAAAAAGTTTCGGATTAAAATTTAAAATCTTTACACATTAACATTGGAGTTCTAAACAAAATCCAACAATAACTTTTAACGGGGCGGGGCGGGGCTAATCTTTGTCCCTCATGTCATTCTCTAGTCTTGTTTTGATAAAAAAAATAATAATAATAATTCTTCTCATTAATTTTCTCAAAGGAAATTGCTACTTACAACGAATCAAATCTCATCAAAGTATCACAATCTCGCAAGCTACCCCATGTATCACTCAAAAAAACAAAAACTTACCCATGACCTCTGTATATTCCGGACATTAGCAAATTGAATAGGCTAAATGGAGTACGTGAACAGTTCGCAATCAATTCTCTCCAGATAGCATCACTCTTTCTCAAATCCAAAATAATTGTATTTGATTTGTGTTGAGCACTAAATTATATTGGTACCTTTCTCAATCAAAATTTAAATTTTGATTTCCTATATTGTGATAGCCTCAACCTCTTCCTCTTCTGTTATGGATTGATCTTAATTTCATTCTATTCATGTGCTTCATTAAGCTTAACATGAATTTCTTCAATCAAAACTATTTTATTAATGGCGAATTCTATGGCGAGTTCTTAACTAAGTCACTCACTAATGAACATTAAAAAGTTACCATTAGATTTAGACATTTAGTTAATGGTTTAAATATGTTGAAATAAAAAATGGGAACGTTTTCACACTCAATTCTATCCCTATCTCTTCTCCATTTGCATCCTCTCCAACTCACATGAACATATACAGAATATTCTCTCTTAGAATAAAAAATCTGTTCTAAAATGATAATTGTAATCAGTCAATTTGAAAGACGCATTGTTCCTCTTTTCCGGATCTTATTATGACCGTTTATATTTTGTTTGTTTAAGGGTTGTTTATACTCTTCTCTAATCGCTTTGGTAATGGTAATTTTATTAATCAACTGCATCCAATTTAAAGTTTCTACAATTCTACTTAACCTTTGGGACTAAATCCAGGTAAAACAAACGAGAAAGATGTCAATTATCCTTCTATCTCACTATGGTGTACAAGGTTGTCAAAATCGGGACTTTACTTCAAGTCGAAAGGGAATAGCAAAATCGCAATCAAAATCGAAGGATTTTAAAGACTTTTGTATAATCGATATAGGATGGCAAAATCGAGACTCGTAAAATCGCAATCAAAATCGAGGATTCTACCCAAACAAAAATAATGCTAAATATATGTACCCAGACAAAATACATATACATAAATGACTCAAAGCCTAGATGCAAATATTCTTTAGTAGCATAATAATGCTAAACAACCTAGACAAAATACTTAAAGGAAAATCCTAGATGCCTGACAAAATACCTGATCACAAGTGAGTAAGGCTATTAAGTTTCAAGGCAAAGACTAGATGAGGAAGTGTAGGGGAAGTGAAAGAATAATTTATTTTTTGGCCATTTGGGTATTTATAGAACCGGGTCATTGATTCAAATCGGGTCAATTGACGAACCGGGTAAAAAAATGACCCTTATCAAAAAAATGAACAAAATCCTTCAAAATCCATCAGAATCCTGCAATTTTGAACGGATTTCACGATTTTGATAGGATTTTGCCTGTTTTTGGGATTCTAATATAGATTTGAGTCGTTGAAGCTACACAAAGTCGCAAAAATCTGGATTTGGGGACTTAAGTCGCGATTTTAACGACCATAATGGTGTAGCCTATATATGTCACGCTAATTAACATCACGAGTACCATTTCGTTCATTCAACTAGAGAGAATCCATATGGGGAAATAGATTAATCTGTCACAAATTTTTTATTTGCAGCAAGCATCTTCTGTAAAATTTTGGTGAGTTGCAGGGGATTTAGATGGGGAAGAAACTGACAGGATACTGTGCGTAAGTATGTTGGTGTTCTCATTTTTACTTAGAGTTATGTTATTTCAACAACCAACAACTTTTGAGACAACCATAATTTTACAAAGAAAAAGAGGTATTGGTACAAAACCCAAAGAAGAAAGTAAAAATATAACGTGAGTATGAGAGAAAGTTATCATAAAAATTATCAAAAAATAATTGTACAAATATCATTTATCTTTTTTTTTTTTAAAGCCAAAATGATATTATAACAAATCTATACCGTTAAAGACTGAGACCTCACTCTAAAATTCACTTTATTTATTGATACAAAATATATATTTTTGATAAACTTGCATGCTTCTGTAATCTTTATGTGGAATTAATGTATCTAATAGAGATTCATTCAAAGTTCAAACCATACTTTTGCCATATTATTTGGAGACCAACGCCTTCCACTAGATTTAACATTTGTATACTTATTAATTCGTTATTGTCTTTTGACAGACGTTATTTTATTATTCGATGACTTGAATTTTTGGGTGTAGAAATGTCGTTGTATTATTCGTTAGAACAAAAACATACTGTGATTCTTTTGACTGAAAGAACATACTATGATTGATTAGTTTTGTTTAATCAAATATTATTATTATTATAGTTTATTACTATTATAGTTCAACTATTATTATAGTTTAATAACAGATTCCTGTCAAAAAAAAGATTAATAACCCATATTCTATCTTCATTCACAAATTCAAACCGAATTATGTGCCCTCCTCTAGAATTCGCCCACGAATATCATAAAATAACAAAACTCAATTGTCATGCATATGATTAGGTATTAGCTTTTCCTTTTGACTCAAGTTTAGGTATTAACTGTTTGTAGGGGCTCTAGAAGAGTTTAGAGTAGAAAACTTCACTCGGTTGGACTCGATTTGATAAAAAGTTATTTAATTCAAAACTTGCCTTGAATTGATACGGATACATTTTTAGTATGAAATGAACTCGATTTAAATTTTTTTAGTAATTGGTTCAACTTTGTTCACTCAATTTAAGGATGATAATTAGACTCAAATCCGTCAGACATTTGCAAAAATATCTGCAATGGACATGGTAAAGACCCGTATTAATGAGTTTGAGTTTGGATAATTATCTATAAATTTATATGGGTGTAAAGGTGAATACGGCATTCTAATGTCCGACTCACATATATAATATTATATATAATTTAAATTTATACACCATAAAAGTTAATTACTTCTAAACTTTTTTACAATTATATAAACCTAAATCTTTTTTAGAAGTGTTTAAACTTAAGCCTAAACACCCGTTGCTGCTGCATCTTTCTTATTTATCAACATCTCTTCTTTTTTTTTGCATACATTTTTGTTTTTATCATTAGTTAACTCTGGATACATATAGTTCCAAATAGGAATCATTGATTCATCTGTAAATTATTTGTTAATTGTTGTGAAATTTCGATGTTAAAGTGTGGATAATGAACACATGTACGGGCACTTAGATATCTATAGAGCATGAGGATGGACAGTAAAGTTGTTCACCACGAAAGTATAAACTCGGACACAAACATTTTTTTACAAATGCACGTATGGGGACGGGCAATATAGTGCCCTATCCATTGGGGCATTGCCATCCCTACTCAAATCACATAATTCAAAAGTTAAAACTTGATATTTTGTACATTTTAAATTTTTTATTTTATTTTTGTAGATAGAATAATTGTTCTATTGAAAAATATAAATGTAAAATGGGTTTTTGAAAAAATCTTATTTTTTAGATAATTAAAATCAATTATCATTATGCTTGAAATAATTATTAATTATATGTCCACCTTTTTTTTAAGGAATATCCACTTTTTTTTTTGTAATAACTATATATCTACTTTATATAATCCCAAGCAAGAACCGGTGTTCTTATGTTGTTGCCCAACGAAAAAAAGAAGAGCAGATGTTAAGGATTATCAAAGTAGATAAAATTATTGAAGTTGTTTGTAGTTAAATATTACTCGGGTATCTGAATTGTTAAATGCATAAATGTGTTTGAACACTTTCATCATTTGAGTTAGTTTTTGGGATGAAACTCATTTAACATGATATCCGAACCGAGTTAAAAAATTGTTATGTGAGAATTAGACACGGACCACGTTAGACTTGAGGGTGTATATTGAAATTATTTATAGTTTGCTTTAACTCTCACATTGCTCATATTATTGAACTTTGAATTAACTTTTGTGATGAGATCCAAACTCGTTTAACAAAAATAATTATGTTTAAAAAAAGGAACCTACTAAACATGTATATATAAAAAGTTGAATTGTTTTTTGAATATTAATTTTAAAAAATATGAAGAGTTTTGAAAACCTATTAAATATAAATTATGTAAATTACAAAATCAATTATACAAACTTAAAAAACAGCAAATCAACATTTGAAACCAAAAGTATGTATAAGTACCAAAGTTCAAACATGATATTTTGAAATTGAGTGAACCAAATTATTATTGTTACGTTTCCTTTTGGTGAAAAAAGAATGCAAAGCCCAAGTGAACCAAATTTTCATGCCACGTGAGAAAGACCACCAAGCATATGGACTAACCAATTCTTTGTTTCTTCTTCTTTTTCTAAATAAAAATAAAAATAATAAATATTCCAAGTTGCGTGCTATTTGACTTGGACCCCTGAAATTTCAACTGACCAGTCTCCTCTGACTGCAATCTCCCTATAATAACTCCATCTCTCATCAAATCAAATCAAGTTGCATGAGCTTTTTCCACACCCAAAAATCCACTAGCACCGATCTTCTATTCAATACCCACAAATCTGCATGCATTTCTCAACTCTCACACACATACACAACATCACACTATAATTAAAGCTCTAGATTAATATATATCAAGATGGGAAGGAATAGTGGTGAATTAGGTCCCAAGATAGTGCAAATTGAAACACGATATGTACAAACCGATGCAGTGAACTTCAGAGATGTTGTTCAAAGCCTTACCGGGAAAAATTCCTCTACAGATTGGATAGGTCGAGGAACAAATGTTGCCACCGCCATGGCCGCCGCAGCTTCAGAGATTAAAGGAGGACATGTCAAGGTAGAGGATGTGGCTATTGATACAACTTCAACAGCTAAGTTGATGATGAACAACATGTCATTCAAAGATTTTGAAAGGTTGTTAGAGATGCCTCCACTTCAAATGGAAGAGATGTTATGGTTATAAAACTGTAGATTAATGGATATGTATGTGTAAAATTATTTTACACAAACCAATTGAAGTTTGTCAACGCTACAAAGAATCATGTAACTATCTTTGTTTTATATCTGTTAAAATGTGTGGTAGATTGAAGATATTGTAGTGATCTCTATAGAAAAATCAACATATATTTGTTGTAATTATCTGGTCATCGATGTTTTTTATTTTTATTTTTATTTTTCACATTTGTTTTTTTGTTGTTTTCTTCCACCCTGTCGGAAAAATTTGGCATATACGACAGATGATAACTTTTACACTTTTTATTTTATCTATTTTTAATTATTAGATAAATATTTTACGTGACTATTATCAGTTAATAAAAATGGCCGACACAATATTCTTTCAAAACTAAAAACTACACAATCGACAAGATTCACCAATATAAAAGAGTTTATATAATAAAAAGGAGTGTTATAAAAATGTTAATTGACAAATTTTATATAGAAAATCTATCATGTTTAAGTAGTACATATCTTTAAGATCGGGGATCATTAATTTGTAGCCGCATTGATGACAATATCTGTCTATCTGATTGTACTTGGAAGACTACGTGGAGGTATTGTATACAAGTGTTATGTTAGCTAATAGCTAGGGAGGTAGCGACAAGGAATTATGTCAAAAATAAAAGGACTTGGAAATATATTTTTTTAATACTATTTATAAATGTTTCTCCTTTCTAGAAAGTTAAGAAGAGAGTTTTGAAATTTTTAGATGTAAAATCAATAGTTTTGAAATTTTTAGATGTAAAATCAAGGATTAACGAGAGTTTTGAGTCTCTCTTTTTATTTTTTATCAAGTAGTTTAGTGGTTGGAGCTCACACATTTTAAATGTGGGAAAATGAGGCGTCCATGGTTCGAACCCCAACACATGCATTGTTCATACCAACTGAACTAAATTCACAGGGACAAGTTTTGAGTCTCTATAAATATATATTGTTTTTTACGTTCTTTAATTTCTCTAAATTTTTCTTAAAAAAAATAGTTTCTTAAATATTTTTGTCGCAAAAAATCACATATTGGATTGAGTGCGCAACAACACGCCATCCTTGGTCGCAGACTGTTAAATATCTTCCACGTCATAAGCTCTGATCAATTTGTCTAACTGGTTTCATCTATTGATCTGGATTCATCACACACTCTAGAGCTCTCGATTCGGTCGCTGTAGGTTCTTGATATGCGCTCCAATCTTGTGATTGGATTGGGATGGGTAGTGATGTGATCCTAAAATTCTCTCCCTTTACGAGAATAATAAAGTTATTGTGGAATAAAAGAACTGAATTAATTTTGTTTCAAAATTTTATTTACATATGTCATGATATGTCTGTCTTGTTTTGGCTATATTTGGAGCTCTGAATGTCCGATTGAGGTGATCTTTGAGTCCTTGAAAAGCTTAGAAAGTTATCTACATTTCGCATGTTTAACGCAAAAGCAAATTATGTCTGTTTAATGGCGTAAAATTGGCTGGAATAGAAACGTGATTAAAACAAGGAGTTGAAGCAAAAGAAGTGATAAGTAATCAAAATGAGGAGCTGAAGAGCATAGTGTGGAGGAGAAAGGGCGCTCCAAATTGTCAAAAAGTAATAACCGTGAGTGTGTAACTTCAAGAATTGACGCAGCCACCTTAAATCAAAACCAATTAATTTGTAACATTTTCATGCAATAATTAGCCACATAAGAGTTATTTCATTAACCGTGATATAATTGTAATTAAGCTTTCAGCATTCTAGCCTATTACCTATATAAAGGGGGCGAAAATTATGAATAAGAGATGTAGAGTTTTGATAAAAAAAAAAAGCAGTTTATGTGAATTTGGAAGCTTTGCTTTATTTTTGGTTTTCGATTGAACCATGACTTGATCTTATCAAAAAGCCACGTTTCCTGTGGCGATCCTCTACCAAACTAACATCTTCCTTGGATTAGGAATTTGTTTGACTACCATTTTCTTATTTCCATCTGTCTTTAAGCCCCCCCATTATTCACAAATATATTCAAATCAAAATTATTTTCCCTTTTCACCTTCATCAAGCCATTATTTTGGTGTTGTTTCTCATAGTAAATGGTTAGTATCTGAATTCATTATTGTGTTGGTTATGCGATTAAATTGTCGTTTGGCTCAAAATGGCTTATTGCTTGTTGTTGTTATTGGCAAGGAATTGTGGTACATTAATCTGTTTGTGTGTTCGTAGTCAGTTCATTCATCAACTTTTAAAACTACTTTTGATATATGTACATTTGAACATACAATTACGACAACATCAATCAAGTCTTTTCTCCCTAAATGAGGTCAGGTACATAGATCAAATTATGTCATAATGTTCTATTATGCACCGTATTTTGGTCGGGTTTCACTTTGATGACTTTGAGTTTGGTGATTTTGTGTCTATCTCACTTCTAACCAATGATTATCTTTCATCAAAATAATTTATTTTAATTATTTATCTATCATTCTCTCTCATCTAAAATACACTAAAGTCACCCAAGTATTTTTCATTTTGATGCAACTCATTAATTTTCCAATCTTTCATAATAGATTTCCTCTATAGGGATCCTACTATCCTCTATGTGACCTACTCTCTTTACTACAAAATTTCTATCTGACCTACTCTCTTTACTACAAAATATATATGTTTTCTCTTTACATGTCCAAACCATCTATGCATTTTTTTCACCATTTTTCTAACTATAGGTGTTACTCCAACTCTCTCACCCCACGTCCAATACAACAATCAATACATAAAATTTTCATTTTCTATCGGAACATCAAATGATGTTCCTTTGGTTTTGTAAAGATGGTCAAGGGGCTAAATGTTTCTTGCCATATGAAATGGTTGTAAGCATTTATTTTTAACGTCAAAACACTAACCATTCTCATAAAAAACTTGGTTTTATATATAATTACGTGATAATTATATAAAACCACGTAACCTGGTTTTATATATAATTACCACAATCTTCATTTCAAACCAAGTTTTAATCCTTATTTTTTTGTTAGGTTAGCAACCTAGCATAAATCAATCTCACGCGTATTCTCTATTCCTAAAAAAGATCCCCCCTTCAACTCCAATCTCTAGGGCTGGGAATAAGCCAAGCCTTCCGTTAAGGGTTTATGACTCGGTCTACTAACAGACCGATCTAATCTAACTCGTTTAATAAATAAGTCAAGCTTGATTTTTTTATTTTTAAAAAGCACATTAACTTAAATAGATCAGACTTAGGCTTTATAAAAAAGCCCATCAAACCTATCAGACCGACTCATATATGAGTATATTACATTTTCTCACATTTATTATTTATTTTTAGTATCACCAAAAAATTCCGATCCTTCAAATTCTCATACCACAATTATTATTTCAGTTTTTATTTATTTATTTAGGATACAACTAGGCATGACAATGGGGCGGGGTGCAGACAGGTTTTACATTCCCCGTCTCCATATTTGATTCTCATATACTTACCCGTTATCCTACCCATACCCAACGGGGATGAGAAATTGAACCCCGTCCCCGCCCCCGACGGGTTCGGGTATTCCCGCGCCCATCCCCGCATTCAATAATATTTTTAATAAAAAATAGAAGTTTTTTTGCAACCCCTCGAGAAATATTGTAATGCATTATCCAACAATATGATCACTTTAACATTTATTAGACCGATTGATTTAGTCGCTCCTTTAAATATCAATGGTAATTTTTATCCAAACAAAATAACATGGCATATCAACATAAAATAGTGTTTTGCATTCTGGACGGGTTTGGGTATGGGTTCCGGGTGGGTACCTATATACTGGTTACCCGTCCCATGCTCGTGTTTTGAAATCGGGGAAGACCCAAACCCATACCCAAATCCAGTCAAAACGGGAAAAATCCGTCAAATTGGGTTTGATTCAGGTGGGTAACCACGAGTATGAGTTTTGTTGTCATGCCTAGATACAACACAACTCTTGGTATTTTCCTCATAAATGCAATGAACTCCAACCAGGAGTTACTCACACCAATTACCAACCAACAAAAAAAAGAAGATAACACAACGGTACACAACTCAAAACAATCCAATCCAATAAGTTACAATTACAAACCTATTTTGGCTTTTAGTTTACCCTTATTACTTTGGGTAAGAATCTTCTCCATTTGGCAAAATAAATGGAGTATGCAATTTGGATAGAGATAGACACATAAAATAAATAGTGAGTCCTGTCATTAAGTGGGTCCCACCATCATGAATTACTTTTTACTTTTTTCACATTTTTGTGTGTCTTTATCTCTACAAATTATAGAAATGGAGAGGATGCTAAATGAAGAGATCTTAACCATATTACTTTCACCCTCATCTATCTAATTATAAACAAAGTAAGTATGTGTTTGTTTACACGGTAGGGTACCCACCAACTTGCGTTTTAGCTAACTCTACAAAAATATAAGCTTCGTTATTTTCACGTTTTCTTTGCCTTGGGACGCACAATTTTGAATTGTAACGTCCAACCAAACACAGTGTAAGAATATCTGTTGAAGACTTTTTCATTAAAGATTGTTGTTCCTCTCACATTTTTAAATTTTGTAACACAAATTAGGCTTGCTAATAGGCCAGACTAGACTTTTGGTCTAGGCCTTAGTTTTTTCAACTAGTTCTGACCTATTTAAGCAAACTTTGGTTCGGTCCAACCTATTTCCACCATATTCTCTGCAACTTTTTCTACATCCCCTCTTTTCTCCTGACCCTTCTTCATTGGCTGCTGTCGATTCCACTCACTCCTTTATCGTAGTAGCCTTTGAAATCTCAATCGGAACTCACCGTTGCCCTTTCCTCATCATCTACCTCAATTTTGTTTCTTCCATTACCCATCGATTTTTTCCTTTATCGTTTGTTTTTCTGCTATCAGGCTTTGAGAGTTTGTGTTAGCTTCTAGTTTTTTTTTTAGTTTTACTTTTCCCACCATATGGCCTTCTCGCGTGCCCTGCACAAATTACCAATATTCCCTTCGGATTATATAATCCGGAAACACCTATATGCATTCCGGATTATGTTTTCTGGACACTTGCGAAGTATAAAAGGAACTTCACCCCCCCATTTTTATAGTTTCACCTTCACCATTTTCTCTCTCTCTCTCTCTCTACATTATCCCAAATTCCGAACACCACAAATCTTATCCAAATTTGGTGTTTTGTTGCTCAAAAGAACCACATTTCAACCCTTGTCAAACATCATGGAAGGTAAGTTCGATTTTTGTACACATGCATGGTTAGTTTGGTTGATTTTTTTTTGGAATTCTAGTCGGGTGCAATCCAAATTTTGTTTTCCAGACTAGATTATTGTTGTCCGGATTTTGAAATCCGGACAAACCCATAATTTTTTTTTGCTTCTGTTTTGTGCTATTTGATTGTGATGTTTGATTACCCTGATTTACATGTTACAGAAACTTCGTCCTCTACTCGGCATGTAAGGGAGGCAGGGCATGCTTCCCATAAGAGGGAGCGTACCCGACGAATGGTGGAGGAAGGTGTTGTTCCGAGGTGTCGGGGTGGTGTCAAAGGATGTCGTGCTGATGTCAAGCATCAACCAGAGCAGCAAGAGTATATGGACTTGCAGCAAGAGCAGTCTGATGTGGAGTTGCAACATATGGAGGAGCAGGAGCTTGAGGAGGAGCTTCAGGCTATGGACGAGGAAATGGAAGATGCCGAGCCACGACGAAGGCAAAAGAAGAATGAGAAGGTGGTGGACTTTGAGCCACTAGATGACTATCCCGGTGGCCCACACGATACTGGCCTGTTGTGAAAGTACCATGTGCACGTGGCCAGGAAGGCGTTTATGGGCGAGGTATTTATTGATGTTAAACTCACTTTATTAATGTTAATCTGTTTGAAAATGATGTTGATATTTGTGATACTGCCTGTTTATGTACTGCTAAATCTGTTTGTGAAGTCATGAGTGTAAACTAATGTTTAGGTATTGTTTTTAATTATTTGCAGTGGCGTGGGAAATTAAAATGCATCAGCAACAGAAAGAAGATAGAAGTGATGCATGATAAAGAAACCATCCCTATCATGGCTGCACAGTGGTGGCATAACAATTGTAGGGCACCGGCCTTGTTGGCTTCAAGATACCAGTTACAGCCTGATTGACCATGGTATGATTTGTGCCTTCGTGGAGAGGTGGCACGAGGAGACTTCCAACTTCCACCTTCCGTTTGGGGAGATGATAGTCACACTTGATGATGTGACATGTTTGCTGCATCTCCCCATTGACAGCATGCTCCTATCCCACGGGTCCACATCACGGGACGAGGTTGTGGAATGGGGTGACGTACTTGGGGTCTGATCTGGGTGATGCTCTTAAAGAGGTCGAAAAGACCAAAGGTGCACACTGCCGATTTGGCTACTTAGAGAGGATTTTCAAGGAGTGTTTGAAGGAGCAGAGGGATTTAGTGACCGAGTATGGTGTGACTGAGGAGGTGCGGAGGTTGCGGGATCAGTGTGTCCGCATATATTTGCTATACTTGGTGGGGATCACAATCTTCACTGACAAGAGCCAGTGGGCTGTGGATGTTGTCTACCTGAGGTACTTTAGAGACCTTGATCTTGTTGCTGGTTATTCATGGGGAGCTGCGGCGCTAGCTCACTTGTATAGGGAGCTCAACAATGCTGCACGTTGAAACTGCAGTCAGGTGGCAGGATACCTGACTTTGTTGCAGGTATAAAATAAAAATTATGTTTTATGTTTTTAAGTGTAAGTGTTTATGGTTTGTATATTTACATGTGGTTGTCTTTGGTGCAGGCTTGGGTGTTTCAACACTTCCTAGGTATGGGAAGCAAGGATGTATGAGCAGGATATAAAGAGAATCGGGATCCACGTGCAATGTTTTTTTTACCACTGTCTGGTTTAGGCACAGTGGAAAACTACATAAACCATCTGGATGCGCTCGATTTGACGAGGGTTGTCATGGCCCCATACAGAGACCACCGTGCGGCACGTCGGTTTGAGTAGGTCAGCCTTTACTCTGGATTGCTGAGATACGGAGACCGCATGGTGTGATATCTGCCGGAGAGGGTGCTTCGTCTGTTTGGGAGGGTTCATACCATACCTAGACATCTCGTTGAGAGTGCACCTCCTGATGTTAATTTGATGGAGATTACAAACCGCTTTTGGCGTGCACTTGATTATGCGTTGACACCTCAATAGTTGGGAGAGCGTGCAGTTCATGATGTGGAGGCAGTAGATGGATACATCGATTGGTTTTATCACCATTCCCATCCACACATAGTTCTTCTTGACATGCCGGTGCCGGTGTCGAGGCCACCGAAGCGTGAGGTCCTTGATGCGCGAGCTGCTTAGGAGGATGGAGACCTTGGGTACTTATAGCTTAGCGGAAGGATGAACCGCATCAGAGATCACATCTATGTTGTGATGAGAAGTGGTCGGGTGCCGAAAGGGACTGAGGAATGTCAGCATTTGGAGGATGCGTTGAAAGAGGTGCATGATGGGAAAGTTTACCGTCGTCAGGGAGCAACTGAGGGTGGCAGGGGTGCCAGAGGTGGCAGAGGTCGTGGCAGGGGTGGCGGTGGTACGGGTGTAGTTATTAGGAGTTGATTGTGTTATGTTATGTTTGAACATCTTGAATAAATTTTAGTGATGTAACATTTGGATAATTTTTAATGTTATGTAATCTTTGATAATTTTTAATTATATTTGATTAATGTTATGTTTGAAAATTATGTTGTGTTGATAATTGTTATGTTATAAGTTAAATTTACTGTTAGAACATATGGTCACCGACATGGTATGTCTGTTTAGAAGCAAGCTAAATGCGCCAAAACAGATGGCTTCTGCCTCTGTGCTGATGCAGTTCAGATTATATAATCCGGAAAGTTTTAACACTTTCTGGATTATGTAATCCGAAAACATCATTTCCCACCCCATTTGTTGACTTTCAACTGGGTGATTTACACGTTTCGAATTATATAATCCGGAAGTTTTCTACACTTTTCAGATTATATAATCCGAATCCATCTATTCATAACTAGCATCATCATCCATCAGGGTGGATGAAGTGCCAAAAACCACGAATAAATCCGGAATTTTTATTCCGGAATTAGTTTGGATTATATAATCTGGACAAAGGGTATTTTTGGGAAAAATAAGGGCGCAGGAGAAAAAGTATAGGGTGGGAAAAGTAAATCTAATTTTTTGTTTTGTTTTGTGAAGTAGGTTTAGATATTGAAACGGACCATTCACAGTGTTGTTTACGTATTGCACTCTCATGTTTGCTTCTCACACTCCCCACTCCTTTATTTCAAAATTTTCATATAGAATATTTGCACTAAACTATGGTTCACTTTAGTTATTTTTAGGGAAAACAATCAAATTGAACTCACTTTAAAACTAGTTCTTATAAAATAAAAATTAATAAAAAAACTGCTTTAAAAATTATGGTTTTTTTAACAATTATATGAATTATTTCACTATTCAATATTCTTCAATGTGAATTAAAATTATGATTTTTTTAAAAAAAAAAATATGTATATTTGTTTCGCAAGGATAATTTTGTCACTTAAGTATAAGATTTTATCATGTCAAAACCAAACACCTGGCATAATAAAATAATGCAATCCTATTTTTTATCACATGGTCACTAAACACATAATAGGATAAAAGTTTATCATGTCACTGTCATATCATATCATATCATATCAGATGCACCAAAAATGCCCTTAATGTTTTCCATGAGATTATTACGGTGAGAGAAAGAGAGAAACAACTTTCTTAAATGGCAAAAAGAAGGGAAACTATGAATACATTAACCTTTTACTTGTAACAATTTTCATATATGTTTTTTTTTTTGAACGCAGCGACAATAGTTAAGTGTTGTCGAAGGTATTTTTAGAAGTTTGAAATGATTGTGAACAATCCTATGTATTTAAAGAACAATTTTAATTTTCTAATAAAATAGGAAGATGAGTTTCTTACTCCAACGTGACGTGACACATTGATTAAGAGATTAATTTCTATGCACATATTTTTTTTTACATCCTTCAATCAAATCATCTCGTAGTATCATTTTTATAAGTTAAGTCATTAAATATCTTCATAAATATCTACATGGTGTGATTTCATTGAATATACGTGTACAATAAATGTACGTTGTCGGTGTATAGAAACAAATTAGATTCTTTTATAAAACATAAAACATAAGTTTTGTTACAAAATTCACCTTGTTTCCATTCAAAAGTAACAACAAAGACAAAAGGGAAAAAAAACATAAACATGTGATATGCGCTAAACATAGATTGTGCGTTAGCATGTATTTGAGCAAATATGAACATGTGATGTGTGTTAAAATCCCTTTTTATTGAGCATAACAAATCTCTCCCATACTCTCCACCGATGCATCCATATTTGCAGCAAATTGTCTAATTTGTCTTTTAACACACACAAAAAAAAAAGCATGCTCTTTACCAAGTAAAAGCCTCTTTATCAATATTCACTTACACATGCATATTCATATTCCATTTGGATGCATGAAGGGGGAGAGATATTCCATTTGGATGCATGAAGGGGGAAAGAGAAAAGATAGCAAACAAGGACTTTAGAATTTTCATATCGATACACGAATGAGCTTGAAGATATAGCTCTCTGACCATTTTTTTTTTTTATTCTAGGAGAAAGAAGGATATATAATGCTATAGTTAAAATAGAAGAGAAAGTCGGACCAACAAAAGTTGATATATTTGATAAAAAAAAGTAATTAATTTTTCATACAAATTACTTTTACTGATTCATTTTCTTGAATAGTAAGGGGGCCGGGGTTCGAACCCCCGGACACCTCGCTTATTCATTTTAAGCTGAATTTCTCTAGCCATCAGACTACTTAACTAAACAAAAAGTTATGTACTTATTGATAGCATTTTTTTTTATGCAAAAAAGTAATAATTTAACTACCATCTTTCATACATGTTATTGTTGGGTCATGAGTCTGAATATCATCACATTGAACTTTGAGCAATTACATAAATAATTTGGACACGTCTTAACCCAAAATCTTAAAGGGTCATCTCACTTATATGACGTCCACCGTTCATTTTTTCATCTAATATGAGATTCTGACTCTCACTTAATATACAAAAAAATCTCTTCATCAGGTGTGAGTTCATTCATTCCAGGATATGTTTCCATTCAAACACAAGTTTTTTTTATCTATGTACACTTGCACCACCATTGCTTACTCTATCAACGAGACACACTGACTAAACACTTTGCTAGGAAGACTTTTGATACAAGGAGCTAGTGGAACATTGACTATGGTACCACTATTGGGCTACTAGGGGGTCCATGGATCATCACATCGAATTTTGAACAATCACATAAATGACTTGAACACTATTTTAATTTAAAATCTTAAGACATTAAATATATGAGTGATCTCACTTATATAGTGATCAACATATTTTTTTTCCATTCAATATGAGACTATTACTCACATTTAATATATACCAACAATTATGGTATTAACTTAGGACTTGTTTGAGGTGGCTGTAAGTTTTTTTTTTGTTGTTTTGTTTTAAAAGTTAAATTTGAAAACAAAACATGCTTGATTAAAATGCGTTTGAATTGGTTTTTTCTTAATTTCAAAACAATATTCACTTAAATCTCAAAACCATAAAAATTGGTTTTATAGTTCGTGTTTTTGTTTTAACTCTAATACGCCACCACCAATGGTCACCAAACATTAATTCGACCACCCCAACCACCATTATGACTACCATCTGCACCACTTTGGCCATCATCAACCACCACTTTGAATAATGGTAACCACCACTTCGACTACCACCAACCACCAATCCAACCACCATCAACCATCATCCTGACTAACGTCTATCACCAATCCATTCATTTTTTATTACCAATTCTACTACCACGAACAACCACCCAGACTACCACTTTGGCTAATGCCAACCACCACTCCAACGACTGCCAATCATCATTGCAACCACCACCGACAACCACCTTAACCAAAATCGATCTCCACTCCACTTTTGAACGCCAATCTGACCACTAGCAACCACTATTACCAATGTCACATTGGCAATGTGACCACACCTCTAACCACCTATCCGACATTGTCAATCACTGCTCCAATCAACAATCCTCTACCACCATCAACCATTACCCTGACTACCTTCAATCACCACTTCAACTACCTTTGACCATTACTCTCGCTATTTTTCGACAAACCACAATCATAACCACCGCTCAAACCACTATTGATCACCACATCGACATTTGTTTCTCATCAACTCCCACTTTCAAATATTATTAAAATTATCACTAATTAGTAAATACATTATATATTTGTAATATTTACTTTTGTGTTTATATTTGAAACAAGTTTTTTTTTTTTTAAAAAAAAAAAATGCCATACCTCAGCATAGACTGATTTCGGCTTTTGAAATTTCAAAACATAAAACACTAAACCACTCCAAGGTTTCCCTAGTTATTGATTCTAATTTGATTTAATTCCGAAAGTTACTTGATAGACACCTTAATCTTGCTTTCGTACAGATCATAACTTTTGATCAACTCTTTTCAATCTAATGAGTAATTTTAAGGTGCCTATTGAATGATCATATTTAATTCCTCACTTATAAAACACTCAATATTTTGAACACCAAGGGACCAATTAAAAGTTGGGGCATTCTCTCTTCAAAATATATTTGAATTCTGCTCTTTACCCAAACAGTTTTGCTCATTTCCAAAGTAAATGACGGATAAACCCCTACGTAAGTTAACTCACGCCAGTTATGAGGTCAACGCGACTTAAGGCACGCTGCATGAGTTAACTCACGCTACGTAACTTAAGTCAGTTAAGAGCAACACAACAACACATCAACCCTCATTTCGCAACTTCTCCAAAACACGAAAATTCCACCCCAAAAATCGAAATTCATCATTCTTCTGCCATTCAAATACAAATTCGTCCACAACATCAAGTAAGTGATGATGATCCTACTTCTTTGCATTATTTTGGTTGAAATTTTCAAATTTTTCAAAAAATAGAACATTTTTAGGTGTTTTTAAATTTTGCTTGCATGTTAAAGATTATGATTGTTAGTGATGATTTAACTTAGGAATTGTTGTTTAGATGTTGTTTAGGGTACAATGTGGTAGTTAAGGGTTTAGAAATTGTTAGATTACATAGTTGTTTGAAAATTGCACACAACGTGTTCGGTGAAATGTCTCAATGATATTTTTTTTGTTTTTTTGTATTGTTAATGATGTAATTAGTTAGAGCTATGTTTGTTAATGTTGATTATAGTTAATTTGGCTGCAATGTGGTAGTTTATGGATTCAAATGACATTGTCGACATTATAGTGTTGTTGTTATATTGTTAAAGATGACATTGTCGAAATGTTATGTTCGTGTGAAAATGTGTTAAAGATTTTTTGCTTTTTGTGTAGATATGTCTGAGCAGGAGAGGAATGACAAACTTAGGTTAGAGAGGCCTGCCCCTACTAGTAGTGCACGTAGGAAGAAGCAAGCGCTACATCTTTCGGCTGGTCGAGGTCGAGGGAGAGTGGGGGCCACGAGACTTGCTACTGTTGATGCTGCGGGGGGATCGACGTCACATACTTGCTACTGAGCAGCATCTTGAGCAGCATCATGCATAGCCTGTTATGGAGGACGAGGATGAGGGCTTTCCAGGGGGGTCTTATGAGATGTCACTTTTACCGAACTTCGATAAACACGTGGCATGCAGAATTTGGAACGATAAAACAGTAAGTATAATTGTTTTATTTAATTTAATGATATTTTACGTATTTTAAGTATAATTGATTTATTTAAGTATTTTAAGTATAATTGTTTTATTTAATTTAATGATTTTATGTGAAGTTTATTTTACGTAGAATATATTATGTTTATTTAATTTAAGTATGATTACGTAGAATATGTCATGCTTATTTTACGTATTTAAGTATAATTGATTTATATTTTACGTAGAATATGTCATGTTTAT
>Ga0228710_1005942_pt1 | contig 18778 bp, 23 predicted proteins | sample MedpolnodulmetaG_FD_177995 | JGI IMG/M metagenome (GOLD analysis project Ga0228710, IMG submission 177995) | Root nodule microbial communities from Medicago polymorpha collected in Santa Monica, California, United States - pink nodules | ecosystem: Host-associated > Plants > Roots > Nodule...
AAAGACTTTTTCTTGTTAAAATTTCACTAGAAAATTCCACAAAATCCATCAAAATCTAATTTATTAAACAATCCTTTGAAATTTGAATGATTTTGAATACCATGAGACTTTTTTTAAGTGATGAAAAATCTTGATTGAATACCTCAAGACTTTTTTAAAATGACAAAGAATCTTGATTGAATACCACAAGACTTTTTTAAATTGCAAAGAGTCTTGATTGAATACCACAAGATTTTTTCATTATTAAAAAGTCTTTTAAAATCCTTTAGAATCCTAATCCAATACATTTATTTCCAAACATGTCGTTTAATAAAAAAAAAAATTCGGAAAATGTTTATGCTCTGAAAATTTTAATGATGCAAAAATCTAGAACATATTTTCTTCCAAATTTTTTATTTACTCTAAAAATTTGAAGCATGATTTCTTCTAGACTTTTCATGCTTACAATAAATTCTGAACATGTTTTCTTCAGGATTTTTCTTTTGCCCTAAGAGTTCGGACTTCGGAGTGAAGAAAATTCCAGATTTTGAGTTGCTCTTGAATTGTGCTTTTTTAAAATTTTGATTTATTCTCAAATGAGAAGTGAAATAGAAAAGTGAGTTTGAAGTTTGTATCCAAATAAATTGAAAAGGAAAAGTATGTATGTGCATGGTATGCTTCTAATCTATCAAAGATAAAAGAGATCAGCGATATTGAAACGAGAGTTATTCTGGTTCACCCGCCATGGGCTAGCCCAATCTCCACAATATACGAGATTATCAAATATGGTGTTTGAGAATGCTTCTTAACTTCAACATCTTTTCAATCTTCTGGTCTCTTCACCTTTATAAGTTTTTCTCAACCTTTTCAAACTACACTCATACAATCCTTCTTTACAATCTACATAGGATCAGTGGTGTTCTTACATACAACAAAATATGAGTTGTTTGTGATTCTGATCTTACATGATTGAATTCAATCTCACCAAAAGTGATTCTGATCTATGAAATACATTTAAGAATTTATACAAAGGTATAGTGTAAGCTTGAGTGTATTTGAGATTGCTTGTGTATGAAGATGATTATGATCTTGATACTTGAAAATGATTACAATCTCAAAGTATTTTTGCATTCTCTTGTATTCTGTTATAATCCGTTGTGTTTTCTTTTGTAGAGTCAATCTATTGGATATTTTATTTCCTCTTGTAGAAGAAATCTTCACTTTGGACAGAACAATAAAAAATTCCACCACTAACAAGGAAAAAAGGATTGTCCCTAAATTCTTGCCTAAAAAGCCTACTGTTGGAGAATTTGTTAGAACTAAACACAAACAAATAGAAGCTACTTGCCATGGTGACAATTATTCCAATTGTGGAGAGGTAAACAATAGATTTCGATTAATTTTCAAATAAATCAGAAGCTGTTGTGATCACTATCTCGCAGTATTTCCGTCATTTTGTGGTGGTGCAGGGATATAAATAAGGTTTAAATATGTGGTTTACAGCAACACTGATACCCACTGACCACTACATCGTCAAACCCGTTGAGCGAACAGAATCAAACATTTGTGTCTTGGATTGTGCAACTAGCACTACTCTTGTATAGCTTGTTTAACATACTCTAGACTCTGAATCCAACGTACATCCAATGAATTCATCGCATGCTCAATAACTAGAGAAATGGCAAGACCATATATAATTACCATATAACCCAAACCTATTATTGTCTGCCATAAATTATATGAGCCAAGTACTTGGGATTGCATGCTAGTAACGTACGAATTTAAATTTAATGTTGAAACTGATATGCACAAAAATGATAAAGCAAGTACTTGTGTTTTGTGACTTTGTCAATCCTGGGAAACAATTAGAAAATGAGCTAACTCATGAAATTCCTTCCATCAATGTTTGTAGCTCCTTGTGATGAAACTTGTCCCTGGGAAACCATTTGTGAGTGTCCAGGACCTTGAACACAGGTTTGACCCATTCCGACACCAACCATCTGCTGCTGCAGTTGCAGTTGTGAAAACTGATGCAGCAATTGTGGAAGATTCTGTTGATGTTGTTGTGTAATTTCTTGCTGCTGCTGAGGAAGTTGTGGATGTTGCAGTCGCAGTTGTGAAAGTTGCTGCTGCAATTGTGGAAGATTCTGTTGATGTTGTTGTTGCATTTCTTGCTGCTGCTGAGGAAGTTGTTGACACTGCAGTCGCAGTTGTGAAATCTGCTGCTGCATATCTGGAAGATTCTGCCGGTGGTGTTGTTGCATTTCTTGCTGCTGCTGAGGAAGTTGTTGATGCTGCAGTCGATGTTGTAAAAGCTGCAACTGCATTTGTGATGATTGTGGCTTAAATATGATAGGTAAATAATCAAAGGTGTAACCCATTAGAGGAAAAATCAACGACTATATGTTACCTGAGGAAAAAGCATCCCAATCAACCGGTTGGGTTTTTCAGAAACAAATAGTAGCAATGTTTGTGATGGCAATTGAATAACTGCACCCTGAAATTAAATAATCTATTTATTACCACAGCCATACTGTGTAGACAAGTAACACTTGTCACCAAAGAAGGTAACTCTACAGAGTTATTTTTGAATATCATGGAATTAATATTCTACCGGTAATGAAATTAATAATGTAACATTTGTCATTAAAAAAAAAATTCTAGCAGTCACGAGTTTTATTAATGATTCAGAACCAAAAGGAATTGAGTTCTTGAGTTGAGATGCCCACAGTATCACACCTCAATTTCATTATTTAGGGGAAGAATATCAGGGAAGAAAACTTTGACATTGTAACTAAGAAAACAACCCGAAATTTAAAACAAGTGGGTTTAAATTAGAAACTCGGAAATAACCTACCAGTTTCTTTTCCTTCAGGTGACTATGAGAACGACTTGGGTTCACTGCCCGAAAATCTAGGAGATCTTCCTTTCTTACATGTTGCCTAGTCACAACATACAAAATTAGCACATCTACAGAAAAAATTCTAGGAACAAAATACACCTAAAGACATCAATATATATTAATATATTACAAATTGAATTAAGGACTTACTTATGAAAGACTTCTCCTCATATAATAAGAAAAATAAAATTAAGGACTTACTTGTGTATAGTCATGCGCTCCTGAGATATAAGCCGAACTATTTGCATATCAGAAGGCCAGTTTGCTGCAAGTCTGAAATAAAACTAGTATCACTTATGTTAGGACTTACTTGCGTATATGATTTGATCAGATAGGGAAGTCAAAATCAGATAGGGCAGTCAGCCAACAATCCGTCATATAAACATGCCATTGAAGCCTATGACTGAAACACGGTGCGTATAATACTAGTAGGTATTACATCCAATTGAAACTGACACAAAATCCACCATACTATAATGCCATGGCAATCAGTTTGAGGATTTTATTTTTCTTTTCCAGCTGAATTGATTTTTCAAATAGATAGAATTGCAAGAAATGACAAACGAATGAATTACTATTACTTCCATTCACAGGTAATACAAAATGCTCTTACACATAAATGAAAATAGTAGAAGTAACAATAAACTCAAGCGGAAAATTAAGCAATGTTAATATTTTTATCTCGGAAAAAAAACCTGTTTTATTTTCTAACCAGCAAAAATATGTTGTACTACAATTAGAATCTCTTGAACAACTAATCATTTTTGCACAATAGGAAATTCACTATTTCAGGCTTAAGTTTAATCAAATGGACCGTCGGTTATGAATTGCTGAGATTGCTCTGCCAATTTTTTCTTCATTGAAGCTTCAATTGTGGGTAGCGGAAAATAACAGATTCTTAAAATTCCGCCACACAATAGTGCTAAGCTATATTTTGTACTAAATAGCATATCGCGGAACAATAGCAGTTTTTTCAAACTCCGCTAAGCTATAGCTTCAATTAAACAACACTGAATATGTTTTTTTCTTATATATAAAGGAATATCTGAGCATAAATTAATTATCAATAAAAGTTAATCGGAACTAAGAAAACTGTCCAAACAAACCATTTTAAGGAAATACTACTTTATTAATCTATAAAAACACCACATCATAAATTCTTTGCTCTAAAGTTTAAAAACCAAAATCAACCCAACACCAAATGGTACTAATAAATAATAATTTTGAAGCAATAGTATTATAAACTTCAACTACAATATGATTTTTTTTAAAAAAAAAAAAAAAAAACTACAATATGATCTAGTCTTTTGAAAAGAGATAATACAACTTACGTCTTAGAGGCAGAAGAACTCCTGGAACACTGCCACCGAAAAATTATACATTAGGATTACACGTTAAAGAACTTAACAGTTTTCACAAAATTACATCAATTACAATTGTTAAGAATAAAACTATAATGTACATAGGAAAATAATAGTAGGCTGAAAAACTGAAAAAGCAGAATTTAAATAGATTGAAATAAGTAGTAGGTATGTAATTTTCTTGCAGTTAGGAACATACTTCGAGTTTGGTGATTAATACTCGCTGTCCTTGCCTTAGTTCTGTTAAGCTTCCCTGCATGACTTTCAATCATTGAACATATAGAACTGGTGCACAAACATGCTAAATAAATCCAATAAATTCATACCACCACCGCACCGGTTCATTCTTTGACAATTACAAATGAAAATATACAGCACAGCATGTATATATTGTCTATGATTTAATGTTATTGTCTTTCACAGTAACAGTGTGTTTTCACGGAACCACTCCCTATATAGCAAGATATCCATACCATAAAAGACCTATAAACAGAATTACATTGAAAAAAAAAGAAATTCCCGTTCATTAAAACGAGTCCACATTTTTGCCAAAAGAATACCGCTTGGTTATAAGATAAAAGTAGCAGTGATGATGCTTACAAGATAAATACTGCTTGATTATTCTTATTATACAAAATTACCTATTAGTGTCAAACAAAATGAATTAGTGATGAAAACTTGTGTGTGGCCAATTTACAAGAAAATTGTGTAAAATAAGAGTGAGGGATAAAGTTGAATTAGGGTTTAAGAAGGAAGGGAACATGCATACCTTCCAGAACCTTATATGCTTTGATTGTGCAGAAGAAGCTGTCTGTTGTGCAGCAGTTGCATCATTCTCAAGCGGTTGCATGTCTGATTCTACTTCTTGCTGAGGCATTCCTGTTGTGATTGAACCATTTGCTTGAGTCCCTGATTATATACATGAATACAATTAGAGCATTTCAATTTTCCCGAAATACCCTTGTTTTAACAAATAAAAAACATTTCTTTTACGTACCATTCCAACCCTTTAAAATTTATAAAATAAGTGAAATACCCTTTTTGTCATAAAAAAGAAAGTGAAATACCCTTTTTAAACTGTTCCAGACCATACAATGACCCAATACAACAAACCCTTAAGGAGGCTTTGTTTGAGAGTTTGGAGAGGAGGGGAAGGAAAGGTTTTTGGGGGAGAGGAATATATGGGAAAATTGATAAATCTTTCACATTTTTCAAAAGTGTATTTTTTGAGAATGATAATTTAATGCTTATGATTAATATAGTTTTAATTTTAAGAATATTATAACAAAATATATTAAATTTCAAGAATTCATATAAACGCTCCTAAACCCCCCAAAACCTTCTCCACTGCAATTTTTTAGTTCCCCCAAATGAGGAGGGTTTTATATTTTGAAGAAAAATAAGCCCTCCAAAGCGGGCCCCTCCTTCCAATTTCCTCTGTTTCTTCCACTTACTCCTTCCTTTTTTTTTCCAAGCCTTTCCTTTCTTTCCCCTCCAAACTTGCAAACAAAGCCTTAAGGACAGTCACATGTGCGCCTAATTGCACAGAAGAAATTCCCTGGGATGATCTAGCCGTCAAATCGATCTCCAACCGACTCTCACAATCCACACTAAGTTTCAAGGAAGCGGTTAAAACCACAATTTTCCACACTTTCTACTCCTCCACCACATACCGACTTGAGCGTCAGAGCAATTATCTATTTTGAATGTTTCTTTCCTCACCCATTGAAGGGGAAAGAGCGACGAGATCACGTCATCCTAGTCATGTTTCCAGACAGATAATTGACTCCTTATGTGGAAACGGTAGGGCATTGATTAGAACCGGTTTACTTCTACCATCACTATGAATATGGACAAATGAGGTACACCCAAATATTCTAGGAGTGAGATTATCGAAGGTGGGCATATAAGAATTCCGATAAAATTTCCATAGGAGTTTTGGAGTCAAGGACAATAGAAGGTAAACGATTTATGAGATAAGATGCAGTTAAAACCGCATCCCCCCAAAATTTCTTAGGATTTTGGAATAACATGGCTCGAGTTTGATCTAACAAGTGTCCATTTCCCCTCTCAGCAACCCCATTTCGTTACGGGGTTTTAAAACAAGAAGACTCGTGAATAATACCCTCTTTTGACAAAAAGAATTAAACTCGTGATTAAATTATCAGACATAACTATCTTAATACTCACTCCAAATTGAGTTTTAACCACTGAGAAGAAATGTAGAAACACTGAGGTAGCTTCACACTTTTGTTTCAATATATAGACCCAATTAACTCGAGTACAATCATCAATGAATGTTACAAACAATTGACTAACTGATATATTTGGAGCATTAGAAAAACCGCACACATCGGTATGAATTAAATAAAATGGAGACGTGCTAATTTTATTACTAAATGGAAAAGAGGCACCCTTTTGTTTTCACACACCTCACAACAAACACTCAATATCTAATTTTTAAAAAAGTGAATGAGATAATTGTTTCATGACTCTAAATGAAGGATGACCAAGAAGACAATTAAACAAAAAAAACTTTCTCCTTCTTTGATGGAAATTTTGGAGGATCTGAGAAGATTCTGGTTATCAAAATAATGAAAATCATTCCATTCTTTGGCATTTCCAATCGTCCTCCCCGAACCTTTGTCTTGAAAAACACAAGCATTGTTATGAAAAACAACATTACATGATAAGTATTTTGTTAGTTTTTTTTATGGAAATTAGGTTAGTTGACAATTTGCAAATATAAAGGACATTTTGTAGGATTACAGTTGTGTTTGTTTGGACATTTCCTTGATCTGCTACAATTATAAGGGAACCATCTGCCGTTGATATTATCTTGTTGCTAGGACAAGGTGAATACGTGGAGGTGAGTGGGTAAGGGTGTCATGTGGTCAGTGGCTCCAGAATCTAGTATACAGTATTAGTTAGATGGTTCATCTAAAACATTAAATCCGACATAAAATTGAGACTTACCAAGTGGAAGCGGAGAAAGAGATGTACCTAAGACTTACATGTTGTTTTATCCAGTTTCTTAAGAAAATATCTCACATTTTTTATTTCATCTTGACTAAAAGGATGAATCAATGCTCCTTTTGACATATTTACTGATGTCTTACCAATGAGAACAAATAGGCAAAGAACAATAGTAAAAAGCTTCCAATGTGCTCGGATTGACAAGAAACACAACCAATTCAAAATATTTTTTTTATGATGAACTTTAATACCAATGCGATGAACAATATATCGCGATGAAAAGTGTGATCGGAATGAAAATTTCTTGTGGTGAACAATGACTTGTGCTGAACAGTGACCCACGATGAATAGTGTTTTCCAGAATCTCAAAGAGACCACATTAAAGGTGGAAACTCACAATAAATTGCAATAAAGACGAAGAAAGAAAAAGTAACCACAATGACAGCGGTTAAGGTTCAACCACAATGGAAGCAAGGCCCCCCAAGATCGGGAGCTCTGATGCCATGTGAAAACTGAATATTATATTTCACAAATAAATAATGTATAACCACTAATATGTTTATATAGACTATTCATTCTAACCTAATGAGCCTGATTAGTGACTAATGGGACAATTACAAATTACTATTAATAACAAGCGCTATTCTAAATGGTTGCGGAGCTTCACTTCTGAATCATCAAAATTTTAAGATAAGTTTCATTAGTAGACAAACAAATAATTTTGTTCACTTGTTAGCAAGGGCATTATTATCTTATGCTTGTTCTCACATTCATGATTATATGTCATCTTGTATTATAATTACTGTTATTAATGAAATGAGTTGAGTTTGTTTATGTAAAAAGAAAAATATTGTCCTTAACTACTCTCAAAAAATTAATTTTTTTAATCATCATGTCGTTTAAAGGAGTACAATTAAATCTTTAATGATAATTAAAAATAGACAATTTAATCTGACATTAACGAAAAAAAGAACTGATGAAAACGTATTGTCCTTAAGTATCTCTAGAAGCTACTGCTCGAATTGAAAAACTGATGAAAGAGTTGTTTTGAAGATGAGTAGTGATAGCAGTGATAGTATGTTTAATTATTCTTGTGATGAACATGAAAATTTTTTCAACAATTTGGAGAGGTAAGATCCCAGAACGGATTTGGGGTGCGATTATGACTAATTTCGAACGGGCATGGAGAGGATTTGGCTTGATCAAGAATGAAGTTTTAGGATTATCGGAAGCGCTAAAATCGTTGTGTGGTTGGAGTGCTCGCAATATCATGATCAAGAATGGCTCAATGCAAACCCATTCAAACAGCCCCTGAATGAGTTTGGACGCATCATTACTAATTGTAAAAATCAATCTTTTTTTCATCACAATCCTCCCTGTATTGATAATATTGTGATGAATGAAATCCCTTGAGTTTTGGTAAAAAGGAACCAACTTAGGGCATACAAATTCAGCTTTTAAAGCCGGTTTTTAAAATTTTAAAAAACAGGTTATGGATATAAAAATTAAGTTTTTAAACAAAACTTGCTGTAACCGGTTTTGGACTAAAATATTGAACAAAATAATTAACATCAAGGTTAAAGCACTGAGGTCTACCAAATCAATCAATGATGCACTCTTAAATTCATAGAACAAATGGATTGCTCTTGTATTATTACATATGTTTTTGCATTCCAAATTATCATGATTTATCAGTCAATTCTGAGACTAAATAAAATGTATTGCGACCACAACAATGAAAGAAAAAAGAAGATACTTGCAGAAGAGTAAAGTTACATGGACAGTCTTAACACAACACCAAAATGTTCCCCCTACTTCTGTTGTCTCTACTCTCAACTCTACTGTAAAATAAGCTTAAACAACTTTCCATTCATCATAATTTACATAGCATCTCTGACATAGCAATGGTGCGAGCTTGTCCGCCAAAGCTTGTAGCATTCTGCACATAGCAACACTTCTATATTATTGTATCTCAAAAGATATTATGCATTGAATCATATAATACCACAAGGATAAAAGTAAATCCGTGTAAATTAACATATACTTGTTCTCATTGTAACCATTCATCCAAATTTGATAAAAGTTAGTCGTAAGATTATGAATTAAAGCGATCACATGTTTCTAAATTCCTAGACAAGGTTGCTATCACACATTTCAAACAATCAGTTATCGGTACACATTCAGTCTCTAATATGCATGTACTAGTAAAAACCAATAGGAGCAGATGCAAAAAAAAACAAAAATGAATATTCACTCAATGTATTGAAATCATCAATCTAAGCAACCATAAAAATGAATATTCCCTCAATCTATTGAAATGAAAACAAAATATACAAATGAACATAAATTCAAACAAGTAAACCATAAAAGAGGAACTTACTTTCAAAATATTGAAACTAAGCTTTCAACGTAAACCTTGGCCGAGCACCACAGTATAGAATTACTTGTTCCATTATCATTGATAATAGTACTACTTGTAGTCAATTTTGTTCGCTCTGCTCTATTTTCTCTCCAATTATAGAGAATTGCTTCTGATCCTTGACTGCTCCTAAGTACCAGTGTATCATCATCCTCATAAAGAAGCATCGGTACCAATTCAAATTGATATTTGATCTCGTCATCACTAGAGTCTTCGTTACTAAAGTAGTCATAATTTCTTGGAAGATTTTGTAGATTGATTTTAAGAAATTGAGTCCAAGAGTCTTCAACCCCTAATTCCTTCATCTGCCATATAAGAAAATCAGTTTCCTTGTAAAAATAAGAACAACAAAGAAAGCCCCCCAACTCACTAACAATTGGCATCATAGGTGGCATTTCATCAAAGTCACGAGGGAGTCGGTACTGACTAAATGTCTCAGTCCCCAAATCGAATGAAACAACAACAAACTGTTCAACTCTAAGATTCTTAATATCATAGTCAAATTCATTGTGGATAGCCAGCCAATTAAGAGTGCCACTCAAATACACAGCATCATGCACAGCCTTTCCACCCAAGTAGAAATGAAGAGGAACAACTGGAAAACTTTGAATCTGTCTCCAAACATTATCACCTATACTTAGAATTCGGCTTGTATGTTGTCCATCTAGATCGTAATAGGACGCCACTATCTTATAAGTGCCGGTAGAAATATCACAACCGAAGGTGAAACTGTAAAGGTCAAGGTCGTCTGGAAAAGGGTGGCCTCTAGGGCTACGGCAGAAATCTCCAAAATTTTGAGAAGTTACCCTTGTGGCTGGATTCCATAAACAAAAATTCACAACTTGAGAATCATCGCCGCCAGCCAAAAGAATCAAACCATTGCAGTTGCCAACTATAGAAGAACATCCTTGATCGCTCAAATGATAGCAAGGATCCACAGAAAGAGTGAACGATGAATTCTGAATTAAACTATTCAACGAGTAAGGAACGACACTGCAATCCATCCCATATCCACCGTCAAAATCAGTGCAATCATTTGTGATGTGATTTGTGACTAGTGTGAAAAGAGAATTCCGCGTTGCTGATCTGTTGAGGTGTAATTTGACGAAGGTGTTATCAGAAATTCGGGTTTTCCAATACTTATTGACACATTTGAATCGAACAAGAGATTTGACGGGAAGGAAGGAAAAAACCTCGGCGATGAGATCATCTGAAAGGGACGGTAATCCAAACATACCTCTTTCTCTTTTACGACTAGGGATGAAGTTTGGGAGGGTGGATGATGGAAAAGAAAATTGCCGAACCATAGCTCGTTAGTCTTCCACTAGGTTGCACCCTTTTTTTAGTTCCAAAAGATTATTTATATACTGTATAAATAAAGGTAACAAAATATAACAAACTGTATATATCCGATTTTCTTCTTTTTTTATTATTTAAAAAAGATAATGAATGAGAATGAATTCAAATATTAAAAAAATATAACAAACAAATATAATATTTATTTTTTTGGTTACCACATAAAATATATCGTGTAACAAACACGATATGACAATATGTCCAATTTTTTCCTTTATCCTAAAAAAGTGTAACAAATTAGATCAAGTATATGTCACTATAAATATAAGGGAAAAATACACTAACCTCCTCTAAGGTTTATCTAAATGTAACACACACCCCCTCTAGTTTCATATTCATCACAAACCTCCCTCACAGTTTAACTCTGTTAAACTTCCGTCTATTTAATTTTCTCAAACACAAAAAAAAACATCCACATTCAAAAATTGATACTCTGCCTTCGACAGACACTTTCACTCAGTGTCTCTTGCGTATGAACATATGGAAAAACACTCCCAGACCACAAAAATGGTTCACAAACTCTCTCTACATTTCAATAACACTAAAAGCCACAATCTTATTTCCCACTCAAAATCTCACTTGCCACTTACCCACTATTCATTCAACAAACCAACGCATCTCATCGTCGAGGCCGCACCGTCCCTGTGTTTCTAACAGCTCGCATAGTTCAAAAATATCAAATCAGCTCTGAAGAAGTGATGGAACAGGGTGAGGAAAAGGAATTGGTTGGTCACAGAAGTTAAAATTGAACATTTTATGATATAATTTTATCACATTCACACTTTGTTCTCTTTGTGTTGGTTTCCTCCTATGTCCCTTTTTAGTATCACAAGTTTATGCTTGAAATTATGTTTTGGTTTCCAAATGTTGTTGGATGAATATGTTTTAAGCAGAGAGGTCAGAAATGGAGATGACAGTGTGCAGAACAAAAAGAACGAATCACTAAATGGAGGAATCAATGTAATTAAACAGCACTGGAAATGCTACATATTTGAAATTTAATCTTTCTCTTTTTTTTATTTTAACGGAGAGAAACAAACAATGTTAAGAGAGAAGGGAGGTTTATATGTATTTGATAAGAACTTAAGGGAGGTTTATATCTATTTTAAAATTAAAGGGGGTGTTTGTGTCATTTAAAGAGACCTTAAGGGAGGTCAGTGTAATTTTCCCTAAATATAATTGATAAGAAAAATAAAATTATCATTGATACACTGAGATAAGATATTATCAAAAGAGCAATTAAAGGGTAAATAGTGATTCTTATCATATGTGAGTCTTCTTAATATATGTAACATAAAATATTTATTATTCGATCATTGATTATGGAATCATGTTGCTGAAACAAATTTTTGTTTCTCTTTTCACTGATTCATGTTCTCTCGATCGCTTTAATTATAAAATCCCAAAAACAAAAAATTATTTTATTTTAGAATCATTAATATTTGTTTTATTTTCCTTAAAAAAATATTAATATTTGTTTTATTTAGTTGATTTCAAAAAAAAGAATACAAAATCTCTGGTCCATATTATTTAGTCATTGTGATTTGTCCATTTTTTGAAAGGTTGGAACCTAAACCACGCCGGTACAAGGTGGAAACGCAGAACACATCATTATGCTCAAACTTAAAATGTACATGATAAATTGAAGATATATGAGATTTTTTTTGGAGATAGATTAGTGAACTTAGCGAGTGGGTGAGGGTGGATTCAACTATGACTAAGAGAGATATCATGCTCTATAATCAATTTGTCCAGGTTATCGTAAAGAAAGACTTCAATTGGTTTACTATGTACATGTCTCTCAAAACTTCAAAAGTTCTGTATTTGGGTAACTAATATTTGTAATTACTTTTAGAGTTTAATGGTAATGAGTGGACATTATAAAATAACTTTGCACACATAACCAATTAAAACATTTAGAATTATCGCATCAATTGATGTTTTTAATTTACGTGACAATTCTAAATGATTCAATTGATTGTGTGTGCAAAGTTATTTTGGACTATCGACTCACTACCATTAAACTCGTAGTTTTAAATAATATCGATAATATGTGTTTTTAGTAAGTTATATATTAAGTCCTAGACCATGAATCTCATAATTAACCACATCGCCTAGTCCCCAAGACTCGTGTTTGGGGCTGTGGACCGTCAATATATGATTAAGGGCACAACGTTCTCTAGAAGGGCCGAAAGAGACCTAGGCGAGTCCCTCAAGGGGCGCCGCCTCTAAGAGCTTCTAGAAGCACCTAGAACGCATTAAACGTGACTTAGGGACCAAGTTACTTGGGGCCTAAGTCACAGAAAAACAAGCCCAAGAAAGGCTATAAATAACCCCTTTGAGAGCATTCTCAACACATCACATAAAGAGACTAAACCCTAGTTTTTAATATTGTACTCACTGCAAGTACCATTCATGTGGTTACTCTGAAGGTGCTTCTTACCCTAGAATTTGGGGGAAATCACACAATCATATAAATCCTAGAATTTGTGAAAATTTGAATTTGAAAATAAAACTAGAAGAAGATTGATTGAATCGGGAGAAGAAGAACTCACCTGTGATACCTCAATTATTTTTTTTTAAATATTTAATGGATTTAATATATATATAATGGTAGTGATTTGTTGATTATTTATATTTAAAAAGAGCATTTAAGTCTTCAAAGAGAATTTATTGAATGAACTTAAAATTTAGATTTGTTAATATTTTTTTGGTATATAAATCTTATTTGTGTAATATTTAGAAATTCTATCACATTGGTATGATGTTATGATGAATGTTGCCTTTATACTTTCGAAGTTTGAGTAGTTTATGGTTATGATATTGTGTATGAGTTACTTTAAGTTATGCTTGTCAGGCTAATTTGTGATGAGTTGGCGTTAGCCTGTGCGTCAGTCATGACCTGAAATTGTGTCATGACATTACCGGTGTGAGAGATGTTTGGTGGAGAGCAATTTTGGGAGAGAGGTGGTAGAATTGGAGAGACAATCAAGATATGATTTAGTTTTTTTAAATGAATTGAAAACGATTACGTTGTACCTATAAAGTTAATTGGAAAAAGAAAAAGAAAAAACGGGTTGAGTGTTTGGGTTAGGCTGAGTATTTGACCCAAGTTACTAATTTAATACCCCTAATTAAGTCTATGGTTCGGGTTGCTAAACAAGATCAAAAGTCAAACCGAACCGTGAGGGTGAATAAAAAATTGGCTTGAGCACATCCAAACTAATCACGGTTTTTTACGATCTTGATAAACAATATAAAAAACCACATGTAACATTCTTTCAGATTCATAAATAATCTCGATTAACATAACAATACACAACAACAATAGACAAAGACTTAGTCACAAAAGGGGATTCAAAGCCTCGGCTGTTGAGGTGGATCCTCTTGTTGCAAGAGTTTGATCTTGAGATTCGTGACAAGAAGGGAGTAGAGAACGTGGTGGCAGATCACCTCTCAAGGTTGGATAATAGTGAGGTGACAAAGAAAGAGAAGGCCATCATGGTCGAATTTCTGGATGAAAAATTGTTTGCTATTGGAGAAAGACCTTGGTTTGCCGACATGGCAAATTTTAAGGCTGGTAACATAGTTCCTGATGACTTGGAGTATCATCAGAGGAAAAAGTTCTTCAAGGATGCAAACCACTATCTGTGGGATGATCCTTATCTGTTTAAGGTAAGCACTGACGATTTGATTAGACGTTGTGTTGCAGGTGAGGAGGCTAATAGTATCATGTGACACTGCCATAGCTCAGCTTATGGGGACCACCATAGTGGAGAAAAAACCGCTGCAAAAGTCTTGCAAAGTGGCTTCTGGTGGCCAACCCTTTTCAAGGATTGCCAAGACTTTGTAAAGCGGTGTGTGAAATGCCAAAGGACAGGTAACATTTCAAAGAGGAATGAGATGCCCCTAACAAGAATCATTGAAGTTGAACCATTTGATTGTTGGGGCACTGACTTTATGGGACCATTCCCTTCCTCTTACTCTTTTCTCCATATACTTGTGTGTGTTGACTATGTCACTAAATGGGTTGAAGCGATACCTTGTGTTGCTAATGATGCCAAGACTGTTGTCAACTTCTTACAAAAGAATATCTTCACTAGGTTTGGAACCCCTAGAGTCTTGATCAGTGATGGGGAGAAGCACTTTTGCAATAATTTTCTTGAAAATGTGCTTACAAAGTATAACATCAGGCATAAAGTTGCAACTCTCTATCACACACAAACAAGTGGTCAAGTAGAGGTTTCAAACTGCCAGCTGAAACAGATTCTAGAAAAGACAGTTGCGTCAAATAGGAAGGATTGGTCTAATAAATTAGATGACGCACTGTGGGCATATAGGGCAGCCTTCAAGACTCATATAGGGCTCTCACCCTATCAGTTAGTCTATGGGAAGACATGTCATCTTCAAGTTGAGCTAGAACATAAAGCATACTGGGCCATTAAGGCCTTAAATTTTGATCAAGTAGCCGCTGGTAAGAAAAGACTATTGAAACTTAATGAACTTGAGGAGATGAGGCTTAGAGCGTATGAAAATGCGCTCATGTATAAGGCCATGACTAAAAGGTATCATGACAAAAACGTGACACGATTTTGCCTCTCCTCTGAAGCTCCCAAAAAAAATTTGAAGTTAAATTTGGTGTCCTTTCGACATTGCCAAATCGTCTCACGTTGGCCAAATTGTGACACGATTTCTGGGCAAGAAATTTTTTAAAAGAAGATGGAAATCGTGACACGTTTTTACCCAAACTTGACACGATTTTTGGTGGTTTTTCAAAATCTGACCGTTACAAAACCTAATTGTGACACGTTTTTGGCCAAACGTGACACAATTTTCCCAGCCTATAAATAAACCCACCACGATTTTCACTTCATTCACTTCCAAAAGTAGCCAAACTCTGCCAAATTTTTCCCAGAACCCTAACCTTCGAAAGTCTAACCCTTTTTCACCAAATATCTTCATCTTTTCATCTTCAAATCACCAAACGAACTCCATAAACCTTCATCATCACCAACATTCAACCTTAAATCATCATCATTACCATCTCCACCACAAACCCACACCTTCATCAACCTTTCCTCAAACCCTAACCATGGTTGAAACAAGAAACAAACGCCAAACCACTAAAAAAGCCAAAACCGTCCCTAAATGTAAACCACCCGTTAAACCAAACCCTAACGCCGCACCAACGTTTCTACAACGAAGCGGCCAAAGACTGTTTCAAAGACATCAAGCACTACCGAGTGATCCAAGAGTGGGGCTTCAACTTTCCCAAACTCATAGCCAACCCCGAGTTCAATCAGGTATTCATTCATAGAGGTTGGGAGTCCCTGAACAACATGATCATTGAGCAAGCAAAAAAAACTTTGGCGCTTGAGTTCTATGCAAATGCGAGGTTTATGGGGAAGAAGTATGTGTCTTATGTGCGGGGAAATGAGATTGATTATAGTCCTGAGAGGATTAATGCTTTGCTGGAGATTGTGCCGCCTGAACATTGTGACGTTCAGAGGCGGCTAGCGGAGTGCAAGAATTGGAATGATGAGGCTTGGGAGGAACTTAAGCTACAACAGTGTGTGGAGGGTGTGAAGTGGCAAGGAGGATCGCATATGTTGTTGAGGTCCGACTTCAAGCCTTACCCTAAGGCTTGGGCGTCTTTTGTGGTGCAAACTTTGGAAGGCACGACATGCACTTCAGAGATTCCATACTATTGTTGTAATTCTTGATGGGGCACCCATCAATGTTGGTGAGTTGATTGCCAACAATATTTATATGTTTGCTTCAGGTACAAAGAAAGCAGTGCCTCACTTGAGCCTTATCTGTTGGCTTTGTGAGGATGCCGAGTGCGACTTATTCTCTAATGACTTGAGTGCTTCGATGATGAAACCTTTGACAGACACTTACATGGATACATTTGTGAGGGATTATCATGAGCGCCTGCATCAGATTCAGGTTGCGGGGCAGCAGCAGGACAACCACAACCACCCCCACCTAAGTCTCAGTCAGTACATGGAGAGGGGAGCAATCAACAGGTTGCGTATGCACCTATTCATCCTATGCTGCTGGATTACATGTTGAACCAAGCAAACTGGATGAATGAGGTGTCTGATCAGAAGTATTGGAACCGTCCTAGGTTCGATCAGGAGTTCACTGAGGCAGTCTACCTCAACAGAAGGCCTATCACTGGGTCTTTTGAGAGATTCGATGGGTCTGAGGAGGCTATGGACCAGAACTTTGATGTGACCAGAGGTCGAGCTCAGGATAGAGAGCAGGAGATCAGAGCTGACTTTGCTGCTGGTGGTGCTAGGTCTAGGTATCATTTTGGGGAGGATTCTTATGCAGAGGAGAACCCTAACACATGGATTCCTGAGGACCAAATGGAGGATTGAGTGGACTACTGATGGTCCAACTCATTTTATGTTTCTTCTTTTGTTTCGGCATTTCTATTATGTACTTTTATTTTTATGTTTGAACAATTTTAATTGCTTTCCTGAAGTTTAACTCGGTTGTACCCCCCGTTTATGTAATTGTTCTTGAACTTGTTTATTATTGATGAATTTGCTTGTTTACTTGACTTTTTTCAGTTTAGTAACAAATATTTGTTCAAGTGGTATTCCATAAGTTCATAAGGAGGAGTGACTTGATGTTTAAAGGCGAAGTGTACGACAGTGCAAGAAGGTAGTCACAACTCCCAAAAATCTAACACTGTAAGGTTCATGGCCAAATTTTATTTTTCCAATTTACTTATATAGAGTGTTCCATGCTTTTACATTTCTAGAACTTGCATTGTTTCTCTACTGTCGATTGATCTTTGTCATTAGCACACTGAGGCAAAAGTGTTTGGTCCTGTGAGCCTTTTTGAAGCCTACCCTGATTTTAATTGTTATATTTTATTCTTTTTAAGCCAATTTGAGCCGGTAGGTTTAGATCCTTTTTATTGGGTGACAAACTACAAATGAAGCCTAGAGACTTTTAGAATTTAACCTAAATGTTATATCTGAGCTAGGCGTTGTAGAGTGTTACTAAATAATAAGTTTGGAGTTGCTATTGGAATTTGCAACCAACTAAGTTTGGGGTGGGGTTACTATAGAACAAATGAAGAACTTTATCATGAAAAATAATACACACAAAAATTGTGTATCAAAAAAAGAAAGGAAAAGAATGAAAAAGGGACAAATCATTGAAAATCCGAGTAACTTTAGACTTGATTGTCCCAACAGTTACAAGTATTCTCTAGTACCTTTACAAGTTTTGTTGTTCCAGAGGTGAATGATGGATTGAATTTGTGCTTTAACTTCCATAGGAGTGCCTAACTCATAATGTTGTGTAGCCTACTTATCCAAATATTATCCCACCTTCACCTAAGCCCCGTTATAACCCTTTAAGACCTCAAGGTGTGCATTGACATTGATTTTGATTGACGTTTAGAAACTTTTCGAGCGTAAGGTAATATGTAAATTGCATGTCGACTGTGTGTGAACCCTTTCATATTTTTTGCGTGGAGTTGTGAATTGGTGGATGCGTACAAGTCAAACTAGCTCATCTTTAGTTAGTAAGGTGTTGAACTTTTGGATACTATCGCTTGATCAGGTAATTGTTATTTTACTGTTGATTGTCAATTTTGCAAGTAAATTCCTTGAGGACAAGGAATGGTTCAAGTTTGGGGTTGTGATGACATCTCGTCATTACGTAATTTTATATGTATTTTGATCACATTTTGGAGTTCACAAGGCAACTTAAGCAGCAAGAAAAGCAGAAAAACTGAAGAAAATACAAAGAAGCAAAACG
>Ga0228710_1005943_pt1 | contig 18776 bp, 9 predicted proteins | sample MedpolnodulmetaG_FD_177995 | JGI IMG/M metagenome (GOLD analysis project Ga0228710, IMG submission 177995) | Root nodule microbial communities from Medicago polymorpha collected in Santa Monica, California, United States - pink nodules | ecosystem: Host-associated > Plants > Roots > Nodule...
AAAAAAAAGTTTTTTTTTTTTTGGTAGTGTAACAAGGATTTTATCTGAATTGAAACGGTCAATATTAGATGTTAGAACCTTCTGAGCAATACTGTTGTGCAAGCATGCTCACTTGTGCTCCGGTGTGTGAGAATATATGAAAAGAATCTTACAATACTCTAATATTATGTTAGAATATTTTAGTTTATCTCATAGGATTAGTTTCTTACTTGGATTATCTCTTACGATTACTTTCCATATTACTTAAGTTATTTACATGACTTGAGTTCCTATTCAATGCGGATTAAGAGTTTTGTATCCTTATAAATAGAAAAGGCAGAATCGAATCAATAAAAGTAGTATGAAATACCTCAAACTTGTCCTTGGCGGATCTGTGATTTATTGGAAGCTTGCGGAATTCCTCTGTCAAACGAAAGCACTCACCAACATGTTCAGGAGAGACAAAATCAAGTGCAACCTTGATGCATGACTACAAAACAATTATGCATATATTACATAAACACAGATATTTCAAGCATCGTTTCAACAGAAAAGCAATCATGAAATTAAAGTGAGTTTGTGATATATGGCTTAAAGAATTTGCAAAAAATCATAGGTTGAAGCAATCACACTGTACTAATTAGGAAATATCCAAATTCAATTTTAGCCTTGAAAAGTTGCAAATTTTAAAGTACTAAACAATCTACTAAAATTTAGAGAACACAAGTAGAAAGGATAAGAGATAAAACACAATAAATCAGATCTCAATTCAGATCTTAAACTAATTGAAGCCGTTATTCCTTGCTCCAACAAAAAATATATACACTTCTTGGCAAACAGAAACTTGTAACATGTACGTAAATTTTATCTTCAGATTTCTGACTTGGTGAGGCAAACCAGCGGGAATGAAAACAGCATCTCCAAGCTTCTGAATAAAAGTCCAAGGTTCAATTCCTACAAGTCAATGTAAACAAATGTCAACAGAGTGGTTTCACAAACAACAAAGGAATATTTGTAAATATTACTAACCATACTCCTCCTTAAGTTTCATCTTATGCTCCATAGTCAGATAAATTGTCTGATCATGAATGGGGTCAATAACCTACATTACCAAAGGATATCTCATTCAAGAAAATACAACAAGAAGCAACTATTTTTAAAATTTGTAGAAGGAACGTATTAACCATGTTGGTTCAACCAATGACCTTTTCGACTGGTAACTACATCAATAATGCATTTCCTATCTCTCCGGTCAGACTTTATATAATGTTTCAATACAGTAATCACATCAACAAAACTTCTTATTCACAACTATTATTCCTTTGTGGCATGTATATTTGAATCTTAACTCGGAAAAAAGTATAGAATATTTGTAGATTATGTTAACGAGGCATGTATATTTCTAGATTATACCAAAATTGTCTAAGCTGATTTTACCTGCTTTAAAGGACTGCAATTGATATGTCTGAACTCTCTGAAATGCTTCTTTATATATTCCTTCAATTTTGCTACATCCTCTCTCCGAAAAATATCCCAGAGAGCACATTCTAAGGGGTCCCCACCAACCACCAAGTCACTATCATTAGTGTCAGAGTGTTGATGAAATATTTCAACCGCCTCCCGATCACCATAAAGCTCCCTCTTATCTTGCTCAAGGTGTTTCTGTGCCAATTTCTTAATGCCATTAATTTCCTCAGGTTTCAGTTCCACTTTAGCGATATGCGTCAACACATTTACCTTATAGCCAAATTACAAAGAATTGATCAGGAAATGTGTCATTCAGTATTCATTCCTAAAGATACTTTGCAGTTTATGTCACTAGTCAGAAAAAGAATACTTTTTCGAATCATTAATTACCAAAACACCACAAATCAAATTATGAAATTATCTATGACAGTGCAATGAACAAATAACTATGACATGTACTTGAAACTACACAACAATCAGCTCATATGAAAATGAACAGATAAATGTGTTGGCTTACAAAAAAAAGTGCATGTCGTACAAATTATGCACTTTTTAATACGATACTCGAATCATAATAAAAGTAAAAACTTTCGGAAAGAAAAGAAGAAAAAAACTCAAATAATTAAGAGGTTCATGACAGGAAAGACAAAAAGGTTTCGAAGCATACTGCATCAAACACATTACAATGGAGCTTAGTCACTGAATCCCCGTGTCCAAGATCATGAGCAAATCCATAAGCAATATATGTTCTTGGCCCCATGTCAGGCTTTAAACAATAATCCGGCAACTTCACAGAAAGGTTGAGAGAACCACTAAAAGGATTTGTATATTCTTTATAAGGCAAGGAAGATATGAACTCAGCATGATGACGAGGTAAACGTTCCTGAAATAAATTAGAAGGAGGCCAATCTTTCAATTTCAACACCTCAGGCCAATTACGCCAATCCTGGCGACCACTTGTGTAACCAGTGAAGAATTGGTGGATATTAATATCTCTCTGCATTCAATGAACAACTAAAATAAAAATAAAGAATTTACTAGCCATAGAATAGACTATCAAGTAAAGGCAGTAAAAAATTCAGTAACATAAATCAGTTACAATTCGCCCAAGACTGTTAGGCAAATTGGGATAAATAATCTGTATATGTGATCCAAAAACAAATTGGGACACCAGACATCAAGAAATTTAGACCGGTTTAAAAGATAAGATTACAAGATAAAGTATGAGAAGTGTGAAGTAGCATTTGTTGAAAATGTGGGAAAAACAATGTGACAAGTGCAAACGACTGCGATATTATGACTAACACATGCCCAATTACACTCAAAAAATTGGCTTGAGGCTCACACGGCGGTTTTGTAGAGTTATGTTAGGTACACTCCAAATTTTAAGAACGCCGGATAAATAAATTAGAAACAAGTTTCAGACATAAAGATTGAGAAATCAAACAAACCTCACACCAATCTATGCAATTAACAGCTTTCACATCCAAAACATTATCGTATTTAGAATTGGTTTTTTGACGGAATGCACGCCACATGACTTTTGGTTCCCAGCTTAAACCAGATGTACATTCAAGTACATTGCTGACAATTACAGGCTCCCCTTTGCTCCAGTGGCATTGAAAATGTCTTAATCTCCATGGTGTAGATCTACAGCCCTAGGACAGTATAAAAATTTGCCACTTGAATCTTCATGAAAAGCTGCCTTCCTTGTGTTATTGTATATATCATCGGCGTTACTAACAGGTTTCAAGCAAGAACGCCTATTGTCACAAGTCTCCTCTACATCTTGAAGCTTAATTGTTTCTGCAAGTTCGTTTGCTTTACATACTAACTCGGAGATGCAATTCGGAGGAAGTATCCTTCTCAGTTCAAGGAAACCATGATGACATTCATTATCGGCTTTTGGACAGGGAATGCTACCATCGCCATTTGCATGCCACCCAGATCTTGACCACTCACGAGTCGTAGACTCGTCCTCAGTCTGTGATACATACTCGAGCTCAATTGGATCTGCACCACCTAGAATCTTCCCATCACGGAGCTCGCAACAACAGAGGAGACAAAGGTCAAAGCGGCATTTTGTACAGCTTCTGTGGTAGTCAAATATTGATGTTTTGCAGTTGTCACTACAAAAAGTGTGAAATCAACAACTATAATGCATTAGAATAAATAAAGACAACATTGATTAATATACCAAATCAGTCCTTACCAGATCACACACTCATCTTTAGCATGATCCGCCGGTTTTATATTTAGCTTTGAGAGTGAGAGGCCTGTAATTCACATCCGAATATCAAATTATAAAATGAAAAATATATGAAACTAAAAATTATTGCTGACAATAAAGGAATACCTTGTATTTTGGCTTCTCTTTCCTTCTCAATCATTTGTTCTTCATCCAACCGTCTTAAATGTGGAAGAAGTCCTTTCAACATATACTTAGAGAACTCGACTTCCTCATCATTGTTGGTTTCGACCTTATGCTTCATTTCCTATAGTAAACCAGATGGATACATTTCAAATATACAATACAGAAAAATGAGAAAAATAGTTAATCTAGAAGAGACGATCACCGACATTGATGAGTTTAAAAGATCGCAAGCATGCTTTACAATTGCAATTATCACAGCACACAGGACATGCTTCGGCAACATCGCTCTCATTCAATTTAGGATACCTTAACAAGACACAACCAAAAAAACATAGTTAATATCAATATTTCATCAACCAAAATTGAAACATGTAATCTTTGCAATAGAACCAACCGACACAAAATGAAGCAAGTTAAACAAAGTGAAACAGTGGGTTAAGGGTTCCCCTTACCAATTGTTCAAAGAGGGTATGCAATATCTTTTCCGTTATTTTGTGCATCTTATAACCCTGCCCTTATCACTTCTTTTACATTGATGGCACGCTAAGGATTCCTCTGAACTTAATTTGGTATTAAGTTTCTTGTGGACTTGTGGAACCTCATTTTCGGTGGTTTCCTTCACCGCTTTTCTCTTTCTGCTGCGTTTCTTTCTCTCTGGTTGAAACGATGAAGAGCCTCCGGCTGCCACGTCTCTTTCTTCCTTTGTTATGCTCCCTAACAACGCTTCTTCATCCATCTTCCTCTTCTGAATTTCTGCAAAACTCTTTCTTCCGCATTTCATTATCTCCATAGCAGCTTTAACTGAGGAAGAATCCCTAGCTGCCATTTCATCGTCCGTCAACAGCGACTCCACCGTATTGGCACCGACATTCATAGCTTGTTTTTCTCGATCAGGAACAGATTCTTCTGCTACTGCGGCTGCCACATCACCAGCTTCAACCGAATTTTCACAGTTATTCAACGACGCAGTTTCAGCGGGGCCACCATTCATAGCTTGTTTTTCTCGATCAGGAACAGACTCTTCTGCTGCTGCGGCTGCCACATCACCAGCTTCAACCGAATTTTCACAGTTATTCAACGACGCAGTTTCAGCGGGGCCACCATTCATAGCTTGTTTTTCTCGATCAAGAACAGACTCTTCTGCTGCTGCGGCTGCCACATCACCAGCTTCAACCGAACCTTCACCGTTGTTCAATGATGCCATTTCAGCAGCGCCAACATTCAATGTAGGCAGTGTTTCATCGTCATGAATGGGTTCTTCTGGGTCTGGGACTGTGAGTGTGATTTCGATTTTCACTATATACGTGACAATGTGGTTGTTCTCTTCCTCCGCCATTGAAATGTGGCTGTTCACTGTTAATTAGAAGATGAAAATGGTGAGGTGAACGAATCCTAGAAAGCTATTGTGCATGCATGCATTTTATTGGGTTCCTAAAACACCTATTTGGGGACAATTGTATGTACTAAATTATTTTTTCTTGTTTTTTTTTTTTAAAAAAATAAATTATATTCATTCAAATTGCAAATTGACAGAGTACATCATTTAGCATGGCTCCTTTCAAAAAAAATAAAATCATTTAACATGGCTTAAAACCTAAGGTAAATTGAATAAAATCATTTAACACACAGTGAATTGGTTTAGCAAGCTATGGAACCCAAGACACTTGTTGTATGTTAGAGGTCTCACAATCACATTACACTTCCACAATTCTTGTTGTTACGCGGTTGTTCGCTAATAGGTCATGTGCGTGCCGGGTATTCATGAGTGCTCTAGAGATTTTGCCAAGATCTCATGCAAGCGGCCCCACTTGACACTCATATAGGCGATTTCATCAAGTGTATGCTGCAAGTCATACACCACCCATAAGGGATAATCGTTGAAAGCATTATAGCTTATCCTCTCAATATTGTAGTGTCTAACACTTACTCAAATACACCATAGGAAAGAGACTAGGATTAAATTTAGCGCTAGCAGGACTAACATGTGACTTGTTCTTACCACATTGAACCTTCTTCATGGGATCTCCAATCACAAAGGTTGGGTTCCTATCACATGTCAATTTCGATTGGCTTAAGCCTCAATCCCCTCGATGCTCACAATTTATTTCATCCCAGGGGCTTTATTAGTACGTACTTTACACACATTGATGAGACAAAAAAAAAATTTCATCAAAGAATATTGACTAAGACGTCTCTCAGTCAATTAATCTCATATTTACCAAGTTAACAATTATAAACTTGTTCTTCGTAATAAATTCATACAGGTCTGCTTAGTTGTTTACTGAGCGACAACATATTCATCAATAAGATAAATTTACTTATAAATTTATTCTCATTGGATTCATATCTAATTAACATCATTGTATTATTTGAACACAATGGTTTATCCACTTTTAAACAATATCTCATATATTGTCAAACTGACTTATTGATATATGTTATCGGGTCTACTTAGATAAATTCTAAGTGACAAACCCCCCACATTGGGAAAATATAACTCTATGTGTGGATTTATTATACAGGTCTATTTGAACAATTTTTCAAGTGGCGACACCCCTACATTGGGAAAATTAAATCTACACATAGGTAAATCAAATATCATTGTATTATTTTAATACAATGGATAATCCGCAATATATGTCACCAATATTTTAAGGTGTATCTTAATATATATCTCATGAGTTTATCATGTGCCGCAAAAATATATTCAAGTCTACTTAAATTAATTTTAAGCGACAACATAACACCTCTATTGCACTCATTTCACTCTTACATATCTCATATGTATTTTTGAGTTTCTCTATTTTTCTTCCAATAATATAATTAAATAATGTTTCACAATCAAACAAAATTCCTCAAATCAATGTTCATGTTCTCATTGCACACTCACATCAACTTGGTTTCAGAAAATACATATATACACAGATGAGACTAAATTCTTGCAAATTAAAATGTCCCTCAAACAAAATATATTTAAGTATGTTTCACATAAATTAAATAGACATATCACGAAAATTTATGCTCAGAGTTTTTCACTTTATTGAAAGAAACATGTTACCATTGCCACAAATTAAATACTCTGCAATTAAATAGAGATTTCTACATAAATCTAGCACTATTGGCTTTACATAATAATAATACATATATACGGAGATATACGGAGGGTGCAATGAGCTGCTTCTAATCAGAATCTCTTAACATTTGGAAAAGTCATATATATACATTCAATCATTGTCCATGACATATAAATAATTGAACACGATATGATACCATGAAGAAGAACTAAATACATAACAACTTAATTGATTATAAAAAAATAAGTGATATTAAAACTATTAAGTAAAAGAAGTATCAACTGACTAATTAAACATACTACTATGCAAACATTGAATATGAGCATATAAATTAGGCTCTAAACATCATCATAATAATATTCATTATTTGAATGTACCAAAAAAAAAAAAATATTCATTATTTGAAGGGAACCAAAGACTCAACCATTTCACATGTTGCTTATAAGTAACCAAAACTCATATCCATATTCACCAATTAGTTCTATGATAATAAATTAAGAATCTGATAAAATATTTATAATCAAATCAAATTTCAACATATTATTCCCACAAAAATTAGGTACTATATCCATAAATTCATATCAGGCATAAATTGCACCAAATATCTTAGTTACACATATTTTGGTAATTAACACAAATGAGTCTTTAGTTAACAACAAATAAAGATGGAGTAGATAGAACCTGAGTGACATATCCACGGTATAATTTTCTGCAACTTATTCGCCGTTCTCTTTAAATCAAAGGTTTACCACCGCTATCAAAATTTTCAGCATCAACGAGCATCCTTCAATTTTACAAATAAACATGATTAGAAATTGAAAGATCATGATAACATGACTTGGGTTATAGAAGAATGGTAGGAGTTAAAATAAACAAAACATGTCAGTGTCAATAGGCTCTCTCATCCACAACAATATAAACAAATAATCATCTAAGCTGACCTTAGTTTTACAAGCTATATTAGCATGGCATCAACAGACACTTATAAAGAAAACCATAGTTATCGACCATGAAGTTCAATATTAAACAATCATCACGTCAAACATCAATTACATTAAGAAGAGGAACAAAATGATTCAATTTCAAGTATCCCTTCAATTCTCATAATTTTCTTTTCATCAATTAAAATAAAATCCTCAAGATTGTTGTATAATAATGACATAGAATCATCTCAAGTAATAATAGCAAACAATTACAACTAAAAATAAATTAGAGAACAAGTGAAACTTATCGAATTTGGGTGCCGACACATCTCCAACAAAATCGCCACAAGTCAAAATTAGAGGAAACCTGCAAAACAGCACACTGTTAAGTAACCTGTGGCGTGACATAGTCACTGTCCTTGAGAATTTTATTCGCCTCATAAGCGCATATCCTCCCAGGATACAACACCTCCTCATGGAACACATTCCTTCAACTTCGATTGGTATTTTAGACATCTACCGTATGAAGTAGATTATTCGCTAGTTGAGTAACTTACATATTGTACACAATGTTACTTGTGGTCTTTGTGTTTCGACCTATTTCCTTTTTGCTTGCCAATAATTTGACTAGAGTAGGAATTTTTTTTAATAGTCTGTAGTTTACCTATTGACTAATATTCCTCTAACAATATACTATTTTTATTTTTATCTGATTTTCTACTTGTGGTCTTTATGAAAGAGTACGAGTTTATCTCGCAAAATATAATGTTAGTAGAGCCAATTTAATTTATCTCGCAAACTTGCTCTTTAGACTTCACCACCGTTCGCTGTCATTCCAAATCTTGACTTGTATATAGATGAAAAAAAATGGTCTCATACACTTGTTTTTCATCTTCAAAGAATTTTAGGTCGTATTTCAACAAAATTGAAGTTTTAAATTAATAGGCAAACCATGAACAGATGATCTTAGAAAAGCACACATGTTTAGGCTAGTTTTAGTTTGCTTAATAGATTGATGTTTTTAAGGGTGCTTAATAGGCTGATTAGTAATGCAATTGGTAGTTACAAAGAGTTTGATATTTTAAAACTTTTCACGCGCAATTGAAATTTTAACTTCATTATAATAAACATATAGGATTTTTTTTAAAATGACACTCAACTTTTTTTCATCAACACTACTTCCTTAATTAAATGACTAAAAATTGCGTTCCCATGAGTCAGTTGGAAAAAAAAAAATTAAAAATTGCTAGTTGACTGACTTGGGATCTTTTTTCACTCGGTTTAGTATTATATGTTTAAATTATTAAAAAACATAGTTGACTGACTTGGGATATTGTCCCCCAATCAAAGTCATCAATATTGTAAGAGACATTTTCCAAGTAATTACCATGGGCCCACACGTTCCTTTTCACACCTAGCTTTTCACCATATATATATATATATAACAGCAAGACATGTCATAGCATATTCAAAGGTTTAAGGTTCAAAAAACACAAGACATGGATTCTTTTAAGCTGTTTCAATCTCACAATCTCAAGTTTCTGTTCTCTTTTTCTCTGTTCTGTGTTCTTTTTTCTTTGCTTCCTTTACTCTCTCACTCCTTTAAGCCATTCCTTGTGCAATTCTCTAGCAGCTACTACACCATTGACAAGAGTTATATGTTCCTTCTTTGCAATATCCTTCTTGCTTTTATAGCATTATATTCAACTATAATCAATCCCTCTTCATCAACCACTCATCAAAGCATTGAATATGTCCTTGAACCCGAGAAGAGTAACCGGTTTGAATTTTACATATCAGAATCAGAGGTTACAGAACCAATTGATGGTGATGACGTTATGGAAAGTAAATCCCAAGAAGAAGAAAAAGAGGAAGAAAAGAGTTTGATGATAGTGGAACCAGAAAATGTGGTTATTGAAGCAGAAGAAGATGAAGAAAGAGAAGATGGAAATGCTCTTATGGAAGAAAATGAAGAAGTGAAGAGTTTGGTGATAGTGGACCAAGAAAATATGAATATTGAAGAAGAAGAGGAAAATGATCCTATGATAATTGATGAAGATGAGACAGAGAAACTAAATAAGAAATGTGAGGATTTTATCAAGAAAATGAAAGCTGGTTTCTGTTCTGATTCAAGAGCTGAGAATAAGTTTTATTTTGATTATGATCAGAATCATAAATCACTTGTGCTTGTTAATTAGTGGTTTATAAGTATTACCTAACCTTAAGTTTCTCAGATTTTAGGACACTTAGAATTTTCACTTTGGCTTGTAGGAATTAAGTATTTATCTTTTCTACATGAGTTTATACCAGACTTTATAGTATGTTTTGTTCTATACTATAAAGAATGTGGTCCAGTAGAAAACTGAGATCACTCTATTAATATATTAAAGAATAATTGTATCCAAACAACTATTTTTTTTTACAAATGTCACATCTAGAAACAGATATAACATTGGTATTAAAATTTCAGAATAAAAAATTTGAGGTTCAAATTATGTTTAAGGTAAAAACATTTTTACAAGTTGTGAATGAAGTAGACTGGTACGAATTGATCAACCTCTAGAAGGGGGGGACCAGGCCCTTTGTTGTGTTCGCAAACAACATACCTAGCAATTTCTTAATTGACTCAAAATCTTTATAACAAGCCTAGCAAAATCAATGCCCTGACCCTACCATTTTGACATTTATGGTAACTTAAAATTACATTCTGAATTCAAAAATGTGGGCTTGTATTTTTATGTCAAGTCTTTATATGACAGAGACATAACATCCCAACGACATATTTTGATCACTCTAACAAAAAAAATGAGTGGAGAAGTCCTCTGATCCAAACAAAAAATTAGATATCGATAGAATTGTGTTGGTAGTCCAGTTATACAATAATGTTAAGGACATACAAGTTTATTTTCTCTCTCTTTTATTCACATTGACGTTCAATTGATGTTTGTATCTATCTGATAAATACAAACATCAATTGAATATCAATACGAACAAACAAAATAAAGTTGTTTAAGGTCCTTCAATGAAAAAGTCTCAATGTTGCTAAAAAGAATCTCAATGTTGCTAAAAAAATGGTGTCGCAAGGGTTTGACATAGTTCGTATTATATAAACTGAAATGTTAAGCTATTTTGACAAACTATTTGTCGAACTAATAAAATACATGATTGGATGTGATTTATTCCATTTTGATAGATTTTGGATTTTATAATCCAAAATTTCATTTATATATGCTTCAAATTCTACAATCTGAATAAAAACAAAATGAAAAGTTAAAAAAAATTGGACGCCGAGAAACATAAACATGGACAAGAAATTCTCTAAACTAAGTGTAGACCAAACTTATTTTCTTTGGAGTATGAATATGAAAAGATTCTTTTTAGCCTATTTGAATTGTGATTGTCGACTGCACAACTGGATTTGGAACATGATGAACATCATCATTAGATAATTGATTAACATTATCGTTATTGTTTTCTCCCTTGCACCAGAAATAAGCATATAGTATGAGCTGAACAAGTCCTGAGACTGCTCCAATAACACTGCTAATCTGCAATATTAAGTACAAATGTATATTATAATTAACAATGGGTTGATTAAAAATATTTCATCCAATTGAACTACAATCATAAACTCACAATAATATATATAAATAAATTACCAGGAGATAAATGTCCAAGGGGTGGAATAGAGCATATGTTGTCCAGCACAATCCATTAAGAAAGAGAGCCAAGGAGGGGCAGAATAGCATGTATTTTACACTCTTTGTTTTTATAACATTTTCCTGTTCATTATATGTACCGTAGCATCAAGATAAGTTTGGAGTGTAATAATTTTACAAATAAGAGTTTAATTTATGGGTCAATCTAATATGGATAGTTAAAGAATAGTTCAAATGTGAACCAATATCATTTTTAGTAAAAAAAGAATTTCATAATAATACAAAATGAAGAACAAATGTAACATTTTATTAAAATTATTGAAAGAGATACGTATTAGATGCCACTTTAATAATTTATTTCCACCAACTAATTGTGTACTTTACATTCAACCAAATCTCACCTTTAAGATATATCAGATATTCTTTAAAAAAAATGGTCTATCATATATTATTTTCGAAAATACCTATGAAAATACCTTTTCTTCTTGTTATGTAAGCTTAATGGTTAGAGTTCACCTTTAATAATAGGATAATTTTAAGCAGACACCTCTCTTGAACCATACACACATCCCATGTGACATCATTTGCCATAGTGGATTTTTTGTTTTATTTAAAATAAGAGTAAACAAAACTAAATTAAAATTAAAAAAATCTGAAACTTTGTGCCCCCTTCTCTCAGTTCCATCCCTCTTTCCCTCAATCCGGGATGAAGGCTACCGTCGTTGTCTCTCCTACTCGCTCTGTCTCCTCCCCACCGCTCGATCTCCTCCCACTCTCTTCGTTTCCTCATGGACGTTGGTCTCAGTCACCGTCGTGTTACCTCACTCGCCATTGATAACTCAATCTCATCGCCTCCTCCCAATCGCAATTGATTCACTCTCTTCATCATGGGTTGAAGGTGGTCTCTATCTCAAATTTGTTCTATAACATTTTGGTTGAAGGTTTACATTTAGGTTTTTTTTGTGTGTTTTCAATCTTGTTTTTCCACAATTGGTAATCACTAAGTTTTACAACCAAGAATGAGTCAGATGCAAATGTTTTCTTTTCATAGAATTGAATTTGGATTGACCCCAAAAATCAATAACCATTATTGTTAATAACTTTTAGTGGCAGTTTAACTCTTATTTTATGGGGCATGTTTATGGATATTTTTAGTAGGATGGAATGGTGCTTTTGGCTAGTTGATGACCATGGACAAGAAGTTTCATCATCCTTGCATCCATGAAACTATAATCTTAGGTTAATAAAATAGGAGGATTAAAGTAAATACACTTTGAGTTATTAAACAATTAAAGTGTGTATATTGCCCCTGACTTATGTTATTGATGCAGGGCTTGAATGAACTACTTAGGTTAATAATGTTAGGAACATAATAGAATGTAATGTGAGCTTTTATGAATTAGTTTCCAGATTTTATAAGAAGATTCATTTGACTGTTTTGGAGAGTGTTTCATTTTGTCATATCAACATAGAAGCTAACTCTTTAGAAGACTCTTTGGTTAAAACTGGCTTTTGTATGCAGATGGATTAGGTAGCTAGGAGTGTACTGACTATATATTTGTAACTTGGTGTCTTTCTGTTTTGTTATTTGATTCATGTACCTTGTTTTTGAATGTCGAGGTGGAAAATTTCTTGTCTTGCCTGTATTTTATCTAGAGCATCAGGCGGTGATATATTTGTAACTTGGTGTCTTTCTGTTTTGTTATTTGGTTCATGTACCTTGTTTTCTTGAACGCAGACAAAAAACATGGTGATATGTTTGTAAAATTGTCGTTACACGCTTCAAATATTTGGTTATATGTAGTTTTCCTGCTAAAACAATACCATTCTATGACAATTTATCATTGAGATATCAAGAGATATATTCTATGTTTCTTGGACTCTTAATTGCATTAGTTTTCTGTTATGAGTATGGTAAACTTATAGACGACCAATTTTGCACGCAGGAAAACATATGGTTACGCCTTTGTAAAATTTGGTTATACTCTTCAAAAACTTGGTTTTATATAGTTATATATAGTTCTATTCGATAATGCTAGTAGAGTCAATCAAATTACCTAAGGACATCATGTTCTTACTCGTTTGTGCTTGAAAGTCTGAATGTCTGATTAGTTAATAAAAAAAAAGAGTACCTATCAGCTCAATTTTTTTGTATCACTTTCTGGAAGATTTGGCAGGTTAGGAACCAGACGGTGTTCCAAAATCAGCAATTGAATCCTATCCAAATAGCTATTTCAATTTCGGAGTACACTTCAGAGCTCAATTGTTCAAACCATTCTGCAATTGCTACTATTATAGTGAGATTTGATGATGAATTTTGGTGTCCCCCTCCACCAGGTGTGATGAATCTGAATTTGAATCTAGAGACCAAGGAGGAGTCCTAGAATTATCCAAGGTCTTATTTGGATGGATGAGATATAAAATATTATCCTAGATTGCATAGACATTTTATCTACTTTGTCCAATTGTACTGTAATTTTTATTAGAGAATTAAGATTGTTGTTGCTCATGGCCTAGTGGGAGTAGAAAAAGGTTTGGTTCTAACTCATGGGTGGGATATGTCCCTAAACCCGCAGCCTCTGCTGCTTGTACTAATTGAATAGTGGGAGTAGATTGCATAACCATCTTTAATTGAATACATGTTTGCTTGTAAAAAATAATTGTTCATGTATCAATGTTGTACTATGAACACAAATAATTGCATCTAGTCACTCAACTTTCTATCTTAATTATCATGTAACTTATAGATGAGTAAATTTGAATGCATTGAAAAAAGATGGTTACACCTTTATAATATTGTGGTTATATGCTTCAATTATTTGGTTACCTCAAGTTATCATGTGAAAACTATATCATTTGAAGTCAATTGATCACTGAAATACCAAAAGTAACCACCTATTATATTTCCTAGAATCTAACTATTAATTTTCTATTATGAGGCGGGTAAACTTATAGATGAGTAATTTTGAAACCAGGAAAAAAATGGTTGTGCCTTTGTAAAATTGTGGTCATATGCTTCGATTATTTGGTTATCTGAGTTAACATGTGAAAACCATATCATTTTAAGTCAGCTTATCATTGCAATACCAAAAGTGACAACCTATTACGTTTCTTGGACTCTAATTCCATTAATTTTCTGTTATGAGGCCGGTAAACTTATAGATGAGTAATTTTGAAAGAAGTAAAAAAAGATGGTTATACCTTTGTAAAATTGTGGTTATGTGCTTCAATTATCTGGTTAGCTGGAAATATCTTGTGAAAATTATATCATTTTAAGCTAACTAATCACAAAATTAAATATCAGTAGTGAATATATTTTATGTGTATTGGACTCTAATTCTATTAATTTTCTATTGTAAGGTTGGTAAACATATAGATAAGTAATTTTTTTTGAAGGAAGAAATTCATTGCATTTCATTAGATAAAATATGCCACATACATGTAGATACATCATCAATAACATGGAGGCTAGGATTAGACAAGGTTGCCTGAGCTAACTCGTGAGTTACCCTATTTGCTTGCCTCCTGTTGAACTCAATATGAGAGTTCTTAAATCTATCTACTTGCAGCCGTTTACAAGCGGTAATAATACACCCAAATTCACTTTGAGGTTTTGTTTAGTTTTGATTGGAACATTTTCAAGTGTAGGGAAGTATCTTCCTCGGTGTATCTTTTCTAGTCTGCAAAAAAGAACCATAACAGATATATTCAATTGATATATTCAATGTAACCGTTAGTTTTAATTTGATTTATATCACTGAATTAACCGTTAATAAATTTCTTTAATACATATAGTTTTGAATAAAGAGAGATTAGAATAATTTTGATACTTTGACCAAATTTTTTTTATAGATATATAAACTTAACTCAATTGGCAGGGACATTGCATAATTTATGCAAGGGCGGGGTTCAAACCCTGGACACCCCACTTCTCCAGCCACTAGGCTACTAGACAAAAACAAAAAACAAGAACGTAATTAGTGGTAACCCACATTATTTATTTTCTTATAAAAAACCTACATCAACTGGAATTATAAACATAGAAAAGATAATAGTTTCAATACATCATGAGACTCCAATGGTTTGTTCTTTTTGTTCTCGTTCTAATGGTCTCTACAACTGCAAGGAAGCAACTTATTGTTCGTGGTTGGGACCCAATCAGTACATCTATGAACCATACATGTACGAAATCGGCAATTTTGCTGTAACTGAGTACGACAAGCAAACTGAGTCGAAGCTAAAATTTGAGAAGATCTTCAAGGCTGAATCCATGGTTGTTGAATGGATCAACTACCGCCTCATCCTTTCCGCCAATGATGGTTCTCATTCTAAGACTTATAAAGCCGTTGTGTGGGAAACGACAGAGCGAGACGCCAAGAACCTCACTTCTTTTGCACCAATTGTTAATTATTAAACTAGTTACAAACCTGTGCTTTGCACAGGTTGAATTACGTATTTTTAAAAAAATTTGCTCTAAAGAAGAGATGTTCAAATTACGAAACATTGTTATTCTTTGTAAATTTGAGAACGAAGGTCGCGTGCTTCACACGGGTTGAATACTGTTTTTTTGAAAATCCTTACTATATGTCTGAATAAGAAACCGATTTACTAAGATAAAATCCAATTGTACTAAGCCAATCCCAAAATGTTACCGCACTAAATAAGGACCATCACTTAATTCTTTAAATTCAACAACTAAAATTATTCAAGCCAATTAACATCACACCATATACTTGAATAATTAGACCCTAAACATCTCAAGATACCAGCAAAAGTCCTAATATATGTAGATTCTACTACACCGCGATTGCAGAGAAGTATTTCACCAACTGTTGTGTATCGAACAACACTCAAGCAGCTTGATCCAATTCCAACTTCTGAGACACATAAACCATCCTAACCACTGCAAAAACACCGGTGCAGATGAGCAGAACAACCGAAGAATGACACAACAAAAACAACGGAGCAGACCAGCTACAAAATCGCATTAACCTTCTATTAATCTAGGAAAGAATGACATATTCAAGTAAGTTGAGTTTCAAAACATTTATATATTTATAGTGGAAATTTTAGAGCTGAACGATGATGCAGGATTAACCAATATCTTATAGGAGCTTTTCTCTATATTGAAAGCACAGAGTATGCATGGTCATTTTTATTCATATAAAGAATAAGCGTGTATCATACATATCAATTGAAATGCTTGAATTGCCTGATATTTGAAGTTGAGAAAATAAAACTTATTCAATAGTTGTTGTAAATTGGAAATTTATCTAATACACATGATCATGGTTTTTCATTTTATTGTATGTGTGAGAGACAAAAAGAGAAGAACTTTACCTCTAATTTTGCATTTCTACTACCAAATGTAGTCGTGACATATTGTTAAAGCTTAGTTCAGCTTAACACTACCTGCAAGAAGAAAAATAAAAAGCTACAAAATCCTAATTCCCTTAAAAACCTACGACAGTTTATCTATGATCTTTGATGAAAAAACAACTACATAAAGATAAATATACTCACAATAAATCCATGTAGATGTCATCAAGGCCCAAGCATTACCTTGTGATCATAAAGAATAATATAAAACACAATCACATGAAAGAGTACCCAAAAAAAACCGTAAAGTATCAGGGTCGTACGCCTGGAACAGTTCAAAAAGGAGTATATCCCTCTCCCTTAGTGTCTTTCCATTTCCCTTGTTCAGGAACAAACCCTTCGCCTAATTCTTTTTGAGGTCCTTAATATAGTCATAATCCCTTGACATTGAAAGCCCTATACAAAAATGTAACCATTCATGATGTAATTTTCTTCCTTTTGTTCATTTTAATATTGGAAAAATTGCACAAAATATTAATAATCATGCACTGACTCTATAAAGAAACTAAACCAACATCAGTCAACCTTTCCAGTCAAACATAATTCCATTCAAGTTTTCATAACTATAGCCAGAAGTTATGTAAATTCTCCACTATAATGCCAGAAGTTAAAATACCTGCAATGCTTTTATGAAAATTTCCCATAATGCCAGAAGTTAAAATATTTCATGTTAAAAATCTTTATAGACTCCAATTTAATAGTAAATCAACATAAAACGATGTTTATTTGATGTGATCCCTACTTCTAATTATTACTCCATAGACATTCTTTTTGGGGCCGAACTTGCAAAAAATAATTAATTCCAATAAATCACAAAATGTCAAAATCCATGAAGCCAAGAATAGTCTAGTAAACATGGCCTAAATTCATCAACACAAAAAAAAAAAAATCAAACCAAAAGAAGAAGTACAATGGCTTTTGCCAAACTATTTGCAAAGAACGACACACAAGAAGTAATGAGAAAATAGTCACCAGCATTAATATTAAACATACTTATATCAAGTATATATTTTAAATACCATGGAAATGGTAGTGAACATATAGCTAGTAAGAACCCCTTGTGCAAGTGCCTCAAAAGATTTGAGCTCCTTGATCCTTCCATATTGTTATCATAGATTTAGTATAGTCATAGTCATTGATAAAAATGAAGGTAATCCATTTGTTTTGCTTAAAATTTGAACACAATTCTAGCTGTCTTACGACACCATGAAAAAACCTTATTTGGCATCTTTACCATGTTTTCATAAGAAGGGCAAGCACTTGATTCCACAGGGAATTTCTTTTAATACCAATAAGGTGAAGGTTATGGAATTTGAATTTATGGCTTGATATAGAGAATTAGGTGCCGAAGACCAATAAGTATATGATTCAATTTGAAATAACATAATGCATATCAAAGGAATAATCAAACCTTTATTTTTTTTGTTCATCATTTTCAGATATTGTCCAGTTCCTGTAATAGTGCCACCAGTTCCAATAGCAGCAACCAATAAATCAACATTACCCATTGTATCCTCCCATGTCTCTGGCCCTGTAGTTTCGAAGTGGATCTGTAATTTGTGCATATAAATCTTAATAACATGTAACTTAATTTTTGCTGTAAATTCTATCTTCATACCATAAAATTTAAAATATGATGATTAAAAAGGTGAAGGTCTCATATGAGATGGATTAAGAATTAACCTTTGTGTTACTTCTGTTACCAAACTGTCGAAACATGTAAGCATTGGGTGTGGCATAGACAATTTCTTCAGCCTTGTCAACAGCCCCTTCTCCGCATTCGTCAAAACAACCTCTGCACCAACTGTGCGTAAAAAGATTCTCCTCTCAATATTAACAGAAGCAGGCATTGTGACTATCAGTTTATAACCCTTCGTTGCGGCAACAAAAGCAAGGCCAAGTCCCGTATTTCCAGTTGTAG
>Ga0228710_1005945_pt1 | contig 18773 bp, 12 predicted proteins | sample MedpolnodulmetaG_FD_177995 | JGI IMG/M metagenome (GOLD analysis project Ga0228710, IMG submission 177995) | Root nodule microbial communities from Medicago polymorpha collected in Santa Monica, California, United States - pink nodules | ecosystem: Host-associated > Plants > Roots > Nodule...
AAATAACCTCTCCCCCCCCCCCCCCCCCGAAATTATAAGTTTCGTCAATTACCCCTTGAAATTAAAAAAACTTCAATTACCCCCTGAAATTGCACAACGTTAAAATGTCCCCTGGCTTTAAAAATTTATATTTTTTTCTTCTTATCTTTGACTCAAAAGATATTAAAGGAAAACTATTAGCAATTAGCTTAGGCCACTTTCATTGTCAAAATGAAATATGGAACTAGAAACAACACATGAAACATCTTATTATGCCATTTTCATTCCAATGAGAACACATTTGGAATCCACACTCACCAACCTCACAATTATCATCTTCTTCATAATCACCTTCATAGTAGATTTTACAACATTCATGACATGTTTCACAAGGAACAAACTTTATATCACCACAAACCTCACATCCACCATCACCTCCTTCAATGTCATCAATCCTTTCACAACAATCAAGTAATTTCTCAAGTTTCTTGTCATCATGAAGTTTATGAATTTCCTTAACTCCATCAATGTATTTCTTTCCAATAAACACTTTTGGTAATCCTCTTTTACCATAATATCCTTCACCAAGCAACTCTTTACGCTCTTCTTGAATCCTAAATGCATTTCTCAAGCTTTCTTGTTTGCCTTTAATATATTTTGAGTTAAGTATAAGAAAAAATATATATAAATTTTCAAGTTCAGAGGACATTTTACACATAAGTGCAAAATTTCAGCGGGCTATTTGCAAAACATAGAAGAACTTGACGGAGGGGATAAATTGATTAACGATGTACAATTTCAGGGGAATAATTGAAGTTTTGTTAATTTCAAGGACGTAATTGACGAAACTTACTTCACGTAGGGTGTATCCATTTTAGGACCAATTAAACCAGTAATAGGCGGAACGTGCCGCATGTCTATAGAGTCTGCATTTCTTCCATCCAATCGATATATCTACGCAGCCCGATTGGAATTTAGAGGTTTTTCTAATCCACTTTGAGTTGTCTTTTAGTGGCATTATTAAATAGTTCAAAAATATTACTACATAAAAATCAAATTCACTGTATTTAAATTACATCAACTAAAATAAAAAAATAACAATGTTGTTTGTAAACATTTCCAAAATTTTCTCAAGATATAGCTGATATCAACAGCAAAAAATTTCATAAATATTTGGTGATATTTTGTTAAATAATGTCAATTTTCAATTAATTACCTTGCAATAATGTTTAAAGAACTTATAGGTTTTTATTATCAAAACTGATATACAGAAAACAACATTGTACAATTATAAAACTCTTGTCTCACCATATGGGGGGCCAAAGGGAAGGTTCATGAATTGAAAGGTACCAAATGCTCTTAACTTCACAAGTCTAAATAATATGAAATTTGGAGTTAAGATGAGAAGAGTTATAGATGGAGATTTTTGTAACCAAAGTGCATCGATTATTGAAACCTAAAATAGACCCTCTTATACATATTCCTTAAGGCATAACAAAATCTGAGTCAAACGATAAATGGGAATAATAAAAATCAAGTTAAAAGGGAGGAATGTGGGAGGAAAAAGTCAGTCGCTAAAGGGGCAATTTTGGTTGGTTAGAGAAAGAACGAGGGAGATAGAAGGGAAGTGGAGAAAGGGGGAGAAGTGATTAGGTGGAAGGGTGTATGCTACTATGATGGACTTCAAATACATTAACATATGAGTGGGAGACTCTAAAATAGAAAGGGTTATTCAAAAAAATAATTAGAAAGGGATAAATTTAATGGACTAAAATTGCTCAATTATAAATGTTGGGGTCAAAATTACTCAAAAAATATATGAAAGACCAAAATTGCACAATTATGAAAGTTGAGTGTCAAGATTGCATTAAAAAATTTACTAAAAAATGTAAGGGTTCACATTTGGACTATATTTTTTTTTAGCCATCTTGAAGTATCTGCAAAAGAAAAAAAAATTGTTTTGAAGTGGAAATTACAATTTTATGTCCAATTATAGTTAACTACCATCTTTTCAACAGTAACTAACTGTTGTTTCACATATACAATTTTATTTTTTTTTAAAAAAAAACTCGAACGGTAGTTAGTGGAGCACGAAAATTGATTTTTATGGGGCCACATTGATGCACTATGTTGTACAAACAGCGTCTGTCCGAACAATTAAAGGACTCTTGTTGTACAATGTGGATATAAATCTTCCGGACAATGTATGATCAATTGTTCCAATACTTAGTTTGTCTACCTCTTATTATTTTGTGGACCACTGTTTAAGAACAAAATTCATTTGCTCGGTGATTGATGCAATAAGGAATAGGTTGTCAAAATGGAATAATAGACACTTATCTATCGGTGATCCAACTGTCCTCTTGAAATTAGTCATGTATGTCTTACCTATCAATGTCCGTCTCTGGTAAATTATCTAGAGAAATAGAAAATGGAGATAAAACTATTTTTTTGGATAGATCCTTGGTTTGAGGGGAAATCTTTGAAGAGAAAGAAGTTTTGGTAAGAAAACTGATACATAGGAGTGGGGAGGTGTGGAGCTGGAATAACGAGCGGAGAAGAAACCTACCGGAAGAGCAAATTAAAGAAAAGATACAGAAGATAATCTTGAACGACAATGTAATGGATTGGTGGGTTTGGTTTAGAAGCTAATACTATATGGTTAAAGAAGCACATGCATCAATTTTAGATGGTTATGTTAATGATGGAGATCATGCCAAAACAAAATTCCGACAAAAGATAACTTAGCTAAAAGAGGTATCTCAGACGAATCACAAATTTCATGTTCGTTTGGTTGTGGAAAAGAAGAAATTGTCTCACACATATTTTTCAAATGTCTAGAGGCATGATACGAGATTATCAGGAGGTTGAACTTATTTACTGCTTTCCGAAATTCAGCTTTGGTGAATTTTCTCAAGTTTCGGGGTCTGATTAGTAGTGGAAGGGTGTTATAAAAAAGGTTCAGCGTTATTTGATTTGCTTGCATTTGGTAATTTGGAAAGGCCGTAACAAGAAAACATTTAGGAACAAAGAGGGATGTGCATAAGCTTAGTAAGAAGACATTGAATAGCAAAATGCTTGGGTTTAACTATCCTTTGCTATGTTGAGTAAATTTGAAGCAACTGTTGGTATCTGGTGCTTCATTGTTGAATCTTCCAGGTAGTTTCAGCACAATCTAAGATCGATGGTTTGTGTTCAACATCTTATTTTGGAATAGGGTTTAAGAGTTGTAGGGAAATGGAAATGTAATGTGGGTTCGTTGCTCTATTGCAAATTGTACATGTATATTTGGCATATCTTATGCCATTTTTTATTTAATAAAATTTTACTTGGCCTCTCAAAAACAATTATTTTGTTGGGAAATGTTTTTGTTTGTACACAAGTTTTTATTTTAATATTTTTGGCTTTCTAATCTTTATTGTTGAGAGAGATTCCAATTCCTTAAAAAAGTAGTCCACTTTATTCGATTCCATATCAAAGTTTCTTTGTCATCAAATGGAGAAATGATTTATTCCACTTGCCACAAGTATACAATATTCTTCACCATACAAGATTATGATAGAACATTCCATACTAATTAAACAAATTATCAAATAACTAAATATACATATATACATCTCCCCTTGGATTCTACAAAATTCTAAACCTAAAAGAACCCTATTGAAAACTCGATTCTCTGCTGTCCTAATCTTTGATACATACATAATACTACTATACTATATTTTTATCTTAAAGTTTAAGAGCAGTACAAAAATTCTTTAACCTTTCTAAATTCACTAGGATACACAAACACAGAATCTAAACAGAGACCACCTTTAGTATGTGTGCAATCAATTTGAGTCATTGAAAATTTAACTTTTGTTGATACATTACCATCTTCAACCACAAAATCGCCGGCATGGTAATAGCGCCATTTACCTGGACCTTTCAAAAAACATTGCGATGAATCATATTGATCATCTGAAGTCCATAGCTGGAATCTAACAGGCTTTACATCCCAACCATGAACATGTTCCGTGTTGCAAACCCTTCTTCCGAATCTCTTGGAGGGTTTCCCTAAATGTATTCTGAAGAATAAGCTATATGTTCCAGCTGGAAATGGGAACTCAACTTCACCATACACTTCAAACCACCAGATTTGTTGGAGATACGCAACACTGCTGAATCTGCGGATGATAAAGATAACATTAGCATTACTCCAAAACGCTATTTCCAAAGTAATTCAACACTAATAGAAACTAGACTTGCTAATTTTGGAAACTAAAATGACATAACTTGGTGTCGCGATCCCAGTACCAGCTGTCGCAACTGGGATCACAATGCTTATTGTTTCATCAACCAGAATAATAAAAGAAAATCAAGTGCAACCTTCATCAATATCTACATGTTTCTCTTCACAACAGCACAAAACAATGCAAAAATCTACAAGTTTCACTTCGTAGGTAAACTCAGAACACAGTACAGTACAAAGACTCCTAAACATGGGGAAAAATTGGTTCCACCTTTGGACCTCTTAGAATCACTTTTGGTTGGTCAAAAGTGTTTGACCGCAAATATGTTATGTTTGGCTTCCAACCTCAAAAATGATTCTAGCCCCAAAATCAATTCTAGCTATCATTTCTAGCTTTCGAGTTAACAAAGAATCAATACTAAAATTTAGTAAAAGTGGCACACGCACAAAAGCAATTGTGATCCAAACTCTGCAAACATAAATTGATAAAATCACTTTTTTCGTAAATGCATGCAAACATAAATCACTTCACTTCAACCAAATTCATTCAAAATCAATTTTCTCCACTGCACAACAGAAAATAACCACAAAATTTTCTGGACCAAAATACACTAGAACATAAATACAATACATAATTGTTACTTTCCAACTTAGCCCCTTTTAACTTCAAAATTCATACATTCAACAAAGAAATGAAGAAAAAAAAATGAAAAAATCAAAGAATACACCTTACCTTGATTCTTCAGTGGGAATATGGTTCCAATATCTCCGATCATCAATCCCAGTTATTGACAACCCTTTAGCTGATACTGACAAACACACCTTACCCATGCTTCTATCCAACCAAACTTTCTACAATAATAATAAGACAAAAACTAATCAAAACAAAAACCATATACAAAAGCATCGATCTTTATGTCAATTTCTTACCTTGGTTCCTTCATCAAAAGTATTGAAGCTACAAAGTCTTGAATAAATTCCTCTTTTCCCCAAATGAGAAGGAAAAGAAGAACCATCAAAGATTTTTTGAATGATAACATCATAATTAGAGGGAAGTTTGGACTCCCAAACAAAATCAGCCAAAGAAGCACCATGAAAAGCACGGTTGAGAGAAGCTAATTTGCAAATCTGAGGAGGATCCATGTATTCCATTATAACAGCTATGCAACTTTCTGGTAATTCTCCTAAACTTGGTTTTGGTGATGATGATGATTGGGATGAAATAGAGAACAAGATACCCATTAACCTTAACTCAGCTCAATTCAACAACTTGGGATTGTTCTTCTTCTTCTTCTTCTTCTCTTGTTTCAAGTTTTGTATATATGTGGAATGAATGAATGAGAAACAGTTTAAAGGTTTAAACACTATTTTTGTCTGTGTTTTACTTTTCTAAATTCTTGTTTGTTTGATTCCTCCGAAAGCGAACGTGACAGCGGGATATGACGTGAGACATGTTATGTTTTGTTTTGTTGGACGGAAAGCTAAAACCATAATATATCATGATATTATGTTTGTGCTCATACAAAAACGTCAAAGAAAGTAAAAGAAAAATCATTTGAAATTAATTGACAAAAATAAGTTGAACATAATTGGGTTGACATATTAACGTTAGCTTGATACTTTGACGTATGTTTCTTCTCGATGTCTCACGTTCAATAATTTTTTGTATTAAAAAAGTTGGTTCCCATAAAAAAGGGTGTCTTGAGCGTCCTGCTCATGCTCAAGGCCACTCCTGCTAGTGTGGTGCATCAAATTTGAGCTTCTTTCTATCTATCTATCGGCTAAATCAGCTTTCTAGCTCAACTACAATTTGAGGTTTATCTTCACGACACCTAACAAAGTAGACATATTCCTATTACGGCTCAAGGTTTTGTTGTGTAATATTGTGCTATAGGGTTTACAGCAAATTTACATTATCACAAGCGTTAAAACACGTTTAAACAAAGTCATACATGGCTAACTTCCAATTTCTCGGCAAATTATCCTAGTAACTAACATACCATATTTGATTTATCTAGTTTTCTTCATTCTTCATGTGGTTTTCATCTTTGATAAGAGTTTGGGACATAAATTCTTGAAGTTGTTTGGACTTCAATAGCTTCATTGTACTAGATCTCATTGCTTCCATAACTTCCATGAGATGTCTGTTGGTTTGATTTCATTATCTATAACAAAAAAGGACTCAAAACACCTATAGAGTTGTTTTGTTGGGGAAGAAAGAGAAATACAAAAACTCAAAACAAAACATTGCAAATCCTATTTCAAACCATAACTGACTCACTCTAAAACCTCTAGAAAATCCTCAGATGAGTAGTAAAAGAATCGATAAAACTTAAATTGTTACTTGTCCTTAAGCAACACAATAGTCATGCATTCATATTACAATTAATAAAGTAACATACTTTTCGGACATTCATTTTGTCCATACTATCAACCACACTCAATTCTCTATTCACTTTCTCACCAATTTTCATAGAAAGTGATGATGGTTAACTCGCTCAATCAACATGTCGATATCAGTTTACCATAAACTATACTCTAACTCGTACAATGTACGAGTTTTGTAGAGTTTCATATATAAGTATTAAACTGATTATATTATTAATTTTAGAGTTACATGCAAAATCTCAAAAAAGCAATCAACAAAAAAAAAAGAGTGAAAATAAACTAAATTTTGTGAATGTAATCAAAAGTGAAAATAAACACAATAAAAATGAGTGTTGGTGGCTTAAAAAAAGGCCTCTAGGATTGCATATTTATTTTAGAAGCAAAAATCTTTCAATAAAAATGTTAGTGGTCTATTGGTAAAAGCTCTAAGGGGTAATTATGTGTACCTGGTTTGATTCCTTGCAAACTTTTTTTTTTCAAAAAAAATATTTAGACCCACTAAAAGAGGCGGAATTAAGGTTAATTAGAGTTGATTGGAGACTATCTAACATTTATATTAATTAAGGTTAAGATTTGAACATATTTAAAACCAACTCTTTCTCTCTTTTCAATATTGTCATGAAAGGCCATACAACATATACCCCTGTAATTCAGCTGCTCGATGAAATTATGACACAACTCCATTGTAATATGCTTCTTACTATTACGGTTGTTGGTTAGGCTTTCCTTCATTTACATCCTCTTGTTGTGATGCTAGGTGCTAGGAGGTTCAAATTCCTGGCCAATAAATTAATAAAGCTGAACCTTATTTATAAAAAATAAACATTAAATTGGAGCTCACCAAAAATTTAATAATATTGAATATATAAAAAAAATAGAATGTGTTAGATTAGCTTTTTCTCATTCAAATTATACCTTAAGTAAATTTAATTATAAAAATGTTATTTTGTTGATGTCATTAAAAAATAAAGATTTATATTATATTTGTTCTATTTAAAGATATTTTTTTGAAGAAATGAAAATGGAAATATATAACACACTAAGCAGCAGTTCCCAAGCACAAGGTGTGTCTAGGCTACCACTAAAAGTTACAAGAGTTCAGCTATAACAACAAACAGAGATTACACAAGTTAGTCAATGCCCAGACAATCTAAAGGGTTTGACCACCACTTCTGCGTACCATAAACAAACCTAACTTTTTTTAACTTTCAGTCACCCTAAAAATAACAATTTAACCTTGTCTAACAGTTGAGGGACTGAAGTAAGAGAATTATTGAACAAACGGTTATTACCTTCATTCCACACTACCCAAGAACACAAGAGCCAAATTAAGATATTTTTTAAGATATTATATTTATTTTTTAATAAAGATTTATATTATATTTGTTAGATTGTTATATTATTAAAAAAGATAATCACAGTTTGTCAGTGTAAAATAATTTTAATCAAAACAAAATTATTTTTAATAAATTTTTTATAAAAGCTACCGTTCATAATTCATATAAAAAATCTAGTTGATATAAATAATATTTCTTCTCCCTTTTAAAATTATTGTCCTCCTCGTCGCGCATTTGATCCGCACCAACCTCCAACTCCGCAATTTCATTACAACTCAAAAGGCTGATAGCTACGACTTGCAAATTTTATATAACTAACAACTCTAGAACATCAAATAAAAATTCTCTAGAACACCGTGGCCATTTCTCTGCATTCAATCTAAACAACTATAGCCTAAAAATAATTGATTTTTCAATAAATTATAGACTATATGTATACAAGAATTTATTCAAAAAAGAATAATATAAAAGACTATAGATATACAACATATATACTTCTGGTTTGCTGAAGCCCAAATAACATTATTTAAGCAAATGAACAACAAGAATCCCAAATTAAATATGTCTTGTATATATAAATAATAAAAGAATTCCTTGCTAAAAGAAAAAAAGAATTCCAACATCCAACGACTAGGTTATAAGAAACAATCCTCTTTTCTTAAAAAAAAAGAAAGAAAGAAACGATCATCTGGTTGTCAAAAAACAAAAAAAATCGTTTCTCCTTTTTGGCAATTCTAAGTTCAAATTGCAAAATATTTAGCATTTCATGTAACACATCTTCTACTTGTCTCAACGATAGTACAAACTCAAAAGGTGTACTTTTTGACTCCTTGTTCTCCTGTGAGTAAAGCCGGCAGAAAAAGCATCTAGAGGTTTGGAAATGAAGCAAATGATGATCAACATCATCAAAAATGAAGAATGAACATGGTTTATAACCAGCCATTATAAATGAAAGATTGGAAATTGCAAAATGAAGAATGAACATGGTTTATTGATGATAGTAGTCATTACGTTAGTATTTTAGTCATATTTGTGTCCTTTTTGTAATGTTTTGAGAGTCAAATGCTTGTATACATGATTAAATAAGCTCAAGATTCATAAAAGAGAAGTATTGCACAAATTGGAGAAGAATGCAAGAATTTAGCTACTGGAGAAATTGTGCCACGATGGACCTGAATCGTGGCACGTTTGAAGCGTGCAATTTACCTGAAGATGCTGGAAAAATCGTGGCACGATGAATGTGTAACGTGCCACGATGGTTGAGTAAATTTGCTGCCACGTCAGATTAATGAAGGAATCGTGCCACGATGGTCGCGCAACGTGGCACGATAGTGGGCTTTTCTGAAACCTTAATTCTTTGTCTATAAAAGCCAGATGCGACCAGAAGCTAAAGGGTTCGATTTTGGAGACCTAAACAGAGCATAGACGGCACCAGGAAACCGAAGAACACGCATTGAATCTCACCAAACTCATAGTTGGTTCTGGTTTATGTATGCTCTATTATTTCTATGTCTATGATTATGTTTGTTATGAGTAGCTAATCTTCTCGGTTGATTGAGCCATGATGAATCTATTTTGATATGTGAACCATGTAGCGAACTCTCTTTATTATCAATAACATTCAGTCTTTATTCATTATTATTCTTGCTTAATGTTTTTCTTAATATCATGTGTATGACTATTAACCCTAGCTTCTATTGATTGTTTGAATTGAATTTAGGTTTCAATTGACTACTAACCCTAGCTATTGAACCGGACATAGTAATTGTGATTAACTCAACATATGAAACTAGAGATAGGAAGTTGAGAGTTAAGACTTAGGGTTAACGAACGAGAACATCGCTTCCAACGTTATTCAATCGGTTTAAGAGATTAAAAGGTTATAACCTAGGAAAGGGCTTCGAGTCAAGAGATTGATCAAAGCTAATAAGTTAATTCGGTCGTAAAGAATGAATAAGTGTTGAGAGTAAAGAGAGATAAGTTATTTCACATAAAGCTATAGAGGATTCACCGGCTTGATCATCTGTTTTAATCCAATTATCAAACCATTTTATTTTCTGTTATTTACTTTTTATTGCACCCAAATTTACTGCCTAAGGCAACCCATAAATTTAATACATCCTTTATTTTAATGCTTTTGCCGAGTAGAAATTGAAACAGTCTCTGTGGATACAAACTTATAAATTTTATTACTTCAATGCATTTTTAGTACACTTGCTAAAAATCTATCATTTATAACCAGTCATTTCAATATTATTTTGTTATTTTAATATCTCTAACAGTTGATAAATATCATCTATATAAAATATTATTTTCAACACACTCGCACGCACTCTCACACATATATTAAAAAGGTCACCCACGCTTGATCATTTAAGAAAAACTAAAGGAAAATCCGAGATCAAAGTATTTCAAACACCATTTCAATCTAATAATTTTCAATCTACCTTTAGAACTCTTATTGACAGATACACACCAATTGAGTTCTTCAAGTGACATATGCCTAGAAACTTTGAACACGTGAACATAGCATTTGAGAGATGAGAATGGTGAACCATTGGCAATGCTAAGTTCAAATTGCAAAATATTTATCACTTCATGTAACACATCCTCTACTCAGGTATTAAAAACATAATTTTGAAATAAAAAAACTAAGAGTAATGACCATATGATATGAACCTTTATACTCCTTTTTTTTTTTGTTGACAAAACCTTTATACTCCTTTTGTTGCACAAATATTATCGTATATCATTTAACACAAATTAAATAGAAACTATACGCGGGTAAAAAATAATACTTGTAAAATTTTTATAAAATTAATTTTATTAATATTGGCTGATTCTCATTACCATAAATATAAAATTTGTGTGCAATTTTATAATAATTGCACACAAATTTAAAACAATTATATATGATATATTATTATTTTACGAAATTGTATCTATTAAATTAATGACATGAAAAATAAATTAAAGAACCAAAAAGAGAGAGTTATAAAAATTTAGGGATGTAATAGAGAAAACAATATTGATGCTTCATTAATGATATTATAAAATATTTAGGGAGTATTTCAAAAGTGTTAAAAAAAGGGGGGCTCATAGAAATGCATGCTTTAAGTTAATTTGATTATTTTAGTTTTAATAATTTTTTTACAGAAACAATCTTCACGCATATCATTATCAATAAAAGTAGCAATGTAACTTAGCATCAACTCTTGAATTTGAGGATTAATCATATATGTTGTGGCCTTTGTTAAATCATGAACAACAACGTTAACTTGTCTCCTTAAAGACTCAGCACTTGAGTTTGGAAAGAAATTTTGGAAACTAAAAATACAATCCTTAACAATAAAACCAAAAGAAGACATACATACATACATTAAGCTTAAAGTGTTTATGGTCAAAGATATCTACTACAAGTCTCGGGAAATATTATTGAAATTGGGAACTTCTACGGTACACCTGCAAATTAAGGTGTATCGGTACTCTAACTTCAAAAATCTATAAATTAACTATCATTTTTATGAAATAAAGAGTTATTTGTTTATATTTATTTTCTAGAAAATATCATTTTATAAGAAAAAATATTATTTCCTTGTTTATAAAAATCATACTAATTGTTTTACATTTTATCGTAAAAGATAATCAAAATTCTCTACTAAAAATTCAGAAAAATTAAATTTTATTTCGTCGACGTTTTTGGTAAATAAAATTTCATTATTATAATTATAGGTGATAGAAAACAATTTTTCTTTTAAAAAATAACGCATATAACTATTAATTTAATGATTTGGTGTACGAATACACTCAAATTTTTGGATGTACCATAGAATTTGTCTTTGAAATTATCTATTTACAACTTTAGCATCAAGCTCAAAGATAATGTCATCCAAACTCATTTCTGCAATCTATCTTATCGCTTGTAGCAAACTGTAAGCCTCACTTTCTTTCGCGGATAGCGTTGGAGAATAACACAAAGTTTTAGCTCTTATGAACATATACCACTGTGAACATGGATGCACACACCAATCCCCACTTTACCACCTATAAAAAATGCATCAACATTGCATTTTAATTTACAAATTGATGGTTTTCTCCACTTGATTAAATCCAATTGGTTTTGATCTACATACTTTTGCACATCATTAAACCTAGCTCATGTCTCCATCCACACGCGCGCGAGCGCGCGCGCACACACACATATATATATCATAGATCTCATCACATAACTTCAAATTACAACTCTTCCAAAGACTCCACATTGATATAGGCTGAGCCTAGGCCGGACCATAGACCTCTATTCCTACCCCTAGCCTCCAACACTCTCCATGTCCCTTATTTGGCTATTGGAAAAGTCACAAATAAATGTCAAGCTTTTTCCTCATATTCCCCACACCATATACAAGTATATTTAGGACAAATGACCTTTTTTGTTGCAAGGCTCGTACAGGTCGGTAGACAATCTCTTGACAATATCCACTTAAAACTCTTTACAATTGGGAGTGTTTTCAAACTCCAAACTAGAGACCAATCAACTAAATTATTCACATCAAGACTAAATGGTAAACATACCTCTTGAGTTTGGTGACCAAAAGATCATGTCTTCCTCTACTAAATCCAATAAAGGAGCATTAACTATTAAGAACACCTTCGGCATCTTCTTCATTTCAGTTTCAATATTAATGTTTTATATTTTAAAATTTAAATAAACAAATGCATTATTATTAAGATAATATAATACCAAAAAAACAACTAAAATTCATATTTGAATTATTGAGTTTGGAACCATAACTTCATATTTGGGTACGTTAGTTTCAACAATATTTACAACTTTATTTTTGTACGCATAAAAAAAAGATGTACTACTCTACTCCCTCCGGTCTTAAATATAAGAAAAGATTCTTTTTTTAGGTTCATTGAGTAGTTAATGTATCTCGTCTACATTGTAAAGAAGATACATTAATTATTCAATGAACCTAAAAAATGAATCTTTTCTTATATTTGAGACCGGAGGGAGTATAATTTTCTAAAATCCTATTATCGTGATATCAAATATCCATTTTAAAAAATCAAGTATCTTTTCAGCTATCACCTCTCAGGGTTTAAGAAAAAATCTGAAAACGGTGTCCAGTGATAACCTCGCCGCTAACTTGCACCCTGATATTAATTCTTTGCGTCTTATGAGAACAAGAATATTTTGTCATCGTGGAATGAGTGGTGACAACAAAAGGAAGATGTTTTCTCAAAACAACAAGAGAAATGATACTCCTTCTGATCTCAAATATAAGAAAATATTTTTTTTTTAGATTCATTGAGTAGTTAATGTATCTGGTCTACATTGTAAAGCAGATACATTAATTATTCAATGAACCTAAAAAATCTTTTCTTATATTTGAGACCGGAGGGAGTATTTGTACAACCATTTTGTGACAACTTTTTGACAACTTTCACTTTCATACTTACATTATGTTTTTATTCTCTCTCCATGATTTTATTCTCTCTCTTCCTTTTTCTCTCTCCATTGTTTTTGACCAATAGAAAGAGAGGAAAAAGAAGTGGTCATGATAGTTGTTAAAAATAGTTGTTCAAATATCACTACTCATTGAACAAACCCACCCAAGTGTAACATTTCCTGCCTGTAATAATTATTATTGATTATTTGATGCAGACACCAACGGCTAATGATGGAGTACAAATGTAGTAGTACCACCAAGGAGGTCACTTTCAGAAGCATGATGATGATCATTTAAGAAAATAGTTACTACTTACTAGTATTAATACAAAAATAAACTTTTTGCATAATTTTTATATATTTCTAAGAAAAAATAAAAATGGATGATTTTGTATAGGACAAAACTAACAGCTGTCTATCCCAAAAAAAAAAGTCTTAATTAGCTGCAGTATCATAGGAATTGTTGAGAGTGTTCTCCAGTTGAAGTAAAAATTGTAAAACCAAATAATCAATTTATATTATTTTATATTTATTAATTAATTGAAGTAAAAATGTAAACAAGAAATATGGGAAGTAAATGGACCCTAAAATTAGTTATGCAATTGTAAAAAACAACACCTACAATACATATGGTATTCCAATTATACATATTGTAACAAGAATAGCTGCACCAACAATTGTCACTACACAGAGATGGAAACAGAACTGAAACTAACATCTAACTGCATTAATTATTATATTGAAATAATTGATTAAAATCAACCAGAATTTATATCTAACACCCCAACAAGTAATTTATTGAATAAAAAGTTGTATGTATGAGATGTGAAATACGGTTTTAGCTTCTTTAAAGTCAAGGTACACTTTAGGATTAGCTTCATATTGTTATTTGTATTACAAGAAACAAACAATCATGTTAAGATTGCATTAGTGACAGTTACTTCACTTCTGCTGCAACAAAATTCTTCTTCCACCTGGTTGTTAAATCCTGAATTAGTGTCCGCTGCTTATCTCAATTTGATATTAGTTTTAAGGTGAAATGTTCTATAGAAGCATTGATTATTTTCACCTGGATGCGTTATTGCAAGATGAGAAATAGAAATAGACGTGTTAAAGTTAGAGTAAACATGAATAATGAATTCCAAAGAATTTCATTTCACCTTCAAATAGTACAACGACTTGAAATTGAATAGATATGTTAAAGTGAACATGAAAAATGAATTGCAACGACTTTCATTTCACCTTCAACTTACAAGGACTTGATAATGAATACATAAAAAATGAAATAATGAAGCAGAAATTGACTTCAAATGTATATCTAGAAATCTTGACTTGACTATAAAATTAAGAACAGAAAATATTGCTGTATTAATACAAATAAATTGCACTAACTACTCTTTGAACTAGTAAATCTTATCTGCAATAAAGAATGAAAGAATAATAATGACAATTTTCTACCAACAAAGAATTCCCTTGCTGACTCCTACCCTTTTTGCTGTCTCTGTATATATCTGACTCTCAAACAATGTATGAAGTAAAGAAAATCTGTGGCAATAAATGAATTCAAGCTGGCTGAGAAAAAGAGGATGAGCTTCCACCAACATCAACTGGTGTCCAAGAAGATACTGTGTAGAGAGGTTGATCAAGCCAACCCAAAGTAAGTGCTGTTGCTCCTTCCTGCTCCTGCTTCTGAACACTGTAATTATCACAAGAATACATCTTCAATAGAAACTGGCTCTGAATCAGTTCCCTATCAGTGACTCCCATGCATCTGAACCCTCCATGCTCCACTATCATCTTTCTCCAATTCCCAAAACTCTGGTGCCTCTCCAACCTGTCCCTTCCTTCGCAAGCAACGATGTTCCTTATCTCCCTAGCCAACATCTCCTCTATCTTGATCCTCATCGGACTCTCTAGTGGAAGGCCACTGTGATCAATTGAATCAAACAGCGCTGAGTAATATTTCAATGAATTGCATACTCTTGAGTCCAACCTTGCCTCATTGTGTTCCGCTTCTTGCTCTGCCATAACAACAATTGTAGGATTGGTGCTACGAATGAGGCCCAAAAAGTCTCTCAATGCTCCTCCACTACCATCATGAAGTGTCTTGTGAAGCTGCAAAACACAGTTCACAGCCACAGTTTCATGTTCCTTCACATGAAGCATCCAAAGCCTTACATCTTCAAGTCTGTCGACTACTGGATGAAAATCAAAGGGAAGGTTCAATGCCTCAGCAAAACCAGCAAGTCTGTCTCCAGTTTCATTCAACTCTTGCTTCGATTCCCCCACGCCTGTGATTCGAACATGGCTTGGAGGATTAGCCCTTGAAGCTAAACTTTGGAACAAGCTAGGCCATTGTAGTCCTTGCTTTATGTCGAAGTCTATAATGTGAACCCTTTCCTTCCCTTCAAAAGCCCTCAACAGCATCTCATTCGATGTGAAATGAAGAAACTTGGGAATTGGGGTAACCTGGTTTAGAAGCCTTAATGCAGTGACAGTTTCATCATCATCCACCACCCTGTCAAAATCGCGAGAAGTGGCGCTGATGTGAAAAACATGAGGCCAAAGCCTAGTGACTCTGATGGCTAAGGCTTCAGTAAAATAAGCACAAATTCGGCTTATCGAAGTTCCCCTTGGAGATGCAAGATCCCCCAATTTAGCAATGAAATGGTTTACTGCAGCCACATTCCTTGATCCAATAGCATCAACACAACCAGTAAGCAAGCTCAAAAGCTCAAAACCGCGATGCTCCTCTTCTTCGTCCTCTTCTCCTGTCTCCACTTCAGTTCCTTCATGCTGATAAGGATTCCCTGAACCATTACCCTCTTCATGTTCTGATGCATTGTCGTTCAACCTCAGGCTCAAACTCTGACTCTCTGATGAACCATTAGAGACTGAACCTTCATTGACATGATGATGTTGATGTTGGTGGCTACCCTCACCGAAATTGGTGATCTTTGTTACAGCAGATTCAAGCCAAGGATTGTTAGACAAAGGCAAAGGTGCAGAAATCACTTCAGCAGGAGCAAAACAAACCCTTTCCTCATCTCCAGAACAATTCAAAGAGAAAGGAAGTGAAGGGCTATTATTAAACCCTCCAAAACTGTGAACAGACCAAAAGTTTCCAGCTCCAAATTGTGCCAAACTGAAACTTTCCCTTTCAAATTCATCAAAATTCTCATCACCACCATTACCCTTTTTCCTTTTAGCTCTATTTGCAAAAGACTCATCCAATGATCCATGTTCTGCAAGCCTCTTCAAACTCCTCCCACCCTTCTCCCAAAACTCCTCATCCTTGATCTCTCCCAATGACTGAGCAGTTGTTGCTAAAGGCGGTAACCGAATGTTCTGCTGCAGAGAACAAGTACTGCTGCTGTTGTTCTTGACTTCAGGCTTCTCCACTGATATCCCCACCGGCCTCAACGGCTGCTGTGAACGCGAAGAACCGTCTTTCCGAGGGAAGCTACAAGGTAAGTCCAATCTCTGTGTGCTCATTGATGGTAGCTGAAAATGACAAGCTTGAAACTGTGCTGATGCTTCACTCCTTAATCTGTGAGTTGGTGACAACAATGTCGAGCTAGAACAACCAGCCAACATCGTCTATGGTTTTTGTCACCTTTGTTTCCTCACTCACCCCAATGCTTCTGCTTCTTTTTTTCTCTTCCCTTTTCTCTCAATTTAGTGATCAAATGTGGAAGAAATTTTGTTTTTGTTTTCGGTTTTTCCCCTAAAACTCAATTTGCATGTGTATGTTACAAAAGAGAAGAGAAATGCAGTGTCACAATCTAAGTGTGTGTGTGTGTGAAAAAATTCTTTCAAATTCTGATTATAAAAAAAGGAATCCGATGAATGTATAAAATCCAAAGAAAATCCAATCAAACTTTAGTAATTTTTTTCTTTACAAATTCAAACAAAGTGTTCCTATATGAATTGAATCTGTGATTGTGAGTGCTAGTTCTATAATTATAATGAATTTGTTGTAGTAATAATAACAAAAGAATATATAGTTATTATATATATGCAGAAAAGAATGAAAGAATATTTTGAAAGATTAACAAATCAAAAAAACATTACCTAGCACAAACAAAAAAAGATCATCGGATTCCAGAAAACTCAAACAAAGTTCATTTGAAAATAGTGTGTGGTTTTGACAAATTTAAGGAGAAAAAAGGAAGAGAAATAGAAACATACACCTTGAAATCTGTGGCTGATGAACAAGTCCTGAGAAGAAATATTGAAACCCACATTAGCAACTTTGAACAACTTCATCATTTTGCATTTGCAATTGCAACCAACCCTTGAAGAAGCTACCATGCAATACAACCTTTTACCAAAAAAAACACTAATATCTTACGTTATTGTTGCTGAAGATGTTGAAGATGTTGTTGTTGTTGTTGTTGTTCATGTCTCCATCATGATGATAGTAGAAAACTATTTGTTGATCTTTTTTTATGGCCCTACGAGTGGGTTGAATTACCAACATGAAAATTAAGATGACGGCATGGTTTTGTAAAAGGAAGATTGGTTGTGGGGCCTTTGATGAAGATCTAACGGTGAAGAGGTGAGTGAGGAAAATATATGACCGTTGATGAATGTCGGTCAAATATTACCGTTGGAAGTATGAGGAGGAGTTGGTGTACGGATGAATATGAAACTGATGCTTGTCACGTGCCACGTCTATTTTATTGTCCCCTAATAATATCCGTTTACACATGACCGTTACTTTTGCTATGCTACAGACTATAGAGTTGGTTTATTTTTTCTGGGGTACAATTTCCAGGGTAGTGTGTTTTTTGTCATCATCATCATTCATGGTTGCATTTGCATGTTCTAGAGAAGAAGAGACGTAAGATGGGTTAGCCATGCCCGTCTCGGTCTAGTGGGTCACCGTGCATTGATCGATTTGGTTCACTTACTATATTTTTTTGTAGTGGTCGGGGTTTGAATCTCAGATCTTGCATATATTATGCATTGTCCATACCAACTGAATTAAACTCACGAGGACAGATAAAATCAATTTAGTTGGTCTAAAAGACTTTTTAAATGATCTCTAAAAACGATCTTATTGATTTTTACAAAAATAAATAAATTGACATGATCTACTAGTCATTATGAATTAAAGTGTAACTTATAATTAGCTTATAAGGCTGTCATACCCCAATTTTTGACCTAAATCGTCACTGACAAGTGTCGTTGGACCCTGTATTCATACGCCGGCTGACTCTGATCGTTCTCTGATTTTCAGTGTAAAATTCGGCGGAGAGGTATTTTAAAATACCTCATGTTTGATTCCGAGTCGGGCCCTCTTCTCTCTATATTTTTATTTTAAGATTTTAGAATTTAATTTCCATCTTTTATTTAACGTAACTTTAATTTACTTAAGCTT
>Ga0228710_1005947_pt1 | contig 18771 bp, 14 predicted proteins | sample MedpolnodulmetaG_FD_177995 | JGI IMG/M metagenome (GOLD analysis project Ga0228710, IMG submission 177995) | Root nodule microbial communities from Medicago polymorpha collected in Santa Monica, California, United States - pink nodules | ecosystem: Host-associated > Plants > Roots > Nodule...
TATATATATATATATACACACACACACATACAACTTTAAAGAGATGATCTATGTGATATAATTTTTAGTCCAGCGATGAGTTTCTCAAATAAAAACACATGGAGAGCTGAATAATTGCAGTCATAATATAAAGGTTTTTAAGGTTTCTGCAATTGCATCTGGATCAACCCTACTTGAATTTTGTCACCATATAAAGGTTCGCATAATAATCGCAACCGTCTCCTCAAGATTTTTTGTGATTGGATATCAACAATCAAGATTTAAAACCATGTTCATCCATAACACATCGAAAATAATTTTTTCAGACAGTGATTATAATAGTGTTGTAACAGCTTAACTAGTTTGCTTAATAATAAACAAATTAACTAGCCACTATTTTTTAGAGCTGTTTCATTATCTTAATTACATTTAGCGATTGAAATCTAATTTTGTACGACTAATCAATCCCAATATAACATACTGTCAAACCATGTATCTGTTGAGAAAAGCCATGTGGGATGTAGCATATACAACTTTAGAAAAAACAATAACATTCCCTCAAAAAAAAAAAAAAACAATAACACAAAATTAGGGTAAGAGAGTAGGCAAATTCTATCTATAAACTATAATATTCCATACCAAATGCTGATAGATAAAATAGTATTATTATTTGTGAAATAAATATGTGTGAAAAAAATGGAACCTAGGAGTTATTATGATATGAAAGTTTTGCAAAGAGAAAACTGCAACTTGGAGAAATGATACGAAGAATAACTCATAATTCTAATAATAATAGTTTTGATGACTTGTTTCATGTGAATAGTAAATATTTTAGCATACTCAATAAAATTACAAATTTTTTTACAATACTCAATAAAATTACAAAAAATGCTTTTGAAAATCAGTTAGAAATCGCATCATATCCACCATTTAACTTGAAAGCAATTTTAGGTCAAGTTTCTTTTATATTTTTGTCTTGTTCCGCATCATCTTTTTTGACTTGTTTCATGTGAATAGTAAATATGTTTTTATTTCCTACAAAATCATGAGTTTTCAAGTTTAGTCCCTATAAAATTTTAATGATAATTTTAATCTTCTAAAATATTGTAGTTTTCAAGAATGGTCCTTATTTTGAAAACTTTTAATGAAAAATGGATATTTTTAGTCCTCCAAAATAGTACCTATAAAATGCAAATAAAGACTAAAAGTGAATAAATTTTTTTGTAAAGACTAAACTTAAAAGTTTGTAATTTTATAGGGTTTAAAAACATATTTAACCCTTAATTTTGTTATGTATTTCCACTGATTAGTTGGTCTCAAACTCTCAATAGAGAAAGTAAATGCAAAACTCTGCAAATAAAACTAATCCAAAAAAATTAAAAACTATACAAATGAAAGAACGAAAATAATGTCCACTTTACTGTTTCCTCATCATTAATTAAAAAAGATTACAAGGTATAACAAAATCCTAACGAAAGAAAAATAAATCTCAGTGGACTAAGGGATTTGTTTTTATAACGTCTGTCCTAATAGTTTTAGCCATTTGTTGCTTTTTGATTTGTTGGAGAATACTACCCCACGTGTAATCTCGATGTAACCTTTTTCTTTTCAGGTTTAGGCCCTCTTAGTCTAAAAAAAAAAAAATCTCGACAAAAAAAAAATAATAATCCATATATATATATATTTTCTTTCTAACAACGTAAAAAAAAGTATTACATTTTTTTTGGTGGTGAAAAAAAAAGTATTACATAATATGACTTCTAGAAGACTGGATATATATTGTTTTTGATAAAGATATCCGTATATTTTAAAGTTTTTATATATTTTTAAAATTTTATGGTTTTTATATAACTCCTATAAAATAAAAGGTTTCTATATAATTTAAAAATGATTACAAGGTATAACAAAACCTTAACTAAGGAAAAAATAAATATTTCATATAACTTTTTTTCTAACAACGTAAAAAAAAGGAACTGCATAATATAACTTCTAGAAGATTGCATTTTGATCGGTGGTGATGAGAAACAGGGATGGACAAAAGATGTATCAAGAGTTGGATGCTTGATTTTGTCAAAAAAGAGAGTTGGATGCTTGATGAATTTAACTCATTGAATATATATTTTATTTAAAATAAAAAATCATTAAATTAATCAATAGGAATAAATTATGGTGCATACTCCTTAAAGAAATAAATTAATTAGAGCCTTGAAAGTTTGTCCTCGTGAGTTTAGCTCAGTTATTATGAACAATACATAAAATATGTAAGGTTTGGGGTTCGAACCCTGACCACCACTCAAATAAAAAAGAGCCTTGAAAGTTTGAGAGAAAATGTGTGAAGATATTGTCACAAAATATTTGGTAAGAAAAGATATGAAACAGCAAAAATCAGACGGGGTAGTTAAAGAAAAAGATCATGTGACTCTGCAAGTGAATAATATTCTCACGTGAGATCCTTAATTTAGGGTTTGGTTTTAGGCCAATTTGCTCAACTCTGAGCACTTCAAATGTTCAAATACAACATAGAAAAAAACCTTAATTTAGGGTTTGGTTTTAGGCATCATTTAGTGTGGGACCGACCTTATCATTGCCACACAAAACAACCTTACTAGTAAAAAAAGTAAAATAAATATTTTATATATATGGAGGGATATTGAAGTGTGGTATTTTTGTTCTTAAAACAGTGCCAATACTACTACTTTCATCATAAAATCGATTAGCTAGAGAGGTGAATTGCGTAAACTCTCTAGATCTTACATATGTTTCATCCCTCATTTTGCTAATTTCTTAATTGTCTATCATTTATGATAAATTTATTTTATCTATTGCATAAATTCATGTGTTATTCAAGTCAACTTTTATTTTCAAACGTAAGAATACATATACTCTGATAAATGGAACCTACAAGTTATTTTGATATGAAAGTTTTGCAAAGAGAAAACTGCAACTTGGAGAAATGAAGCGAAGAATAACACATAATGTTAATTTATATTCGCATACTCAATTAAATTACAAAAATGCTTTTGAAGCAATTATATATATATATATATATATATAATTGTATTATTCAATTAATAATTGTATTTTATCAATTTAAAAGATGTCCTTTTTGACTAGATGGGCAAAAATAAGTACATTCACAAACACCGGGATTTTGTTTTGTGCATTTATTACATTGGCAATTCCCTGCATAATATGGACGTATTTTAGTACAGATTTGATCACAATCTAAGTTTCCTTGTTCACCGGGTAGACATCCGGCCACACGTCCTGTTGAACATAGATTCTGCCCTTCCACTTGTTGTAGCCCCATGTTCCAAACTTGTAATAATGAAAAAAGGAAAAAGTTAGATTAATATAATATAATGTTTGGCTAAACAAAAACACGAAAAATGTCACAATATTGAAGGAAAAAAAAAAATTAAATATACTTACCAGCAGCAGCTAGAACTAGAATGACAAAAAAATAGAAAAAGTTTGAAATTTGATTGGCCATTTAACTTGAAAGCAATTTTAGGTCAAGTTTCCTTTTTCTTTTTGTCTTGTTCCCCAGCATCTTGTTTGTGTTATATATAGACTTTCTGAAATGTTCGTCACAATCTCTATAATTGAGTCAAATATCTGTTTTTAATATAAAATAAAATGAAATCTGTCTCTTTAATTGTTTTCCTTATAAAAATAAAATAAAAACATATGACAGTTAATGTGTATTATTGCTTTTAATTAGTCCTTTGAAATGTTTTATTGCATTTAATTAGTTATATTATGTAGGATCATGTTAACTTGTGCCTTAATGGTATATGTTAAACAACTCAAAAGTAGAAACATTTCCTTGAATTTTGTGTATTCAATTAATCAAAAGTAAAAAAATTAAATTCAAATGTAATTATTACAACAATTTATTTCTATTTTTAGCTCATTAACATTAACTTATGTTTTAAGGGCGTAAGTTAACATTTCACTAAAAGTAAGTGGAAGGGGTTATTAATGAAGAGATCCCTTCAAATTTGATTGAGTCTGTTGGAGAAATAACTTCTGGTTTATTGCATGGAGAATGGATTAAAGTGGAGAGGCAAAATAGGAACAAAAAGGTAATGTTAACGGTTTTAATGGGTATGCTGGGAGCGGAAATGGTTAACATTCACAAAATATTATCCTTTTCACATAATGAAAATAAGGAAGGTCATAATGAAAATATTATTGAAATAAAATTGAAAAAATAAGAAAAGTGTGTCCGCAGCATGGTTAGAACTTAGAAGACAGGACCGATAAAAATAAGTGTCGAAAAGTAATTCTAAAGTTAACAACTTTTGTCACAAGTTCATTTCTTTCATTTTTCTTCATTAATAAAAGAATAAATTGCACTCATCTCTCCTAAGATTTTATTAAAAGACACCCACATTCTCTCTAGTTTGGAAAAAACATCCACCTCCCTTATTTCAATGAGTAATATACTTTTCCCTTTAACACTAACGTCAATTATTTAACTGTTCACAACAAAATCTCTCCTTCATCTTCATTCATAAATTTAGGGATTCTTTTGCGCACAAGTTCGATAATAATATGTTAAATTTACAAATTGGGTTTACATTTGCGACCAATGAGTTGGTAGTTGTACATTAAATTTAAATGTGATTTTTGGGGTGAAAAAATGGGACATGCAATTGGAGATTGTTTCATCCACACCATAACCATTCTCAATTCCAACTTGTTGCGTTCTCATAATAATAACTTGATTTTGATATACAACACAAACACAAGCACACAGCCCCCAATTTGTGGTAATTAAGAGACATGGAATTGAGAAATGATAATTTAAAATTCATAAGGAAGTTGCTGGAATGTCAGGCAATTTGTGTTTTAGGTTGCAAGGTATGTTGCACGTTCCAAGCAATGGTGAGAAAAATCAAATTCGGGAATAAATTTTCAAATGACTAACTATGCAAAGAAAGACTACTTTACAATTGACACGCCAAATTGGTTAAGTAAAATAGATAGAATCTAATTAAATAATTGAATTGAGAGTGGTGTAAAATTCATCTCAGTTTTTATACATAAAATAACTTATTTGATAAGTAATAAATCAAGAATATTTTTAAAAGGACGTATATAATACATATATAAAATATTGGTGCATTACAATTGGCGCCACTAACGGACGTTTGGGTTAATTGTTCTTGTGTACTTCGAAAGTTATTCTTGCGTTGGATGTAGAAGTGTTATTAGTGTTTGGTCGTGTCATTTTAGGAAGGACTTTATCACTTCTTAAACGCATACACATGTGAACTTTTAAGAATAATTTATGCAAAGATAGATTCCAACATGAGACAACGACTGACCCTGACTTTTATTTATTGTCATTGCAAAACACAAAGCCAACGTGAACTGTCTGGTAGTAAATTTGAAAGGCAGTTCAGGACCACTCGGAACTAAGTTCATTCTTGGAATAATTAATTTTTCACCAACATTTTTTTGGTAATAACAGTTGCACTGATAAAGTTCTTCCCAAGATTGGTTACAATCAACCTAGTCCCATTGCACAATCCAGCTAATTGGTCAATTTTCCTCATCAACATAATTGGACATCAAACTTTAAATCTCAACTTGTGGTTTGGAATACCGGAAAACTTGATATTGTTTAAGAATTTGGTGGTAAACCATTCGCTTTGTACCTCACTATTCTCTTCTGATTTGCAAACCGAATCAGAATTGATATATTCCTTTTCGTCGCCTGGAACCAATGACAGAAGGAATTCATTTACGTGCACAATTGCGTCCAAAGTGGGAGCAAGTATCCCCCGCTCTTGGAAAAAATCCAAGATCTTCATGTTTTGCAAAAAATCCGGATAAACAAAATCAACCAGAGAACGTAACGGATCAGAGGAATCTTTTATCAGCAACTCATCAGAAATAGGTACGTTAATTTCTCCACTCTCGTTGGCGGATCATATTCCATCTCCAATTGAAAGTATCCAATTGACAAACTTGCTTATCTCATCTTGGTCGGCACGAATGATTGAAGCACATAAACACATAATTGTTGTAAGTGTGAGAACCTTACAGTGACTCCACAACTTTGATGAGTTGATGGATGAAGCAAGTATGTCATGTCTGCATTTTTTTCTTATCGCTGACAAAATTTGTCTGAAATCACCGTCCAAAACCACAAAAACACCGCCAAGTGGTTCGTCTGTATTATCGACACCATCATAACACATTATATCGTGCATGGTTTAGTCAAACGCCTAAAACAATAATGATGGATTATTGGTGTGCCTCATCCCATATTATTAATTTTGCTTTTTTGAAAATAGAAGATTTGTCGCTCTCTTTATCAAATCCACAACTTGACGTTTTGTACGTCACTTTTCTCGTCTGATTTGCAAACCGAATTAAAATTGATATATTCTTTTTCGTGTCCTGGAACCAATGATAGAAGGAATTCGTTTACGTGCTCAACTGTGTCCAGTGTGGGAGCAAGTATCCCCCGCTCTTGGAAAAAATCTGAGATCTTCATGTTTTGCAAAAAATCCGGATATACAATTTTTTTTTTCAAGGGACTAAAAAAAATCTTAATATTTACACAGAACATTTACTTAATTAACCATTTTTTACCGTCAAATTTTGCTTTTGGATGTCCTTCACTTTCATTCTATTTTTGTATTCAAACCCTATTTATTTCAAACTCCTTCGCATATGATCTATGATGGGGTGTGACAATGAAAAATGTACATGTGTTATGATGAATTTACAAAATACATGTTTATTAGACATTTTAAAATGATACAAAGTTTTTTTAATTAAGTCTATTTTTTTGGTAATAATTACCCAAAAATCTTCAAATCCTTCAACAAAACCACATAATTACCGATAATTCAATCTATTTTTTATACTCTCACGACATATCTTTCACCTTAATGTTTCTCCCATGTTCAAATTTTTTCTTCTTCATATTTGTTGTTTTTTTTTCCTTTCTAGTTTCATTTCTCTATTCTCATGGATGAAAGGAATATAAACCTCCCTTCACGAAATCACCACCAATCAACTTTTTTGAACATGTTGTACCTAATTTTGACCTTATTTGACTACGTTACATAATTATGGATGCAGATAGTCACACAATTGATTAGGATATGTTAATGTGTCAAATGTGAGTTAACATTATTTATTGGATGGAAGAATAAATTTTGAACAACATATAAGTGAGATGACCGAAATACAAAATGCGTTAAGGTGATGTGGTGTCAATCTCACTTGTATGGTTGTTACCGATGTAATACGATCATCCAACCCGGTGAAGACTCACCCGAAAATCCCAACATTATGATAATTTAGTTTGTTAGTTTTCAGTTGTCAATTGTTTATTTCTTTATCTTAAACTTTAGTTATTGGATGTCATTCTCTTTCATGCTATATTTTTTTTTTATTCATTTTTATTCTTTGGTTAAATTTGACAATGGAAAAAAGCATATGTCTAGTGTTGATTTGACAAAATAAACACCTATTATAAATTTTAAAATAATATGCCGTTTTTTTAGTTTGTCTAATATTTTGGCTAAATATTTACTAAAAAATGTCCAACTCCTTAATCAAACCATTAAAATTATCGACAATTCACTCTATTCCTTATATGCTCCTATAAAAGTACACACTCCTTTTTTTCCTTATCATTTCTCTCATGTTCAAACTATTTTTTTATTTTCTTTTCTTTTCTAATTTATTTCGTAACTTCTCATGAAAGAAAGGAACATAAACCTCCCTCCATTAAATCACCACCAACTCACCATTTTTACCATGATATGTCTTCATCTAATTTTATTTGGCTTTGTTACCAAATCACATATGCGGAGAGTCTCACACTTAAAGGGAGAGATGTTAACATGTCTTATATGAGTTAAAGTTTCAAATTGGATGTAAGAGAATATAGTGGCAAACATATAAGTCACTCATAAATCCAATGCCTTTAGGATTTGGATGAAAATGTGATGTTAATCTCACTTGAGTAGTTGCTCTTAGTCTAATGTGATTATCCAACCCAATTTACGCTCCTACCAAAGTCCTACCATTATGTTGAACTATTTTTTTCGTTTTTGAAATTCATTTGCTTAATCCTTTATTTATCATGAAAGAAAAGGATAAAAACTCTTTGTATAAAGTCACCATCAACCCACCTTTTTTAGCATGTCGTGCATCCGTCTAACTTTATTTTATTATGTCTCTATATCCCGATCGCAAAGTGTCTCAAACTTAAGGGAGGGATGTCAATGTGTTAAGTGTGAGTTAAAGTTCTATATTGGATGTTAAATTAGATGTTACATGTAAGTTAGATGACCAATATACCTGATGACTTAAAGTTTTGGTTCATTACGTGGTGTAATTTTTCAACTCCTTCAAAAAATCCACAAAATTACCAACATCTTTTGGACAATATGTTTGACCGAGCAATCCCAATTAGCATGAACAATTAAACCAACAAACTCTTTTAGTAAAAAATCAAGATGAGAGATGGTTTAAGTATAAGAGATATTTCATTTGTCATTATTAATTTTAAATACAAATAAATTTTCTTGTTCATTACGATTTTCCAAATTAAGGGAGAAGGACAAACTTTGAATTTCGATATTCTGAGTTTCGAGTTCAGCTAGTATCTCTAAGATTATCCACAATGGTGGGTGCTTCACCTATTAATGGTGCTTGTAGAAACGAGTGGCTATAGAAGCACCCTATCTCTCTTCACTTTTGTGAGGGACCCCTAAATAAATTGTATAATTTTTTTTTAAAATTCGTAAAATTAAAATTTGAAAAATCATTGAGTTATTGCTATAATTTAATTTTAGATATCATTCAATTCTCCTTTTAAATTGTGTTTATTATTATTATTTCTTTAAAAAAAATACTCTAGAATATGTCAAAGAGACTTTAGGGTGGGTTTATTTCAAGGTTTGTAATATGATTCATAGGACTGTGAGATTAGAAATGCAACATTCCTATGTTTGTTTCAAGTTTTGAAAATTTACTCCCATGAATGTTATATTCGCAGGAATGATATTTACATATGTTTTCTTCTATTGTTATTCTCATGCTTAAATGATGGGAATCTAAAATTTTCATGTTAATGAAACTCAACTTCCTATAAATTCTCACTACCATTAACATTTATTTCCATTTTTATTTTTTTAATTAATTAGTTTCTAAAACATTTCAGAAAATCTAAATTTTTACCAAACAAATTGGTAGGAATGTTATTTCTTGGAATATTATTCTCATAAATGTCATTTCAAGGAATGTAATTTCTTGACTTGAAACAAACACACCCTTAATTTTTCATAAAATAAATTGAGGCTTTTCTAAGACTACTATCATAATCTACAATTTGCAATTTAAAAAAAATTGTGTTTTTCAATTAAAATATTGAGTTAGACTTTGGAGGACACATCAAGATATGTCTCATGACTCAATGAGCACTTACAAAGTTACTCCCTATCAATGAGATCCTCACGCTAATAGTGGGGATTCAATCCACACCCTTGAGGTTGAGTCAACCCATTATTAACTGAGCCAACCTTGATTAGGAATGTTATTATTAGTATTAATAGCAAAAGAGTTTTTCTATCATGTGCAAATTTGCACATGATAAGAAATTTAAAGTAGTAAGTTTGCATTGGAACTTGAACGTTTTATATTGAATATATAATTTGTTATTAAATAGTTATAGTTTTTCAATAAAAAGTTGCTAATTTAAATAACACTTTTTTTTCATATGACCCAATAAATGAGACATTTAATAGAATCATTTTAATTTAAATGACCACATTAATAACTCTAAATTTATTTTATCATGATTATACTTAATGACATGAAAAAAAATCAAAAAAATAAAATAATAATATTAAATTATTTAAATTGAAGTATTCGAAATTTAATGATATTTTTTTTGTCAAAATTTAACGATAATTTTTTTAAGTACATGAAATATTCAATTTTAAAAAATGGATGTGAAACTATAATAAAAAACTTAAAATATATTTTTTTTAGTTTATTTAAAAAATAAAATATTCAATAGTTTTTTTTAAGTAACCTCAACTATTTAAATTTCGTCAGCACATCATTTTTTCTTTGCAATATAATTTAATATTTTTTATTTAGTTTAAATAAGGGCTACAATTAAGGATCTTATTTAAAGAATGTGTTATTTTTTGTGTATAAAATTTGTCTGACCTATTAAACGACAAAGTTTAATATTTATAGAATCAACCCAATTAAAATGACACATAAAGTTTAATTATTTTAAATGATAAAAATATAAAATTTCAAAATTTATTGACAATTTATTTTTTTTTCAGAAGTTTTCAAAAACTTTTTTTGTAAATTAAATATTCTCTTAAAAGAATTGAATATAAAACATTAACAGAAAATGTTAAAATATTATAATAATTAAGTTTTTTTTTATACGGATAGAAAAATGAACCATTTGAACTTTAAATGTCTTCGATTTATTTGTTATAATATACTTCAATATTTGTTTGTTTCCATAATTTTTTGGTTTAGTTGTTTCCATTAATTAGCGGTTATAATTAATACTGTCATTTTTTTCTTTTTCCGCCTAATCCATCGATCGAGGCCTTTTCATTCTAAATAATTACATGACACATTTTAACCTTTATAAAATTATTTTAATTTAAATGACATTAATTACTCTTAAATTGCTTTATCATTAATAAAAAGGAAAAAAATATTTGAGAATTATATTAATTATTAAATTATTAAGTATACAAATACATAAAACTTTCGTGTTAATATAATTCATTTTGTCTGGTTAAAAATACCAAATACGTGAAATTTAGAAAGGAAAAAAAAGAAAACAAAAAGAAAAAAGACATGACATTGAGACAAAAGATTAAAAAAAAATACAATTTTTGATTGAAATGGTGCGTGAAATAGCTTGCAAATGGAAGCTATTTATAATTAACAGTAAATAACAAAATTAACAATATTATTTAACAGTCCCCACCAAAAAAATTATTTAATAGTAACTATCTCATTGATAAATTAAAGTAGAAAAAGTCATACATTGATTGTCAAGTAAATAAGATAAGATGATTATTGTTCAATGCCTGGTTGAAGCTTTTGATACATTCTATTCAAGAAACTATGATAAGTGAAAAGCAGACATAGTAAAACAGGATGCTGTTAAAATGTCTTCTTATTAGAAAAACTTTGTTCAACTTAAATGATGTGATCCAATTGTATGCAACCTTTAGGATGATGTTTAACATGTCCGGAGATGTGTTTAAAAGCATCAATTAAGATTCATCAAATAAGATTTCATGTGTAATAACCAATTGTGCAAGACAAACATTCATAAAATAAATATAGATAAATGCTAAATCAATTTATTGAGATTAGGTTTTCGACATATCAATTCATTAAAAATAAACCTAAGGTATCTAAACTCTAACATTTTGATTCTATATCAAATACAAAACATTGCCTTGACTGAAAATTATATTGTTGATGTTGAACATCTTGAAGTCATAGAACGTAGACACATGTTCTCCAATGGAACCCTGAGAAAGTAGCATTAACAATAAACAATTAGATACAAATAAAAAAGAAAATCAACCTCATAATCTACAACCAAGTGATTAAACTTATATGTTTTTAAAACGCATAAAGTACTTGTTTTAACGAAAAAATTTATGGGGGGAAGAGACACATGAAAATAATGAAAAACAAAGTGTCTGTATATAGAGAGAAAAATCATGGCATGATCAATTTTGATTGGTTGGTGAAAAATAAATGAGTCATGATCCATCTTGATTGGCCAATAAAAAAATAAATGAGACATAATTCAATTTAATTGGATGATAAAAAACATTAAATGAGATGTAGAATGTGAAAATGCCACATGCACTTATGAAATAAGTCATGATCTATTTTGATTGGTTAATACAAAAATTATGAGTCATGATTCATTCTAATTGATTGATAGAAAAACATTAAATGCACCATTCAATATAAACTTGCCACGTGTACTATCAAAATAAAATAAGGAAAATGTTTATAATAGAGATGAGAGGATGCAGTTAGCTAATGAGAGCTATAATAAGATGATATGATGTTGCTAATAAAGTAAGATATAACTTGTGTCATTATTTAAGAGTACGAGAGTTTGTTTCATGGTTCCTGAGTTGTTTGTATCGGAGTTTCTATCACTTGCCACGTGTAGTATCAAAATAAGGAAAATGTTTATAATAGAGATAAGTCATGATTCATTCTAATTGATTGATAGAAAAACATTAAATGCACCATTCAATATAAATTTGCCACGTGTACTATCAAAATAAAATAAGAAAAATGTTTATAATAGAGATGAGAGGATGCTGGTAGCTAATGAGAGCTATAATAAGATGACATGATGTTGCTAATAAAGTAAGATATAACTTGTGTCATTATTTTAGAGTACGAGAGTTTATTTCATGATTCCTGAGTTGTTTGTATCGGAGTTTCTATCACTTGTGCATCTTTGGGTCTGTGCTTTTGTTTAGTTTGTCCTCTTTATTATTGGAATAGGTGTTTTATGGTGGTTGATTGATAGCATTCTTATTTTGTAAATTTCTTTTGTTCTTTTTCTAGTTGTTTAGTGGCATGTAGACTTTTCAATGATTTTAATCTACTTTCTTTCTTATTTGTTGTTTAGAATTGTGGTTGCTTCGGAGTCTACATCTTTTGAGAAGCTTGTTACTGATACAATTTGTCTTGAAGGAGCTAGCTATTGGAGTTTGAAAGTAGAAGAATATTTTGAGAATGTTCTCGGTTTTAATAATTGAATTTTCGTTTTTTATTCTTCCTTTGTAACCCATATCAATTTTTGATTTTCTATATTTTTGTACATATCTATACATCTTTGAACTTTGTATAGTTTGAGTGTATCCTTTGTATGTTTGGGAATTGAGACCATTACTTTTATTTTAATGCAATTTTTGGATTTAAAAAGAAAAATTGAAAGGCCAAAGATCTATAAAATTTGACTTTTTTTTGCGAAAAAAATGACTTTAAATGTGATTTGAGCAACTGAACTGGACCTAACGAGCCGTACCAAGTTGCTCGCGAACTTGAATCGAGTCGTGTTCGAGCTAAAAAAAAAAAAGTTCGTAACGAACTCGAGCGAAGTTTCGAGCTGAGCCAATTCTTATCGAGTCGAGTCGAACTTAGATAGGTTCGATTCGACTCGGCTCATTTCCAGCCCTAGGAGCCGACCCTAATTTTCTAGTGAGAGAAACTCAAACTCTTTCTAAGTTTTCTGTAATGAGTGAAAGAGCTATCAGGGGCAATATGGGAAATAGAAATAGGACCCTTTAAATAAGAGAAAAGCCAAGGAAATAAATAAGAAATGTGTGATTCAAAGGATACAAAAATTGTGTTGTCGTTGCGAAGTCCCTTCTTGAAACACCTATACTCAAGCTGACCCTAAATCGACCAGAAGAGAAACCTCCATATGGCGACTATCGCACTGAGGACACACCAGGGATAAAGGACTCGATTCAGATCTCCATCCCCAAAATCGTACCATCACAATTCAATGTCACTGTAAGGACACATACTCCGGCTTTCATGTCTTTGCAATTGAAGACAGAGAATTGGCATCAAAACCAGTTGAATGAAAATGGCATCAAAGTTGTAATGGTTTAGGATTGGACAGAAGACTAATATGGCTATGCACTTTTTAATGGAATTTCTATCATATGCATTTGTTTCTAAACATTTTGTTGTTGTGGTTATGCACTTTATAGATGAAAATCGCATTTACTAGACCATACCGACTAAACAAACACGAATAAATAATACTGAACATTAGAATTGCAGTGTAATAAGTCATATGATAAAAATGTATTATATTAGTCATATCATAGTGACGTTAATAAAGTTCGAAAATGAAATTGAGGAGAGGGAGATCAAGATGTGACCTGAAGCGCAACCTCGGTTAGTGCATCAACAGGTAGAGTTTGGCAAAAGTGTCGACAGGTAAAAATTGGCAAAATCGTCATGCAGAAGCTCATTTTACTTGACAACATCGCATATGTTGTACTTCTTACAAATTGAACCAACTCACATCTAACTCAAACAATCATAGCAAAGTGAAGGAAATCAAACATCGCCAATCTAAATGAAAAATAAAACAAAATATAGAAAATTTATAAGTTTGAGCTAGTTGATTTTAATTTTAATTTGCATCTTTGACTATCCATTGCCTAATTATAAAAACTGAAATCAAATAAAAAATATCTATTAGTATGACCTCTTTATTTTTTTAATTTCTTTTTATAATTGTTAGTGTTGGAAATTTCACCGTCGTTGCAATCGGTCTTTTGTCGACTAATTGCGGCATTTGATTTGTTTTCATTGCAGGCTTTAATATCTTCATTGTGTCGGGTTTGAAAGGGTTTATTTAGTCACACATTACTTATAAATATATGACATATGACATGTGTAATGTTTATAAATCATGAACAACCCATTTAGAAGCTTGTTTTGTCAAAAATAAAACATAAGAGTTACATACATTATTTTTTTTAAGGAAAAGAGTTACATACATTTGTTTTTGGGTTTTTATTTATATAAAGTACATAGAAATGACACACAAAAGAATGTGAGTATACTCATATAGGAAAATATTTTTGGGTTTTATCAGCTCCTCAAATTTTAACACCTTAGTTGTTTGAGTAATTTTAGAATATTCATATAGTTCATGTGGTGAAATAGAAGGATGCTTCCATTACTTGAGCCCCATGTCATGGCCACTTCAACATTCAAGAAAGCGATCTATTCCTAATTCCTTGATACTAATATTTAGAACAATAAAATTAGGCACCTTTAATGTCATTTTATACTTCCAAAAAGAAAACAATAAAACTGAATATTTTCACATTAGGAGAAACAAAATGTCTCCAAAATTGAATACTTCCAAAATGTTTGAAGGCCACAAGAGAGGAAAACGACATGTTACCCAAAACCATAAAATTTAGATATCTGCGTCAGAGTTATAGGTATAGTATTAATTATAAAATATTCAGAGTAAATGAACTAACCATGTTATGACTTAGATTTTGGTTTGAGTTATGGTTAATTTATCTTTTATTTTATGAAAAAATTTAAAACTTATTCCACAGTTTTGATGCTGGACCATCCACTTATTCATTATGGCTAATTGCATACAATGATAAAAGTCTAAGGATAATGTACTGAAATTTAACTAAATCATATCAATGTTAGTTTTCTGAATTTTCCATTTGATGCTGGAAATTAACTAATTAATGTTGAATCCACTTTCTTCTGTTAAATCAATTTTCAGTCGTGCAACATTCTCAATAGCATGTCTTAACATTTGCCAATTTGCACCAATTCACAGATCCTCAACAAAGGTTCTCATTTGAGTCTTGTCTGAAATATTCTACCTCTATTGAACTATCATTTGTTGCATTCTCATTGATTAGTACACTCTCATTAAAATAAGCAAATGAAATGATAAATATTAACACATAAATCAATAAGTTGTTCAAGTATGAATTCACAAAAATGTGTGATTATCATCCAAGCTCACTTTCTTAAAGTGAATCACCTTCAGTTCTTAAAGGTTCTCATTTGACCAACTAATGATCAACATGAAACTTTTTAACCAATTCATTTCAGGTTCATAGTAAGTCAACTCTCCCTCGGAATGAAACTTCAATATGACAATGCCCTTCTCAAAGTTTTTTACTTGTGAACATAAACTACTATCCCTATAAGATGCAGCAAAAGTTGAACTTCTAAAAGCCTTAGTTCATGCTAACACCTTCAACAACAAAGTAAAGATGCATCGCATACATAGAGTCTCCCAATGCTCGCATGCTAACACCTTCATCTGGGATTTCATTGTGTTTGAAGGAAGGAGAAGGGAAGAATTGTAACTTCTCACTTTCAAAGTTGAAACACAATATTGACCATCTCAAACTATAAAAAAAGGATTGAATGAAGTGCTTCAATCACAAAAGCATGATACTCAAGCCTTCATACTAAAATAGTAGGATCAACTCTCCTCCATGTTGTTCCTACCACATACTTGTTTCACATTCTACAACCTTATATTCATTAGTTTCAGGTTTGAAGCCAACAACCTAACATATCAGTTTCTGAGTTTTCTTGGTATTCCTGGTTACCTCTAGAAGTCTTATAAACTCACCTATCACAGGATTGCAAACAACTAAAGGGACTTCGTTGATTCAATCAAACAAGCAAAGCAAGCCATTAATACAAGAATTCACAACATCAAATCTTTCATCTTTTGGCTTTCAATCTGTGAAGAAGCATGGTAATGATAACAAAGGGAAATATAAAATGATAGAACGATTAACTTTCTAATTGATAATATGAAGAAGTTGATAGACTGTCAGTAGGATTCAATTTACGTAATGATCTTAATGTAATTAACTTATATAACAAACTTCTAACTAATCACAACTAACTTCTACTTCCTTAACAAGTATTAAGCTAATTCTAATTAATATGTAACTATATCTTCCACAAAAAAGCAAGCCACCAGTCTCACCTTTTTTATCCAAAACCAATTTTGATATCACAGAGACGAAGCTTGACCATAGGTTCAAGCTTCAAGTAACTGCCGTCGCATTCACTGTCAAATTAGTTCTTGAGACGAGTCTTCGATCACATGTCAGAATAAGGAAACCATATGGTGACCGCTCAAAGTGCACTTTGGCAAAATGTGGGTCAGAAATGACTGTGTTCCATGTTCTACAAACACATTTACATATGAGAACAGACTTGATGGGAAGTCGAAGCAGGATGTCGGTGGCAATTGGAAATGGAAGATCAGCAAAAGAAGGACTAAGTTCTTGAGTTTCTACTTCATCAACTTTTTCTTTCCCTGTTTTGCCTCTTTTATTAGCCCTGGGAGAAGGGATTAAGCCTCTTTTCCTTTCCATAGCCACACACTGAGGTACAAAAAAGAATACACAATAAAAATTAAAATAAAGCACACAAAAGGGGATTAAGTTCCCTTTGCCATTCCAAAAACAAAAAATGTGATTGAGTCCCTTCGATCAATTTTTTTTCTCATCTAAGCCATAAGACATAATTTTGAGCTTATAGCTTATGTCTTATATGCTCATTTGACTAAAAAAACATGTTTGGTAACAGTCAATTCCTCATGAGCTTTTAACTTAACTTTACTAGCTTGTAATGTTTTTTGATAAGCTAATCCAAGTAGTTTAAAACTCATCATTATACATCTCAATTTTACACTGTAATCCCAATTAAAAAAATAAATAAATATTCATCAAATATATCACTTTTATGCCATTTCATATTTATAAGTTAGTTCAACGGATAATTTTAACAAATACTACAAACTTAATCATCTAGCTTATCAGCTATCACATATAAGCTAGCTTATCAGTTATCCGCTAGAAACTCATCTGCGTAAATTAACTTATAAATATTCGTTATTATTTACTGAATAGAGCCATAATACTACCATTTAATGAAAAAATCTGGATATATTAATTCAAATCAAACATTTGAAACCTAAAGTATGAAAGTGAAATGTTAAAGTAGGAAACAAATTGAGAGAAATAAGGATTAAAGGGGTTTGTATAAAAAAAACAGTGAATGAAGAAGAGTGCAAGTACGTACCAGCTCAGTGATGAAGTTTGGCGGCAGTGAGAGCAAACAGTGTTATGTGGGAGGGTTGAAATGAAGGGGGAAGTTCAAGAGTATGTTTTTTTTGGAGACAATGAGTAAATAAAGGTGACACTGTCCAAAACTTGTCCACGTGTACACATTTGTTCTTCTCTAATTTTGCTTCTAAGCAAAAATGTGACAATTTAAATTAATTTAATTTTGCTTCTAATTCGAACAACTATTTTACGACAGTTTTTTGTGACAATCTTCTCTTTTATATTTAAATTATGGTTTTATTTTATTTTTATTGTTTAGATTTTTGTGTCGATATTTATATTTTTTATTAGTATACTTTAGTTGTTTTACAAGTTATCCTAAAACAATAATTTTTCGAATGCTCAATAATCAATAATGTATATGTAAATTTAATAACAAGAGAAGAGAAGTTGTTGGGTGTATCTTGAATTGCAACAACTAATAATAAGTTGGACATCTTAAATTCATTTCTTGGTTCTTTTCTTTATCTTTTTCTCACGAGAAGTGATATTTGTACAACTTTTGTGACAACCATTTTTTCTCTATTTTTATTGGACAAAAATAATAGAGAGAGAAAGAAAAAGAGATAGAATAAAAACATATGTATGAAAGAGAAGGTTGTTTAAAAAATTATCAGAAAATAATTGTACAAATATCATTTCTCTTTTTTCACGAATGTGTGAGAGGGAGAGTGGTAAGAGGTGGAAAACTAATTTTTTAAGGTGTTCAAAATGAAAAAAAATAAAAATTCAGGGTGTTATGGATAATTTTTACAAGTTTAGGGTATGCAAGTGCACGCTATAGGATATGAGTGAATTCTCCCCTGCAATCAAGTCAATTACTCCATTTACCCCCAACTATAAGATTATTTTATAAATTTTATCCTTAATTAAAATAAGGATTTGTCTGACATGTGCAATATTGCACATGTTAAGGTAACTAAAATTAGTATATTTTCATTGAAAACCAATAATTATTGATTAAAAGTTACATATTTAATATAAAAAACACAAGTTCCAAGTCAAAGTTACTACTTTAAACTTCTTAACATGAGCAAATTTGCACATGATAGAAAAACCC
>Ga0228710_1005949_pt1 | contig 18769 bp, 8 predicted proteins | sample MedpolnodulmetaG_FD_177995 | JGI IMG/M metagenome (GOLD analysis project Ga0228710, IMG submission 177995) | Root nodule microbial communities from Medicago polymorpha collected in Santa Monica, California, United States - pink nodules | ecosystem: Host-associated > Plants > Roots > Nodule...
AAAAAAAAAAAAAAAAAAAAAAAAAAAAAAAAGTTTTCTTTCAAAAGATTTAAAAGAGATGGATGTCTAAGACTGGAATTGAACTCAATGCATTTAGTTAAGCTGAAAGAGATATGTTACTATCTCATCAAGTGTTTTTGAGTATCTTACACAAATTATTTAAATAGACAAAAAAAAAAATCAAATTACATCGAATTTGATATCAAAATTTTAATAAAAATATTAGTTTCTTTTTATTTAATGATAAACGGAATGACAACAATGCCTAAAAACTCATGCACACAAATGAATGAGTTGATGTTCAATCATCACTTACGCATCCAACTCAACAATTTTGGTATTTTTGTATTTAAGATAAAACTCGTTACTAATGCACAAAAAATATTTTTTATAGACGTATTATTGGAAAATTATAGTATAAGAAGCTTAATAACTTTTTCACTTTTTTTAACAAGATTATTTTCACTTTTTATATATTTTATCCTTTCAAATAATTTTATTTGAGACATGTCATATATTAATATTAAATACGAATATAAAAAAAAATTGTATGTTCCCTGACCTCTCACTATCGCGCCGCCCTAACCCTATTCCATCATGTAACTCCGGTGGGTGGTGGTGCGACGGGATCTTGCTCTGCACCACTCTTTGATCCGTTGGAGTCGTTCTCTTACCCTTCCTTTCCGCTGATCTCCTTCTAGTTTGCAGATCGGTTTGGGTTTGGGTTCGTCTTTGTCGGTTCGTTTTTGGTTTTTCTTGGGTCGGCTCCTCCTCTTCCGGCGGCTGTCCTCCGCACCCCCACCTCCAGATCTCCCATTTCTGTCGTCGTTTGTTGAATGGTGGCGGCGGTTGTTTTGGTAGTTCCTAAGGTGTTATAACGGTGTGGGTACGTTGCTTCTCCGTCATCATTTCATTTGCGTTTCAAAATCGGATCTGTTTCCACGAAGATTCGGCGGTTTCTTTCCAATACGCGTACTTTGTGTGTTTGCGTCGTGTTGCTCAAAACGTGGGTGGGGATTCCTTAACGCCGACGTTTGTTCTTCACATGTGGTTTGGTTACAAAGATTTTTAGAAATTTGGATCGTTGTTGGTTAAGGCTCCTGGCTCCGGACATATGTGTCGTGTTTTCTGCGATTCATTTGACGGTGGTATTGGAGTTGTTGCGGCTGGATGCTGGTTTGTGTTGGTTTGTTCGACCTTTGATTCTTTTTCAGAGCTATTGAGCACATACGAATATAACTTGAAACAAACGCACCCTAACACTTTCGTTAAAACACAATATCGTTGGTAAGTACAATACATTAATACAACCAAATTATTATTTTTAAAGAAATACAGCTAAATTATTTAAAAAATGTAATGATGATTTTTTCAAAAGGCGAAATGATACTTCCCATGTTCCATTTTAAGAGTACTTGTTAACGATTTCGTACGTGTCAATGTACAATTTTAATAACTAAACTTTTTTAATCATCTATAACTAAAAGTTATAAAAAAGTTGATAATTTAAAAATATTCATTGTCAAAAACTGAACAATATTTTATACGTCAACATTTGTCTATATATTAATAAAAAATATGATCAAAGTAGATTATGTTCAAACAACGACACTTTAAAGATGAAGTGAAAAAGTAAAGTACTCAATTAACAAAGAGAAGTGGTATTTAAACAGCCACTTTTGAACAACTTTGAGATAACTCTCAGTCTCATATTTTCATTGTACTTTTATTCTCTTTTTTTTCTTTCCATTTTCTCTCTATTCTTATTGCCCAATAAAAAGAGAGGAAAAATCATTTTCATAAGATTTGTTTAAAATTAGTTATACAAATATCATTTCTCATTAACTTTCACGCAGCAAAACAAATTTGTTGTAAATATTAAACAGAGTCATAAGCACATAGAAATTTTAATGATAATATTTGATGTTATCTTTCAAAATAGAAGTTCACAATGACTTTTTTTTTTGTAAGAGAAGTTCACAATGACTTGATCCTCGCAACTTCTACAAAAGAAACAATTAAATGAACGGTATTTGTCCCTATACATGCAATCAATACAATATACTCAAAGTCAAACCCAATACTGGCGATAGCAGCTTCAATGTAAGCATACGACTCTTATAAACCACTCATGGTACCCTAAAATGTAGATGTTAAGAATTTCACAATCAGAAAGTATTTATTAAAAAAATATAAATTTTCAACTTTTGTATAAATAAAAAAAGACAAATTTTAATGTATAATTTATATTTTTGAATATTGACATGTGCCTAGTATTTCCTTTTTTACATAATGAACGAAATAGAAATTAACTATTAAAACTCATAACAAGTAGTAGGGTTGGTATTCGAATCTCAATTACGATGTCTGACCTAACCATTTTGATATTTTTGTCAAAAGAAGAAATAAAGAAGAGAAGTGTTAGCAACACTTTATTTTCAACACTCATTAACATTCACTCATTTATTTGATGAAACTCATCTAAGACTCTACATAACTTTCATCTAATAAGAGAATGGATGTTAACTTAGAATGGTGAAAAGAGAGTGTTGATAGCTTTTCTCAAGAAATAAATGATGGTAGTAGTGGTGTCACATGTCCCGATATTGATGAACTAGTGTCCACTAAAAAAAAGATGGTATCGGTGTAATTATTTTCCAAAGAGTGATAGTTTGGTATGTATTTATTATTATGGGTCTCGTTAACGCACACTCTCTAGGGATTTTCAATTAAAAAATTATTCATTGAAAAAGTATAATACTTAATTTTTGATGCATTAAATGCATAAGTTTTCACAAAAATTTATTCTTAAAGAGTGCTCTTAGACACTCATTAGCATTTTCTATTTTTTATTAAAAAATGTTAACTAATGTCCCTAGAACACTCTTGGAGAACCATTAATAATAAGTTTTTAAGAAAATACTCATGTATTCAATGCAATGGAATTGATAACATTTGACTTTTTGAAAAAACAATTTATAAATTTGACATCCTTAATGCTCCGAAAACATTGGTTAATAAGACCTTTTTTTATTACGATGGTGCAGTGATAAAAATAAAAAGCCTAATTTTTATGTTTGGATGTGATCCAATTCTCGACCTACTTGCAACTCTATTTTTTTTACTTCTTCATTTCAACCACTAAACCAGCTATTATTTATATTTTCTACATTTTCCCAGATTCGAATTCCACGTATTTATTGTGTAACACCAAATAATTGATGTCGATCATTCGATAAAAAATGAATGACTAAGAAAACACTACGTGAAATCGTAAATTCATACCACATAAATCAGAGTCATTAAATCGCAAATCTACGACTGAAATTATATATCACGTGAAACATCTAAAACAGACGATTCAGGTCTCATTTTCCTTTCTTTGAAAATTGGAGTAAATTTTAAAAAAGACATGTTATAAGGAATGAGGTTAACCTACTTTGCTGTGAAAGGACCAAAAGCAAAAGAAAACTTTGAACATTTTTTTCTTTTGACTCAAAAAACATTGAAAATAAAAATAGACATGGTTGTGTTAAATCAAGAGATCAACATGTGAAAAAGGACATGGCCACGTGCTTTTTGGTGATTTCTCAATCAAATAACGAGCCATAAAATTTACCATTTTTAAACACCACCATTACCAAGCTTTCAAAGTGTACTTTCTTCTCAACCTTTTAAAAAAAAAAGAGTACTTTCTTTTGGTCTATGTACATAAAAAAATGTTTGAAGTTTTTTCCCTCAAATACTCCCTTTAGGACTATATTCAAAAGAAATTAGAGTTAACAAAAGTTGATGTATGTGATTTAATATAATACAAATACGTTAGATGTTTGTTTATAATAGTGATCATAAAATGTATTTAATTCAAAAAAGTTGTCCTCTTCCTTCTCTCTAACAAAGCAAACCCTCCCATTTGGGTTTCCTTCCTCCCTCGTCATATCCAAACACCAGCCACACCATGTAACCTCCTTGGATGGTGGTGCGATGAGTTTCAATCTCCGCACAACCGACGCCCTTCCTGGCTATAGTTTTCTTCGTTCCAGATCAACTTCATCTGTCAGATTCGTGTCTTGGGTACGGTTCTGTTGTGGTTCTGCCATAGATGTTTGTTTTTTCTGGTTTGGGGCTGCTGTGCTATGCGGTGGGGTCGTCGCTTTTGTCGCCGTTTGTAGTTTGCTCGCTCCAGATCTGCCAAAACTGACTTTGTGGGTTGTGTTCCCTGCTTGTAGCCTCTTTACCACACAATTAATCCTCCTTCGGCGTGACTCTCTTGGATGCTTCGTCGTCGCAAGGGTCGTGAGGTGTGGTGGTTTGTGGTGGTGGTTGTTTGACCTTGGTTGTTGTTGGTTTTGGTTTGGTGTTTGATCTTCTGCAATGGTTTTTTCTTGCCGGTTTTGCTCGTTTTCGTCGGCTGTCTTGTTGCTGTCGGCGAGCTTTTGTGTTTCTGAGCCGACAGTTTGTTTGTTTTCGCTGTTTTGTTGATTCAGAGTTTGGGTGGATTTGGACTTTTGACCTCGTTCTAGTGGTTATGTTTCAAAAACCCGAAAGGGTATGGTTCTGTTAACAAAAATCCGAAAGGGTCTGGTTCGTTTAACCCGGAGGGGTTTGGGTCGTTAAACCCGAAAGGGTATGGTTACTGACGTATTGAACTCATCCCTCGATCTGAATTCTTACGCGTTGTTTGGCTTGAAAGAGCTTTTATGCTTGTTGTTGACCAGGGAGCTGTTGGCACTTGGATTTTGTTACCGTGTTGGTGGTTGATCCAGTCGCCATGCTTAAACTTTAACTGTTCTCCGCAGATATTCACTATTCATCTTTTTTTGTAATCTGGTTTCGTGCCCGTACGCGAGTTCGCTGGGTTGCGCCTATGATTGGTGAATTTTGTTAGGATAGATTAGAGTAGATCCATTGGACTGATTTATCACGATGTATTCTCGTTTGGGTTATTCCTAGGTCAGGTCTAATGTCCCCCTACTCTTTGTATCTCCTCTCTTTATTTTATACTAGATTGTTGACTTGTGCGTCGCACAGGTTTATTGTTAAGGGATTGACATACGAAAAATAAAATGTAATCTATAATTGGTAACAGTGAAAAAAAGAACATGTGATAATTCATAGTAGACAAAATAAAACACTTCATAAAATGTATAAAATCTGAAAATATTATAAAAGAAAATTCGGTAATCCTATCAATAAGTCGGTAAAAGAAATTTGACGTTAGACGTCACATTGGTATGTAGTTTCATCACACATTGTGAAATACTTCCTCATATACGACGTTAGACGTCACATTGGTATGTTCACCATCTTCATTAGTGATCAATATCTTTAGTCCTTTTCTAGATGTAACTCTTGAAACAGCAACATACAACTGTCCGTGAGAAAATACAGGTGTTGGTAGATATACATCAACATGTTTAAGCGACTGCCCTTGACTTTTGTTAAAAAAATTTGGTAACTTGACAACACCCTAAAATAAAACAAACCAAGAAATTGCGACAAAACTAAATAGGAAGAGTGTCAAAATTGGTGTAAACATTTCAAACTAAAAACAAAAAACGCAAAAAGGATATTCCAATTCTCAAAAAAATATGCATATCGATAAAATGCATGTTAAATTAGAATACTAGTTAAATAGTGGTATGAGAGGAATGTTGCAAGGTCACGTCCTTCCATTTGCAAAAATCAAAATATCAAAATATATGATTATTCTGCTGTCTGTGTAATTTACCTACCGCGGTTTAGGTTTTTTTGTTTTTTTAGAGAAACATGGTTCAGGGTTTGCTATATATAGCCGAGTTTGCATGAAAATTAGGGTAGTCTGTTTGTAAACGTATTAAATAAGTGTACAACAACTTGTCAAAAAAAAAGTCTACAGAAACAATAGATATATGCAAACGATAACACAACGAGATAGGAATGAAAAGCTATCAGTGAGGAAATATTAGGGATTGCTGCATTTTAGAGGGAATTTGTTAGGTTAAATTGGTGCGTTGTATTTTAGATGGAATTTGTTAGGTTAAATTGTTGCTAACCTAATGCAGCATTTTGGAGGAAAATTGTTAGGTTAAGTTGCTACAGACCTAATAAAATTAATAAATAAAGATATTTTCTATTTTTCCGAAAAAAAATGTATTTAATTTAATATAAACGTATGTATCATGTATAAGAGAAGTAAACTAATGCACTGTGTTCAACACCACAAAACAATGTATTTTTATTTCCTCTACCCTTCAAAAATGTTTTTTTTAGTACTTTTGTTTGGCGACTAAAACATGTAATCTTCTAATTTGTAAGTGCAAAAAAAATGGAAACAATGACTAAAAGCGAAATTTATAACGACTAAAAACATATTTAATCTTAAATAATAAATAGTATAATAGAAAAATAAACATTAATATTTTATCCGTGTTGTAAAACGACATATAATAAAAATTAGACAAGATTTTTTAGATTGACGTAATATTAATATTTAAGAATTTCTACCATACATTCTTTAAAAAAAAAATTAAATTACCATACATGTGCCAATTTAAGGTGTAGCTGTTTGACCTTTAAATCAATAGTTACGTGAGTTTTTCCTATCATTCACCAAAATGTGAAAAATAAAACATTTAAAATTTTGATTATTGTTATTTTGTTTTGATCAAGTAATTTATTGGTTAGAATTTCATCCTTAAAGTCTCCGTGAGTTTAACTTAGTTGGTAGAGACATTGTATAATTTATGCAGGGGTCGGAGTTCGGCCTTGGACAACTCACTTCTCCACATTTAAATGTATGAATTCTAGCCATTAGATTACTAGACCAAAAAAGAATTTTATCTTTAAAATAAATAAATGAGAAATTTAAGATTTAAACTCTAATCATTGCATATTATAATTTACAATGTCTCTGTCAACTATCATCTTATATATGCTCACAAAGACTCTAAATTTATTTATTTTTGAAATAAAAGACACTAAATTTATTATTGCTAATAAATATTTGTATGATGTTATATTTTCTAATTTTAGCAAAGTGGTATATATGAGACTTTCAAAATTCATAAAAATCTTTCTAATAATTGGAATGTGGGGACTCACTAAAGTTGATGATGACATGGGTCTTTAGATCTAAAGGAAAAGGAGGTGTTAGTGATATGTGATAGGGATAATGGTGGAGGGAGGAAGGAAGTAAGAAAGAGATGTATTGGGAAGCATGTGAGGTGTTTTGTGTTTGGCCTAAGAATGCGTCGACATGTTGAAAGATCTAATACTACATCGGATTAATCATAGAGTGTGAGACCATGACTTAAGTCGATTGGTCAAATTATCTTGACAGCCTTTAAAATTCAAAGCTTTTTTAACATATAAGTTGATATTGCATGGACGGTATAATATACACTCTGGATAGTGCTTTTTTCCTTGGAATAAGATTGGTTAACTTCGAAATTTGGTAATTTTGTTTTTATCTCATTTGTCTAAAATTTATTTTAATCATTCATGTGTATTTTAAAGATGCTATCAAATACACTAGAAAAAGTTGAGTAAAGTCAAAACTATTTTATTTCCTTAATAATTAAGGGTACAAAGTGAGTGGTACATCATAAAAAATATGGGAGCTAGAGTGACATGAGAAGGCTCGAGCAATACTATGAATTAGGGGTGAGTATTTCTAGATCAAACTGAGGCTTTTTATGTAAAGGGTCGGTTTTCGATCGGGTTCTCGGGTGGTTGCAGTGGATTATATTGGGTTCACTCAGTTTTGTTCGGGTGCTAATTTTGGACCGATTGGTATCCGAACCGAACCATTGTTACAAAGAGGACTATTACTTTTTCCACCCTGCCTGTTTCTCGTGCGCCCTGCAAATATACCAAAAATGCCTCTGTCCGGATTATGTAATCCAAACCAGATTGTTAGCATTTCCGGAAAATAAAATTTGGACATTTTCTATATGATATTTTATGTGTTTTATTTGATGTCAAAGGTATCTATTAATTGTTATATAAACCCCGCATAAGCTGCAAAGCAATTGCAAGGGTTATATGAACGGTCAGCAATGACCATGACACCACAAACACTCCTACAAAACTAATTTTTTTTTATTAAGAAAATCAAAGAAAAGAGGTGAAGTGAAGAATGAAGGAATTTGTTGAACATGCAAGCCTATTTATAACCTAAAACAAGTCCTAGGTTATAAGTACAGTCAGTCAAGCAAAACGTGTTTGTCATTCAAAACTGTCCAAAAATGCATTAAAACTCCACTAATCGGTCAAACCTTTGGTGAAACGCCACAGTCCAAAAACTACTGAGGGTTTCCGGATTATATATTTCGAAAATGACAAAAAATTTCCGAATTATATAATTCGAACTGCACCAGAATGCCTATTGAGAGGGTGTTTTTTAGAGAGTTTTCATGGAATATGACATAGAAAATAAATGCATAAAAAAACAAGTAAGAAGATTAAAACAACATAAACAACAAAACATTACAGGATGGTATTCGAAGAGGTGTTTTTGAACTTGATTCAGCTAGCTTGGTGTTCTAATTAATTACAGAGTTTTCCATGTTTTTTTTCTTGGTTTGTGGTTACTCGTTACGAAAACAGGGACACTTATTTAAAGAAGTCTCTGGGAGTCCTGGACCACGGAAACTGTCGGTGCAATATGGACCACATGAAAAAAACATGTTCCAGATTACATAATCTAGAATGTCCCTCACCCCCGGAGAAGGTGTGCAACATCCTTCAACTTGGCCTCAATATCGTAAAAATTCGGATTACATAATCCGGACACCAGAAGAGTTGTCCGGATTATGTAATCCGAACTGTACCAGTATAGCTTGGCCGATGGTCTGCACCACAAGAAACATGTTTGCAAAAGTTTTTACCAGCATTAATGGCTGGTAAAACTCCTTTGAACATGTTTTTTTGAACGTTTTTTTTACCATAATTAATGGCTATGCATATTATTTTCCTATAAATAACCTCCAAAACCTTCAAATTTCTCACACCATTTCACAAATTCTCTCTTCCTCTACTCATGTTCATTTTATGCAAAATGTGTTTTCATCATTGACCTTTCATAGAAAGATGCTACTTTGGAAACTCAGGGATTATATGATCGATCAACGGGGAAGGCAACACGCTGCAACGAAGCACGGTCTGTCTAGGTGAGAGGTTCATCTGTCTGGGTGCAAAGTTGACCATCAAGGTATCTCTCGCCTTGAAAACAAACCTGACCCCAGTAGCCCCTCCCCCCCAACCTTCTTGGGGGCAAAGCTAAATTTAGTTTTACCCAGGGAGGTTGGTTTTCTTGTGGTTTTATTTTTCTTTTGTAGATTTAGTTTTACCCCATTGAAATTGTATGAATAATTATATCAATAAAATGAGACTGTTTTGAGTATTATTTTTGTTCGTATTTATCTGTTTTTATTTGCATTTATTTTATGAATTTAGCGAAATGTTCATATTATTTTAGCATCTAAATAAAAAACTGATAAAAGTGCTTTCCGGATTATATAATCCGGAAATTTTTGGGAAATTAGTTGTCCGGATTATATAATCTGGAGGGCTTTTTGGTAACTTAAGAGGGTGAGAAAAGTAACAGTCTACAAAAAGTTCCCTTGGCCCTAAATCTGTTCTCTTAAGCCCAACTCTCCCTAGCCCAAACCCAAAACTCTTCCCCTTTCCATTGTAAATGACAATGCTTCAGTCGGCCAACTGCCGGTCAGTTGCACATCACAATTACCCAATTCTATAGGGACAACAAAACGGGCCAACACACACCCACCCCATGATTATTCATCATTTTTATACTAATTTCCATTAGTTTTGGACTTTGTTTTAAATAGTTTTCTTAATTTTTAGTCACTTAAGAGTATAAATTCTCATCATGATATCTAGAGTGAAAAGAAAATGATTTATATTGACTTTCCCTAACCAGACAATTCTTAGAGCATTTGGTCTATTTTTATGTTTTAACATGTTTACATTAAGTTTTACAAGTGATAAGGTGTCTAATGAGTTTTAGAAAGTCAACCATGAAAGTCAGTTCACAGGTATGCCAATTTGAAAAAACGAAGGTCAAGGCCGCCATTTTACACCTGGGCCAAACTAGCTGCGCGTGGGCACAAATCAGAATCCAAAGACCAGTGTTGTTGCCATTTTGCGCCTAGGCGCAACCAGTTGATTTCCAGACTTGTTCGTACCTGCCATTTGCAATTGGACGCAAAATCGTTGCGCCTGGGTGCCATGGTTCAACTTCGTGTTTCAACTTGCTTATTTAAGCTCAAATATCAGTTTCTGATGTGTTCAAAGATTTTTACATATAAATTGGAGATAAATACTTAGAGATGTTTCAATAATGTATTGTTCGACCTAGGAAACTGGAGTTGAAGCTTCTCATCTGTCATTTCTTTTGTGTAATTCTTTCAATCCTTTTTATTACATGTAATTAAGCCATGAGTGATTAATTTTTCTATTGTTAGGTATAAGATTATCCAGATAACAACTTTTGTTCTATGACTTTATTTTGATTATTGAAGAAGGTTATTGAATCATTTTTCTTATCTCTGTTCTTAATGCTTTTTATCGCTTTACCACCTTTAAATTGATTTATGATCTATATTGCCAAACGTAAATTATAACACCCCGTTTTCCCAACAATGTAAATAATATAAATAATCAGAGTATTCAACGTAAAACGGGATATCATACTACATTTAAAATATAAATAGAGTAAAGTTACTATTTATTAAAACACCCTTGTCAAAATTTCAATGACATCGCAGCGGAAAATAGATTCATAGTTCAACAACTTTGGCACTATGGCCTCAATGTAAACAACTTAATCAAAAATCTTAATTCAAAAAGGTTCAACAACATGGTTCATAATTAATACGCAGCAGTGGAAAACATAACAAATATCCCCATCCCGTTACGTATCAAAGCGACCCTAAGACGACGCACGAGAGAGTCAACTCACATCAGCAGCTAATCCTGGTTATCTGCACGTTACCTACGTAGAGGCAACATTCAAACAGAAGGGGTGAGATTTCACATTCAATAATAATAAGCATATAATTCATCAACGGAATTTAACAACAATAATTAACAACAATAATAGTTCACATATACTTATTATCAATAATGTTTCACATATGCTTCATTTATTTCCAGTTAGCATTTAAATCAACAACAACTATTCAACAACGACGACGACAACTCAACATTAACGACAATGCAACGACACAACAACAACTTGACTATGCAATATGCATGTGGTACCAATCAACGTGTTAGAGCATAGGCTCTCAATTCAACGTGTATGAATGATTAACAGTCAACAGGGCATGAGCCCCTAACTTTATGAGTATGCATGGACTCAACAACTTAATCAACAACAACGTACGACATCAACGACTTGACAACATCAACAACAATGACGACCAACAACATTATAATCTCATAGTTATTCATCATTTAATTGCAATATCATATAATCATCATGTTAATTCAACATAAGCATTCATATAGTAATTCATCAACATATATACACACCTTCATGTAATATTTCATCTATCAAGTTATTCATAACAAAACAAGGCCATTTAAAAACTTACAGCATTATCTAAGACTTCCATGTCTACACCAAAGGCTTATTCGAAGCGGAAATGTGTGAAACGACACAAGAATCATGAAAAAGGTACAACACTACTATGTTACTCGTCGTGGCGGGCGACCTTACTCGCCATGGCGAGCAAACACTGCTCTCTGTTACACACTCGTTCGCCGTGGCGAGTGGGTAGCGAGCAAACACTGCTCTTTGTCACGTATAGCTCGCGGTGGCGAGCATACTTCTCGCGGTGGCGAGCATACTTCTCGCGGTGGTGAACGTAACAAGTTTTCTGTCGGGAAGTGCGATTTTTAACCCCAAAAACCCAATTTTCATCCAACTCAATCCCAAATTTGGTAGGAAACTCAACCTATGATCATTCTACAACCTGAACATCATTTATCTATGAATTCTACGGACTTTCTACACTCTTGACATCCAATTCTACAAGTTCTACCTTCAAATCCGATTCTTAACCCTAATTCTCAATTTCACATGAACAACAACAAAACTACATGCTAAATTCAATTTCAGAATTATATAGCCTAAGATTAGAGAATATTAGTCCCACCTTTACCTTAGATTGGTGATTGCAAGACTCTACAAGTTCTCCCTTCTCTTGGTTCTCCTCTTCTCTAGGTTCTCCTCTTTTTCTCCAAAAGCTTGTAAACCTAATTTGTGTCTGGCTCTTAGCTTTTATATCTCACACCATCAACATATTTTCTAACTAAATCCAAACCAGCCCCTAAAGTCTATTTATTCTAATTTTCCAACATATTCTACTAAATAATAATATAAAGCCACTTAATAAAATATTAAAACACCACAACACATCATAAATCAACATAAATCATATAAGTCATATAAAAGACTCTAAACTCAACCAAAAATAATTAAATAAGAAAATAGGGCGTTACACGACTGACCACTATTTACCCCAACAAGGCTGCTCACTATATACCTAAAGGGGTAAAACTAGCCTAGAGACTATTGAAGAAAAAAGGAAGAAGAGAAAGAGGGGGAGAGAGTGGGAGGGGATAATGTGAGATGGTGTGAGGAAATGAGTAAGTTTGTGAGGGTATTTATAGGTAGGAATGATAACCTAGTTTGTATCTACCATAAATGTGGTAATAAAACGTGTATAAGTGCTTAAAAACGTGTAAATTGAATGTTGAAAACCTGACCAAAGTGAAAAAAAAACGTTTGTTCTTCAGTTCTGACCACCGGCCAACTTGCGTGAGTTAACTCGTGCAAAGGCTCAGTGGTGCGTGACTTAAGTCACATAGAGATTATAAGGTGCGTTAGTTAAGTCACGCAGCGTGACTTAACTCACGCTGGGGTATATTTGGAAAGGGTGCAGGACGCGAGTGTTTTGTGCAAGGGGAAAAGCAGAAATCAACAAAAAAGTGTCACCAAAAACATTGTTTCTTTCCAGCAACAGTGTCTTCTTCAACCTTTGTCCTTGAAATTTCTGCAACACAAAAATAGTACCTTCACAACAACATAAAAAAAATCACGCATACCAGCAGTGAGATGGAGTAGCGGGTTTCTCAAGTAGGTGAAGGGATTTGTTAAATTTAAAAAGGTATATAAAAGAAACTGATAGATTCAAGGGCAAAAGAGACAATTGTATGATATTACTTCTACAATGGAAAGAATCAAATTCAAGAAGCTAGAGAGGGCAGCTACTTTAAAAATCCATTCTAAAGAGGAAAATGTGCGACGACGGTCAAGTATTGGTGGAGAACCAAACACGTCGGAATCGCGTTTGAGGGGTAGGACGCGCGTTTGACCGTTCACCCCGTTTTCCCAACAATGTAAATAATACAAATAATCAGAGTATTCAACGTAAAACAGGATATCACACTACATTTCACGTATAAATAGAGTAAAGTTACTATTTATTAAAACCACTTTAACAAAACATCGCAGCGGAAAATTTAATTCATAGTTCAACAACTTTGGCACTACGACCTCAACGTAAACAACATAATTAAAAATCTTAATTCAAAAGGTTCCACAACATAATTCAAAGTTTAATACGCAATAGTGGAAAACATAGCAAATATCCCCATCCTGTTACGTATCAGAGCGACCCTAAGACGACGCACGAGAGAGTCAACTCACATCCGCAGCTAATCTTGGTTATCTGCATGTTACCCACGTAGAGGCAACATTCAAACAGAAGGGGTGAGATTTAACATTCAATAATAATAAGCATATAATTCATCAACGAAATTTAATAACCTAAACAACAATAATTGACAACAATAATAGTTCACACATACTTATTATCAATAATATTCCACATATGCTTCATTTATTCCTACTAAGCATTTAGAATCAACGACAACGACTCAACAACAACTTGACTATGCAATATGCATGTGGTACCAATCAGGGCATCAAGCCCCCAACTTATAGAGCATAGGCCCCCAATGTGGTATGAATGATCAAGCATTCAACAGAGCATCAAGCCCCCAACTTTATATATGAATGATTATACATTCAACAGGGCATCAAGCCCCCAACTTATATGAGTATGCATGGACTCAACAACTTAATCAACAACAACGTACGACATCGACGACTTGACAACATCAACATTATAATCTCATAAATATTCATCATTTAATTGCAACATCATATAATCATCAACATATATACATACCTTCATGTAATAATTCATTAACAAAGTTATTCACATAATAATCATCAACATATATACATACCTTCATGTAATAATTCATTATCAAAGTTATTCATACAAAACAAGGCCATTAGAACTGATAACATCACCCTAAACTTTCAAGTATGCACTAAGGCTAATTCAAAATAGAAATGTATGACTATAACACAAGAACATGAAAAAGGTACAGCACTACTAGGTTACTCGCCGTGGCAGGCGACCTTACTCGTCGTGGCAAGCAAACTTTACTCTCTGTTACACAATCGTTCGCCGTGGCGAACAGGTGGCGAGCAAACACTGCTCTCTATCACGTATAGCTCGCCGTGGCGAGCAAGCTACTCGCCGTGGCGAACGTATTAGGTTCTTTGTCAGGAAGTGCGATTTTTAACCCTAAAAACCCAATTTTCATCACCCTCAATCACAAAATTGATAGGAAACTCAACCTATGATCATTCTACAACCTGAACATCATTTATCTATGAATTCTACGGACTTTCTACTCTCATAACATCCAATTCTACAAGTTCTACCATCAAATCCGATTCTTAACCCTAATTCTCAAATTCACATGAACAACAACAAAAACTACATGCTAAATTCAGTTTCAGAATTATACCACTTAAGATTAGAGAATATTAGTCCCACCCTTACCTTAGATTTGTGATTGCAAGACTCTACAGGTTCTCTCTTCTCTTGGTTCTCCTCTTCTCCTCTTTCTCCCAAAGACTTCTGTAAAACCTAATTTGTGTCTGTCTCTTGTTTTTCTTTATATACTCAACAAATTTACTACTTAACACCACTTATTCTTGATTAATTCTAAACCAGCCCCTCCAAGTCTATTTATTCTAATTTCCAACATATTCTACTAAATAATAATATAAAGTCACTTAATAAAATATTAAAACACCACAACACGTCATAAATCAACATAAATCATATAAGTCATATAAAAGACTCTAAACTCAACCAAAAATAATTAGATAATAAAATAGGGCGTTACACCGTCGGTGGATTGTTTTCCAACATTTGTTCATTCGTTTTGGACTATGATGGGAAGTTTGGCCCGAAAGGGCATTTATGGCTTGCTATTTCTTTAGGGAGCTACTGGACCTTGGATTGTTTCTGTGTTGCCAGACAATTCATACGCCAACTTGATACTTTGAACACTCACTCTGCGATTTTTTTGCAACTCGGTTTTTCATCCATACGTGGGTGTGCTGGATTGTCCATGGAAATGTTGTTTAGTGTTGCTTCTTATTTACCACTTGTGTACTGATTTGATGTATCACCCGTTAGGGTTTGAGCTAGTGGTTTTCTGGGTCAGGTTCATGCCCCCCAGTCTTAGACTTTCTTCTTATTTTATTTGAATTTTTCTTTAGCTAAAAAAAAAAAAAAGCTGGTAATCAATTACCCATATCTGGTAATCGGTTATTGCACCATGGTAATCGATTATCCGTGTCTGGTAATTGATTATTGCACCTTAAAATTAAAATCAGTTTTTCAAACTTTTCGGAGCTTGCTTCATATAGACTCTTATTTTAAACTTAAATGATTTGTAGTTAATTCAAATGGGTTTCTGACTATGAAGCCCCGATACGGATACGGGTGTGGGTACGATAGGACACGGGTACGCGGATACACAAATTTTTTAAAATTTAGGATACGATACAGTTAGGATACGTTAACAAAAATTTAAAATAAAACTTATCTGTATGTAAATTACTTGAAGAGAATTAACACTTATTACTCTTCATTATTGTATTATTATAAAAGGTACAATTTTTTAAAAATAATACATGTGATTAAAATAAATTTTTAACATCTGGAATATCGAGAGAAACATCATTAAAAGAACTCAACACAAATTTTATCTAATGTTGATTAACTGAATCACCTATCTCGCTACGTTCATCCACAAAAAATTTAATTTTAAGTGGTTCATCGAGAAACAATTCTATTGATGCATATCTAAAATTGAATCACATGCATCTATAATGAATTTTTACAACATTGCCTCACTTTTTTACCCTTCATCTTTTTCTAGGATACGTATCTGGGAAGTATCTTAGAAGCATCCTTATGCATTTGTGGAGTATAACATAAGTATCCGATAAAATTAAAATAATTAATTCTGATACTTCGTGGGTACGTATTCGCGAGTATTCGTGGAGTATCGGTATTCGATACGTATCCGATACATGTATGTCTTCATTTTGGAGTATTTGGGCTTCATAGGTTTATGAGGATTCTTAGTTATATAACTATTGCAAGCAATAAATTAAAGATAAAGACATATTTACAAATATTCAAACCATATAATCTAAAAGTCTTCATCTTAATCATATCTTCATCTAGAACTTTCATATGTTTTTCTTCTTTTGTGATGTATGTTTGTTATCATCAAAACTCAGTCAAGTTTAAAAAAGAAATCTTTTTCACATACTCGATACCAAAAATATTATGAATATACCTAAATTTGTCGGTTAAACAACAGATTTGTACCTAAATATGTGTTACATTATTGTAATCCTCAAATATATCAAAATTATAAAAACATGATTAAGTGTATATTTTATTAGTTATTTTGGTCTTTAGATACGTGTTTAATTAGTTTAATCTTCAAATGTGTTTTTCATTAGACCATTTAGTATAAAAGTACAAACAAAAATATATTTATAAACATGTTTACAAGTTCAATGTTTTTAAATATTATAGTGACAACGTCTCACGTGCTCAGATTATCAAGAATGTGAGACAAATAAAGAATAAAGAAAGCAGAAAATGTTCGAGTTTTAAGCCGACCTCACAGAGAAACTGCAAGCCAGTGTTTGCTTCACGTCATTACTAATAAATTATTGCATGGTTTCTTCACCAACCCTTTGGAATGTTCTCCTTTTTCTATTGCTTTCTTTCATCAGTTTTTCTTTCTTCTTTAATACTCTATTGGTTTTAAAATAGTGTCGCTTTAGCGAAAAAAATTTGTTTTAAAATTAATGTCACTTTACATTTTCAATACAAAATACTCCAACTTTGTTTCCAATTTTATTTCTCATACAATTTTCAATGCAACTTTAAGTTTGTCTTTTTTATATAAAACAAGGGCAGTTTAGTAAAAGTGTTATATGTAATGATTATTTCATTATATTCCTTAATCTGTGTGCAATTGGTTAAAGCGACACTCATTTTAAAATAGTTGGAGTACTACTAATCAAGTTTTCTATGCATATATCATCAAATTCACTTGCTTGCCAAAACTCTAGTTTCACTTTTTATTTTGTCCATATTTGGAATTCACACCTTGTTAATTCATTAATTATTCTTTTGTTCATTTTAATTAACTTTTTGCTCCAAATCCTCGCGTTTTAATGGGAAAGAGATAAGTGTAGCTTCTTCAATAATTATTCTAGTGAAAGACTGATTTTGACTACTTTCAATTGCATCAGTGCGGAAAATAATTTTAGGCTAGTTAAAACGGATGTTTGAAACTGGTTTATCATATGATGAAAGAACTAAGTTTGTCCTGAACAATACCTTGGATGTTTTGATGATAATAACAACGACAACAATTTATTCAACTGAGTGTGGTTAAGCGATTCGGAGAATATTTTTTTTTAATGATAAATTTTACTCCATCCGTTTCTTTTTAAGTTTTTTTATGGTAAATTTTTCATTCCTATTTAACTGTCTTTTTGGTATTTTAAGGGTATCAATTGTCAATTATACCCTTTATCAGTTACTTTTATCTTTTTCAATAAAACTAACTAATGTTATTTATTTGAAAAACTAAAGTTTGTTTTCTACGGCGTGTCAGTCTTTTTGGTATATGTCATGGTTGATCCAATCAAAAGACACCTTATAAAAATTAATGAAGTATGAAAGCCAAACACGATGAAGATATTGAAGTTCAGAAAACTTGGAATTTTTTGTTCCAAGTCCTAAAGACGTATCAAAGGCAAATAGGTGTTATCTCATCAACTTTTGTTTTCTGTGTTTGTGTTATTCTAACTTCTAAGTTAAGGCGATGATTTTGGGTCCTTTGGCGGCGCTTCTGAAGTGTTACAAATTGATTTTCCACTTTGATTGCATTGAAGATGGTCTCCATTAGCATAAATTCATTCTTAATCATCAAGACTGATACAAATACATTCTTTCCATCATAATTCTACTAATCCATATTCTCTTGATTTATACTTTTTATTAAAAAAAACAAAGGAATATGTAGTAAAATGCAAATAAATTAGAAATAAAAGTATTAATTTGTTAAAGTACACTTATGTTGAGGTGACCATCTCCTAGCGTCACCCTCGTTTGCGGTACCACAATAACTTCCAACCCTAAAGCTTCATCTCTAGGTGAGATGAGATTGTGAATTTTTCCACTATCACTACTAAAAAAACAAAAATTAGTGAGGGATATTTAGTGAGGGAAAACGTGAAATCCCTCTCTAATTCCGTCACTAAATTTTGCGACCAAGAAATTTGTGA
>Ga0228710_1005951_pt1 | contig 18765 bp, 22 predicted proteins | sample MedpolnodulmetaG_FD_177995 | JGI IMG/M metagenome (GOLD analysis project Ga0228710, IMG submission 177995) | Root nodule microbial communities from Medicago polymorpha collected in Santa Monica, California, United States - pink nodules | ecosystem: Host-associated > Plants > Roots > Nodule...
CGAACTTCACCATGACATCCGTAATCGCCTTCGCGAGCGCGTGTTTTTGGGTGCTCGTAAACACGCCGTCCACGAGTTTGATGTTCACAAAGGGCATGAGAATCTCCTCTTCGGTGCCACCTTCGATCGGCGGTGGGACAAACGTCGGACGTCATCAATCGACATCGACAACAAGTTTGCCGTTGGCCTTTCGGTGTTCGATCAACTCATGGGCGCTTGCCGCGGTCTCAAGGGTGAATGTTCTCGGATCAAGGCGAGGTGAGACTTTCCCGGCTTCCACCAGCTTCTTGGCCTCCCGCATGATAGCGCCGTGGTGCTCTCGCCCCTCCCCTGTCAGGAGCGGGATCAGGGTGAAGACACCGGAGTAGGTCGCTGATTTGAACGAGAGAGGAGCCAGGGCATGAGTTCCCCAACCGAGGCAACTCACGACGTGTCCGAACCGCGCGACGGCTTTGAATGCCGTGTCCAATCCCGCGCCGCCCACGGTGTCGTAGACGACATCGAAGCCTTTGCCGCCGGAATGCCTCGCCACATAGGAATCGACGTCCTCGGAGGAATAGTCGATCGCCGTCGCTCCAAGACTGCGGAGGTAGTCTCCCTTGGACGTCGAATCGACACCGTAGACGTCAGCTCCCAACGCGATGGCGATCTGCACAGCAATATGCCCTACGCCACCACCAGCGCCGAGTACGAGCACCGTTTGCCCAGCCCGGACGTTAACCCTGTCAACGAGGCCTTCCCACGCGGTGATGAAGATGAGTGGCAGCGCCGCTGCCTCGCGCATCGACAGATTCGAGGGCTTGATGGCAAGTAGCCGCTCATCAACCGCCGCGTACTGCGCCAGAGAGCCTTGATTGCCACCAACGCCTCCGGTCATGCCGTAGACCTCGTCACCGGGAGAAAACCGCGTCACGCCCTCGCCGACTTCCTCCACGATTCCCGCGAGGTCGAGCCCGAGGACCGCGGGCAGTTGATGCCGGGCATGTGCTGCCGCTCCGGCGCGTATTTTAGTGTCTAGGGGATTCACGCCGCTTGCTCTGATACGAACCAGTACCTCACCGGACTTGGGAACTGGATGTTCGAGGTCGGAAACACGGAACGGACCATTTGCCGCCTCGACCACCGCCGCTCTCATCGTTGGCATTTTTCGTCTCCTTGTAGCGAGCCTTTTCAAGGTGACTGTGCGTCAACGTCCGAGAGGTGGGAATCATATATACCTTTAGCGGACCGCCTCTGGCCAAGGCACCGCTCCTCGAATGGCCGCAAATGCGACGGCCGCTAACGTCCTAATGGAACATATGATTTCCGATTTTGCTCACGGGTATACTCTTTGAAAGAGGTGCCACCCGATCTGGCGTGATTGGCCGTTGATTCTTGGCAACGGGAGTTTGAATTGAACAAATTGCTCGACAAGGTCATCCTGGCCCACGGGAGCCCGTCGCGGTGGAACGACCATCAAGTCGTAAGAGCCGCTGCGCTGATCGCGGGCGATCTCTGCGGTAACGGCGTGTCCGGGACAACACGTCAAATTACGGTGTACCCACATCTCGCGCGGGCGCTAGTCGAGCCTTCGGGTAGCCCGAGCTGCCGGAGCGATCTCGTCGCAAATCATCTATCGATCATTCGCGAAGACGGCACGGTCATCAGCGAGATCGAGGACGTTCGCACCATACCAATGAACTACGGCCCTAACGCGCGAACGGACAAGGTGTTTGGAGCTTTCCTGGCCTGCTGTACGATCCGAACTTTGCTGACTACGCCGTTCTTGCTGGCCATGAAGGGTGTCGAAGTGAACGAACTGGTCCCGTGGAATGAGGACGGCGACCGCTGGCGGGTTCTCAGGGCTGAGTTTCCTCCCGGCTTCGACACCGCCGCCCGTGTTCACGACTTTTTCTTTGGCGGAGATTTCCTGTTGCGCAGGCACGATTACCACGTCGACGGCGACACAGGCATCACTGTCACCGAACTGGTTTCCGACTATGTCGATAGTCACGGTATCAGGATGCCCAGGAAGTTGAGAGGATACCGCCGCTGTTCGGACCTCGATCCCGATCTTGCTCGCGTGCTGATATCCATAGATATCAGCACGCTGGAATTTTCGGCCACTTAGCGTTTCGCTGAACGACGCGATTCTCCGCCAGGATGAAGAAGGAGTCACGATGAAGGACCTCACGCGCTGCGTCATTACACCAAACGTTGTTACGGAAGGCTTCGTGGCACTCGGTGCTGGAGTGCACCGAGCTTCGACAATCGTGTTCGAAAACGCCGAAGCATATGCCAACCGCGGAAAGCGCGGTCCCGACGGCTATAGCTACGGACTGCACGGGACGCCAACCACTCGAACACTCGAGGCTAAACTGACAGTCCTGGAGCAAGGTGTCAGGACATTCCTTTTACCGTCTGGTCAAGCCGCAAATGCAATCGCGATGCTTCCGTTCCTCAGGGCGGGTGACGGCGTGCTCCTAGCCGATTCCGTTTATCCTCCAGTACGCGATTTCGCCAATACGGACCTCGCGCGCTTCGGCGTCGAGGTTGGCTACTACGATCCTGCCGATCCATCCGATCTCGCAGCTCGCCTTAACGACCGAACCAAGATCGTCTGGTGCGAGTCGCCAGGGTCTACAACTATGGAAGTCCAGGACCTTCCCAGGATCGCTGACATCGCCCATCGGTATGGGGCACTGGTGGGCTGCGACAACACCTGGGCGACGCCGTTGAATTACAAGCCGCTGTCTCTCGGAGCCGATATCGTCACGGAAGGGCTGACCAAGTATATTTCGGGACACTCCGATGTTTTGCTGGGATCGTTAACGATCCGGGATGAACAGCTAACGGCTCCGATACGTTCTACGCTTGGAAGGCTGGGAATATGCGTCTCTCCTGACGACGCCTCGTTGGTCTTGAGAGGATTCGAAACACTTGGCGTCCGCATGAGACATGCCAGCGAAGGCGCATTGCAGTTGATCTCCCGGATTAAGGCAGCCGATATCGTCGACCGAGTTCTTCACCCTGCTCTGCCCACGAGCCCCGGACACTCGATCTGGAAACGAGATTTCCTCGGCTCGTCCGGTGTGTTCGGCATTGTTTTCAAGGAAGGTCTTTCACGCCATGTCGCTCCCTCGCTCGACGTGCTCAAGACGTTCGCGATCGGGGCGTCCTGGGGCGGAACACGCAGTCTGATCGCGCTGATGCCCGTGAGGGCCTACCGGTCGGTGACACAATGGGACGGAGATGATCTCATTCTGCGTGTTAGCGTTGGCTTAGAAGACCATCAAGACCTCTTCGAAGATGTCGACGCTCTTTTCACTGAGATTTCCGCACGGGGCTCCGCGTGGACCATCCCGCGCTGAAGAAGCTCGAAATGGGCTTACACGGCAGGGCATGCGCCAAGTGAGGAACACCGCACGATACGAGTTTCTCAAAGCTCTAGAAAAGAGCGGATCAGATTGGAGACGAAGGACGTCAAATGAGCCTGTTCGATCTGTAACGCGTTGAAGAACACGACGTTGTCGCCGTGGTTGCTCAAGGAACGTCGCGACGCTAACCGTTGTCGCTCCGGAAATTGCCGCATTGTTTGCAATCTCCACTCGGGCAATCCCCGCCGTCAGGTAGAGTACGGTCACGACTTCGATTTGACAGCATCCATTACTCGGGTGGAATAAACCAAACCCGCGCCGGCGTTGACGCCGATCGCAGTGCCGAGGGCCTCAGCGATCTCTTGGCGCGTCGCACCGGCTTTTAAAGCGGCCTCCGTGTGGACAACGATGCATCCATCGCAGCGCAAGGAGACCGCTGCCGCTAGCGCGATTAGTTCGTTTACCTTGGAGCCGAGTAAGTTGGATTTGCGAGCTGCTCAACCGATCGCCTGATAGCCTCTGATCACATCCGGATTCAAAGAAGCGAGTTCACCGACGCCGGCGAGGACCGGGTCGTGATAGGAATTCCAATCTATCATTGACATGATATGCCTCGTCGCGTGGTTTTTATCGCTCAGACGCCGTGATAGACAAGGCGGGTGAAGAACTCGGGGCCGATGACGAACTGTCCCCACTTCGCGTCGAATTGTGCAGTCGGCTTCGCGGCAATGACTTCATCGATCGGCTTTCCCTCGGCTTTCAGTCTGGCGACGTTCCCGCGGATATCCACGAGCATCGTCCGGTAGTCACTTAGTTCGGATTTTTTGCTCAGCGGCTGACCGTGGCCGGGTATGACGATCGTCTCGTCGGTGACGCGGGTGAGGATTTCCTCGACCGCCTTGATCTTGCCGTCGATCCCGCCCCCGGTCGAATAGTCTATGAACGGATAAATGCCGTTCCAGTATAGATCTCCAGTGTGGACGATATTCGCCTCGCTGAAGGTGACCGAGATGTCGCCGTCCGTATGCGCATCGGGGTGGTGTTTTAGCATCAGCGTCGACTTGTTGAGCTTGAGCGAGGTCTCATCGCCGACAGTTTCCGAGGGCACGGCGGCAAGCGGGGGCCGCGGAAACTCGAAATCCCAAGCGTCCACTTTTTGGATCGTCATAAGGCGTTTCTTGGTGTTCTCGTGCGCAAGGATCACCGCACCTTCGGCGTTCAGCCATTCATTTCCGTCCGTGTGGTCGAAATGCCAGTGCGTGTTGATCAGATGCACGATCGGTTGCTTGCCGAGCCCGGCCAATGCATCGAGTATCCGGCGGCGGGAAGCGGTTATGCCTCCATCGACCAGGACTTTCCCGTCCTCCCCGGTTAGGACGGCTATGTTCCCCCCTGACCCTTCCAGTATGGCGACGCCAGCTCTGGCCTCGTGCACTTTGATCGGTGCTTTTGCCGCCTCGTCGCGGATCATGTCGACGATGCCCTGCGCCTTGGCGAAAGCCTGCCGTGGGCTGAGCCAGCCTCCCGAGACAGCAAAAGTCGAGACGGCCACGCAGCACAGACAAAATCCGCGGCGGGAGAGCTTTAAGTCCTGGGTCATGGAAGGTCCTTTCCGGAATGACGGCTCCAGGGAGCTTGGGGTAACACCTGAAGCCGCTCTGCCGCCGATCGATCATGCCTGGAAGAAAGCCAATAGATCGGGGTTGATGATGTCGGGGTGCGTGCTGCACATGCCATGCGGCAGCCCTTCGTAGGCCTTCAGCGTGCCATGCTTTAGCAGCTTGATCGACAGCAGGGCGGCGTCGGCAATTGGAACAATCTGGTCATCGTCGCCGTGCATCACCAGGACGGGAACGTCGATCTTCTTCAGGTCTTCGGTGAAGTCTGTTTCGGAGAAGACCTTTATGCATTCATAGTGCGCGATCGCTCCCCCGGTCATTCCCTGTCGCCACCAATTCTGGATCAGGCCGGGCGAGACCTTGGCACCCTCCCGATTAAAGCCGTAAAAAGGACCAGTCGGGACGTCGAGGTAAAACTGCGCGCGGTTGGCGGCAAGTTGGGCGCGGAGATCGTCAAACACCTCGATCGGCAAGCCTCCTGGATTGCTGTCGGACTTCAGCATCACGGGCGGGATGGCCGAGATAATCACCGCCTTGGCAACCCTGCCCTTGCCGTGCCGGGCGACATAATGGGTGACTTCCCCGCCGCCGGTCGAATGCCCTACGTGGATCGCATCCCGCAGGTCGAGGGCCTCCGCAAGTTCCGCGACGTCGGCCGCGTATGTGTCCATGTCGTTGCCCGTTGCGGTCTGCGTCGAGCGGCCATGACCGCGCCTGTCGTGCGCGATGACGCGGTAACCTTTGCTAAGGAAGAAGAGCATCTGGTTGTCCCAGTCATCAGCGCTCAGAGGCCAGCCGTGGTGAAAGACGACGGGCTGGCCCTTTCCCCAGTCCTTGTAGAAAATTTGCGTTCCATCCCTTGTAGTGATAGTGCCCATTGTCTTTTCCTCGACTGATGGTTGCTGCGTCTGTGCGTTCGCGGTTGACACCGGAGCAAATGGTGGCAATCCGAGAAGAGAGGCTCCGACCGCCCCTGCGGCACCGCCCAAGACGGTGCGCCGCGAAACCGGTGGAAGGGATGATCTTCGGACTGTCATTGCGTTCACCCTGCAGTGGGCCATCCCCCGGCGGCGGCTGGGACAAGCGAGTTGACGGGCGATTTCAATCGCGGTCGCGACCGCTTCCGTTGGCCTTCGAGGATAGGCATGAAGGTGCGCTCGGCAATTATATGTTTCCGTTAGACCGGAAAGCCCAACTGGTCGGATGTTCTGGATCGACGTATAGTTGCCGAAACTCCAGTGCTGCCAACCTGGGAGAATGTCGTGAGGGGGCTAGAATTGCGACAATACGCACCTGCGCTTGCAGCAGGATGCGCCGGAACGGCGTTGGGTGTGATTGAACAGGAACCCTCCGGAGCGGTGTTCCTGGCCCTTGCGACGACAATGTTGATCGAACGCAGGCATTTAGCGGTGGCCGTCGCGTTGCTGCTCATAGTCGTCTGTGCTGTGATTGTCTCAGTTTCCAGCGGTGCCGCCGGCCTGACACGCGCGGCGGCATTTCTGCTGTCTGCGCTGGCAGTCGTGTGGCTCATTGACATCTGGCGGCAACGGATCGAGACCGACGAACATCTGAACAACGCGAAACTGATCGTGGAAAGCATGCCAGGTCTCGGCTGGGCTACCGACGCAATGGGAAAATTTGTCTATGTGAACCCCAGCGTGGTCGAGTACGTGGGCAAGCGGACAGACGAATTCAACGAAACCGGACGAACCGGACTGGAGGCCGTTCACCCCGACGATGCCGAGCGAGTGACGGAGGCATGGCTCACCAGCATGCGGACGGGCACGTCCTTTCAGTCGATACACCGCATAAGGCGGGCCGACGGCGAGTATCGCTGGTTCCAGGCGTACGGACGTCCCCATTTCGATGGACAGGGCGATATACTGGGGTGGTTTGGAACGACCATCGATGTCGATGAGAAGAAGCGTGCTGAGCAGCGGCTGGCGGAAAGCGAGCGGCAGCTTCGCACCCTCATCGATACGATGCCGGTGATGATATGGTGCGGCTCCCCGTCGGGTGAGCCGATCTATCAGAACCCGAAGACGCTCGAGTATCTCGGGGCGACGTTCGAGGAGATCAGAGCGAACAATTTCGGTGTTGTCCATCCGGATGACGCCGAAGGTTTCCAGTCCGCATGGGCGGACTGCGTCAAGCGAAAGACATCTCTCTCGCTCATCTGCCGGCTGCGCTACAAGGACGGAACACACCGTTGGAACAGGATAGACGCGGCCCCGCTCCTTGGCGAGGACGGTGAGATAATCGAATGGTATGGGACCAACGTCGATATCGAAGAGCTTCATCAGACGCAGGAGGAGCTCCGGTCAAACGCAGAGCGGCTGAGACTGATGCTCGACACACTTCCCGCCTTTGTGTGGTGCGCCAGCCCGGAGGGACAGCCGACCTATTTCAACGAGCCGCTGATGAAGTATTCCGGTGTGACACTCGAGGAGCTTCGCGGCGTCGATGGTTCGGGCTTCGCCCCGATGATCAGCAGCCTCGTTCACCCTGCTGACGCGCCGTTCTTGCGAGACCGCTTTGAGCAGTCCTTCAAGTCCGGCGAACCGATCGCTTTGAAATACCGCCATCGTTTGGCCGACGGCAATTACCATCTTGTGGACTGCCGAGCGCGTGTCCTGCGCGATCGCCAGAGCAGGCTGTTCCAGTGGTACGGCGTCATCGTCGACGTGGAAGATGAGGTCGAGGCGCAGGCACAGCTGCAGAAAGCCCAGCACCGGCTCGAACTCGCAACGCGCGCTGCAAGTCTCTCGGAGCTATCCGCTTCGATAGCGCATGAATTAAACCAGCCTTTGGTGGCCGTCACCACCAACAGCAGCGCCACCGCGCAGTGGCTGAGTGCGACGCCACCCAACATCGACAGGGCGAAGTCCAGCGCCAAGAAGGCCGCAGACGCCGCCAGCGACGCAGCCGAAGTTATAAGCCGGATCAAGGCACTCTTCAGGCAGTCGGGCGGAGCGAAATATCCAGGTGACATCAACGAGGTCATTTTGGAGGCCTGCACGCTGCTGCGTGAAAGGATCGCCGGATCGAAATGCGATCTGCAGACGCACCTGGAGCCGAACCTGCCGAACGCGACCTTCGACAAGGGCCTCATCCTCCAGGTGGTTGTGAACCTCATTCAAAACGCGATGGACGCCATGGCGACGTTGAACGGAGCGGTGCGGCTGCTGGATATACGGTCCCGTTTCGAGAATGGGAAAATCCTGGTGGACGTGCGGGACAGCGGCGTCGGCCTTCAGGACGCGGAGAAGATATTTGAACCATTCTACACCACGAAGCACAACGGCATGGGGATCGGGCTGTCGATCTGCCGTAGTATCGTGGGAGCACACGCAGGCACGCTCTGGGCCTCACCATCGGAACCGTCCGGCACGGTTTTTACCTTTGCACTTCCCTTATCCGGAGGATAACGCAATGCCCCACGGGGACCATGCCGTATTCGTCGTAGACGACGACAAGCGCGTTCGGGATGGCCTTTCCGAATTGCTTGAATCGCGGGGGATAGGGGTGACGGCGTTCGCGTCGGCAAGGGAATACCTCGAAGCCCCAAAGCCGGATAATCCTTCATGTCTCGTGCTCGACGTGCGACTTCCAGACATCGACGGGTTCGAGCTCCAGGCCCGGCTGGCCAATGAACCGCACCCACCGATTGTTTTCATAACCGGGCACGGAGACATCCCCATGACCGTTCGCGCCATGAAACTCGGCGCGGTGGATTTTCTTCCCAAACCGTTCAGGGATTACGAACTGCTTGCCGCGATCCAAACGGCATTGGAGCGCGATCGCGAGGCACGTCGCGACCGATCCGTACTCAATGAGCTGCAAGGCAGATTGAATCGCCTGTCCGCAAGGGAACGAGACGTCCTTCCCCTCGTTGTGAGTGGACTGATGAATAAACAGGGAGCCGCCGAACTTGGAATCAGCGAGATCACCTTCCAAATCCACCGAGGCAATCTTATGCGCAAGATGCACGCGGACTCGTTGGCCGACCTGGTGCGGATCGCCACCAAGCTCGGCATACCTATCACGCACTCCCGACATGGAAACTAAGGGATGCTAGCGCAGGACAGCCATACTTTCGCGATCGTGGACGACGACAAACGGGTTCTGGACGGACTGCGGGAGCTTCTGGAGTCCGTCGGCTACGTCGTTCGGACGTATCGCTCGCCTCGGTCGTTTCTTTCGACTGAAGACCTGTCCACATGTCACTGCGTGATCACCGACATCAGAATGCCGTCCATGGACGGTTTCGAGCTGGAGCAAGCCGTGAGAAGTCGGGAGCCCGCAATGCCGATGATATTGATGACCGGCCGCGACGACATCGAGGACCTCGGCTTCCCAGGAGCCGACGATCGCAGGGTCTTCATGCGAAAACCCCTCAACAGTCAGGTGCTGTTGCAGGCCATCACGCGGCTTCTCGCATTTCGGCGATGACGCCGACCGCCGAACCTGTGTAGGCCTTGGATACGCTTTTGCGGTATTCACTTGGTACGGTCCCCATTACCTTCCTGAAGGCCTTCGTAAACGCTGCCTCGGACTGATAACCGATGCTCCGCGCGATGACGGAAAGCCTATCCGCGTTTCTCTCAATCAGCCTTGCAGCCTGGTAAATTCGCCATTCCGTCAGATATGCCAATGGAGTTTGTCCGACGACATCTTTGAAACGGGCCGCGAAAGCCGAACGGGACATCCCCGCCTTCTTTGCCAGTTCATCCACCGTCCAAGGTTTCTGCGGCTCTGCATGCATTGCTTCGATCGCCAAGGCCAGATTCCTGTCGGAGACAGCCGCCAGCCATCCTCGCTTGGGCGTCGACCCTTGTTGCGCGAATGCCCGTATCGCATGAATGAAGAGCAGTTCGAACAGGCGTCGCACGACGGCGTCCGAACCCAATCCCGGCGCATCTGCTTCCGCTGCTAGCAACTCCAGCACCGACTGGAACGCTCGGCTACGGTACTGCTCGGATTTCAGGTGAAGTAGTTTTGGCAGCACATTGAGCAAAGGGCGGGCGTCGAGCCTGTCTACCTCGAAAAAGCCGCTGATGAACGTCGTCGTCGCGCCTCCGCCTCCGAACTGAATCCGGTTGCCCACCCGCAGGGTTTCGACGTCGAGACAGTCCACGGTGCGCGAGTCCTCGTGATCGACAACCCGGTAGGGTTCGTTTCCGAAAATGATGAAAACATCGCCGGCGCGCAATGACACGAGGTGGGGATTCTCCCCGGTGGTCAGCACGGCTGACCCGCGGACCACGAGAACGAATTTGATCGCCGGGTCGCCATCCGACGCCACTCCCCAAGGCGCTGTCGCGTCCAACGTCGTGAACTTGGCCTTTCTGATTCGCATCGAAGAGAAGATGTCGGTCAACGGGTCCAACTAAATGTTCCTATGATGGACGATCGAGCCAAAACTTGGGACGATCGAGACTGAGAGCTCTTGCGGTTCGTCGCTATATGGTGGAGCGAAAAGGAGAATCCAATTGCTAGACCATTTCGCGTTAGCCGAAACCATCCGAACGTCGAAGGCTCGCTACTGCCGATACATGGACACTCAAAACTGGGCGGAGTTCGCTGCGTTGTTCGCACGTGAACCCACCATCCGTTTCTTCGGCGAAGACGGTATCGCGCTGGGTGAATTCGATTCCCTCGACGAATTCCTAGCCGCCACCAAGGCCTACCTCGCCGGGGCCAGGACCATTCACCAGGTCCACAATGACGAGATCGAAGTCATCACGGAAGAGGAAGTCCGCGCCATCTGGTCGATGGAAGACTACCTGCTTTTTCCCGACGGCGATGACGTCCGCCCGGCCTCGATGCACGGGTACGGCCACTATCACGAAACCTGGCGGCTCGAAGACGGACAATGGCGCTTGGCGCACCTGGAACTTCACCGCACGATCCTGGAAATCAAGCCGAAGGAGATCGCGGCATGAATTCCAACCCGATCAAAGTCGGCATCATCGGCGTCCATCCGGAAAAGGGCTGGGCCGCAACCGCCCACATCCCTGCTCTCAGAGCGTCCCCCGAGTTTCGCATCACGGCTGTGAGCCACAACAAGCCGGAGACAGCCCGCGCGGCCGCCCTGAAGTTCGGCGCGGATCACGGCTTCGGAACAACGGATGAACTGGTGAACGATCCGAATGTCGATCTCGTTGTGGTGACGGTCAAGGTTCCACGTCACCTTGAACTCGTAACGAAGGCCTTGGTCGCGGGTAAAGCCGTCTTTTCGGAGTGGCCTCTGGGAATGAACCTGTCTGACGCCGAAAGGATGCTCGCGCTCGCCAAGTCGAAGAACGCGTTCACCGCGATCGGCCTTCAAACGCGTTCTGTCCCTGCCATCAGCTATATGAGGGACCTTATCACGGACGGGTATGTTGGCAATGTCCTCTCAGTTTCGATCATCGGATCTGGCATCATCTGGGGCGAGGAGATCAGCGAGAGCTACCAGTATACCCTGGACATGGCCAACGGAGCCTCCATGCTCCACGTGCCATTCGCCCACACGCTTGACGCTGCCCTCTATGCGCTCGGCTTGCGGCTGAAGTCCGTCAGCGGTGCGCTGTCGAATAGCCGTTCGACGGTAAGGATAGCGGAGACCGGGAACCAAATCGCGTTTACAGCGCCGGACCAAATTGTAGCCGGCGGCTTGCTTGAGAACGGCGCGGCCCTCAGCGCGCACTTCCGGGGCGGTCTCTCACGCGGGACGAATTTCCATATCGAGATCAACGGGACCAAGGGTGATCTCATACTGACGAGCCCTGTCGGCTACGTCGGTCTTGGGGGCTTCACTCTGAAAGGCGCACAGCGAGACGAGCAGATGCATGAATTGCCCGTGCCCTCGGACTACGAAACATCCGGTCTCGAAGACGGGTTCAGCCAAAGCGTTGGCGTCGCGTACTCGCGGATAGCGTCGGACATAAGAAACCACACCAATCTCAGTCCGACTTTCGAAGACGCGGTTAACCTGCATCGGGTTCTGAACGCCATCGGTTCCTGTAACGCGGAACCGCACGATGCCTGAGAAAATGCAGGCACTCGTGGTAACCAAACCCGGCGGTCCCGAGGTGCTACAGCTGCGCGAGGTGTGCCGCCCTCGCCTTAGGGACGAGCTGGACGTGCTTATCCGCGTGAAGGCGGCGGGCATCAATCCGGCTGACTGGCAGAACCGGAAGAACGGAGCCGTTTACGACAGCGAAGGAGGCTCCCCGTCCGGGCCGACGATCCTCGGCATCGACGGTGTCGGCGTGGTGGTGGAGGCCGGGCGAGAGACAACCAACGTCCGAGTAGGCGACGAAGTCTGGTACGTGGACGGCGGTTACGCCGGAAATCCGGGAAGCTACGCCGAATACAAGGTCGTACGGTCCGACATGTGACAGCGAAGCCCGGAACGCTGGACTTTGCCGAAGCTGTTGCGCTTCCTGTCGTCGCACTGACGGCTTGGGAGGCGGTGTTCGACAAGGGGCGGGTCGGGCAAGGAGATTATGTCCTCGTTCACGGCGGCGCGGGCAGGCTCGGGCACATCGCGATACAGTACCTTGCTGCCCTTGGGGCAAAGATAGCGACCACCGTTTCGAGCGAGCAAAAGGCCGAGCTAGTGAAGAAACTTGGCGCTGAACTGGTCATCAATTACCGCTCGGCGAAAGTGGAGGAAGCGTTGCACTCCTGGCGGGGTGAACCTGGAGCGAATGTCGTGTTCGACTTCGTGGGTCACGGCAATTTCGCCGAAAGCTTCCGCCACACTGGCTCGTACGGAAGACTCGTCAATACAGTGGTGTCTGATTGGCCGGTCGGCGGAAACGGCCCGGCCGAATGGAAAAACATGGACATCAGCTTCTTGAACATCGGACTCCCCCAGATCAGTCGAGACCATGCACAGCGACTCCGGCAAACCGCTGCGCTAAAACGGATTGCGGAACTCGTCGATCGAGGTGGTTTGCGAGCGCACATTGACCGAGTGGTGTCCTTCAGTGGAGTCGGAGAAGCCCAGAGGGCGTTGGAAGCTGGCGAAACGATGGGCAGGCTGGTGCTTTTGATCTGATCCGCGGTTCGCGGCGAGACCGAAATCCGGACTGGCGCACCGGAAGTGCAAGCTCAATTTCCATGAAATACCCTGGCAATGTCTCGACATATTCCATTTGGATTCTCCTCGACAGCATCCGAGGTACTTTCCGGCATCGATTTGACCGGAAAAACAATGATCGTTACAGGCGGAGCCAGCGGCATCGGCATCGAAACGGTAAAGAGCCTCGCCAGCGCGGGAGCATCGGTCACCATCGCGGCTCGGTGCGTGGGGGTCGCTGAAGAGGTCGCCGAGGCTCTCAGGAAAAATACTGGCAATGAGAAGATAGACGTGCGTCCCCTCGATCTTTCTGATCTCAGGTCCGTCCGCACGTTCGTGGCCGACTGGGACAAGCCACTACACGCGCTCATCAACAATGCGGGCATCATGGCGATGCCGGAGTCGGAGCGGTCCCCCGAAGGCAGTGAGATGCAGTTTGCCACGAACTTTCTGGGCCACTTCGCCCTCACGCTCGGCCTTCGCCCCCACCTCGCGAGCGCCCAGGGCGCGCGCGTGGTGTCGTAAGCTCGAGAGGAAGCCTCTTTGGCCCGGTCTTCTGGGACGACGCGCATTTCCGCTTCATGCCCTACGATCCGCTCCTCGCCTACGCCCAGTCCAAGACCGCCTGTATTCTGCTTTCGATCGGCATCAAAGACCGCTGGATTTCCGACGGCATCGTTTCCAACGCGCTCAACCCGGGTGCCATCGCCACCAACCTCCAACGCCATACGGGTGGCCTGAGGACGCCTGAACATCTCCGCAAAACGCCCGAGCAAGGTGCCTCCACCTCTGTGCTGTTGGCTGGCTCGCCGCTGGTGGAGGGGTTGACGGTCGGTATTTCGACCACTGCCAGGAAGCTCCCCTTGTTGCACAGAGACCGGAAGGAAAGCTCGAAGGCGTAGCCCCCTATGCTTTGGACAGCGATAATGCGCATCGGCTTTGGGGCATGGCCGCGGACATCGTCGGAGACGCGAAGGGTGGGGCCATTGGACCTCGTCACTTCTGATGAACCCAGGTGTGATAAAACCGCCGAAGCCGTTCTTAGCTTCGACGGCAGGTCGCAACTAATATGAAGTCATAATTGGTACTGCATTCCGCCGCCTATAGCTTCATTGACGGCGGGATCGACGACCGAACTGAGTGGTACCGCCCCGTTCTATGAACATAGGAGCAACCCCATGCCGGACGAAAATCACGCACTCAGCATTGATATCCCTGTCGAGCTGAGATCGGTGAAATCCGTGCATAGTATCGGCTCGCTCCAGTTCGAAGGTGATCTGCCAGCGGCGCTTTTCCACCTCCAGCTCATCACCGATGACATCGCAGACTGGAACGCGGATGCCGAGGTGATCGTGGTGTTCCACACCAACGCAGGACACCTTACTCTTCATGACGAGGCCTACAACGCGTCGAGGAAGATCGCCGCAGGAAATCCCAACCGGGAGTTGATCGCGGATTTGGTGACGCGTGGCGTCAAGATCGAGCTTTGCGGTGCGACCGCGAAGGCGAACGGCTGGGGCAACGCGGACCTCCTTCCGAACGTGAAAATAAACACGGATGCGATGGCGAGAACGATTCAGCTTGTTCAGCAGGGGTTTGTGAAAATCACGGAGGCGTAGGCGGATTTGTTGATGGATGGCGTAATCCTCCGTGCCGGCCCTCGCGACTAGAGAGGCTGGGTGGACCGCGTGAAAAGGTGCTGAAGTGTCATGCACACAGTAACCGCTGTTTCGTCCCCACGTTGCCGCTGGCGTTATAATGAAGGATCGGGTCGGAAGGCACGCGACCGGTGACGCTTCACGCGCACCAACAAACCGAACCTCGCCGTCTCACAAGCTTCGGCCATGGCGATCGCGTTCTTCAGCTTGGCAACAAAGGTTCGCGGCCATATAGTCGACGAACGCCCTTCCCGCTGCTCCGCGCGAGCTCGGGGAGCAGGAGCGGTGCTCCTTCCCTCTCCGGGCAAAAGCTAGACCGCTTCGCTGAAATGAAAGGGCTTAGAATTGGTGAGAGCAAACAGCGCCTATGTGCTGGACCTGGAAACCACGATTTTTAGGCCGGTAGAGCTTCAGATCGATCTGGGCATTCGGCCGCTTTACGCGATTATCGGCTGCCGTCTTTGCACTACCGAACCCTCATATTTCCATTATACGCGATGCCGGGCTTGCAGGTTGAAGCCGGACAAGTCGGACATGCCTCTTACCGTCGAGGCGGACAAGGGCCATTTCGACAGCGTCGAAAGAAACATCTGCGCGGCGGCCGCAGCCGCTGGGATGATGCAAACGGCACAATCCGGGAGTATTGCTCCGGTATTGACAGCCAAGATCGGCTACACGGCGCAGACGCTAATTAATGGGTGAAGAAGGCCGAAGTGGACAGTGGTTCCCGGCTTGGGCTCACAAGCGACCTCGCCGATAGATGAAGGCTCGGTCGGGAGAACCGGGAACGGTGACGTAAAATGGCAACGTTGACCACGAGGGTCGAGGCGTTGGTCTCACCTGAGAGGTATGAACCAAATAGCACCCCAAACTTAGGCATAACTCGACCGCTAATACCCCGAAAATCTAGTCTCCAGACGTGGCGTGACTGCCACATTGTCAATCTAAACTGGAGCGTATTATGTCGAACGTTGAAACCAAATTCCGGCCCGTGAGCCAGGAAGAAAAGCGGGGGCTGGACGAGGTGGTTCCATCGCGCTACGCGATGCAGATAGGCGACATCGAGGTAATGATCATCAGCGATGGCGTGCTTACACCGCCAGCAGAATCCATGGCAACCAATGCCGATCCGGCAGCCCGGGGCGAGTGGCTCGACGAGAGGTTCCTGTCCAAAGAGGCCTTTGACTGGGCATTGAACGCAGTCGTAGTCCGCAGCGGCGACCAGACACTTCTTATCGACAGCGGTCTGGGTGAGGAATACCCCGACTTTCCGCGTGCTGGCCAATTTGTTCAGCGGCTGGAGGCTGCCGGCGTCGACCTGGGGTCGGTCACTGATGTGGTGCTAACCCATATGCATTTCGACCACGTCGGCGGGCTACTTGCCGAGGGTGTTAAGGAAAGAATGCGGCCCGACCTCCGGGTTCACGTCTGTGCTAGCGAGACGGAGTTCTGGAAGTCGCCCGACTTCTCCCGCACGGCCATGCCGCCAGCTCTTGCGGATCTTGCTCGAAAGGCTTCGCTCGCCTTCATGGACGTGTACGGCGGCCACATCCGTACCTTCAAGGATGAGGCTCAGGTCGCTCCCGGTGTCTCCGTTACTCGCACCGGCGGCCACACCCCAGGTCACAGCGTTGTGCGTGTGCAGTCCGGTAATGAGCGTTTAATGTTCGGCGGGGATGCGATTTTCCCGGTTTCGTTCGATCATCCAGAGTGGCACAACGGTTTCGAACACGATCCTCAGGAAGCAACTCGGATTCGTCTTCGCCTTATGAGGGAGTTGGCCGATAACGGCTCGTGGCTGATCTCGACCCACATGCCCTTCCCGTCCGTCGGCCGCGTGGCTGCAAATGGTGAACTGTATCGCTGGGCTCCGGCCTGGTGGGATTACTGATGGCTATAAAGCGGCGAACCGACGCACTAGGAACATCGATCGCCGAGTTAGTGAGGGGGCGCCGCAGTTGCGTCTGACATGGCGTCCGCGCTATCTAATTGCCGGTGCGTCTCTGATGCACCGGCTTCGCCAGTTCCGTCGAACGGCCACAGTACAACGTCATCCAGGTTCGGGATGATGATCTCGCGCCATCCGGTGATGGCGGCCTTGGCCGCCCGGTTGCCGCCCAATGTCCAGAAAAGCATGCAACCGTCGCCACGGTCTGCCGTTGCGCGCTCGCATTGGCGGAGGAGATCAGATCCATGTTTAATGTTCAAAGCGTCGAACAGGTGCTGCCGCTGGGTGCTGCCCGGCCTCATCGGATAGAATGGGCGATGGATGGAGATCTCGTCGAGGTGCGCCGCCACGTCGAACCATTGCGCATATGGCCCGGATCCGAACGCGCACAACGCGGAGCGGAAATCAGTAAGACCGGAGGTCCTTCCGCAGGCCATCAGCAAGCCGGTGGGAAAGTCGAAGCCCATGAGGAGGGCTCCGTCTGTTTCGCAGCGGTGTCGTAGTCGTGGGATCAGGTTCGCGGTATCGTACAGTCCCCCGGCGCTCGGCAACGCACATCCATCGCTTCTCTACGGCCGACACTCCAATCGCAATGAGCGACAACAGCCACAGACATTCCCGACCTCCCGCTTTGCACCAGGACTAAAGGCTGGAAGTCAGGATGTCGATGTCGCCATCGCCATCGAGCGCCGGGCATAGAAGGGTGCGCGGACCAGCCGGTCGAAGGCGGTCCGGTTTTCGGATAACTTCCGTAGCGCGCGCTTGGGCGAACTCCAGACACCGATGGACCCGCCATCCGGCGTTTGGAGGGCCGGTCATCGAGTGATTGCCGCAAGACGTTTCGCTTCAGAGAGCGGCAATGGTGGCAGAAATGACCAACCTCTCATCCGGCTCGAGAATCTTGAGGCCGTGGTCTTGCGGCTTGCCCGGAAGATTGAACGCATCGACGGGATGGGTCACCGGTTCGAAGCAGAAGAAGTCGGCGTCGGCTGCGGGTGAGAAGACGACATATTGGCGGAGCGCCTCGCTGGCTTCCAGCTCTGCCGCGAACCGACGTCCCGGCCAGTCGATGCGGGCCTTGCCGTTCCAGCCGTCGAACCAGCTATTGATCCAGCGCGCCGGCAGAGGCTGCGGACTGTTGAAGTTCATATCCGGATGTGCCGCAACCGCTTCATACTCCCGTGGCAGGTGGTCCGATCGCTCGAGCCATACGCCGCCGGCGGGGGCGCAAAGGGTCGTATCCGGTTCGCGCACGAACCAGGGATGAAACCCGGCACCGTAAGGCAGCCGGATCTTCGCACGGTTGACGAGGCTCAGCTCCATCACGAGGCCGGCGCCTTGCAGGCGGTAGGTCATCCTTGCAGCATAGCAGAAAGGCCCCGGTCCTACCGACGAAAGGGTGAGCGTGACGATATCCGTGCTTCGGGAGGCGACGTCCCATCCGGCTGAAAAGCCATTGCCGTGGATCGGGTATGGCTCCGTCTCGAGGTTCCGCGGCAAGGAGTGAAAGGTCCCGTCAAATGCAAAACCGCCGCCGGAAACGCGCCCCGAAAAGGGAAGAAGCAAGATGTTCGACAGGGCGAATGGATGCGCGGTAGCCGGATCGACCCTGCGGAGGATCGGCTGCCAGAAGCCTTCGTAGTGCACGTCGAATGCGCATAGCCCGGCGCCCAGATCGGGGCGCACGACGATGCGGGCGTCGCCGTTGGAGAGGTCGATCGCCGTCATCACCAGCCGCCGTCGATCGCGATGTTCTGGCCGGAGATCATGTCGGAAGCCGGCGAGGCGAGGAAGTGCACCAGCTCGGCGACATTGAGGGGCTGGATTCGCGCCTTCAGCGATTGATTTTCAAGTATCCAGTCATTGTATTGCTGCAGGCGATCGGCGAAAACGCGCTCCTCCGCCTCCGAAACCACCGCCCCGGGCGAGACAGCGTTGACGCGCACGCCGTGGGGACCAAGTTCGCGCGCAAGCCCCTTCGTCAAACCAAGCATCGCGCCCTTGGACGCAACATAGGGCACATAGCCGTCCCAGCGGCCGTTCAGCGTAAGCGAGCAGAAATTGACGATCTTGCCGTAACGCTTTTCCTTCATGCCCGGCGCGACGGCCCGGG
>Ga0228710_1005953_pt1 | contig 18763 bp, 10 predicted proteins | sample MedpolnodulmetaG_FD_177995 | JGI IMG/M metagenome (GOLD analysis project Ga0228710, IMG submission 177995) | Root nodule microbial communities from Medicago polymorpha collected in Santa Monica, California, United States - pink nodules | ecosystem: Host-associated > Plants > Roots > Nodule...
CTTTCTAACTATTTATTGTTTTATGAAAATATTGAAATCAATCTAATTTGAGTAAGTGGTGGGAAAAGAATCATAATCTTTGGCTAGGATTTAACGAATAATATATGATATGATATTTAATGATATGATTATTATACTTTTTGGACTGGCGTAACTAATGTATAGTTTCTTATTTTATTGATTTTTTTTAGGGGAGTTTCTTATTTATTGATATTATCTACAATTTCCTATCATGCTATATTTGAAATACCTTTTTTTTTAGGGAAATATTTGAAATACATTGTTTCTATTATTTTTGCTTTTAGACTATATTATTTTTAATTTAATGATCGTGATATTGCAGATTACCAAATGCTCCAGCCTCCAGATATGCAGAATTACTCTATGTATGGGGTTGGGATTCCTACCGAAAGCGCTTATGTATACAGTATATAAGTTTACCACTCAATCTAAGGGATGGTGTTTATAGTTCTGATGGTGATGTAACCGTTTCCTTTTCAGGTGTTGTTTCATTTGTGCAAAAGCTTGGTGTAGAAGAAGACGCTTCGATCCTTTAGGAATTCATGCATGATAAGTGATATTTGTACGACTAATATGAGACAACTTTGGTGACAACCACTTTTCTCTTCTTGTGATTAGACAAAAACAATGGAGAGAGAAAGAAGAAGAGAGAGAATAAAAACACATGTGAATATGAGAGTTGTTAAAAAGTGGTTGTACAAATATCATTTCTCTTCATACATACATTAGAGCGTATGAGCATGCCCCTCGTGATAATCTTCTAAAGGTAGGGGCAGGGCCATATCTAAGGCAGGGCGAAGTGGGCGACCGCCCTAGGCCCCCAAAAAAAAAGTACGAAATTTGGACCCCAAATTTTTATTTTAGGGTTCTATTGGGCCCTAAAAAATTTACTTAGTTTTTTGTATGAAGTTTGATGTTTATATATATTTATTAGTTATGACCTAAATTATAGGCTCGTCCTAGGCCACCAAAATCTCAGAAAACGGCCCTGAATAGGGGATAGAGTGCACTCTGATATTTTCAAATTGTATGAAAATATCAAATTAAGGCTCTAGATTCACACATTAAGGTTTTGTTTAGTAAAAATAGTTGATAGCTGACAACTGATTTTTTTTTTGCAGGCCCTACTTTTCAAAAAAATTGTCCAATGTGACCTACATTGAAAATAAATATCCAAAATACCCTACTTTCACTTTTGCCCTTACATAGCTCCATCTGAGATGGCACCATGTTCATTCGGGATGACTCCATCTCAGATGGCGCCATCCTACTTGCTTTTTTTTTCGATTTTAATTATTTTCTGCTTATTAATTAATACCTCCTTTAGGATAGCTTCGTCTCAGTTGGCACCATTCTACTAGCTTCTTTTAATTTTTTTATTTTTTATTTTTATGCTAGAAATTTATTAAATGAATTTATTAAAAAGAAAAAATATAAAATAACATAATAATATAGATTGATATATTAGAAAAAAATAAAAATACAACGAAAGTACTACTGGCGTGCAAGATTAAAATTAGGGCAATTTTTGCGATAATGACCCTCGCCTCGACACAATCCACATTTTCTTTGAACCTTTTCAACTTCATCCATTTTGGCCCTAATGCGAGTGGTATTTGGACGACCTTTTTTCGGTCTTCGCGTAGACAAATTTGGGCAAAGTTTAAATCCTACATATGCGGGCCAATAACTCTGGTGGTGAACCGGATTGATATATTAGAAAAGAAAAAAAAATACAATGAAAGTACTACTGACCTGCAAGATTAAAATTAGGGCAATTTTTGCGATAACCACCCTCACCTCGACACAATCCACATTTTCTTGGAACCTTTTCAACTTCATCCATTTCGATCCTAATGCGAGTGGTATTTGGACTACCCTTTTTCGGCCTTCGCGTAGACAAATTCGGGCAAAGTTCAAATCCTACATACGCGGGCCAATAACTCTGGTGGTGAACTGGGTTGAAAAGCTTAAAAATTCATTTAATAAATTTTATATTTTTTCTATATTATTATGCTTTTTTATATTTTTTCTATTTAATAAATTTTCAGCATAAAAATAAATAAAAAAATTAAAAGAACCTAGTAGGATGGTGCCAACTGAGATGGAGCTATCCTAAAGGAAGTATTAATTAATAAGCCAAAAAAAATTAAAAATTAAAAAAATAAATTAAAAAAGCAAGTAGGATGGTGCCATCTGAGATGGAGCCATCTTGAAGGAACATGGTGCCATCTCAGATGGAGCTATGTAAGGGCAAAAGTGAAAGTAGGGCATGTTAGATATTTATTTTCAATGTAGGGCACATTGGACTTTTTTTTTGAAAAGTAGGGCTTGTAAAAAAAAAATCTGATAACTGACATTTAAATTTATATATCTTATTTTAAATTATAATAAATTATAAGGATAAAATTGGATTTTAGATAAAATAATAAGGGTAAAATTGAAAGAATAAAAGTTATTAGCTCAAATACTATTTAAAATATCGTCTGAAAAATAAACTATATAAGCTCGTAAAATAAGATATAGACTCAAGATAAAACCACGCTATCAAATATAATTTTTTTTGTCAGACAAACTTATATGTTATCCCCTATAAACTATAAGCTAGCTCCTTGACTTTACCAAACAGAACCTTAAGTTTACATTAGTCTATGTGTAACACAACTTTATTCTTATATTGCCACTTCTAATATTTCATAAACAAATTTTGTGTTCCATTTTAATTGTCCATACTACGGAAGCTTTCAACCAAATTATTAAGATTGACTGGGTCAAGGTTCAATTGGTTCAAATTTTTAACTTTGTTGTTGAATTATTGTTAAACTGTGGTTATGTGTAAGTTTGGATATATCGTTTCTCTCTTTTTTCTCACGTTCCAATGCAATATTGTCGTGATTTTATGACTCTAAATTTCCTAGCTTCTTATTATTCGTGCATTTGTTTCATTGTGGAAACAAACAAACACTAAATATGATATGTTCATGTTAGGATACCTCCTCATAGTATAACCAACTACATGTAATATGTTCCGCTATAGATGACTCATTTGAAAATGTACAATTTTAACATAACTTACTTTGACCATATTTTTCTACTAATATACAAAAATAAATAATATCATATAAGATGTCGTTAGATTCGTCTCGATGAGTATTTTCAAAATAGGGTTAATAGGTCTTTACCCCCTGTAATATAGGTCATTTTCGGTTTTCCCCCCTGTAAAATATTTTTTTTGATTTACCTCCTGTAAAATATTTTTGTTTTGATTTACCCCCCTAATAGGCCAAACAAAAACCAATTTTATTTTATTTTTCAAGAATTTTTCGTTTTTGTTTGGCCTATTAGAGAGGTAAATCAAAACAAAAATATTTTACAGGGGGTAAATCAAAAAAAATATTTTACAGGGGGGAAAACCGAAAATGACCTATATTACAGGGGGGTAAAGACCTATTAACCCTTCAAAATATTTAAACTCAAAATTATGCATTGACATGCGTAATAGGGTCAACTGTGTCATGTATTATGGGATGAAGGGATTACGTGGTTCTATCAAATCCCATATTTGAGATATTTTCAAGTATCTATAGCAACAAGACAAGTAACAAAAAGATGCCAATAATTTTTACCATGAGAACCGCAACGAATGCAATTTTAGGGACAAAGTGTCTTTTTGGTGACAAGCTTAGCTCTGGTTAGCAAGCAATTTCTCAGTAATCTCCGAATGAAATTATTGACCACCAATGGTGCCTACAAATTCTAGACTAAAGACCAATCACCAGATGCATGTAAGCCAGATCTATCAATTAAGTTATTTACACTAATTTATTGGCAGATTTGACGGTGAACATACCTCTTGCATCCGGCCACCAATGTAGATTATCTTCTTTAATCGAGTCTAACAAAGGAGTTGGCAAAACTTTTTCTACATTCTCATGAGACAGATTGCAGCCTCATCCCAACTTTTGGTGCCTTCCCAAATTAGATCATGTACCATAAGATGTGTATTTATTGGGAAAGTGAGAGGAGTAATATTACTAAAGTTTGAGGCACACCATCGGTCACATTACGACGAAGTGCATATGGTTCTCCAAGTAAAATTCTGATTATTACCAATTCTCTCCTACGCGAAAAATATTTGGCTTTGAGAACTTAAGTCACCAAAGAGTGAGGATTGACAATAACTTTTCAAGTTTGATTGACCAACATAGATAGATTAAAAGCATATAAATTTTTAAATCTCATACCTCCATACTCCTTCGATATAGAAAGTTTGTTCATTGATAACCAATAAATACTATGGTTGTTGCCTTTATTTGAGCCCGACTAAAATGAGTTCATCATCTTTTGAATGTCATCTTCAAGAGATTGAGGAATTAAGAAAATGTTCATCACATAAGTTGAAATTGATTGAAACACGGAATTTATGAGATTTTCTCTACCTACCCGAGACAAAGCTTTACTCTTCCAAGAAGTTATTTTTTGCCAAACCTTGTCCTTGATGAAATTGAAGACCGGTTTTTTGTTCCTTCCAATCGTAGAGGGCAACCCTAAATACTTTTTGATGTCAAAGGTAGTGCTGACATCCACAACATTAACAACACCATTTTTCAGTTGGTCTTTGACGTTCTAACTAAAGAAAACTTCGAATTTCTGAAAAGTAATCATTCCATTCATCTTTAATATAAAACTTTTTTTTATAAAAAATAAACGGTCTCTAAATATAAAATCATCTACCATTTATTAATTTTATTTTTTTGATGTGAATTAATTATCTCTGCAATTTAAAAAGATTAATCGTTTGAGTTGTAATAATACGGAAAAGGAAATGAGTGAAAGCAAGGAAGCAACACAACACAACACAACACAACACAGCCAGTCCCACGTCTTGACTTTTGTGACTACAATCTCACCCGATTCGTATTCTTGAAATAATCTCATTGGTTCGGTGTTTCCCAAGAAATCCCCCAATTCATTTCAATTTCCGCTTAATCCAAACGCGCTTAATTCTTCTTCGAATCTCAACCCAAACAAATGGTTTCGTACATGAACATCTTACTCTACGGCGTCGGAGGCTTAGTCGTCGCCGGCATGGCATTGCTCGTCGCGTTTCAGGAGAAGCTTGTTTACGTTCCTGTGTTACCAGGTCTCACCAAATCCTACGCTATCACTCCTTCTCGTCTAAGACTCACCTATGAAGATATCTGGTTCTCTGCTTCTGACGGTGTTCGTCTTCATGCTTGGTTCATCAAGCTTTTTCCTGATACCAGAGGTTTATTTTCGTTTTCAATTTTGGATATTTGGGTTTTCATTTCTATGAATTGTTTAGATCGAAAGGGAATAGGGTATTATTTGTTGTGGATTCAAAGATTTAAGCACTATGATGGTTCAATTGAGGTTTCTTCATTCAAGAGTGTAAAATAGAATGTGTGAGGGGTTGTTTCTATAGTACCTAAATTGAAATTTGAAATTTGAAATTCCAAACAAAAAAAAAAGTCTTTTTTAGGAACCCAATAATTGAATTGAAAAGAATTAACAATTTTAGTGAAAAGACTCTCCTCAAGGGTTTCCCAAGTCTTCTGTTAATAATTTCGTGGACTAAACTGAGTAATTAAATTAAATTAAATTAAATTAAGACACATTTGAGGACTAAACTAGCAAACATGACACACATTCAGAGATGTTTTTGTAATTTTGATAGATTTAGATACTACAGTGACAACGCCGGCCTCACACATTTAAGGACAAAAATGGTTGTTTACTCAGTAAATATTAGTTGGTGTTGCTGATGTGCTATGAAAATTGAAAACGGTGGTTTATGTATATGTATGTTGACATGTTGTTCTAATGCAGTTCTTCTTTCTTATTTTGTATTGGCAGGTCCAACCATTTTGTTTTTTCAAGAAAATGCTGGAAGTATCCTGGTTGTTGTAGATATTACAATGTTAGGGGTTAGGTTGTGATTGTTATTTCATTTTATCTATCTTTACTTGATCAGGTTCAATTTCTTTTGAAGGCCTTGACTACTAACTTGTAGATATTGCTCATCGCCTAGAAATGGTTCGTATAATGTTGCAGCAGTTACAATGCAATGTTTTCATGCTTTCTTACAGAGGGTATGTATCTTCTTCCTTGACACCTTAAGCTTTTGATTTTTCATATACAGCTCTCTGGTATCAGATTCATGCATTTGATTGAAATCCACATGTCACCTTATGACTGAGTTGGCTCTAAGGCATCCTCATTTGATTTTACAGTTACGGAGCAAGTGAGGGCTATCCTTCTCAGAAGGGAATTATTAAGGATGCTCAGGTATGCTGTTTGATTCATATCCTTGTGTGTTATTGGTGTTTAGACCTCTTTATTGAAATTTCTTCAATTTTATTACCTCATTGTGCCCAGGCTGCATTGGATCATCTTTCCCGGAGGTCTGATATTGATACATCTAGAATAGTTGTATTTGGACGGTCACTTGGGGGTGCAGTTGGAGCTGTACTAACAAGAAATAACCCTGAAAAGGTACCTCCGGTATACTATGTATATTGGTTTTCATGCTTTGCTTGGAGAAAAATAAATTATAGTTTTTTGAATTTAAGTTGTCTCCCTGGTTTATAGTCTGAAGATATATATTCCTTTAGAATGTCAATACTATATGAATTAATACCGCATGCATTATAGGTAGCTAGGTTCTTAAGTGAAGGCATATAGCAAGGCTGTATAATGTAGCTCCAAATTTCTAGTTTTCTAAGGTTTCTCTTGTCGTAAATAGACAATTAATGATTCTAAACATAATGAGAGAAAAGAATTTTGGACTTGTTGAATCAATCTTGTTTTAGATTATTGAGTGTGCCAATTTCATGGCTCTCCCCCTGGTACACATGCCTTAAAAAATATGTTCCTATTAGGATTGTAGATTTGTTTGTGTAGCTTTGATTTTAAAGCAAATCCGGGCTATCAATCAATTCCTTGAATAATAGCATGGAAAGGAATTTACAAGCTTTTGTTCATTGCTCTTATGTGTTGGAAAATTATATAGCAATCCCTTCCTCGAGCAAATTTTCTTTGTTATGTTATACTTATATCGTGAAGCATTTTACTTACTAGCATTATTCTTTTGGGCTTCCATATAGCATAAATAAGATTCTTTGCACAGGTTCTAAAGGGCCAATTTTGTATGCTGGTTTTGGAGAAGTATCATAATGGTTTTCTATACAGTTTGTGTGTGTGTGTGTGTGTGTGTGTTACGTAAAATCAAAGAGCTACGAAAATAGGGTGGATTCTAAGGTGAGGGTTCAATTAAGTCCCTCACTGGTGGAGCTGAAAATATGCACCTCTAGATTTAATCAACGGTCTAATTTTATTAAAAAAAAAATAGAACATTTACACATTCTCACACTCAATCTTACCCCTAGCATCATCATGAAAAACACAAGTGCAATTTCTGCATAAAAAAATGCAGAGCGAGAGCGTTCAATTTGACGGACACTGGCATCACCGTAAGTGTTGGAATTTTTTTTGATCTAGCAAATTATATTCAAATTTCAGAACATTGAACTCGAGAGTTTGTGGTAACCGTCGTTATTGTTGTTGTTCCAATAACTTGTGCTCTTTAATCCCCAATGCCCACCAAGTGCTTTACAAGAAGAAATTTCTCTGAAGACACGTGGATTTTCTTTTGCAGAACAGAACATGGACCGTCACCATTATTGTTATTGACATTACTGTTAATTTTCGTAAAAAAAAATAATTGTCAATACTAATTTTCTCATGTCATGAATCACCTCTTTCAACAACGTATGATTTAATTTTTGTGTATCTTGCTTTCTTGTCTTGGAGAATAACCGAAACTGCAACGAATTGATTCCGCGAATCAAAATCTTTTCTTTGGATTCTCTCTTAAGGACACAAGTTTGTGTGCGGGAGTGCATTGATGTTTTATTTTTGTTTTTAATTAATCTGGACCACTGATTAAATTTGACGGTATATTTTTCCTGCTCACTTTAGAAGCCTCCCTCACCTTAGAAGCCACCTGAAAATAGACTCCAATATTTTGTTTTTAAAATAATTCCAGATTATTTTCCTTGCTTTGGTATGGAATATTCTCATTGATCGCCTTGATGTGTATTTAATGAAGTGAGACTTCAAGCAAAGGCTTTTACCTGTAAGGTGTTCCAAGCTTTCTTATTCTGACAACTTTTCTACATAGAAATATTTTGGAAATTGAAACTAATTTAGTGCGAATAATCAAAATGAAGACTGGACTGGTGAAATCTTCTGGTCAGAAATTTAGCTAGGCATCTCTGTATTGTTATTCTCGGCAACCATATGGTTGTAAACCTTTAATGTACAATTTTTGTTGACCTTTCTGCATTTTAGGTTGCTGGACTGATACTTGAAAACACTTTTACGTCTATATTGGATATGGCTGGAGTTTTGTTACCCTTTTTGAAGTGGTTTATTGGAGGTAGCGGTACAAAAGGTCCTAAGCTACTCAATTGTGTTGTACGTTCTCCATGGAGTACTATTGATGTTGTTGGAGAGGTGAGGGATGATGGATACTCTTACCAAATTCTGCCCTTTATTTTTCTGCTCCTCTGATTAGGATTACGTCACTTGGGCATAATGAATTCGATTTTACATATTCAATGCATAGATAAATTGACTTTTAAGTATATTAATTTAAATTTTTTAATATATTTTTTGTCTCTAGAAAGGAAGTATGCAGTGTCTGAGCATTACCTTTTTATTACTGGTTTAATTGCAGATTAAGCAGCCTATCCTTTTTCTTTCTGGATTGCAAGATGAGATGGTCCCCGCATCACATATGCAAATGCTATATGCTAAGGCTGCTGCTCGTAATAATCGGTGTCTCTTTGTTGAGTTTCCCACTGGCATGCATATGGATACTTGGCTAGCTGGTGGTGATCAGTACTGGAGAACAATTCAACAGTTTCTTGAACAACATGCTCCAGAGAAAAACGAAGACAGATCATCCCAAAATGGAAATGGTAATTTATAATTTTTTCAAGCTGCGTTTCAAAACTGAAATGGATGGGTTAATTAAGTGGAGTAGCTTCTGCTTAATTAATTGCATACATTTTATACAACTTTTGTATTTTTCGGTGTGGTTTTCTTTCTTTTTTGTCCGTTCATTTTCTTATAGGACTCTGCCTCTGTGATTTGTCCATTGCATCATTAATTCTGACAAACTTCATCTAGCCATTGTTGTGATAGTTTCTTGTCCCCCTTTTTAGTTCTATCTGCTGACAATCTCCTTTGATGCTCTTGCTCATTTCTTAATTGATGTTTTAATAATGCTGCCAGATGCTGGGGCAAGGTGATTGGCTGACATTAGATTATTGCAGTGATACTAATTGGCTAACTAAGGATTCAAACAGTTGCAGCCCGTAAGAGCCCTCTGTGAAAAGATGCTTCCTGCTGGGACATGCCGCGCCACTGCAGGCTATTTCATTGGACAATTTTGGTTGGATTGTGGTTTTCAGAACTTGAAAGATGCCTAGACAATTTGTGATTCCTTTTGCTATACTGTACATCTACATTCTGGATGCCTAATCAAATTTGACAAGTGTCTTGTAGAATAATAATTTATTAAAGCCATATATACATGTGTATGTACTGTTATTTATGCTGTTATTAAAGAATGGGTTCTTGTCTTTCCTACTAATTCAAGCCGAGACAGTGATATCGATTTCTGTCTGTTTATTTCAAATTTCTTGTTACTTTTTTTTTTCTTCAATTCTCTATATAGAAAATTTGAATGCCAGACTTGATCCATTATATTTCGTGGTGAGGACTTGAACTGCATTGACATATCTGAGTTAGCATCGTGTTAACTTGTGCTGTAGACAAGTTAAATTTTCTGGAAAGTATTGGCCTTTAATAAAAAAATCGCTGAAGATTCATGAGAAATTAATTAATATAGGGTTAAATAAGTTTTTCGCTCCTATAAATATAACGAATTTTGATTTTAGTCCTTAAAAAATTAAATTGAATGTTTTCATTCTCACAAAAATTTATTTTGTTTTTGGTCCTTAATGGCCACTTTATGTCCATGTGAATGTCAAAATCATAACTCTTTTATGTTCAAATTGTATCCATTTATTATGTTCAACATTTATATTATTATATTCAAAAAATGTCAAAATTATATCCATTAGGGACCAAAATAAAACAAAATTTTGTGATGATAAAAACATCTCAATTTATTTTTACGGGACTAAAATCAAAATTCGTTATATTTATAGAGACGAAAAACTTATTTAACACATTAATATATCAACTCATGAACCAGGTCTAGATAAAATACTTCACATTGTTTTTTTCACATAAATTATGAGTCCAGACGAGTTCTGAATCAAATGGCTAATTCAAGCAAATTATTTTTTATACAATTCAAGCAGCTTCATCAAACACTGCATCTCATAAGGATAGACCCTTTTCTGCTAAAAAAAAAGAAGAAAAAGAACCTACATTCACTAGTCAACGTATTCTTATAGATTCATTTGTTATAATGATATCGGGATTTCTTATATGAGGATGAGGATTTAGTGCTTCCTTCCATTTTGTAACAGTGCCATAAATACGAGATGACATGCTCCACAATGTATCTCTAGGTTGTACCTTTGTGGTGGTGACTTCAGCACCAAATTTAGAAGCAACCTTAGACTTCATCAATGGATTCATATTGCTCTTGCTCATTCCATTAGCAATTAACCAACGGGAACCAGACTGTTGCTTACTTGATGCACCCCAAAGCTTCTTTTTGTGTGACTTAATCTTAAGACCTGCAACATGAACTTCTGTAATTCTGAACTGAGCAATGTCACTTTCTTTACCACTTCTCTCCTCTTTGTTGTCTTTCATCTCTACCTTTTCTTGTATTTCACACTCATCATCCTCATCACTATTGTTCCCTACCTGAGACACATTCGAGTAAATCTTTTGCTTTGGCGGGACTAACACTCTCTCGACTTGTATAAGAGCTAGCATTCGTGTTCCAACAGGCTCATAATTTCTCAGAGGATCACGAAGTTGCACCATTAACGCCACTGTGAAATTATTTCCCAGCAAACCACATTTCCTGCCATGACTTTTACCTTGTTTCTTCCTTCCCTTTGAACTCTCATGGATTACGTCGAAAGAGTTGGCATGATGGGCAGCAAGAAGTTTGCAAGTATGCTCACTGATATCATCTATATCATCAATCTCACCTGAATCCAGTCTCATCCAATCATCAAGAGTTAATGATAATCCCATTATCTCATCAACTTCATCGCTACTGTCTTTGATATCCAACAACGGCAGAGCAGCAGCTCCATCTAGGCCAAGAGAACCTCCAATGTTAACACCCTTGGCTTGGAGACCAGAAAAATCTCTAAAGGATTGTCCAATGATGTCTGATGGCGCATCTTCCTCCGACATCCCAGATTGTATTTTTAAACCCTCCATTGAAAGTGCTTCAATTTTATCCATAGCCAAAGGAGCAAGATCTTCCAGTGAACAAAAACTCGAACCTCCCTGGTTGCCAATTGAACTTGAAGTAAATTCATCAGACTTCAGTTCGGATGATGATCCTTTCAAGCCCCTTTGCAAATCATGCTGCAAAAGGCATTGCCTATATAAAGCCATGTATATTTGATCAGTCAGGGAAAAAAATTAAAGGAATAACTATTCATAATGCAACAAACTTTACTGATAAAAAAGCATAGACAAACCTGTCTTTTCCCTCTAAGCTTGGCATAGCTTCCCATAATATTTGATGCATTGTCTTCCCTGTGATATCTTCCAGAGGCATAAACTTGTTTGCCTGCATTGTAAGCTTTTCAACTCCGACTGATGCCAAATATTGCAAAGTCTCCATTAATCCTGAACCCATTTCTGCAGGCATAACAACGGGGTTGGAAACCTGCATGATTAAGTTTCCACCACTTTTAGCATTCATAAAAAGTGAGGGATTCATAGACCTTAGAAATCCCCCATCTTTTGTTTGGATGAAAGGACCAAACCCTTCTGCCAGAGGAGGTAATCTAGGAGGCTTTTCAGGTAGTTCATGTATTGGACTTCCAAAACCAGCAAAGCCTTTTGTTGGAGAATACTTAAAAGCCTCCTCATTCAAACCCCATTCGCGCATTAAGGCTTCTGTTTCCAAGTCTTCTAGTATATGACCCTTTGGTTTGCTCTTCACATCCTCATCCTCAAATTCAAGCCCTTCCTGCAGATCATGCAACAACGATGGTGGCTTAATACCTGTAGAGAACTTCCACTGCTCAGGTCCAAAAGAAGCACCGTAATCGCAATCTTCTTCTTCTTCTTCTTGTTCTTCATCAACATAACATGTGTCAGTATCAAATAAAGAGAAGCCCTCGGATTCAATTTCCTTCTCAAATTGTCTTAAAAGGCGCTCTCTCGGAGACTCAGGCTCACTTTCAGAACTAAAGCCTATTGGACTATCGACTACACCTAGTGCACTCAAGAATTCACTGGTAACTGATTCGGTGAAATCATCCAAGCTTTGTGACTTTCTGAACTTACTTTCAGATGTGACTTCCATAATTTTAGGAGATTCCGTTGCCACTGTCTCCAACTCTGAGACACAATTTAAAGCTGATTCTATTTCTTGCAGGAGAAGCTCTTTCGTGTATGAATCATCCTTTTTGTTAGAAACTTCATGTACCACAGTGCTTTCCTTGGAACTATCAACATTAGCTTCTTCAATGGGTTCCTCCACTTTAACATGTTCATTTGATGAAAATTCAACACCCTGATCAACAACAGAAAATTCATCACATCCACATTCAACATAATTCTCTTTTACAGACACTGGTGGAAAAAAAGCATCTGGCTCAACTGTCTCCAAGTTTTCTTGAAACACATCAAATTTGATGGGCTCAAGATTCTCTTTTAGCACAAGTTCATCTTTCTTGTGCAGGGTACTACATGTGTTTTCATCATCAAATTTCTTATTCAACACATCTGTTGAACTAGGCAGTGCAGATTTTGTTGATGCCAATACCTCATGAAGATCCTTCACCTCGTCTATAACCCGAGACGAATACTGACATGGATTTACATCCGTTTCACTCAATGCCAAACAATTTTGCCTTGAAGTCAACACATTAGGCGCAAATGTATTGTTATCACCAACCACCATATACCCAAAACTCACATTCATTACAGCCCCTTTAGCCTTTCCTGATAATCTAATACTCGTACTCCATTTGCCCGAATTCTTTTCCTCTTCAAGATCATCCAACGAAAGCGGAAGCAACCGTGTAATATCCAAACGGTGATTCCCTAAATCAATTTCAGGAACACCAAGCACAGAAGCATAAAGCGAAAAATGCTTAGCCTCATACTTTGCAGAATTATGTGATCCACTTTTACTTCCAACAATTGAACAAGTACAATTCAAAATATCTTGAAACTTAGCAACCCCTTGAATCACTTTAGCCGGAGGGGTAACCAAATGTTCATCGCGCCGTTTCCAATGTACACAAAGGGTAGAATCATTGAAACTCAAAGGTAACCCTTCAATGAAATGGACTTGAAGAGAAAAACAACAATTGAATTTCTTATTCTTTGAAAGGGAAAGTGCCCTCAATGGCTTCTTCCAATTCCATATGGATTTTTTATCCTTTTTCAAATTATTACCTTCTTTTTCAGGTTTTGGATCATTGTTCTTGGATGATGATGATGATGTTGAATTCACAGAAAAGCTTTTTTGCAGGTATATATTGTTTCTTATAGTTTCAACATCTTTTAACAAATCTTCTTCACCACCACCTTTAACTTTGCGTAACATTATCTATTTTTAAGGATTCAAATCAAACAAAACAGAACAGAACAGAAAAATCAAAACATCATTAAACAATCAAATATAGCATGTTATATATGAATAAAATTGTATTAAGGAAGAAGGAGAGGATGAATTACCGTGTAGAGTTGAAAAACATGAGAAGAAGAAGAATGAAGATTCAAAATTGAAACTCTGAAACCGAAACGATGATAATTAATAAACAACGAAACCGTAATAAGGAGTTATGAGATTATAGTTCGTTAATTGTTGTTATTAATTAAGGAATAAAATAACATGTTGTTTGTTGTTGTTGTTGTCTGTTCCCTCATTCTCTCTCTCATTTGAATTTCTTTCTAACGGGCAACATTTTTGTTTCAATTTTATTTATTACAGTACCTTTTTTACTTTTTTATTTTATTACTGGGAGGGTGGAAACCCGCGTCACCTTTTTTATTTATATACCGCTTTAATTTTATTTTTTTAATCGGGTATTTGTTGGTACAAACGATTAATCTTTTGAATCGGATAAAACTACGATGAATAATTTTTAAAAAAAATTAAATATTGTTGTATTTTTAAAGTTGAATTTAAATTTAAGACATTTTATTAAGTTGGAAGAGAATATTTTATTGTTTCAACCAAATGTTCTTCAATATTTCTTAATTATTTTTTTAATTTGTCATTGTTTCTATTTTTTATGCAATTATTGATGCATATCCATTTCACTATCATTCTCATTTTTTGACAACCTTAAAATGCTATTTGTGGAATCTTTTGGTTACATTACTTAGGGTTTCTCGTCTTCGTGAGTTTAACTCAGTTGATAAGGACAATGCATAATATATGCAAGGTCCGAGGTTCGAACCCCGACCACCACCAAAAAGAAATTAGTGTTTCTCAATTTTTTTTTAGGGAGTGTTTCTCAATTATTATATTTTTTATTTTAGACGAAGTAATAAACACCGTTGAAAGTTACGTATATTAATACCAAATCATACATTTAAATTTGAATAAAAGTATTCAACCTAACAATTTTAATATTGAAAGTTGGACTAAATTTTACAAACATTATTATAATTATTTTATTGTAAGAAAAATATTACTTAAGACACAAGATTTATCTTCCATGAAAATTCCATATTCGTTTCGTGCCTCTCAGCATTAATTAAGAATTTCAGATTTTCAACTTCATTGGCCTTTGTAATACTTTTAAGTCATTTTGATTATCCAATAAGCTTGTAAAAACTTCCTTTTTATATACGAAAATGTTGATTTTTTTTCTTGAAGAAAAATATATTATTAATTAATGAACAATAATCGATCATTAGGAACAACTACAACCAGCGCCAGTGATCAAATACAACTACGGTCCAAAATAAAGAGTATAAAATTTATCATTATGATGTTGTAACTAATTAGACCTTTCCTTGTAAAAAAGAATTTGAATTTGATTTTTGAAAATGTCTCTTTGGGAGATAATAGTGAAAAGAAAGAACAAATTAGACTTAGGTGCTTTGGACATTTAGACAAAAGATTTGTAGTAAGTAGAATAAATCAAATGGAAGCGAACACAAATCACTAGATGTAGGAAAAGAAAAAAAATCTCAAGATTAATGAGTTGGAGAAATACATGTTTTTTAATAGAACATTATTATAACATAGTTTAATTTATATAACTGGCTCCATTTAATAAAATAAGACTTGTTGTCTATTTGAAAGAAAGTCTAACTTCGGAGAAAATAAATTAGATGTTTGTCACCGACTCAATGATTAATCCTACAGTGAATTCAAATGATTAAAGTCGAGGAGATGTTTTGAAACATATGCTAATGTCAAATATTCTAATTACTAATTATTATGATAAATTAGAAGGGAAAACATCAAGACCTTATATAGCTCTTCCACATTCAAAATTAGTCTACATAGTCTGATAACAATTCTCATCTGATAACACTCTCTCTGCCACATCAATTATACTTTAAAGTTACACAAAGCACAAATTAGAAGTTCAACCAAGTTTAATTATTCATCAGTTTTGTTTTGATTTTTATTCTCTATACTAAATAACAATACATTTCTATAATTTCTAAGACCCAATCGGCGTTTGTTCCTGGTCATCAAATTTTAGATGGTCTTCTGATAGCTAATGGGTCGGTGGATGATGCCCGTAAGCGTAAAAAAATTCTTCTTATGTTTAAGGTGGACTTTGAAAAAGCGTATGACTCTGTGGATTGGAATTATCTAGACTCTGTGATGCGAAGGATGAATTTTCCAACTTTGTGGCGGAGGTGGATGTCTGAATGTATTTCAACACCTATGGTATCTGTTTTGATGAATGGTAGTCCTACTGAGGAGTTCAGATTAGAAAGGGTCCTTCGTCAGGGTGACCGCCTTTCTCCATTTCTTTTTCTTATTGCGGCTGAAGGGCTACATGTTATGATGAAAGTCGTGGTTAATCAGGGTCTATTTAGCCCGTACGAGGTGGGAACTTTTGGTGATATTTCCATATCTAATTTGCAGTTTGCCGATGACACTCTTTTGATGAGGAATAAAAGTTGGGCAAACATTAGAGCATTAAAGGTTGTGTTGATTTTGTTTCAATCAGTGTCTGGATTGAAGGTTAATTTCCATAAAAGTTTATTATATGGGATTAACATCTCAAATTCCTAGTTGCATGAGGCGGCATCAGTGTTACTGTGTAAACATGGAAGAATCCCTTTTTTGTATTTGGGCATACCTATTGGTGGGGATCCTACGAAGCTCATTTTTTGGCAACCTTTGGTTGAGAGGATTAATTAAAGGTTGTTTGGTTGGAAAAGTTGTAATCTTTCAACGAGGGCTCGATTGATTCTGCTTAAATTTGTCTTGCCCTCGATTCCGGTCTACTTTTTTTCCTTCTTCAAGGCCCCCTCAGGTATAATCTTTATCCTTAATTCTATTTTTAATGCATTTTTTTTTTTTGGGGGGGGGGGGCTGTGAGGATATTAGGAAAGTTACTTGGATAAATTGGGATACTGTTTGTTTGAGTAAGGAGGAGGGAGGTTTGGGGGTTAGGCGGTTGAAGGAGTTTAATCTTGTTCTCTTGGGTAAATGGTGGTGAAGGATTCTCCATGAGAGGGGAAGTTTATGGTACATGGTGTTGTGTGCCCGTTATGGGGAGGAGGGGGCAGTTATGTTGTGTTGGTGGGAGGGATGGGTCAGTCTGGTGGAGGATGATCCTCAGTGTTCGAGAGGGTGTGGGCAGGTGGATACAGGGTGGTTACTAGATAATATAACTCGTCAAGTAGGGGATGTGGAGTCTACTTTATTTTGGACTGATCCTTGGCTTGACGGGAAATCGTTGTGCAAAGACTATGCAAGATTGTATGAGCTATCAGAGAGTAAATTTGTAACGGTTGCTAATGTGTTTGGGGGCGGGTGGGGTTTTAATGGGGATGTTTGGAGGTCGGCATCGACGTTTGTTTGCTTGGGAGGAGGATCTTTTGAGGGAGTGTGTCGCTAGACTTTCTTATGTTTCTTTACAGGTTGAGCGATCTGATAAATGGATTTGGGCATTACATACTTCTAACTGTTACACTGTTGGTTTTGCTTATTCTTACTTGACATAAACAGATGGCATTCAGGAGCACGAATAATAATAAATTTTTGTGGCTGAAAGCGGTACCTTTAAAGGTTTCAATCTTTGTGTGGCGTCTATTCCTTAATAGGATTCCAGCTAGAGACAATTTGGTCCAAAGGCACGTGATATTGGTGTCAGATCATAATTGTGTTGCAAATTGCGGTCTGAATGAGGACAGAGAGCATTTATTTCTAAATTGCGGTTTCTTTGGAGGTATTTGGCATTGCATTGTGGCTTGGTTTGGTTTTTCGACTGTCTTTCGTTGCTCTTTGGAGCATCATTTTCATCACTTTGGTGGGCTTCGTGTTTTTTCGAAGAAGTCAATTGAATCCATGAACATTATATGGATATCAGTTGTCTGGGTAATCTGGAAAGAGCGTAACAACAAGGCTTTTCAAAGGAAAGAAGAACAGTTACAAGTGATTAGCGAAAGGGTGAAGCTTCAGTCCTTTTGGTGGTTGAAATCGAATTACCTTACTTTCGATTTTGATTATTAATTGTGGCGGCGGAGTCCTTTGGCTTGCTTAATGTCTGTTTTTTAAGCTTGTTTCTTCTGGGGTTTTTTTTTCTGTATTCCTTCGGTCTGTTTTTTGAGGCTTTCGTACATTGTGTTTGACCTTTGTTTCTTGACTTGGCCTTTGACACGCCTTGTGCTATAGCGCCCAGTTGTGTGTTTATATATATATTTTTGTTTTTTTCAACAAAAAAAAATTTATAAAAAAAAAAGGAATTTATTTGTCATCAATTATTTGTCACTAAAATAAAATATAACAATATTTTCAAAAATTTCATCGCATTTACCTTTTTTTTCCTCTAATTTTCACTTTACAACTCGTTTCGAATTTTTACTTTGCATTTTGTAGGCAGTGCCATTTGTAGCACGATTTGGTAACGGGGCAAGGTTTTTACTTTTGACTAACTAAAATCTTTAAAGATCCTTAAAAAAAAATTAAAGTTTGAGCAATAATTATTTTTACCAAAAGATACTTTAAAGATTTGAAAAAGTTTTTTTTTTAATGGAGATTTGGAATAATTGTGCACCTCAATTTAGTCTCGTTAGTTTTCGTTTCTTGCTTATTAAATTTCCATGTCATAAAAAAGATCAGTAAACAATACAGCTTTTAAATTTTTATATAAGGAAAATTCTATGGTGAAGTCGTGAAAATGACTTTTCTGATGAAGTTAACACTATAACATCAAAATTGTAGTGAGTAACACCCCACTGTTTGTACAGTGGCATCAAAAGTTCAGTCCCCATAGTATCATCAATTCATCAGATTAACAAGACTACACTTAATCTAATTTTATCC
>Ga0228710_1005954_pt1 | contig 18760 bp, 7 predicted proteins | sample MedpolnodulmetaG_FD_177995 | JGI IMG/M metagenome (GOLD analysis project Ga0228710, IMG submission 177995) | Root nodule microbial communities from Medicago polymorpha collected in Santa Monica, California, United States - pink nodules | ecosystem: Host-associated > Plants > Roots > Nodule...
CCCCCCCTCTTGTGGTTTTTGTCACCTTCACGGTACACACTTCAACAGGGCCAACCCCCCTCCATCCCTCAGTATACAGCATGAAGGCCATGCCTCCCATGGAGGTCGGAGTCCTGTCAACGGAAGTTCTAATGAACGCCAAGCTTGATTGAACTTAAACGCATCACTGCTGTATGTCATGGACAGTTATATCAAAAGGATGAATCAAGATTTCGACAAAGAAGGCTCGTCCCAGTGAATTTCAAGAAAGAGGCCTTGTGCTAAAAAAGACACTATCTTTCCAACCAGACTCAAGGGGCAAGTGGACGCCTAACTATGAAGGCCCGTGTGCAATGACTCTTTTGACAATCGATAAGCATCCAATGCCTTCTAATTCCTCTGACATAGTTGTTATCTTGTACTACTGTAGACATGAAGAGTGGAGTAGTGGAGGTAGTGGTTATACAATTGTACTATATCTTTTTCATGCGCTCTTAAGTGGATAAGCATCCAATGCCTTCTAATTCCTCTGAAATAGTCGTTGCTCCAGGCTTCCATTCCTTCTGCAATGATATGTATTGAGAATAACAACTTTTAACTAACTCCAGCTTCTGAGGCTCTTCAAACTCTCTGATGACGTCAGCTTCTGGTAGTTAGCTTCTAATGGTCTTCAGACACTCCTTGTCTTCAAACTCTCTCTTGAAACATAAGCTTCCTTTGTAGATTCCTTTGCTTTCTTTTGTTCTTTCAGAACCAATACTTGATTATAATTTTTGACTATGGTCCTGCACACTTGAACAAATATTAGCAATACCAATTGACATTTTAATACCTTGTTATCATCAAAACTTAAGGTGGTAATGTTAAACACATTTTGTTTCCAACAATAACATCCAATGGTCAAGATTTAAAATTAAAATCACAGACCATGCCCTCTTCCAATTTACACCCCTCTTCCTTTCATCCCAGATTCACGTTTCTCTTCTCTCTTCTGCTGGCACGTTTCTCTTCTCTCTTCTGTTGGCAATTAATTGATGTCGATCAAGAAGATGTTCATGGCATAGTTATATATTGATTGATAAATTCCCCAAATTAATTGTGCTGAATTGATTGTTTAATAATATGAAATCATGAATATTGAATTGAATTGCATCGGTCATGGATATTGAATATTGAAGGTTGAAGGTTTCTTTTTTCCTTCTCAAAATAAACAAATCACGTGTGAGGAAGAGTGATGATTGTTGTGTGCAGAGGAAGCTGAGATGTGAGGAAGGAAGCGTGGTTTGTGCAGAGGAAGACGCGATGTGAGGGAAATGATACAAGATTTGGGTTTTTTTTAATAAACAAATAGTTTTTATTTAAAATCCTTACCCTTGAATATTCTTTTGCCACGCGTCCTGCATCCATGACGTAAATGGACTAAATGGAGCATTAGGTAAATGGAGCATACCTAGACTCAACTCTGACATGCCAAATTCCTAAGCCATTCTCAATCCATGATAAATTGTTGAGAGTTCTGCATGCAGGATATTTGAAAATCCAATGTTTTCTGCAAAGCCGCAATACCAAGCACAATCATCATTATGAAGCAAACCCCCAAAACCGGAGACACCGTGGTTACCATGACTGCTCCCATCAACATTTAAAATCATGTCATTCACATTGGACGCATTCTACTTTACCGACCTCGTGACAAATTCATGTCGTTGTTTAAGGAAACGCTTTGATAACAACTAAGCATAATTAAAAGCGGCGTGCCTTAAGCTGAAGGAAAACACCAATTCATTTATTTATTTATATTAATAGTCTAAAAAAAAAAAAAATTTGGGATAGTCTAAAAATTATTATAATGTTTGACATAAAAATACACTTTTTAAGAATAAATTTCATAATTTCTTAAAATGCTTATCCAAATAAACTAAACAAACATGTTTTTCGTCAGTTTCATTTATTTGGTTTGGAATACATCAAATGTTATTTTACTGTTACAAATGTTTTAATAGATGGTTTCTATCGGTTAAAAATACATTCATGAAGCTTAATTACAATCAATTCATAACTGAATTATGTTCTACTTTACAATGAACGGGAAGCAAGTGTGAGGGGTATTACATAGTTTTAGCAGGCTACCAAATCTTTTATGAAGTCATTCTCTCATCTTGTGATAGCTATTCAACCATCATATAATTATTTTGAGTGGAGTATCCTACAGAGTAATTTATATGATTAATAATCGTATCAAGTTCCTTGAGTATTCAAGAGTTGATCACGTATCCTAGCTGGGTGTTACAAAAAGTATATCCTATCCTATATATAACTTCCCATCTTTGGAGTATTTGTTTTACTTTCAGCTGGAGATTAGGTTCTCATCAAGTCTTCTAAAAAAATGACCTCTTAATCGATAAAAGCTTACAAGATAGAAAATGAAAAGAAAAGAAAAAGATAAAATAAAAGGAACAACAGAAGAAACATAACCAAAAAGAAAAGGTGAATCAATCTAGAAGCATGCCCCTAGAGCGGGTAAAATGAACCGGAAAACCCCTTTTCTTCTTGCTTTTCTTGGTGTTACCTTAATGAAAGGCTTTTCCATAATAGCAGAACGATTCTTTAAATAATTTATACTTATCGCTCTCTCTTCCTCGTGGGTATAAACCTGAGGCACACTAGCACCAACTTCTTTGCCCTTCCAATACGACTGCATAATCTCCAAGTCATGAGCGACGTTGGGATTTAAGTCATCTTCTCGGATATAATCCAAAGTTGTCACTGCATCACTCCAAGGGCCACTAATACGCATGTCAAGAAATTTTTTATACTTTGATGATCATCCGCTTGTTTCTTAGCCTGAGCTAAGTTGTCTTAAACTTGCATTGGTTTCTCATGAAGTGCACTGACAACGATATAAGATATCTCTATCTCCTGAATAAAGATATCTTCTATATAACCAGTAACTGCCATGTCCTTCGACCTTATTATATCAATAAGAATATGATCCTCTTTTATAACAATTTTACTTTTGCCGCGATGTTTGGAATTTGACCTGAAGGTGTGACATCAACAACCTTCTCAGCTTCAACATTTGATGCAGTAGGCATAGCCACATGTTGTTTGTGCACAATTACTGAACTTATAGAAGTTTTTTGAATATGATAATTGCAATTTTTAATAGTATGCACAATTATCTGATATGAGTAGCAAAAAGGGGGAAGTTACACATACTCACCATTGACATAAAAATCATAGCCATCCATTTCAACAAACATTCATTCATGCAAAATATAGAATCCAAATCAACCTCTGCTAGTACCTTTGCGAAGTGACCGAAAGTCCTTTTCTTAGTGGCCTCATCAAGAATCAAAGGAGTGCCTAACGCCCCTGCAATTTTGAACAAAGTTGTGGACTTCCAGTACTCATGGGAAAGACCATGAATGCGGATCCATGTTTAAGCATTGGCTTACTGCACGGTTTGGGGATTAAAATCAACAGGCCAAGCAAAAGTTCTCAACACGGTGCAAAATTCCAAGATCCTATGGATCTTACTGCACTTGAGTCATCCAAGGATGAAAATATAAATTCAATGTAGCCTTTACCTAGAGACACCAAGGACCAAGGCATTAAATATTTAAACTTCGTTACATTTGAAGTAACTTGAACCAATGAAGTGAGGTGGATTTGGTTGTCAAAAAAAAGTGAGGTAGATTTGAATTATTAAAATATTCACTGAAAGAAAGCCAACAACACTTTATTAATCATAAGTTTGTTTAAAATATTCTACAAAATGCATTTTGCATTTAATTTGCCTCAATTCAATTGGCAATTAAACTTGTTAAAGATACAAGGGTTCATGTCAAAAATCAAAGTTTATTAACCCTGTATATCCCAAAATATGTAATTTACTGAAACATTTATCAAAACAAAAATATCAAATTATTGCAATGATCACAATCATTAGCACCTTAACCAGGCTGCCTAAATTCTACCAAAAACCTACAGAGAAAGAGCACAAAAAATGATTATTTTAACCGCTATTCAACACGCTCTTCGAAACCCGAGCATAGTACCTGATGAATCAAAGAATTCATGATCTCAAACAAATGTACCATTGCTTGCAGCAACCCACCAGAGCTTAATGTTCAAAATTTCAAGCCCCAACTTTTGGTTTTGATTTTTGTTTCTTATTATCCAATGATGGCTTCTTCTAAGGACGAAATCAAGCTTCATTTGAAACAAAGAGAACTTGAAATGATGTGGATTAGACTTTCACAAGTTGTGGGAACTTAAAAATTTCATTTAGAGTCGTTTGCCATCGAAGACATTGTGATGCTTCAAAACCATATGTAATTCTACTTTTCAAAATAATGAGCTCATATAAAAATAATCATCATCAATTCTACTATCACTACTAAAAAAACAAAAATTGGTGAGGAAAATTTAGTTAGGGAAAACATGAAATCCCTCTCAAATTCCGTCACTAAATTTTGCGACCAAAGAATTTGTGAGAGATTTCATTTTTTCCGTCACTAATTTTCCTCCCTAATTTTGTTTTTTCTAGTAGTGTATCTAGGTGTTGTGATTCCTAAGCTACTGTAAGGTAGTCAAAACAAATTCGGACCAATAATATCACATTCTAGCCTACAAAATGATAACGGTCTTTATCCTCAAACTCATGTATCCTATAGCCAAATACCCTCTATTGCATCTGAAACAAAATGATAACGGTCTAATGCCTAAAATCTATCCCTACGACTATGACTTTCAAGGTCCTCCTCCAAGAAAAGCAAGACTAATAAAAAGTGATTATGTCTAAAACATCGTTGAGGATCCAAATCTGCTTGGTATGCCTTTCAATATGGGCTCATTACTTGGGTTGACATAGTTACATATGGTTTTGAAGCAATACAAATGTCTTCAATGGAAAACAATTCTAAAAGAAAAACTTAAGTTTCCACAAGTTGTGCAAGTCATATTTGCATCCTTACATGAAACATCATTTTGAGATCCCTTTTTTCGAAATGAATGTCGATTAACATCCTTGGAAAAATCCATTATTAGGGTTCACGAAGTGAGATAGGGTGAAGTAGTCATAAATAATTAATCTTTATGGATATTTCTAATCATGAATATAAAAATAAGGCTTAATAGCAGTTTTAACCCCTTAACTTTTTCAAAGTTGTGATTTTGGCCCCCAAAGAAGAAAAAAACTACAAAACCACCCCCTAAGTTTTGCACTTGTGGCATTTTTGGCCCCCAAGGCCAATTTTGACTTGGTCTACGCTGACGTGGCACCGTAATTGAGGTGTCACGTGTTATTTTTATTTTTATTTTTTTGCCTTGGGGGGACAAAACTGCTACAATTGTAAAACTTAGGGGGGCTTTTGTAGTTTTCTTTCTTAGGGAGCCAAAATCACAACTTTAGGAAAGTTAGGGGACTAAAACTGCAATTAAGCCTAAAAATAAAAACCAAAATACAACATTGATATTTAGCATCTCGTTGTGTGCACGACAAACCATGCCTATGCCTCCCTATGTTACTTGTTTCCTCGTTAGACTTATCAACAACTACTTATTCAAATCTCTTATAATAAAATGCATTATTTCTAAATATATAAGCTTTGAATATTCTTTGCATGCAGGAATTTTACAAGTGACTTCACAAAATTTGCAATAACACTTGTAAGATCATTTTGGTTAGCAATTCAAATTGCATCTATAAGATAATTAAGTTCAGATATATCATTTAAAGTAACAATAAATAGTCTTCTCAACAAATTTATTTCCCAAAAAAAAATAAAAAATTGTACACCTACAATGCAATAAAATTGAATTTTAAGAAATTACCACATTTATTAAGTGAAGATAAAGTAAAGTAATAAATGTAGGATGAAAGACCGAAAAAGACATTGATCTCTATATAATGATGCATAATAAAAATACTTACCCACTTCCATATCATAAACCAAGCATCTATAGAAAAATCAAATATCGAGCATAGGATAACAAATAAGGGCTTATATATATTCTCACATATACAGGATAAGTAATAGACTACTTTGTAGTAGTCACAATGAAAATGAAAACTTTTTTGATAGAATATAACTGAAACCTTTACTACAATACAAATCATCTATTTATATGTCATCGTGAGCTTACCTCAGTTGGTATGGACAATGCATAATATATGCAAGGTCTGGGGTTCAAACCTCGGCCACCACAAAAAAAAATCATTTATTTATATGAAATATTAGATAAAAGTAATTCATAAAGTTACAACTAAATATTTGTATAAAAATTAATAAAATTATTTTATTATTCACTGTTATCTTTCATGATAAAATATACAAAGTTATCTCTAAAATATAATTATGAATACAAAAAAATATACTTTAAAAGTTGAGTTTTTTCCATGTACACTTTTCTAGTGACAATTATTAGTAATCGCATTTAAAACATCGTCAAAAGAATTTATGTATGGAAATCTTGTTTTGTATTAAAGGTGTTGTAATAAATACCCAAACTTAGAAAAAATATAAGTGAGATTTGAAAAAAAAAATTAACTATAATGATAGATATGTTCTATAGTAAACAAGTGTATCAACAGAGGGATTTACACAATTGTGTAACCTTCTTCGTAAATGAGGACACGCCTTAAAGAAAAAATTAACAAAAATATAGTGAATGGTACAACCATTGTACGTTTGGGAATTAAAATTCAAAATATAACTAGTGTTTAAATATATTATTGTTCTAAATGAGAAAATGAAAGCAAAAGAATTGCGAGACACAAGCATATGCAAAATCATTTAACATAATATCATGATTCAAATCAAAATAATATAAAATATAGCTATAAATATAGTTTGCACAAAGAGAGTTATCAAAATTATATATTTATGCATTTGAAATTTAAAAGAACGCTTACTTTGTAAATTGATAATGGTCATTTCGTATTTCGTCGATTTGAAAGGATGATAATAAAATATCATTTACAAAGGTTGTTCATCCAGCCAAATCGGAGATCCTTGGATTGATGGTGTTGAATGGACTTTGTGTAGAACCCTTTATCCAACCATTCTGGTTTTCACCTTTTAGTATGTGTGTTCTCTTGTGCCACAGACCATGCTTGTTCACCTTGGCCCGTGTTCTTCATGTGGCACACACCTTATCGATTGTTCACATTGATCAAAGTTCTTCCATGTTGACGATTGCTTAGGTTGTCTTCTTGTGGATCTGTTTGCTTTCATGCCCTAGCCCCTTAGACTTCTTCTGGTATGAGCCCTATGGAACTTAGCAATGGTAGGCTTCGGCCCATGTCAGAACTGGTGCAATTGCATATGAATGTACATTTTTCAAATAAATGTACATCTAGTAGTTAACTACGGGATGTATATTTAGGGGACCTTAGATATTGAGGGAACCTAAAGAGAAACACCCTTTACATATAGTAGATGATAGTCATGGGATAAACATATATCATAAATATTATTTCACAACAAATGGAATGTCTGGTAGGTTATTTATATACAAACATCATAACAAATAATGTATTTTTTCACAAACATTAGTAATGAGCAACTAACAATTAATATGGTCAAAAGAAATTAATATAGTCAACTTGTCAAATTTGTTATAAATTTATTTTATTCAAAGTGAATACAATGTAAATATTAAATGTATAAAATAATTCAAAGTACTTGACCAAAAAAAAAATCAAAGTATAAAATAGTATAATCTATTATGTATTTGGCTTTTAATTTAATGTAATTGTAATGAATAAGTCTTGTAATAGATATCCAATAAGTTATATACAATAGTAGGTGGATTCTAGGGTGAGGGTCCAATTAGGTCCCTCACCGGTGAACCACGAGAAAAACACCAATAGATTAAATAAGTGGTTCAGATTTATTTAAATTAAAAGAGGGAACATGTAGAACTGTTCACATTCAATCATATCCTGCAATGGTTTCATCCGTTGTTAACCGTAATTAATTGTTACGAACCGAACCAAACCATTACAAATCAATTAATTCCTTTTCACTCAAAAATCTGAACCCTTTTTCTAAACCCTAATTCCATTTCAAATTCAATCAAAATCAAGCATACCAAAAAACTTTATATAATTACTTCATTTGGTCTCAAATATAAGAACCATTCTTTTTTCATATTCATTAAATAACTTATGTATCTGGTATAATAATAGACTAGATACATCCATTATTTCATAAATTTATAAAAAGAATTTTCGCTTACATTTGAGCCCAAAGGGGTACTGAACCATAAAAAATAAAAAAAAGTTAAATTGTTAAATTTGATTTTTATATTTAAGAGATATTTTGCTTACATTTGAGACCAAAAAGGTACTAAGACATAAAAAAAATTAAATTAAATTGTTAAATTTGATTTTTATATTTAAGAGACATTTAACATTTTAATGAGGTGTAAAAATGTTTCAAGAATGTTTTTTTTAGTCAAGAAATTATTTTTAAAGAAATATTTGCTGGGGCTCCCACACTATACATAATTAATACACTCTTGTTTTTTTTTAAATGGGCATAGTTTGTTGTTATTCTTAATTATATATTTTCTTTTACTAAATAACAACATTAATTCATCCAAATTGCTTGCATACATCGATTGAGAATAAAATTGTTGAAATCAAATAGGATAAATCTGAGAACAAACTCACATCATGCAAGTTAATAACATACAACAGAAAAAATGACTGCAATTATAACAATTATAAAGTCTCAGGCATACTCATGCCTCCATATCTGTAACATTGAAGACGTCAAAAGCATTTTTTAATCTGCACTGAATTAAAGCTAATTTATCGATTGAACCGAGGAAACACCGCAACAGGACGGGAAAGCAAAATAATATTGTGACACCCTTAACCACGCACATACTATTAATAGATAAAATTAAAAATAAGTTATTTTATTGAAAAATAAAAACTTAAGTTTCCAAATATCGTTTCTCATGAGTTAAAAGTATTACATTTAAAATCACTTTTAGTCCAACAACCAACATGAAATAAAATAACATGAAATAGGCTCCCAAGCGGTCAACAAAATATTTTGAAAATAAACTTTAAACTTATAGTAAAATATGGAACAAGGTAATTAAATAGAATTTTCGACCCCGATGTCACAATACAGAGCTATATCATATGTCAAAGTATAAACTAATCCAAACAGACTAGTCTTACCACAAATAAACATATCGTCAAAGAGTAGGTCTTTACTTCGTCGTCTTGAAAGAAAATCAATGTTCACTTTGCATAATAAGACTAATACTTATATGTATACAAAAACATAAAATCACATGACACACTAAAAGAAAGGGGTGAGATAGGTTTTACATCATGTTAATGGTGTAAAAATAGCAATGGGTATAAAACAAACATACAATTGAAACCCAAAATGAATGGAAATGCAATACACCTTCATATGTACACCATATGCATGTGGTGCCATTTTCCAACTCTAGATAGTATACTAAGAGTACATGTCCAACGTCTCTGTTGAAGGAACACCATACTAGTTTACTTCGGTGCTTGACACTCTCACTAGTAAAATATTGTCAGGTAACAACTCTAATTTGCTCAACTTTGTAAGTTTGTCCCGACATCGTGGGATCAACATGAGTCATTTATGAGTTCTTCATCGAACATATAGATTCAAAAATCACCTCCATGGCCACGTAAGTGATGTCCACCATCCAATTCATATTCATTACCCCCCTGCGTAATCATTCTCTAATATATGGTGCGTGTTTACATAAAACAAATGTCAACTAATATTCACCCTTATTCCTCCTTACATAGGCGAGTACCATCATCGCCTTTCACAAAATGAGCATATCACATATTGTTAGCCTGTAATTTCGACAGACTAAATTAATGCATTTAATGAGTTGACTTTTTGTTCTTTCAAGAATTAAAAGTATCATTTCTATCATGAAGTTTTCGACAGAGTATGGGACTTAGCATTTGGAAGAGTTCAAGAGCTTTGGAGTTCGACAAGAGACAAAGCAGAAAGAAGTTTGTCAAAGCCTAGTCAAAGCTAAGCAGTTGTTGTCGAAGGAGAAAGAATTCAAATTCAAAAGCAGCATATTTCTTATTGAAGACGTGGGTGACAGACAATTTTCGATGAAAGAAGTGCAGTCTGTGGCAGTTAGCTTTTTGCAGTTGTTTTCACTATGTTGGCCTAGGACACCCCTTCGGACTCCCATCTTAAGCCGGGTCGAAGCTATTGTTATTCCAATCTTTTGGGGTAATCTGAATTTTGTTTATCTCAATTCCAAATATCTCATTTGAATTTCATCTCAGTATTATTCACAACATTCTCGAATTAGTATGACATAATTTCAAGGCACATATCAATCTCAATATAACATTTCTTCTCACAACAACACATATACAACACATTAGCCAATTGTCACATAAACAACATAAGCATATAACCATCACCAAATACATAGTGAAACACATAATATCAATCAACACAAATCAAATCAGTCAAGTAATCACAACAATTCAATATCAGCACCACAAATAATTCGATATCGACACAACAACTAATTCACAACACATCAACTACACATAATTTACACTATATAAATCAATCAAGAACTTAATAATGTTTCTAATTTCTTATTTTATCTCACAAATCCATATTTGCACATTAGTCTTATTATCTCTCAAGGGCTACAACCAACGAAGCGAGCCCCGAATAAACTTTTGGGAAAATACATCCTATAATTAATATCTCATTTGTATCATTCTCATCATCACATACACAAAGTAACAGAATAACAATAGTTAGAGCTTGTTGAGACTTGAGAGTGACAGAAAAAATAATTTTTTCTGTAAGGTTTCTTAGTGTTATTGTTCTCCTACTACAGGAGAGAGTGTAATTGTTCTTTCCTTGCATTTGGATAGATATTGTGTAATTTCTTCCGCTTACTGAAAAGTCGTATATTCTTACCTCATGGTTTTTTCCCCTTATTTGTTGAGGACTTTTCATCTATAAATATTGTGTGTTCAATACTTCAATTCCTCTATTTTCATCTCTTATTTTAACTGCAAAATTTTATTTTGTTATTCTGATGCCCAACACTAATAGTCATTAAGATCAAATATATGAACTCCTCACACAATTCAATCCTAAGTGAAGTGACCAAATTTTCATTTTAAAATGTCGTTTGACCAAGCCAAACAATATCATACCTATTATAACTCTATAGATACACAAAACTAAATACTAATTTCCTTTATTTTCTATTTAGAATCCATCACATAAAACTAAAAACCAAATCAAATCTAAATTAGACTCTAAACTAATGGGCATAATCAATGGAGGATAAGAAGTTAAAATGAAATACTTTGCATTGAATTAAATAGGATGATATGTAAAAGGTCAACTAAGATTGAAATGAAAGAACTCTATCTTAACAAGAATTTCATATATTCCAATCCAAAATTGTCTTGAAGCATAATTACATTTTTCACTCCCGTATTCTTTCATTTTGGAGACCATTATGCCATTAGCTATAATAAAGATGGTTAACGGTCCATAAATTGGAATCAAAGTATAAGGGGTTCATTTTATTTTATTTTATTTTACAGAAAAGTATAAGGGGTTCATGTTACTACTCACGTTCACTATAAATCCAACTTTACGCCTTTAGAACCAAGTTATACCAATGTAGATAATATACTCCATGAGCATCTACACACCTAGTAGCAACAAATTTCCTCTTTGACTTTTTACTCGGTCTATATATATATATATATATTTGTGTGTGTGTGTCAAATTAAAATTAAATGATATATTACGGTAAAGCTCCTGAAAATACTCTTATTTGTAATGAACAAACACTTTTAAAGTAAAACTAATATTTAGAATATAAATAATTTGGTACTAATAAGTTAAATAAATTATTAAGGTAAACACTTACAAAATTTTCACACCAAAACAAATATAGCATGGGAACAAATTAATCATCTAAATACCAAGATTTTATTTTAAGGATCCAAGATATTTATATGTTACTTTTTTTTAGATGAATCAAGAGAAGGACATGCATAAGGGAAAACAAAGACATGTCATATAGGTTGCCACCTCTGCGAAACCATCATGTGTCGCTTGTCTCATATAATAAGTATTATTAAGAAAGATGAAAAATATATACAAGAGGGTGCTGGACCTAACCCTCATAAACGAAACAAAAGAAAAAGAAAAGAAGGCAAACTATAGTGGTCCCTAAAGAAGTCATCTCTAATTAAAAATGGCAATGGAGTCATCCCCATACACCCTTTGATTGTATGACCATTACGAGCAAATATTCCAACATTAAAGCATAGGGGATGGTGTACCCTTGGAATGGGTTCTGTATGCATCTCTCTTGAGCTATTGTTTTTATTTATTTGTCATATATGGAGTGAAAGGAGGTTCAGCTCCATTTTCTTGCATATCCCAAGTTTGCATAAACAACTCTACTTCCTTCTATATCAACGGATTGCTATGTTTCACCACTGCAAGATTGCCAACTATTTGAGTCTTCGGCATTGTCACCTCAAAAAGGGAGTTTGAACCGTCGAGTTTGAGGAGGGTGCCTCTTGCACGACAGCATGCACAACCAAATCAATGATGTATCATGGTGCACATCAAAGTGCGCTACAAACTCTTGGTGTGTTGCCAAATCTGATAATGAATGTTGCACATCAGCATGCGCTACAAGCTCTTGCTGAGGAATGTATTGAACTACCGAATCTGGTGAACAATCATGGTGCACACCAATGTGCGATACAAGCTCTTGGCGAGAGATAGAATGAAAAGTCGCTACTATTGAAGGTTCTGATTGCACAGCAACTTGCGCTACAAGCTCTAGCAATGAAACCAGATTCAAAATGGACTCTGGTTGCGGTAGGTTAACCTTAGTCACCTCATCAGTAACATTGTTCAGTGCAAAGCTGAAAGAAGTGTCGGAGAGAGATGTGTTATCAACAATACCAGATGAAGCACCGTGAATTACCAAGGCCATCTCGTTAGCAACCTCCTCAATTCTAGTCTTTTATTTATTAATATCATTTCCAGCATTTACAGCAGGTGTTTCCTCTGCAACTAATGTTTCATTTGTGACAATAGGAACAACCGAGAATTTACCAGCCTGCTTCTGTTGTAACCGAATTTTCTGCACCATGGTCTTTTTATGGGCATTGTCTTCAATATATAACGGTTTCTTCCCACGATAAATTTTGTCCTTCTCCTACGTAGGGTGCAGCCACTTACAAGTGGAAACACAATGGCCAATCGTGTAACAATGATGAAAAAACAGTGGACGACGTTCATATTTAACTTCAACCTTAAAGGTGTATCCTTCCTGTTCAACCAAAATCTCATCAAAAATCTTCTTCAACTAAACCATATCAACTAAGATTCTTGCGTAGCAACCAAAGACTTTATTGCGTTTAGGGCCATCCAAATCAATTGGGGTGCCAACGGCACTTGCTATTTTGAGTAATGTGTGTTCTCTCCAATATTCCTAAGGGAATTCAATGACACAAATCCAAATTTGGGTGTGTGTCTGTTTCTAAGAGTGATAATTAAAATAATTCGTCCATTGAGAAATACGAAGGACCCCGGGCTTAAGATTAATCGTACCTGCTACCTAAATCTTACGTAGATCATCATAAGTGTCAAAATAAAAATCATAGAAACCTTTTCCAAGATATACCATTTTCCATTTACCGATTGTCTTCCAAATCGTACTCAGCCTTGAAATCAAATCACGTGCAGTGTATGGTTTATCTCCTTTGTTCAAAACCAATCTACCCCGAAGAGCTTTCTGACAATCAGCGAGACCCTTATTGTATTCTTCCTGGTCAATCTTTATATTTTTATACAGATTGTCACCTTTGATGCAAGGGAAAAGGAGTGGTGCGCTATCAACAAGACAATCCTAGGGATTGGACGATTGGTTTATATGTATACAAACACACAAAAAAGTCAACTAAAGTTTTCGGAGCTTACAAATGCCACAACAAAACAGCGGCACAAAACGAGTCGCAAAAGATGATGAAATCACAGCAGAAAAACCAATATAAAGGAAATACATCATTTTGGGTTGAATTTTTCTTTTCCAATTTTACCTCTTCTTTTAAAATATTTTATCTTTCTTGACGACTTTTATTTAAAAATTAGTTAAATCTCATTAAAATAAGATTCATCCACAACAGTAGAAACAATCTTGGACACAAAAAATCCTTATTTTAAACTTATATAAAATAAAAATCAAAAGTGTTTCGGTATAACATTTTTTCTTCAATTTTAAAAAGTAAACATAAAAAAATATGAATTTTATGAAACTAAAGAAAAATAGGAAATATGTGAAAGAGGTGTTTTTAATAGCAATCCCTTCTTTTTACTGAACTGCAAAACTTCGTTAGGTATCAAAACTAATAAAACAAAAAAGTCATTCATGAAATATTTAAACTTTGTTACATTTGAAGTAACCTGAACCAATGAAGTGAGGTAGATTAGAATTATTAAACTAGTTCACTCAAAGAAAGCCAACAACAAATTATTAAATCCTAAGTTGGTGTAAAATATTCTACAAAATGCATTTTGCATTTAATTTGCCTCAATTCAATTGGCAATTAAACTTGTTAAAGATACAAGGGTTCATGTCAAAAATCAAAGTTTATTAACCCTGTATATCCCAAAATATGTAATTTACTGAAACATTTATCAAAACAAAAATATCAAATTATTGCAATGATCACAATCATTAGCACCTTAACCAGGCTGCCTAAATTCTACCAAAAACCTACAGAGAAAGAGCACAAAAAATGATTATTTTAACCGCTATTCAACACGCTCTTCGAAACCCGAGCATAGTACCTGATGAATCAAAGAATTCATGATCTCAAACAAATGTACCATTGCTTGCAGCAACCCACCAGAGCTTAATGTTCAAAATTTCAAGCCCCAACTTTTGGTTTTGATTTTTGTTTCTTATTATCCAATGATGGCTTCTTCTAAGGACGAAATCAAGCTTCATTTGAAACAAAGAGAACTTGAAATGATGTGGATTAGACTTTCACAAGTTGTGGGAACTTAAAAATTTCATTTAGAGTCGTTTGCCATCGAAGACATTGTGATGCTTCAAAACCATATGTAATTCTACTTTTCAAAATAATGAGCTCATATAAAAATAATCATCATCAATTCTACTATCACTACTAAAAAAACAAAAATTGGTGAGGAAAATTTAGTTAGGGAAAACATGAAATCCCTCTCAAATTCCGTCACTAAATTTTGCGACCAAAGAATTTGTGAGAGATTTCATTTTTTCCGTCACTAATTTTCCTCCCTAATTTTGTTTTTTCTAGTAGTGTATCTAGGTGTTGTGATTCCTAAGCTACTGTAAGGTAGTCAAAACAAATTCGGACCAATAATATCACATTCTAGCCTACAAAATGATAACGGTCTTTATCCTCAAACTCATGTATCCTATAGCCAAATACCCTCTATTGCATCTGAAACAAAATGATAACGGTCTAATGCCTAAAATCTATCCCTACGACTATGACTTTCAAGGTCCTCCTCCAAGAAAAGCAAGACTAATAAAAAGTGATTATGTCTAAAACATCGTTGAGGATCCAAATCTGCTTGGTATGCCTTTCAATATGGGCTCATTACTTGGGTTGACATAGTTACATATGGTTTTGAAGCAATACAAATGTCTTCAATGGAAAACAATTCTAAAAGAAAAACTTAAGTTTCCACAAGTTGTGCAAGTCATATTTGCATCCTTACATGAAACATCATTTTGAGATCCCTTTTTTCGAAATGAATGTCGATTAACATCCTTGGAAAAATCCATTATTAGGGTTCACGAAGTGAGATAGGGTGAAGTAGTCATAAATAATTAATCTTTATGGATATTTCTAATCATGAATATAAAAATAAGGCTTAATAGCAGTTTTAACCCCTTAACTTTTTCAAAGTTGTGATTTTGGCCCCCAAAGAAGAAAAAAACTACAAAACCACCCCCTAAGTTTTGCACTTGTGGCATTTTTGGCCCCCAAGGCCAATTTTGACTTGGTCTACGCTGACGTGGCACCGTAATTGAGGTGTCACGTGTTATTTTTATTTTTATTTTTTTGCCTTGGGGGGACAAAACTGCTACAATTGTAAAACTTAGGGGGGCTTTTGTAGTTTTCTTTCTTAGGGAGCCAAAATCACAACTTTAGGAAAGTTAGGGGACTAAAACTGCAATTAAGCCTAAAAATAAAAACCAAAATACAACATTGATATTTAGCATCTCGTTGTGTGCACGACAAACCATGCCTATGCCTCCCTATGTTACTTGTTTCCTCGTTAGACTTATCAACAACTACTTATTCAAATCTCTTATAATAAAATGCATTATTTCTAAATATATAAGCTTTGAATATTCTTTGCATGCAGGAATTTTACAAGTGACTTCACAAAATTTGCAATAACACTTGTAAGATCATTTTGGTTAGCAATTCAAATTGCATCTATAAGATAATTAAGTTCAGATATATCATTTAAAGTAACAATAAATAGTCTTCTCAACAAATTTATTTCCCAAAAAAAAATAAAAAATTGTACACCTACAATGCAATAAAATTGAATTTTAAGAAATTACCACATTTATTAAGTGAAGATAAAGTAAAGTAATAAATGTAGGATGAAAGACCGAAAAAGACATTGATCTCTATATAATGATGCATAATAAAAATACTTACCCACTTCCATATCATAAACCAAGCATCTATAGAAAAATCAAATATCGAGCATAGGATAACAAATAAGGGCTTATATATATTCTCACATATACAGGATAAGTAATAGACTACTTTGTAGTAGTCACAATGAAAATGAAAACTTTTTTGATAGAATATAACTGAAACCTTTACTACAATACAAATCATCTATTTATATGTCATCGTGAGCTTACCTCAGTTGGTATGGACAATGCATAATATATGCAAGGTCTGGGGTTCAAACCTCGGCCACCACAAAAAAAAATCATTTATTTATATGAAATATTAGATAAAAGTAATTCATAAAGTTACAACTAAATATTTGTATAAAAATTAATAAAATTATTTTATTATTCACTGTTATCTTTCATGATAAAATATACAAAGTTATCTCTAAAATATAATTATGAATACAAAAAAATATACTTTAAAAGTTGAGTTTTTTCCATGTACACTTTTCTAGTGACAATTATTAGTAATCGCATTTAAAACATCGTCAAAAGAATTTATGTATGGAAATCTTGTTTTGTATTAAAGGTGTTGTAATAAATACCCAAACTTAGAAAAAATATAAGTGAGATTTGAAAAAAAAAATTAACTATAATGATAGATATGTTCTATAGTAAACAAGTGTATCAACAGAGGGATTTACACAATTGTGTAACCTTCTTCGTAAATGAGGACACGCCTTAAAGAAAAAATTAACAAAAATATAGTGAATGGTACAACCATTGTACGTTTGGGAATTAAAATTCAAAATATAACTAGTGTTTAAATATATTATTGTTCTAAATGAGAAAATGAAAGCAAAAGAATTGCGAGACACAAGCATATGCAAAATCATTTAACATAATATCATGATTCAAATCAAAATAATATAAAATATAGCTATAAATATAGTTTGCACAAAGAGAGTTATCAAAATTATATATTTATGCATTTGAAATTTAAAAGAACGCTTACTTTGTAAATTGATAATGGTCATTTCGTATTTCGTCGATTTGAAAGGATGATAATAAAATATCATTTACAAAGGTTGTTCATCCAGCCAAATCGGAGATCCTTGGATTGATGGTGTTGAATGGACTTTGTGTAGAACCCTTTATCCAACCATTCTGGTTTTCACCTTTTAGTATGTGTGTTCTCTTGTGCCACAGACCATGCTTGTTCACCTTGGCCCGTGTTCTTCATGTGGCACACACCTTATCGATTGTTCACATTGATCAAAGTTCTTCCATGTTGACGATTGCTTAGGTTGTCTTCTTGTGGATCTGTTTGCTTTCATGCCCTAGCCCCTTAGACTTCTTCTGGTATGAGCCCTATGGAACTTAGCAATGGTAGGCTTCGGCCCATGTCAGAACTGGTGCAATTGCATATGAATGTACATTTTTCAAATAAATGTACATCTAGTAGTTAACTACGGGATGTATATTTAGGGGACCTTAGATATTGAGGGAACCTAAAGAGAAACACCCTTTACATATAGTAGATGATAGTCATGGGATAAACATATATCATAAATATTATTTCACAACAAATGGAATGTCTGGTAGGTTATTTATATACAAACATCATAACAAATAATGTATTTTTTCACAAACATTAGTAATGAGCAACTAACAATTAATATGGTCAAAAGAAATTAATATAGTCAACTTGTCAAATTTGTTATAAATTTATTTTATTCAAAGTGAATACAATGTAAATATTAAATGTATAAAATAATTCAAAGTACTTGACCAAAAAAAAAATCAAAGTATAAAATAGTATAATCTATTATGTATTTGGCTTTTAATTTAATGTAATTGTAATGAATAAGTCTTGTAATAGATATCCAATAAGTTATATACAATAGTAGGTGGATTCTAGGGTGAGGGTCCAATTAGGTCCCTCACCGGTGAACCACGAGAAAAACACCAATAGATTAAATAAGTGGTTCAGATTTATTTAAATTAAAAGAGGGAACATGTAGAACTGTTCACA
>Ga0228710_1005956_pt1 | contig 18757 bp, 18 predicted proteins | sample MedpolnodulmetaG_FD_177995 | JGI IMG/M metagenome (GOLD analysis project Ga0228710, IMG submission 177995) | Root nodule microbial communities from Medicago polymorpha collected in Santa Monica, California, United States - pink nodules | ecosystem: Host-associated > Plants > Roots > Nodule...
TACGAAACAGAACAGACTCTGTTTTTCTAGACACTTAAGAATTCTAAGATATGAACAATTGAAAGAATTCTCTAAGTTGTTGATGTTTTGTTTACGACGTTTTGCACAGAGAGTATTGGCCTTGTATGTGTGTTGTTCTATATATTCTTCAAGTCTTTATCTCTATATATAGAGGATTTGAGAGACGTTGAGAATTAGCCGTTACATCAACTTGTCTTGCTTGAAGATTTGATTCTTCACCATTGATCTTTTGCCTGATTTGATAATTGTCCTATGGAGAACTAATTTCAAATCCATTCCATTTGAAAAGAAACAATGTCTGCAACAACATTACTGTTATTCTTGTCTTGATGTAGAGACAAAGTTGCAGAGATGGTGGTTGCAGAGTTCGTGGTTGTACACTTCGTACATTGTACTATGTCAACTCTAGTGAAGTAGCTTCTGGCGAGATGCTTCTGATGACCATTGCTTCTGATGACCTTGCTTCTGATGACGTGTCTTCAAGAGCTCTATCTTCAGACTCGTTTCTTCAGACACACTTCTTCAGACACATTTCTTCAGACACATTCTTCCAGACGCTCTAAGCTTCAAATAAAATTCCTTTGCTCTTTGACTTGTTCAATCAGAATCTTTATGAATAGTACTTTGATTTTGGATCTTGTACACTTGAACAAATTGTTTAGCATATGCAATTGATAGTTTTTAATACCTTGTTATTATCAAAACTCAAGAGGTGATTTTGAGAAACACCCTTTGTTCCAACACATAAAACATGTAATAAAATAAAACATAACAAATCACAGATCAACTAAATTAATGTCTTCACATGGTGCGTCCAGCAGTGCCCTGATCTCTTCATAGTTCCTGGGTCAGATTAAGCTTTTCTGAATTTGTCCAACAGATCTGACCAACGAAGCGTCCAACTCAATAGGTTCTTTAGTGTTGTACTAACCAAAGATCGAGAACACGGTTCTCATGTCGTCGTCGTTTTCGAGCTTCATCCGGCTAAACTGCACAATTCTAGCTGAGTCGGTCGATGGACGTCAATAATCAACACCTTCCACCCTCCTTGTGTCTCTGTGGTTGAGTTGACAGTTGATTTGATCCAGCTGATCCTTCAAACCGAAGAGTGTGACATCAATGCGAATCCTGAACAGATGGGGTGTTTTTCCTTTGTTGTAGTAAACTGCAACTAGCTTGGTGTTCGGATCAATGACAGAAATTTTCATGGTTTTTTTTTTGTGCGTTTTACTGGTTGTGCGTTTTACCTTTGAAAGACAAGATTAAGATTAATTTCTCTAGTAGGTCCTCTTTCAACTAAAATATAATTTGTTTTCTTATGAAAATTATCTCAATTTGTTGGATAATAAATATCACCAATATTTTTAAGATTAGTGAAGCACATCATTAGGAACAAAGGGCCCCAAAAAATATCACCATTTTCTTCGATAATTTTTTTGGCACATTATTAAGCACATCCAATTTTTTTTAGGGAGGGCGTATATAGCAAATCACGTCAAAAGGGGAAAAAACATTAACAGACTTCGGCTCAACCCTTCATCATGTCAATATTTGGAGTCTTTATGTGAAGTTTGATATATATACCAATAAACGAAATATTTCTATATACACCCCCCATAAAAATTGGACCCCCTACTGACAAGGCCCCTATGTCGTTGCACCCCGCCTATGGCCTAGAGTCGGACCTGCTAATTTCTTGGACCTTATTTCTCCATGATGCCATTTCTTGGACCAGAAGTATGCCCTAGACGTTGTGGGGAAATCAACTTATCTGAAACAATAGAAATATAGAATTCACGGAGGTTTATGATAAAGTTGACATCTGGTCCACGAGACACAAATAAATGTCTTGTTGAATAAAATGTTTGCATGCTTTGTTATTATCGAAACATTGATGCTTTGTTGCTTTGCAATAAATACTTTAGGATATCATTGTCAAAAAAAATTAATTGTAATTCATTTTGAAAATGACAAGTAAATAGAAATAAAAAATTTCTACAAAAGATTATAAACTAAAGTGGATTTTAGAACAATGTCTCTAAGATTTTAATGATAACAATATATGAAAGAACAATTGGACGGATTAAATTCAAGTGTGCAGGAACATAGAATTAAATTCTAAATTCAAAGTCAAGTTAGTGGTTATGATACATCAAGTTCTAAACGCAAAGAAAGCATTTTTGTGCTCAAGAGAAGCTAAGAAGACGGTTGAAGAATAAGAAGATGATCCGAAGAAAGGTCAATAAAAAGACAAAGATCTTACCATAATTTGCATCAAACCTTGAAGACTCTGATGATATCTAGTTCTGATGAAAACAAAGTTTTGATAGGCACGTTAGCAGTCAACACTCTGAAGAGACTCTGACTAGCTTTATCTTTTTCTGAAGAAACGTCGCTTTCAAGTTTTGATCATATTGATTGTCTTTTTCTGACCATTTGTAAAAACAAACAAAAAACTGCATGCATTGGCAAAGATAATGTAACATATCATTTTTAAAGAAACAAATTATCTCTCTAGTATTATTCAACGACATTATTCATTAGTTAACTGTCGTTTGTTTGTCTATGTGTTGATACCAAAGTTATAAAATTTATGGCATTGAGAAAGTCTTAGTGTTAGAATTTGAATAGAAGAAGAAAACTCATTTCGACTTACCATGGAACTTGATTTGTCAAAGTTAGCCGTATTAAGTGGAATTCGACTAAACTATTTTGTTCTCGAAGGCTTCATTTTCAAAAATAAGTGACATATGGTATAAGGCACGGTAGAAGTCATTCAAAGAGTCGAATATTGACATAATTCATTGATCAGGCAAACGAATCATGCATAGAAGTTATTCAAAGGAACATGTGTCAATATTCTAGATGTAGGAAGTTGTTTTCTTTTCTCTATAAATAGTTGCAATTTCGATGTATTAGCGGTTGGATCCTATTTTCTGAATGCCTTGTAACACCTACCCCGCGTTGTCAAACGGGTCTAGGGGCGGATAGAGATGGATTCCAATCACCCTTTACATTCCCTGCAATTTAATATTGCTTTGTTCTTTCTTTATTTTCCTTTTTCTTTTGCAATTTGCATTTCTTTTCATCTTTCTTTATTTTCCTTTCTTTTGAATATGTTCACTTGAGTATTTTTCTATTATGTTGTCATGAGACAACTTGTTACTCCCTCCGTCCCATAATAACTGAGTCATTTATAAAAAAAGTGTCTCAAAATAACTGAGCCATTTTACTTTTCAATACAATATTAATTATTTTTTTCCCTTTATAACTCTAATTAATATTACTTTTATCACTCTCAATTCAATATATTTCACTTTGTATTTATGATAGTAGAGAATCCACAAATACTTAACAAAAGCATTTAAAACCATTTTTCTCTCTCCTTCATTTATACATTTTTTTTAATATGTGTGAAATGGGCTAATGACTCAGTTAATTCGGGACGGATGGAGTATTAAAAGTTGTTGGATGCAATTTTAACATTAATAAGAATAATAATTTTGTTCTTAAAGAACACATGAAGTAATATTATAAATCGTGAGACTTGAACAAACACTATTAAAAGATATTTATCCAAACTTAAAGCTTAGATAGATAATAAAGTTTATATTAAAAAAAATCGGTGTAAACACTATAGTAAGTTAATTGTCGTTTGCTTATCTACCGTAGTTAACTGTCACCGTAGACTTTTCCTTAATTATCCAACTACACTTTTCGTTGATGCAAATTTTTATTTATTTGCATGTAATTTTCACTTGTCTGCCATATGGACAGCAACAAAGCACATAAGTTCCATCCTACTGGTTCTTTTGCCAAAAAATAATGCAATATATAAAGAACAAAAAGGAAAGGATTTTCTTAATAGTCTCACATGCAAATTAGCTTAGGTGTCGAAATTTATAGCGATTGCTAATTCAACTCGACTCAACGAAATTTATATCTTTTTCGACCTTTTGACTAAGATCAAGTGTAGTATCAGTTTTTATCAGTTTAATATCTGATATGTGGCCTAATGTGTCACACAATATTAAATTATTTTTTTGAGGGGGAGAAGCCATCACAGTAGCTTACTATTGAACTTCTTGAGTGTCGCCTATGTGTTGCACTATTGCATAGGCTGGTACACCCCACCTAAAAAAAAAAAACTCAACGATAATGAACCATGTGGGGAGAAAAATATCATTGAAGACATTTAGGTATTTTTGCGGCGTTAAAAAATAATTTTAAAAGTTAGAAGAACAATTTTCTACAATATCTGCAAAGCTAAAAAGTTTTAAGATCTAATAGGAGACTTAAAATTTTTGGAGGTATAAAGTCCTTAGTGTGACTTAAACTTTTTATATATTCTAAGTCCTTAGTGTGACTTAAACTTTTTATATTCTAAAAGAAATAGAACATAATGACCAAGAGAATGAAAGCAAACAATAGTATTATAGAAGAAGCAATGGGGAAAATAATAACTATAATATTACATTTCTTCAAAAATAACTAATATTACATAAATATTATTTAGAGGAATGACATTTTCACAACTAAATTTTAAACAACTTTTCTCTCTTTTCATTGGACAATAACAATAGAGGAAGAAAAAGGAAGAGAGATAAAAAAATACAATAAAAGTATGAGAGAAAGAGTTATCACAAAAATTGTTTAAAAATAGTTGTTCAAATATCATTTCTCTATTTTTATTTGAAAATGTGACATTTACAATAGTACCAAAAAAGTTATAAATAATACAAATTACTTATATGCCCCGAATCAGAAAGGGTCACCTATATGATAGTCCATATTTAGATCTACAAATATAAAATGCAACTCCTCAACAAAAAAAAAAGGCAAATATGTAAGAAGATGATATTGAATTGAATTTCTCAAAATCTAAAAATTAAAACCATGTTTAACCAATTTCTCTTCAATGATGGTGTTTAACTGCTCAATCATTTTAGTTGTGAGAAGCTTTTCTCCATCTCCAACTTGGCCACGACGAAAATAAGCTTTGTTTTCAACACCAAATGACACTTTCCCAGTCTTATTAACCTCCAAGTTGCTCAACTTCTCAAAACTGCACAAATTTAATATATCATCAACCACCCCTTTAGATTCTTCTTCTTTGCTAAAAGGACACTCCAAAAATTCAGCAAGCTTTTTCAAATGAAAATTAGGCTTCATTTTCATTTCTTCAAATCTCAAAAACATAACCTTGTTTGATTTTTCCAAGCTTTCCTTCCAATAACCTAATACATGCTCCCAAAAGGGTCCAAACAAAGTCACCCCTCTAGTAAAGTTATCAAAAGACTCTTCTAATGGAAGTGTTCCACTACTTTGTGATCTTACCTTGTTTGAGAAATGCCATAGTGAAGCAAAAGTGTCTTTAGGATCTCTACAAAGATAAACCATCTTACAACTTGACTCTTTTACAGATTTTGGCAACAAAACATATGGAATGTGTGTTGCAAAGAGTCTTGGAAGGGATAATGAATTGATGTTAGGGACATAATCTTTATCATAGTAAAGGTCAATCTCCAAGAAGGGAACAAGAACATGAGGGTTTGTAGTGAGTAAAGGATGATTGATATTATAAATATCTTGATATTTTTTGCGGTTTATCAAAGCAAAGGTTAATGCTTTGAGCCAAGTGGTACCTGATTTGGGAGTGGTAACTAAGAGGATATCTGTATTAAGAGCTTGAAAGTGTTTTTGACAAGATAAAACACCTTGGAGAATCCTTGTGCCAATCCAAAATCCTTGATATTGATGAAAGTGAGTACTAACCCATCCTTTTTCTAATGGTAAGGTTTGTATCAACTCCTTGCATTCTTTGCCTAAGTCATCTTCTCGCAAGTATTTTGGCACAAGAGAGTTTTCATCAAGTAGATTCCCAAGATCAATATCTATCTATATTTATATAGATAGATATATATGCAAGCATTATATTTATATGGCACTTCTAAAAAGTTCTCTCAACTTAAGTGATTTTTTGTCAACCATTTTGATTTAGTAATAATAAATGTAACATCTACTACTTCGGTACCTAACTATAGAACCAGTTTTACACACTTGTGCAACATTTGGTTTGGTTAATTTTGTTGGGTAGATAATTAATAATAATTCAATTTATGATTAAAATCGTGGTTAATTCAATTAAATAAAATTAGGGATCAAACCCTCAACTTTCTTATAACTTCACTTCTTCACTTCTCTACCTCGGCCACCAACCAAACCTTATTCCACATGCCCTTAATTATTTTACATATATTTATGCAATCGACAACAAATATTACGATAAACATATAAGTTAATTCTTTGTCAAAAAAACATAAGCTAATTCTATTTCGTAAAGGGGAAAATGTGAAAATAATATGAATTTTAACTAATTTAATAAAGTAACCAACTTTTTTAATTCTTGTCATTTAGTATATGGCGCTTATATTTAGAGATGTACATAAAAAATAATGGTTTGAGAATCATTTATCTTTCTGCACAAATCATTTATAATTGGAGAAAGGTGGTCCCTTTAGTAAAAAACAAATAATTGTACTAAAAAATTTCTTTGTAAGCACTAAGCACATGCTGATATTGATGCAAAATACACTTTCATATCGTGCATATTTTATTATGGAAGACTGGAAATTAAGAGTTATAACATGAGGTTTGAAATTTACATATATCCTTCATTTTTAGGTTATATCCTTCATTTAAAATTATGGGAAAGTTATTTTAAAATTATGAGTTTTTTTAGAAATATATCCTTCTGGAAAAGTTAAACTAAAGAATTAAAAAAGAGAGGTTTGAAATTTGGCTTGATGGTGAGTTTCAGCGTGGATCCAATGTATTTATAGACCTAAAACAAAATTTAAATAGAAGTCTTTTAAGTGTGTTGAGAAAGAATAATACAAAGGTGGATTCTAGGGTGAGGGTTCAATTAAGTCCCTCACCGGTGAAGCACGACAAAAATACCGTAAGATTAGCTTAATGGTCCTGATTTATCAAAAATTAAAATGAAAACATTTATACTTTCTCGCATACAATCTTACCCTACCTCAACCGCTATGATATTGTTTATGAATAAAGTAAGAACTTTTCCATTAATTCCTTCGTGCGTGAGAATAATACCGCCTAAAACACGCTTAGCAAAAGATGAGAAACTGTTGATAATTATTGAAGGACATTTTTTTATTTTCAAACCCTTAATTGCTCAGTTTCAGATTTTTTGACATGCCAACCATTGTTAGATGTACTTTGGATATGAAGGTCCAATTTGTTAGCATCTTTGCCCACTTTGAGTCTAAGTGTACTTATCTTAGGATGGTATCACTAGCACGAAGATGGAGCAATATAAGGTGTGAGAAAATGTAGATGTTCCCGTTTTTATTTTCAATAGATCAAAACCATTAATCTAATCTTACAGTATTTTTGTCGTGTTTCACCGGTGAGGGACTTAATTGAACCCTCACCTTAGAAACCACCTAACACAAAAAGCAATAATTCTTTTTTCATAGTTCGAAAGTAATTTTATTTAAGGTGTGTCAATCATTAAATGTGGAAATCTCATCACTCAAAATTTAAACTTTGGCTCGTTACTTTGAGAGGCTAGCCCCTTTCACTAGAGTCAACCCATTAGCACAAGAACTTTTTTTAAAAAAAGAATACTTTAATGATTAATATATGTTTAAAATAATATTTAGTATCGACATTATTTACTATTATTAGATCTTAAAATATCGAAACAATATTGAATTCTGAAACAAATATAAATTACTTTTTACTTCTATAAACTTTGATTACACACTACCTATCTGATATATTTTCGACAAATAACATCAAATTCAATTGATAGTATTATAAAGGGGAAAAAAAAAATTACTCATTAAAACATACAGAAATTTGCTCCATCTCATTAGCAACAAACATACCAATAAATGAATTTCCAGTAAGCTTTTTACATGATGTTGGTTAAAGAATCAAATAAGTAATGTTTGGAACAGTCAAAAACTCCATCTCATTTTTATACACATTATAAAACAAATGTATTGATGTAAGGGTCCATATCAAGAACAAAATGCAAGAGCTTCATTGAACTTTAGACTATGTAAACACTATGTTATGAAAATTCCTTTCCTTTAATGAGAAACGAAATTGAAACTAATCAGAATCAGAGTCTGGAAGTGGCATCTGGTAAGCATCAGATGGTTCGAAATCTGTCATGGAAGGGGGCGCGGTTTTACCGGATGGTCTCCGGACCCGGTCATTTGGTCTCGGTTTTCTTTCATCGTGGGAAGGCGGCTCCTGTCAGCTAAAATTTACAATTATTTCCTCATTATAAAAATATTCAAGACAAGACAACAAAATTCAAACAAAACTTTACCGTGGAACTTGGTTGAGTTGGTTGTTTTGACTGAGATAGATGAGCTTGTTGGCTTCTTCTCAGCCATATGGTACCCAGAGAAATTAAGGCTGCCAAAAGCAGAAAAGGACCGATTCTTGGATCATCGAGATACACAGAAAGTCCACCAACAACACCAAGAATATGCTGCTTAATATTTTTGAAAGGAATCTGTTGTGCAGTTTTAGACCAAATAGGTTCTGTGTCATCTGGTACCAGCTTAGGAGTTCTTAGTGTCTGCAAAGAGAACATAGCATTGCATAATAAGAAAACTATACAGAATTTGTCCCATCAACAACTATTTCTTACTTAAAGCATCAACCTGCCCATTATAAATTAAGGTAATATTCAAAATCATGAGACAAATATGAAAAGCACTAGTAATCTAACACGTCCCCGCAAGTTAATGTTTACTAATCTAACACGCTCCACAAGTTAGTTACAAGTACACCCTTAGAAAAGAAAAAGAAAAAAATAAATAAATGATATGCATCTTGGAATTAAGAATGACTGGGGCCAGATGGCAACCGAGAAAAAGCTAGGGAGCAGGCGGAATACTGACTACAAAGGTCATGGATGATCATGGTACCATTATCATAACACCTTGAGGTTGAATTTTAGACAAGAATGAGATCGAAAGATAAATACTTTTGAAATATGGTTATGGTGCAGTGTGGTATGATTGAATAACAATTTGATACAGAAGACCTAAGCACTAGACCTACATATATACTAATACAAGACTTCAAATCCTAAATGAATAGAAAAAATAGAAAACAAATTATAGCAATAGTTAAGAAATATGAAAACTAATTGTGACATATAATCTACAATTCACTATGATAAGAAACTAATCTTATGAGATAAACTAATATACTCCAACATAATATCAGGATAATATAAGATATTTCTGTGTATTCCAACAAGGCTTAGAAACAAAACTTCCCAAGTTAAAAAGACTTACAAAGAATGGCAAATCTCTGGAGTCACCGTCTTTTATTATATTTGAAAGCCATTGGGTTATCTGCTTGAAAACAGAAAAAATGGAAAATATCGGTAAGAGAGTGGTGCATTAAATCTATGCAGTTGTAGACAAGTAATTCTCACAGCAACAGGTTATTTCAAAAAAATGTAAAACTAATCATGCAGTGATTCAGAAAATGCAAGCACCATAAAAAGCAACACTTCTCTATCTAAAAGTTTGATTGTAAAACAGCAAACCTCTGAATCATCAGCTGTGCCCTTGTACCCAGCTACAAACTGGCCTGCCTGATCGGTATCATCGATTAAATCTTGGACCAGCAATGATTTCCACTTTGAAAGATCTTGTGTCCTCGTATCAACAGCACTACTATTCCTTAGGTAACGGATAACAAGCAACCGAGGAATATCAGTCATTCCCTTCCGTTGTCCACAAGTGGCTTCGCTTGCACCCTCACCAAGGTAAAATTGGCAATAGTCCTGAATAATAATAAAAATAAAAAATTCAAACACACCCAAAGAATTTAAGTAAACTCTCACTGAAAAATGTAATAAAGCTATAGGAAGTAGGTCTGCCATGTGTAGCTGCTACCACAAGTACAATCACATATTTCCGCTTACATCTAAATACAATATATTCAATTCAAATAAAAATTGAAAGCCAAAGACAATAGGCATCAGAGATTAAGGAGCCACTCGATTAAGGAGCACAGTGGCACGTACAGCAATAAAGGTAGTCCAGACTCCAAGCCTGTAGGTCGTACAGAGAAATGATTCTCCTAACAAACTCTTAGAAATTAAGAAGCATGATTCTCACCACCACACTCCCAGACACAATATATTCCCCTTCCCTCTAACTGAATTCCTAGAATCTAGCTCCACTTCACAACTAACTCTTCCTCTAAGTGGGTCCTGTATATTTGGGTCTATGTATATAGATCATGAACCTATCAGAATTATTCAATTCTTATGATTACGTTTATCTAAATTGTTGGATCTTTTAGTTTCACTGCTGAGTATGGAACTCATGCTTTTCAAATGCCTCTAGATACACATACTAATGCCAAACGTTTCATTCACAAACTATGAAGGGTAACACTAATACTAATACCAATACCAATACCACAGTCCACAAGGCTCTATAGGCTAATCAACAAACTATGTGTAACATACAATACCACAAGGCTCTATAGGCCAATCAACAAGCCATGTGTAACGTACAATAGCACAGAAATGATACATTTTACACGTATGTCAACTAGTATGTCATCCTAAAAAGTTAGTATTGTTAGAGATGACCATGTAATACTGAAATTGTATCGTGATAAAAAATTAATAAGCATGCTAAACCAATTTCATAAAACAATTTAGAAGTAAAATCAAATGACAGGTTCAAATTGATGTGTTATACGCAACCACCATCTAGACAATTAAACATTGACATTAAGACAAGATAGGGCAGCAACTTAGAATAACGTTTTCTTGATCATCAGAGCTCATTTTCAAATAATATTGGCATCATTAAAAACATATTCTGAATACATATCTATTAAGTTCATTCACTAATGCTTAGTCTCAGCTTTGTGTAACACAATATGACAGAAATTGAGCATCAACCAACCCAATGAAATAAAAGAATTACCTTCTGCTTTTCACTGTCAAGCCAAGCAAATGCCAATCGCTTTCTCTTAAATGCATCCACAACTGGAGCCAAGGATTCATTTTCAGATGATGCATCTAACTCACTTTCCTTAGCTAATGTTTCTTGGACCCTGCAAATAGTCTATGGACATACATTACAACATCTGACAAATTTGACATGTGCATGCTTGTTTAAAAACTCAAATGCCCCAGGTCCCTACCGAAAATACCAGTGATTTGATATTGACGAGGAAGCAAAGAAAAAGACAATTCATTTTAACAATATAAATACATACTTCACGCATTTTGTTCAACTCCACACTTGGCCTTCCCACTGCAATAGCACAATACCAAATAACTGTATCATATCCAGCACGAGAATAACCACGGGGATCACAGCCTAGCTCCATCGATGTCACACTCCTTAGTTGTGGTAGTTCTGTACAGAAAAAGGTCATAATGAATAATATCCTAACATTATATACCATTAAATGAATTTTTTCGTTGCATCACCTCGCACCCCACTTTTCTAAAACAAGTGTGGGTAAGAACGTTTTTGTTATTAAAAATTAGTTATCAAATGAACTGGACAATTTTTAAATTATAGATCTGTATCTACCTTGATCTTTATTATTTTCCATCATACTCAAAAACAATGAATTGTTAACTGAACCTGCAGCACACAACACAGATAGTCAGTTAAAGGAAGACTAAAGTATATGCAATCGGATCTCTGGTAGAATGGCAAAGAATCAACGTACCATGGTGCACAACAGGTTTGACACCTGGGTCTTTAAGAAATACTATAGCAGGTGCAGATTCTACCCCAAATCTGATATTAAGGAAATAAAAACAAAATAGAGTCAATAAATTATTACATCAAACTGTGAATCAACAAGCTGATGAATATTTATTTAAAATATTCACAGCGCTATCTTCTATATGGGAAAAGTAACACAGAACATTGTCCTCCAGTTTAGGTTTAATGAAAATTGCAACTTACGCCCCCAACCAATAGGATGATTCCTCTTCCCGCCAGAGAATGAATGCAAATGAAGCATGAGCCCAATAGTCTTTTGCTACTTGTCGTATAAATGGAGAAGCACGCTCCCCAGATTTTGAGAAAAATATTACTTTCACCTATAATATGGTTCACAAATATTCAACCCTAATTAAAACAAATAAATTCAAATATAGATCCAACGAATCAAAGAGCATATAACAAACATTATGACAACCGTAAGCCTTTTAAAAATGTTTTTTATAATTAACAAACTGGTACCAGCAGCAAATTAGAGTAATGAGATATACGCATGACATAGACCACCTAATCAGCCATAAGAACTCCACAGTTAAGCTAACTCGCCCAGTGGAAAAAAGCTTTATTTGGTATTTGTTGAAGTTAGAGTTTTAGATAAGGAAGAAGGGAAGAGAATAAAACTCAAAGTTAATACTGTGGTTTAATATTATCCACTTGTCATTATATAGACCACCTAATTGCCTTAGAGAACGATGAAAAGAAAACTCCAAAAACTCCCCAACATAATTTGCTACCTAACTTAATTAAGATGCCGGTACTTCACATCAACAACAATCCTAACAAGGAGAATAAATAAGGAGACACCTAGCAGCGGAATTATAAGAAAACTATTTATGTTAAGAAAATTAGGGGAAATGAAAATACAGAAATCAATTTACATAAATAATAGAAGAGTAAAGTAATTCTACCTTATGATGACTACTTTTTCCAAAAAAATTTGCCACCTGAAATTTTATAAGTAGAGTTCAAGGTATATATCAATCAGTAAACATAGAAATTTGAACAAGCAAACATAATAGGAATCAAACTATTAGCAAACAAATTACCAATGACTCCTTTTTGTAGTAGTTAATTTGAGGTAAAGCCAATACAGTTGTTGCAAACCAATTTGTGACCGCGTCAATCGTAGGCTCACCATCAAACCTAACACATATAAATCACGTACTGAAATTCCATGCTGTAGTATATGACTAATGCAAGTATCATATGGTATTGGTAACTATATAAACTAAGTTAAATGTTAATAACCCTCAGTGAGTTAGTTAACAAAAAGGATTTTCAAACTCGTAAGGATTTTCAAAATTGTAATTGTGTGTCATCAAATCAAACCATTTTCTTTGTCTTATAATAAAACTCACCTGATAAAGCATTTTGCAGTACGACATCCAGGGGGAATGGCAAAAAGAGATGGAATTCCTGGATAAATATATTCAATATGTCAAGACAAGCAACTTATGTATTTGGAAATCAAGTAGAATAACTCAAATTTATAATACTTCACCGTATCAAATGATTTATATAAAGTAACAATGCTCAAACGAAGATATATGAGCTTGTCATGGATGGACCCACGTTGGTGGGTCTGGGGACGCATGTCCCCACCCACTTCAAAACCATTTATATTACTATTACTATTACATATATACAAAACAAGCATATACAGACCCCAACATAGTCAGAATTAACAGCATGCCTAAAACTAGTCTGATTTATGCAAAATGAAACAAGCTTTAAAACTTTACTCAGCACATACCATTTCTGAAAAAGGGTTTTCCTGTTGATCGTTTATCAGCAAAGTAAACAGAGACCTCCTTCTCACCAAGTTCCACCATACCAGTCTTTGCAAATCCATCCAATAAAGAAGCTAGAAGCAAAGAAAACATAAATGACATACCAATTTAAGTTCTGTTTATAAAATGAAAACTATACGGCACATTTAAAACCATAGTACACCTAACTCGGAGTTTGTGATCAAATAACATACCAATTTTATTCCAGGACTTAGAGAACTCAGCACAACGATTGCTTCCCGATGAATACAACTGATACATACATGTATGATAACTCAGGAACTTTTTAAGAAAAATTATAACAAAGTTAAAGATTATAGAACTAGGCAACAATGGTGATAAATAGTCTTTGCCAGAAAGATCAAACAAATACATCTTTTGTGGAGCAGCTGCGCTACACCAAAAATGAACTTGATGTCTTCCAGATTTACAAATGTAATAAACATAATTCATAGTTTCAGAAGCCTCAGACAACATGAAAACAAATCCCTTAAAAACAGAGGAACAGGTTCAGATAATTTGATATTTCTGTTGTTGAATAACCATAGGGAATACAAATCCCCATCTAACTTACAAACCGAGATCTAAAAGAAGTAAAAATCAACAATGTTGAAATAAAGAACCCTCGTCAGGATTAAGAGTTGTTGCAGCAGATGTTTAGTAAATTGAACACCTCAATATTATGCAGAAAATTGATGCATATTATTTGATAATTGACTATCGTATTACTTATTTGTTATTTGTTAATGTCGACACCTTTCTACAAGGAGGCATTCCCAAGCCATTAAAAACCCCTTGTATGAAAGTGAGACATTTAGCAAATAAAACCCTATCATTTTAAAACATTTTAACTCTATTAAAATAAATTAGCATCCCAGTTATAGTTCTTAGTCTAATGTGGTATAGATGTTGTATTCTGGAATAAATATTCTTCAGGTTGAACAAATTATTAAGATCTTACATCAGTTCCCCATGTTTCAAAAATGATAAAATGTTGCATTCTGGAAACAACAGCTCATAACATTTAGCTTAGTTGTTAGCATGAAAAGAATATATTTTATGTTAGCTTCTTTTCCTATCCCTAAAAACATACATAAAGACTTAACGAGAATCTCAAATACCAACTTATATCATATTGGTTATAAATGATTGGCAGGCCTCACCCCAAGGAGCTACCTTTGGGGATTGAGTTATACTTAGTCTAAATCCTATGATGCTATCAGAGTCTATCCTACATATGTTTTTAGACCATCCAGTTCTTGCGCCACCCATAGGTGACTAAATATGACCAAAAGAGTGGTTCTTAGTGGTGGGCAGCCTCCACCCCCTTGGCCTGGATTTTGGAAATCGGTTAGGCCTAATCATAATTTGAAGACAGTCAAGACAATTTCACAAACGGATATCATTAGTTGTGATATATCAGCATATTCTACACTGTACGTACCTGAATTAGCCATGGCTTTGAATCTGGAAATATAGACTTGAAATCACTTGCAGTAATGACTTTAGTAGATTGATCAATAGACTCTGAGGGGTAATAAATAATGTATGCATCAAATATTTCCATGTCATAAATCCTTTAAGAATATTCAACAAATAATTCCTGTCATTTATGATGAAGGGCTTGACTAACCAGAGGAAGGGGTGTGTAGTAAAGGGAAGTCCAATTCTGAAATGCTTTTCCCAGCATAACGCTTGTTGGCACTCTCAATGATATGCTAGCATAAAAAATTATATTATTTAGTTGAGAAAAATTGGGGTCAACAATATATCAAGAACAAAACACACACTCTTGGAACAAATTGTAAAGAACAAACTCGAGTTTTCAAGAATGCAAAAGTACTCACAAGTTGTTCATCAATGCCAAATAAGTCATAGTCTCTTTTCCATACAGGATTAGTCAGCAACTCATAGGCATATCGAATCTGTAAGATTTCAGAACACATTAAATACAGAACCATAGTAAATCAACAACACTTGTGTCATAATGGACAGCTTCCAAATGAAGAACATACTGAACCATAATGTAGTGCATGAGTAAATGGTAGGAAAAAGACAATACCAAAGTACAAATAAAGTACCAGTAACATGCTTCTGTGTTACAATATCCAAAACATATTCATCATTTCATTTTCAAAGGAGTTATGTTGCTTTGTAGGGTTCAAGGGTTGAGATATATAAGATATCCAAATTCAAGTTACAATTATAAGATATCCAATTGTCACAGCTACAATCAGTTTGGGATCACACCTTTTTTCTCACTTCCATACACTTCAATAGTACCAAATACCAATTGTTTCATCTTGCTAAAAATAATGGGCTTTGTCAGCAGACTGATTCACACTAAGGTAGCTTCACTAGCAAAGACTGTATTTGAACTATAGATTTAAACCTCTCATACATGATACATTAACAAAGCACTTATTTTTTTCATATCACATCTCATATAGTATATGCACTATTTATTTTAAGATAGCGCAGTTCAACAGGTCAACGTTGTAACTGTATGTGTCTGACTATAATGGATTCAATGCCTATGAACCAAAATGACTGCACTGACGTACATTCTTGGAAAACTGTCTTTCTACAATGCCCAAATGATTTAACAGAGTCTACTGTTTAAGAAATACAATATACTTTATTCAGCATAGAATAAATTAAATCAAAAGTCCAATACAAAAACTTAACAACAATCAGACAAAAGTGAAACTGGGTAGAATTATCCTAATCGTAGTTTTTGCCACTCTGCGCCATTTTTAATAAAATACTACTTCACATTACCGCATAGGCATAGCTTTTCCTCTGTATCAAAGACCTTTTTCTTTGAGGATTAAAGTGCATTACACAACAATCAAACGATAGACTACATAGCTCATAAATGGAACTAACCTTTAAAAACTCGCGGACATCAGATACTTCCACATCTGAATTCCTGAAAGACCATGAAAATAGTCGCATAAGATCGTTAACAAGGATGCTGATAAAAGTGTCGTCAAAGATGCCACAATTTGTTTTTCATATTCAGAGTAAACTAATACAGGACAACATGTTCAACAAACTACTTGATAATTAAAAATCGTTGTTCTTTATTTGAATTACTTTACTAAGGGTATGTTTGGATTGAGGGTTTGGAGGGGAGGACTTATTTTTCCTTTTTAAAAGTAATGACACTATAAAATGTTTTCAGAAATTAATTAAGTGTGATTGAAGTATTATATACATTTATGATGATGTTCTTTCAAAAAAAAAAATTAAATATCAAATATATATCAAAATATAGAAACCCTGTGTTGCAACAATCAAACTCCATTATATGTTATACAAACCCTAACTAAAAGCAAATCCTACAAAAACTTGGAACAAATGTAACCCACCAATCTATGGTAACTTCAAAATATGAAAAATATAAAATATGAATGCTACAGTGCCCATGTTAAGTAGAGTGCAATTACATAGCCACAACTTATCTACAACAGACCAAACCCAAACTGAAACCAAACATTTTACAATCTACCCCCCTTATCCTATACCATATATATTGCTTAAGATTAAGTGTATGTTTGGTTAACAGTTGAAAAACTGCAAGGAAGGTTTGGACTTGATAACATCTCAAATTGACCAGGTCCTGGTGATCATTAGATAGCTCTAGTCCTTGCACATAAATCAGAGTTTTAAATTGCATTCAGATGGCAATTTCTGTAATGGAAACACAATTTTAAACCATGTTCACGACAATGTTATTAGGTAAAAAGGACTGTGGCAAAGGTAAGAAGGATTTTTAAAAGAAAAATCTCTAAGACAACGATTTGAGTTGTGTCATCAAGGTTTTTGAAAACTCTGCAACCCCAATGTGAACGCAATTAAGACTGCATCAGCTACAGTGCATTTGACCGCAGTTCTCCACAATATCAAGAATCGCGAAGGATCACGATGTGATCACAATTTAAAATCTTGAAGGAGAGTATGAAAATAACGAATACATTATAAAACATGCCGAGGAACACTAAGTGTTCATCCACGCAGTAGTACTCCGGATTATTTGAGCCTATCTATTGACATAAGTTTGCTGAGATTGTTTGGGAGAACTTGTGAAAAGAACTTATGACATTTTTCTTCAGGTTTTTTCAGCTTATTTGCATAAGTTCTCCAAGATAGCTAATGAAAACAGCTTATAGCATATACAAAACCAACTTAACTTAATTTTATCTCTTGCTATAGAAATAACTTACTTAAGCTTATAGAAAAGTGTTTATTATGATAACTGCCTGTGCTATAAGCTGCAAATAAGCTGTTAATCCAAACAGTGCCTCTCAGTCTATAATCAATCACTTTTCAATATTTTGCAACATACAATTACTTTGCATAGTAAAAACTTATTATCTATGAAGTACTAACCACTAAAATATTCCAAGTATTTTCCCAAGCTAACAGGACACGACACGACATTGATAATAATTTAAGAAAATAGAAGTGATAGAATGTCACTACATCAATATATTATACACCGGATACGTCTTCAATCTGAAGTATCAGTGCTACATAATTGTCAAATGCAACAACAAAAAAAAACCATTCAGTAACAAAATTCAAAGAAACAAACTAAAATTGAATTACCATTTAGATTCAAGATTAACATAAGCCTCCTTCACTTCATCAATTGAACTATACATCTTAATTCTCAAAACTGCATTCACCAAAACAAAAATTCAACAAAAAAATTACTACAAAGAAAATAAAAAAAAAAGGTAGTTACTAGTTACCATCATAATGAGAAGGAGGAAAAGCATTGGGAATAAGAAAAAGCTGGTAGAACATAGCAGCAGAGAAGAGAAGAAGAGGAAGTGCATAGGCTTTGATGATGGAAGCCATTGAAGGTGAAGAAGGTGGTGGAGAAGGATTCGTCGGAACCCTAGACATAGCGGTGGTGGTGGTGGTGGTGGTGGTGATTAAGAATTCAGATGAAAGAGAATAAGCGATCGTGTGAAGGTATTTATAGACTCCGTGGTTTGTTTGTTTCACTATATCTTAGGAGGAGAACATCACGGTGTGTAACTAAACTCAAACTTCGAAGAATGTTTATGTGTTTAAAGTTGTTTTCTCAATAACAATTGTATCTTT
>Ga0228710_1005958_pt1 | contig 18749 bp, 4 predicted proteins | sample MedpolnodulmetaG_FD_177995 | JGI IMG/M metagenome (GOLD analysis project Ga0228710, IMG submission 177995) | Root nodule microbial communities from Medicago polymorpha collected in Santa Monica, California, United States - pink nodules | ecosystem: Host-associated > Plants > Roots > Nodule...
CAGGAAATTGAGATGCACCAACACTGGGAAAATTTTCATTCTCCATTGGCATATAACCATTAAACGGGGGTGTTTGAGATGGATATCTCATCATAGATCCATAATATGGATGAAAGTTTGGAACAGATGATGACTGGTTGAAATTTGGTGTAAAACAAAAATTAGGTATGTTTTGAGGTATGTTTTGAGGATGTTGGTTGGAAAATTGATTTGGATTTTGATAATTGTTGGGATTTTGGTAATTAAATGGGTAATTAGAATAATTTTGGGTGTTGAAATGGTTATTATTGGGATCCATTTCACTAAAAACAAGATTAGAACTTCACTTAGTTTGCTAATAGAGAGATAATAATAAGATTAAGATAGTGAAAAACTTGATTTTTTTTCTGTGACCAAATCAAATGAACCAAGTCTCTATTTATAGAGAAATTTTTTTTATGAATTTTGGTAAATTTTTTTTTTAAAAAAAAATTAATTTACAATGAAATAATTGAGGTCAAATTATTAAAATGATAAGAATCCGAACAGCCAATCAGAACAGGACATGTGTCCCCATTTATCCACAATTCTGATTCTCTCTCCACCCCCTGCAGCCTCACGCGCTGCTGTCTGCGCGTGTATCACACGCGCCGTTTCTGGCCAACGGATGCGCGACACGTGTCCCTGCGTGGTCAGATTAAACATGTTGAATGGATTCAACCTCTTTCTTCCACATCATCATTCAACACACCCATTGGGGCACTTCCACTTGTTGAAGGGTACTTTCAACATGGCAATTCAACACCATTGGACATGGTCTTATATTCTAATTTCCACGATACTTCTAACGCTCTTATAATTAATTTAAAATTGTCTCACCACTAATTAAAATTAAATCACTCCTAAAAAAATTGTTGTTATAATTTTCTTCGACATCACAAGAGTACTAGGTTCACACCAAATAAAATCGTAGGATCAACACAAAACTCTAGTTCTATCCAATACTAAAAAAATATGGATCTTACATAAAAGCTCGGATCCAACAACACTTTCTAGAACACCGAAGCCAAACCCCCTCCATCCCTAGAACACCGAAGCCAAACCCCCTCCATCCCTAGAACACCAAAGCCAAACCCATCCATCATATAGACAAAATACCCCAATTTACTGAATCTAAGGTTTTCTGAAGTCTACCTAAAAAAAGACACGCCCATCAAGTTGTTTTGGTCATGTCAAAAATCGTGTACACTATATACCACCAACTAATTGCCTCTATTCAATGAAATTGCATGGTTATAAAGGACTTGGATCCTCTCCTTCCCTTTTTGTCCAGCCATCCTCCATTTTCCTAATCTAATGGTTGATTGACTCTCAAAGGAAAAAAAACAAAACAAAAGCGAGATAAAAAAAATAGGTGGGTTGAATGGTTGAGATTATTGCAGCTCCAATAACATGAAAGAAATGGTAGGAAAAGATCTAAATTCGATTAGGACTTAACAAAATTAAATAATTATCCATATCCCTGTACCAAAGCGACTTAGCAACACCCTAGTGAACAACTTATACAAGCACACTTATAATTTTTTATATAGTTCATAAAAAAAAAAATTAAGAGTTTTTTAAGAAAGCCACCAATAGTCATAAAAAAATAACTTGACAGTCAAATGTCTCTACTAGTAAAATTAAACAACCTGTAAACTACTAACATCTTTGGTGGTATGCTTCCTAGCTTCCCTTTAGATAATGTTTACCTGACACATGTCCCTTCTTTATTTCTTGATTTTGCTTTTGGTGTTTATGCGACTTGGTAATTTGGGGACAACCATGTGATGATAAGTCAATGCTTTTTCTCTTTTTATTTCTTTTTTGGTCCTTTTTCAATTTTCAAAGACAGGTTGGTAGTGTACTTATAAGACATGGAAATTATAGGGCGACACACATTATTATCATTCAAATTTCATAATTAGCAGCAAAGTAAAGATGCTTTATACATCTTCAAAATCACAAAGCTATAAAAGACATGGAAATGTAATAAACCCATACGTTATTATCATAATAAATATCATTCATAATCCACCACACGTACTTTCAAATATATAGTGAATCAATTCATGAAAATGCTTTATATAGTATCTTCAAAATCAAACTCTGGTACCTACCAGTAGCAATCACCTTTATTATTCTTTTCCCTCTATAGGGTCAGAAACACAACCAATAATCTTCATGCATGCATGGCTATACATGACATGTATCTTACTTCACTCACTTTTTTACAATCTTTACATTCAAAACAACAATCAAAAGGGACAGAGAAAATTGAAAAAGATCATCCTCAAAAGGAAAAGAAGAATCCCTGCAAGTTTCAGAAAGCCTGGCATAGACCATGATAAAAAATTTCTCCTAGTTAGAAATGTCAAAAGAAGGGGAAAAAGAGAAAAAGAGTAGGGACAGTGTTTTCACAAAATCAATAATTGTTATCTCTAAAAGAAGAAGGAAAAGGAGAAAGTGTAGTACTGTTTGTTCCCATATTTGATGAATTTGGTGGTAGTTGTTCTTCCCCACCAAGTCCATGTCCTTGAACAATATTGTCCCAGAAATGAAAATTATTAGGACATTGTTGATGTGTTTCTTCTACCCAGTGACCCTGCAAGCATTCTAGTACTCCTCTATGATCTCCCTCCTCATCCATGTTTTCCACATTCTCTATCAAAGGTGGTAGATAATTCATTGTGTCCATTGAAAAAGTTGTTGATATTGGAGGAGGTAGTGATGAATGGACTTGATTCCATGTTTCAGAGCTCAAACCATTTATAGAATCTTGGAAGTATTGATCGGTTTGCAGATTACAACTGGTATCTGTTGTTGTTCCATGAAGTGAATCACTAGGCTCAAACATAAACATAGGGCATGTGGGAGAAAACAAGGTTGTTTCTGGTAGTTTTGCTGTTGTTATATTCTCTTGGTTGGCAAACTGGTCTAATTTTATATTAGAATTATAATTGAGGTGGGAATGATGAACAACATTTTGTGTAACATTATTGGTGGTTGAATTAGAGCTTGATGAATGCTTTCTTATTTTCTTTTTGATCCAAGAATTCCAGTAATTCTTTATTTCATTGTCTGTTCTACCAGGTAAGTGACTTGCAATGTGAGCCCATCTGCATTTCAATTCCCAAATTCAATAAGGAAAATATAAGATTAAAAGTACAAAATCTCTCTCTCTCTCTCTCTCTCTCTCTCTCTCTCTCTCTCTCTCTATAAAGCAAGAGAACCCTAATTATCTCTCAGCAAATTTAAATTCTTAGAGGTTTGTGTGTGAAGGTGAGACTAGGAACACAGATTTTAACTGAAAGAAGTTCAATTGGCTGCCTGCTTAATTCATCAATAATCTTATATCTAAAACAGAAGTATGAAAGTTGGAATTATCATAGCTCCTTCATATAAATTTAACTCATTCAACTCTTAATTACATGAATATTTCACAATCTTTTGTATATATAGAATACAAATTCGATATCTAGAATATTTAAGTATCATAACATAACCAATCATTCATCATTGACCAAATTGTTGCTGAAAGAATATCCAAAGGTAAATCTGATTTCTTTTTAACCTATTAGAAATTTCTTTTTACTAATTGATTATATAATCACATTAAATAAATGTTTGGTTCAAGTTTATTATTATGAAATTGCGGTGAAATATTGCGGCTACAGAGAAGCTTCATATCGTAGCTTCATGAATTTCCCGTTCGACATACATTGTGATCTGAGATTTGAAGTGCCATTGTCGCGAACCTAGTGCTAGCTCTAGCTTTGGTTTGTTTTGTATATAGTTAGCCAGAACAGAAACTACTCCTAAAGACCTAATTAAAGTTCAATGTATTTTCTAAGCTGTTATTTCTCGTTCAATCAATACAATAAAGAAAACGGAAGCAATCAATAAGGGAAGATCATTGATGATCAAGTGATTAGTGATTACAAATCAAAAATATTGAAAGAATTAACCACAAATCATACCTGTTGCCAACAACACTGTGAAGGCTAATAATTAACTTCTCCTCATCAGGTGTAAACCTTCCTCTTCTAATATCAGGTCTTAAATAATTTATCCATCTCAATCGACAACTCTTACCACATCTTTGAAGCCCTGATTATTTAAAGGCAAGAGCAAGTTAATCAAGAAACAAAATTTTAATTATTGGTTAATTAAACATGCACATAATAATTGATATAATAGAAGTGGCAGTTAGTTCTATTACTATTAATTAATCATCATCAGCAAGGTGCAAAGAGAAGCTGATAATTTAAAAATAAGAATTAATTTAGTTTATGAATGAAAAAGAAGATTTGAAGACTGACCAGCTTTGTCAGGAACTTCACTCCAACAGCCATAGCCATGAGTGGTAATGTAAGTGATGAGTTTTTCATCTTCTTCAGGGGACCAAAGACCTCTCTTAACCTTCTGTTGATTGCAGCAAGAATGCTGACCCATGCTTATGCTTTCTATAGCTATGTCGCCTTCTTGTATATTCCAAACTTACCTGGAGGATATCAAATTAATGTGCAAGTGCAATAGTTGTTAAGTCTCTCTCTCTTTCTATTCTCTCCCTTCCTTTATTTAAATAAAAGAGAGGGACTTTACATGCCCTAGTTGGCGACATATATTTCAGAACCTGATCATCATGGGGTCCATATATGTTAGGGACCCACTCCTTCATCTAACCCTAAAATGACACTTCATCAACTAAAACTCTACCTAGCTAGCTAATAGCTAGTATTGATTACACGTATATATCCACTACCATTTTCTACGTACATCATGGGTGGTATATTATGGAGATCCAATCCAACATCTATTATTATACAGGCCTTTCAGAGATAAAGGAATACATATACATAATGATGCTAGAGATGTAATAGGTCAGTGATATGATAAGAAAAGAGAGGTACAAGGGAAATAGAGTGTTAAATGAGTGTATGAAAATTAAAGATGTATATGTATTATTTTCATATTTACCTTCCAAAAAAATAAAAATTATCGTATTTTTACCTACTAATAAGATTGAGTCATAATATTTATATAGTGAATTTGAGATAAAAAGTATATAGAAATGGAAGGCAAGCTCGTACCAATTTTTGAATGACAAAATCAAAACACAACATTTATAGATCTTGAAGATACATCATTGTCGTGTATGACCATTTGAAAAGAATGTTCACTTACCACTAAACTAAAGTTCACAGTTAATTAAAAAAAGAAGAGGGACAGAAAAGAAAAGGAGAGATCGAGAGAGAGAGAGAATATCATGCACCTCTCCTTCTCTCTGTCTGCAATTATTCAGCATCCTTATTATGACAACAAGAGTATATGGATTCTGTTCCTGAGAACGACCAGGAGGATTATTCTGGACACTATATCACGAACTCAATCCCACTATATAATCATCCCAAGCTAAATAAATTCTAATCAAGGATTAGGTATCCAACTCATCACAGTACATACAGTTTATATATAAAAAAAATGCCAGTATTAAAAAAGTTTATAGTAGCATAATTTTAAATTGCGATTGTAATGGCGGATGGATGCAGTTGTGGTTGTTGCTATTGTGGTCATTGCGGTTGCTGCCACGCACATTCCGACCATTGCAGCGTGAAATCATAATCTCAATTTTTCATAAACGATATAAAGGGTGAGACCTAAGTTACCCTTGTTAAGGGGTTAATTTACCCTAATAATAAATTAGAACGAAAAAGATAGAGATCACATCTTGAATAAAGTAGATGAAGAAGTTTGATCTTCTTAGATGAAAATGGTGACTTGTTGTAATAATAAAGACAAAGAAAATGAATTTTTTCTTTGACAAGAGTAAATTACCCCCAATTTATCGAAGGGTAACATAGAAAAATGTGTCTTTTTTTGGCACTTAGTTATTTGATATATTTGGGATCTCATAAACGAATGTATTTCCCCGAATAAATCTTCGGATGGTCTTTGATATTGTAGAGCAAAAAAGTCAGGTTTTCGAAATGGTTTTGGTATGTTTGCTTAAGGGGTAACCACCCTCTCCTCTTGGCTTCTATTGTTTTTGTGTAGACCCTCTACTTTTATATATCAATTTGTTGTTTTTGTTTGTTTGTTTTTGAAACATCATATATTATAAAAACGGTTTCCGGCATAAGATGGACAGGAAAAACGAAACAAAAAAAATAAATAGAAATGTTGTGTATAAGCTGCACCGAACCTCAAACAAACAACCACCAACAACACCAAAGCGGACTCAACATAGTCCGCCAAACACCAACACACACCCATACATCAAAGCAAATCGAGACAGAAAAGCCCTTCCCTACGTACCACAAACCGGTCACATTTATAAACAAAAGACTACTTTTTAGGTTCATTGAATATCTAATGTATTTAATGTATATCATTGACGAAATACATTAAGCATTCAATGAACCTAAAAAGTAGTCTTTTGCTATAAATGTGACCGAATAGAGTAGTTCATATTTGTTTATATCAAGTTCAATATATATAAATAATTTATTTTATATAATTGAATTCAGAGTATTAAGTATCACAATGACCATGTCTAGATCGGTTTCTAGAAATCAGATTGAAACAAACTAATTTGATTTATATAAGGGTCAAAGCTCTTCACATGCTTTGCTTGGGAGTTCGATGGAAAAAGAATGAGAGGATTTCAGAGGGAAGGGTAGAAAACGGAAACATGTTACAAACTCTCTCTTTTTTGGTAGTGTTTTACAAAGGAATGCAACGAAAATCCGATATATATTATTTTGATGGTTTTGTAAAATTAAGTAACAGTTTCTTTAAAAAAATAAAAGTAAGAATTTTTTTTTCTTTCAAAATTCAATAAAATCCTTTAAAACCTCCCCCAATTAATTTATTTTTTGAATTCTCTTCATGCATACTCCAATGCAAGGCCTTTGGATATACTCCATTTTGTTTGAACATGTTTGGTTGGAACTTAGAAAGTCAAAAGGTAAAAAGATGGGTTAAATAAGATCTGAAAATCAAATTTTGAGCTAATTGTTTATAGATTATCTTTCATAATGTTTTAAACAAGTTTGTAAAAAATTATTCAAAAATTTAAAATTTTAAGCATATATAATTAAACAAATTTTAATTTAGCAGGGACTAAAACTACATACTGAAAATATTTATAGAGACCAGAACATGTCACTTTTTTTATGAGGACTAAACAAAATTGAATATATTTACAGAGACCAAAAACATATTTATGGCCTACAAAGATTAAACACCAAGTCATGATACTGACTTTAAGCTTGTACTAAATAGGAAAGAACACTCTTTTTTTATCCCTTTAAGTGTGTTCGACGTGATATATTGTCCCTTCATAATATCCCTTTGAATGGAGAGTGATCTTGAAACCACAATCCATTCGACACATTTTATTCCTTCCTAAGGTAGAGTGGTAGTAGCGACATATTCAAGCAATCACGATGCCATAGTAAAGTGGTCATAGTACCTCATTCGAGTGATTTTAGAGTTATATTCAAGTGGTCGTTGCATTATATTAAGTGTGCATTTCTAGAACGAATCCTACAATGCAATAGAGCTCCGATACAGTTTTAGTTGAGTTGTTTTTATCATGAAAACGTTGAGGTTGATAGTCTACTTGCACGATTTTGAGCAGTGCCACAAAAGGTAATAAAGAGAACGATTTAGTCTGCGACTATTCCAGTAACATCTTCGGTGATTTTTTCAAAATAGTTTTGTTTAGTTCCAAAAACAACAATTTCGATTGAAGATTTTGAAAGGAATGAGAGACAAAAACTTATTTTTCTTTTCTAAATTAAGGAAGTTATGAAATATTTTTCAAAAAAAAAATAAATTGTAATTGAAATGTTATATGCTCATCCATCAATCCACTAGATATGGATCTCAAAAAATAGTTCAAGGTGGACCTACCCTTTTTTTGTAAAAAATACCAAAGTCTATTATCGTTTTTCAGTTTCTTTATAATCAAGTTTTATATAGATTGATTTTCATCATAATTTTTAGTAAGATTAATGTGAATTGTGCTGAGCTTTACCCTCTCTTGTACCAAAAAAAGAAAGTGAATTGTGTTATGTAACGTTAATCTTGATTTTTTTTTTGTTACAAAAGAGGGTCATAGACCCTGATACTTTTTTTTTATAGAGAAAAAATGTTGATACTTTACGATGACATAGTCAATGATTATATTTATTTTTTTGTTACAAAGCTAAAAGTCAATGATTATATGAATTAATGTCAAAATTTGTAATATGATCTAGATAATAAATTTTCAGTTTAACGATTGATTTTGAAAATATCTATATATCCAATATAATTTTATTGAATGGATTTAACTGTTAATGCAATTCTGTAGATGTAATTTGATCTCTTGTGTATGTACTCACACACTACAAAATCAATCATCATTGTTGATGTTAGCACTATGCAACAATTTCAACTCTAATAAAACCATCACTCATATTGCCCGAACCAGTGGACCACTAGAGCAGAAAACTAGTGACTTAAAGTGGAATTGGGGCTGTATTGATAATTTATGATTTTGATAATTAGATGCATATATAAAAGTTTACTTGGAAATTGTAGGTCCAATTTAATCACGTATCACTTATAACTACAAACCCACACTTCAATCACGTTTATTTCTTAAAAGGTGAAAAGCGGTTTTCCTACTTTTTCAAAGATATTTTTTTAAAGATCAAGTTAACAAATGCCATACGAAAATTGTTTAAAGAAATCATAAAACAAAATTTCTTGAAAACATAACACAAATACTTGTCAAAGTAGTTAATATACCACTTTCTGGATAAAAATTATTTTGCTTACTTCCTTAAAAATGTCCTAAAAATATTTGTTAGCATTCTTCATTTTTCATTAATCCGACAATTCAAGACGATTATCGATAAATAAGTTCATAATACTAGAGGGGATATTGTCTAGCCACACAATACCATGATTCTCCATGCCAAGAGAAACAATTTTATATGCACATCAATTTTCTTCCGCTTGTAAATATGAGAGATGATACAGTTTATTTTTTGGTTAACTCCGCACAATTCAACCACTTGATCTTATAAATGCCAAGGAACAATGTCATGATACTTGAATGTCAAAATAACAAGTTGGGAATCTATTTCAAACAAAAGTGGTTCAACAGACATATTTGAAGAAATTTGTGAAGAATGTTCTAGATTTCAAAATAATTTAAAAAAAAGGACATATTAACGACTAATATTTTATTTTTTTTTACAACAACTCATATCATTTCATCCATAACCAAATTCAAAATACATGGTAGAGTGTAATAAAAAAAACGAGTAGCTAACATAAAAATAAGATGTTATAACTATAGCATATGAGCAACATTGATAGCTTGTCTCTTAACATAACTTACCCTAATGTTATTTGAACTAAAAATAATATATCTACACTCCCTAATAATATTACCAAAACCATTTCTAGGATACGTAGGAGGAGCCATTTCATTAGTACCTTATTTATTTTTTGAAGGGATTAGTAACTTATTTATAAAAAATAATTTCTTACACATGAAATAAAAGAAAAAGTAATACGTGGTTTTATTTAAGAGAAAGGGGTAACCAAAAATATTTAAGAGAAAAAGGCAGCTGGTGGGGTCACCAAAGCAGTAAATTAATTTAGAAATGATATTATACACTGTCGGCTTTGCCTAAAGAGGCATATGGAATATGATATCGTGTTTTAGTACTCAATTAAGATGATCATGTTGCTATTACAACGACATTGGCTCTTTAAAACAAATGAACTTCCATACTCTCAGTATCTCAATCAATCTACTGCTGTTTTTATTTTATAGATTCTCTCCACGGAGACATATCAACATCGAAATTTAATGTATATATCTGAATTTGAAGATGATTTATCATGAAAATGATTGGATAGTAATTAACACAAATTTGGATTAGGTGCATGTCAAGTCTGCATCTTACAACAATTTAATTAAAATTAGACGGTTTAAATCTTAAAACAACTTTTGATTTTTATTTAATATAAAATTTCAAATTAAAATCTAGATTGTCTTATTTTGATAGGACAATATTGAATTTGCCGATCAGAAACCCTAGTAATAATATCTGTGTGAAATGTGTTGCATTTGAAACGTTTTGTATTATATCACTATTGCTGTTATTGAGTGCTACCGGGGACGGGGGTGGTGAAAGAGAGAGGAGGTGATGGATGATCGAATGAACCACCAAATTGATGGGAAACGGGGGAAAGTGACATATTGCTTAAATGAATAGCAATCTAGAATTTTGTAAGTAGTAATGTTTTTCAATGATTTTTTAAAAGAGACCTTCGGAAGGAATAAAAAAGGATAAATGATTGCATGGCTTAAAGGAGGAGCAATGGAGTTATTTGGCCCTACCCCTTTCATTTCTAGCAAGTGATTAACGGTGAAAATAAAAAGGGTACTTCCTTCACAACCATCGTGGATATAAGCCATAGATGAAATGTCTCTATACGATTGTGTCTTGCGGGCCTAGCACATCTTATAATTCTATCTTGTACCGCACATTTATGATAAAGGAACTTGATAGTTTAGAAGAAGAATATATAGGTGATGGTAGAGTGATAAAAAGGTCATATATATTTTTATTTTTAAAATAAGTGGAGTGTCGGAGGTTCGAACCTTGGTTCTTGCATATGTTATGCATTGTTTTTACTTACTGAATTAAATTCATGAACAAAAGATCATGGATTTAACCTCAATCGGCAAAATAACGATTAACTAAAATTTTCATTTTTAAAGAAAATTTATTTATATTTCATTTGAGCCCTTTTTTATATTGCAACTGTTGCATGCTAGCAAGGCATCTAAAATCGTGGATGTTTCATCTATATAACATTATGCTAAATAGACACCTTATTGTGGACTGAGAGAAATTGAATGCTAATAGAGAAGCATCATCTCTATTCACTTTTTGTTGAAATATATAATGTTATAGAGTTATTGATGAAACCCGTTTAACAATTTTGTTTGGATACATTGAGTACTTATATATTAAGTAATAACATTAAAAAAAATTATAAAATAAAGGGTTAAATATGTTTTTTATCCCTATAAAATTGGGTACTTCTAAGTTTAGTGCTTACTTAATTTTAATAGCTTTTTTAGTCCCTACTAAAACAAATTTTGTTTAATTATCCTTAAACTCTTAAATTTTTGAACGATTTTTTTGAGACAAGTTTAAAACACTGTGAAAGGTTCATTTACTAAAATTTATAATTTTTTAACATGAAATGAATTAAATATGAATTTTTTCAAACGACAAAAGTTAAAGATAAAAGTAATAAAATATAGACGTAAAAATCAAATTTTGCGATAATTTTTTGTGGAGGAACTTTTAGTAATGTTCTTAACACGTCTACAAAATATTGTTCAAAAACTTAAGATTTTAAGCATAAATTAAACAAATTTGAATTGAGAAGAGACTAATACTGAGTGCATATTTTTTTTATAGGGATTAAAAGAACTATTAAAATTAAGGCTTAATAGCAGTTTTGGCCCCATAAGTATTAGGAAGTTGCGATTTTGACCCCTAACGAAATAAAATACAATCCAGCCCCCTAAGTAAGGGTGCCAAAACTGTTATTAAGCCTAAAATTAAGTAAGGACTGAACTTAAAAGGTCTTAATTTTATAGGGACTAAAAACATATTTAACCCTAAAATAAATGATATATATACCCTTCCGAGGAATGCTAGCAACACACATTCTAACTCACACCTTCCAACACACTCTCTTTGATTGGTTAAAACTTACATGGGTCCCACCAAATCATGTGGGTCCCATATAAGTTTAGTGAGTCTCATGTAAATTTTAACCAATCAAAGAGAGTGTGTTGAAAAGTGTGTGTTAGAATATGTGTTGCTAACATTTCTCATACCCTTAAATACCCAAAATGAAGAACTCTGATAGGGATGGTCCAAGTCCACAACTATACGCCCTTCCCCTATTTCAGAAAATAGAGTATTTGCGATCCTTACAAACCAGTAGAGTTGTCAAAATTAGACAAACCCATCGTGCTAACCAAGCCCATAAAAGAAGCAGAAAAATTGTATCAAGGAAGAAAAAAAAAACAGGGTAAGCAAATAATTAAACAAAAAAAAAATTCAAAAAAAAAAAAAAAAACAATTAAGTCAGTATTTTGCTTCTAATTTTATTTTATTTTAAATAAGTATTATGTTTCTATTGCATGTGAATTTGAAATTGTGCATCTGAGTTGTAAAAAAAAAAACAAAAAAGAAATTGTGCATCTGAGTTGTACATAGTTTGGGAAAGTTTGTGTTGTTGTTATTTTCTCCCTGCCTGCAGTATGTATGCTAAGCAGCAGAATTTGGCTTGTATTTTAAGTGATCATTTGGCTTTTGTTTTGTCCAGCAGAATTGAACCTGCATAATGAAAATTGCTCTTCTTCCATCACATTTTACTCACTCCTAACTAAACTTCCGAAAATGCTCCAACGTAACTTAAGTGTACCCAGCATGACTTAAGTCACGTTGGTGTCAAAGTCATTCATTTTAATTTTTTTTTGCCGTATGTGTACTAAATCACATAGGTTACCACTTCTATCTATTCATTTAACTCCTATTTAACTCCTCATGCCGGTTTTAATTTCTATGAGTGACAATCTTATTCAATTTCCAGTTAAAAAAAAAATATTTTTAAATAAAATGAGGCATTTCAGTAGATAAAAATCACAATGACATGTGAAGTAGTTGTCACAACAACAAGAAGAAATGCTTTATTGAATCTGCATAGTAAGATTTCAAGCTGAAACATCTATGGCAATTCTAATTTTGTAAATTGTCGTTTTATTAGCGCAGGCTACTGCCATAGTAAGTTATAAGAGGAGGTTTTACATTCATTTTTATAACCTAATTGTTGGGTTATCGAGGGGAGCGAGGGGGACCGTCCACATCGAGGTTAGAACAACCGCATTTGTAAGAGACGCCACACTCTTACCTAAAACTTTAAGGCTATGAGTTTATGGGTCCACTTACTTATAAGGTGTTCAACCTTTACCCTTTTTATCCGATGTGGGACATATAACTCACACTTGTACACAACAACACTATTTTTGGTTTAATAACCACAATTTCTATTGTATCATTAAATATGATTTTTCATTTGTCCTTGTGAGCTTAACTCAGTTGGTAAGGACAATGCATAATATATGCAAGGTCCGGGGTTCAAACTCCGACAACCCCGACCACCACCAAAAAAAAATATGATTTTTCATTCTTGCACATGATTTGCCAACTGAATAAAATATTCCTGCACGTCATTTAGTACACATACTGCAAAAAAAAATTGAAAAGGAATGGCCTTTGACACAAACGTGAGTTAACTCACGTTGGTGTTCGTAACGTGACTTAAGTCACTTAGGTTGTATTTTAACTTGACTTGAGTTATGTTGGGTATAACATATGCGTGACTTAAGTCACTGTTGTGAATTTGATGAAAATCACACCAATAAAATACTTGATGTGTGAAGCAAGTAATAATCAAGCAACCAAAACAAAGTGTATGGAAGTTATAAACACAAACAAAAGTAGAAAAAACAACGAGAGAAAGAAAGAGAGAACACACGAAATTTGTTTACCCAGTTCGGTCCAAAACTGACCTAGTCTGGGGGAGAGAGCAGCCATCCGTTCCACTATAATGATGAGTAACTTTACAAAAGAGATATCAATGGGTTACAAGAATAAGTCTCCCGCCTAATTCTACCTAAAGCCTCAATCTCTTCCCGTGACAAAGAGACTCAATCCTAATAGTGTTTTCCAAGGCGAATCAACTCCAACCCTAGTGTTTGTTGCCAAGAGCAAACTCTATACAAACCCTAGTTTTGGTTTGTTGACTTCTAAAACTTGTTTTAGCCCCCTCTATCTCTCTCAAGATATACTCTGATACAAGGTCTATATTTATAGAGAAATATAATTCTTAAATTTGGAACGGATATCACGCTGAAGATACGTTTTTTTTTTCTCTTTCAGTGAAAGAATATTTGCATAAAAAATATAATATTCCCTTTCAAAATATATTTGCATCAAATCGTCCTTCATACGGTACAAAAATATATTTATTGCCCATAAATATATTTTCAACACAAAATATATTTGAAACAAATCTTTTATATTTTTAACAATAATATTCTTCATCCATCAAATTTTGAATCATGACGTTGAAGCTATTTTCATCAATTTGTATGAAAATGAATAATTTTTAATGGGAGAAGAGCAATTTTCCTGCATATTGCAGAAGGGGGTAGTGTTGGATTCTAGGACTTTGGCCCCTCTAGCTTCTTTCTTTTTTTAATATATTAGCTATTTTAACACACTAGTACTCCATCCGTCCCGAAATATAAGCAAAAAAAATTCATTTTCTTTGTTCCAAAATATAAGCAAAAAAGACAAACTTTTATTCTATTTAATCTTGTTTTTAAAAAAAATAATCTTTTCCAATAAAAACTTTTGATTATTCTCATGAAATTAAATGCAAATTACATTTAATTTTATTTCTCTTCCATTTTTTCCACAACCAATAGCCAATGAAAATTGTTTTTACATTTTCCCATGAAACTTATTCCAAAGAAAATACAAAACACTGTGCTACAAATTCTCATGCTTTAGTTTTCTTAATAAGTGTGATTTTTTGTTTTTTTGGTTATAATTTGGGACGGATGGAGTATATTATATGATCGGCACATATATTTGACAACCCAGTCCACTTTTATAATCTGACGCATGTCGATTCCTCGTGAACTGATGTCCCTCGTTGTTGCCCTTCACCTGGCTCCATCCCTTAACATGTTCGTTCTATTGGAATGAAAGTTTACGAGAGTAGTACAACACCGCGAGGGGTCGTATGCTTTTACACTTTTCAATTTCAATCAATTATTATTAGTTCGTGCTATTCTTTGATTTCCAATCAAAGAGCCTTGAGACGACATCTTTTGCACACTATAGTATAAAGTCTATATCAATAATTACCAGCAAGATTGTGTAGGATTGGATGAACCTGAATACTTATAATAGTGAAGGAGCCCATGGCATGTAATATTGTTCGTTTTTATGTTGGGGAAAACTGCAACAACTTAGATGATTGCACGAAAAAATTTCAAAACGCGTGTGGACATTGAATTTTAAATTCGATTTGTCTCCACCAGTTCACGCAAAGGAAATTCTGTCACATAGATCGTGTACAATACTACAGATTCAAGAACCATGTGCAATCTCTAACTCTGCCAAACAACAAAAATGTAAATGAAATTAAACGGGTTTTCCAAATCAATGAGTATTGGAAGTAGCAAACTGTTGTGTGGTCCTTGTGGAGATCCTGAAATGCTCACACCTTTTCGGAGAAGGAGACGTTTGTGTTCCAGTCGGTGGATATGGTTAAATTTACCTCTTGGGAATGGTTTTTAGGAAAACATTCTGGTCTCACCCGTTCCTTCTATGAGTGGGATCATGAAGCCGTTCCGGGTGCGCCCTCGGGGGATAACATGCTTGCAGTGACTAGGGTGTGGAAATCTTGGGCCCGTCTAAGGTGATTGTCTTTTCTTGGCAGCTCGTTTTGGACAGGATTCCTACGAGGCTAAATCTTCTCAAGCGGGGGTCCCCCTCCCGAAAGGGGGACGGGGTTGTATTTTTTTGCGACTCGCCAATTGAGTCCTCTGTGCATCTCTTCATTTTGTGTCCTGCCATCTTCCCGGTGTGGTATCAGGTTGCTAGGTGGTTAGGTTGGGAGTTTGTTACCCCCGTTGGTCTTACTCAGCATTACCATGCCTTTTTAGGCCTTGGTGGGGGGTAAGAGAGTTAGGTTAGGTCTTCTTTTTATTTGGCATGATGTTAGTTGGTCCATCTGGGCTTTCCGGAATGACCTAGTTTTCTCTGGTGGCGCCCATTGTGAGGAGCCAGTGGTGGATAGAGCTAAACTCTTAGCTTGGAAGTGGTTCATGGCTAAGTGCACTGCTAGTTCCTGCACTTACCATGAGTGGGATGTGCAACTCATCCTCCGCTTGCATCGGTAGGGTTTTGTGGTGGTGGTTTTTCCTTAGGTGCGCTTTGGGGGTTGGGTGGGGGCTCACCGTCTCCTTCCTGCCTGGCTGGCATCCTGGGCTTTTTCTTTGCTTTTTGTCTTTGTCTGCAGGTGCATTGGTGGTGGTTTCGTCGTCCAGCTTGCTGTTGTTGTGGCCCCTGTTATTTTTGTTGTTTTCCTTTGGTGTGTTTTCTTTTTAGTTTGGTGGTGCCCTTGGGTGGTGTCCCTGGTCTATTTTGTTGAACAGGGGACTGATCCTTGGGGTTGCTTTTGAGCATCTTTTAGCGTCTCTTCTGGTGTTTCTTGTACTATATATATATATTTGCCATTCAAAAAAAAAATGAACCCATTATGTATTGACATCGTTAGTGTCTTGTGGCGGATTTGTCTAGGCCCTAGGGGTTGGTTGATTGAAAGGTTCTGGTCTTAGTTTTCGCTTGTTCGGTTGTGGTTGGATGTTCCTCGTAGGAGTTTAGTTGGTTTTTCTAGTGTTGTTTTATTTTTCGTTCTTATTTTTCTGTAGAGGGATTTTTTGTTTTTATTATTGCTTGACATGAATAGTCCGTGTACTCAAACTTTTATTTATGTTTGTACACTTGTATACGAGATTTTTTCTTTTTATATATATAAATATATTTGCCTAAAAAAAATTAGTATTGGCCACACTATTGGATAGTGCAACCAAGTTACCTTTTTCTTTTGAAGTTTTTAGAGGTCAGATTCATATTCATTAGTTTCTTCATGTATGGGTCAGACTCGTCAACTGCATGTGATACATCATAAAGGTTCAAGTCCTCAGCTAATATAGTTACCTTTTTTAATTAGAAAGCTAATGCATCTCATGAAATATTTTTTGTATTTGTTAATCGGCACCAAAGAGCTTTGACCTCATTTAGTTATCCTTGCTCATCATGTTAACATAACTGATCAAGTACCGGTAATATAGTCATATAGCTACAAGGTGTTCCTTGACAGCTTTAGAAGTGTTCTCATGATGCAAAAAACAACTGTCATCAGGGCCGTTCCTGTGAAATAGGAGGCTCAACTCTCTTTTTAAAATAGGCTCCTAGTAAAATAAAACGTAATTTTTTTGTGTAGTTAAACTTCATTAAAAAAAAATCAGAATCAGAAGAACTTCTAAATATGAAAGAAATTAAAAAAAATTAAGTGAAAGAGGTGAAATTTATCTAACGGTGTCGTTTGGATTTGTCACTCCTCTGTTGTGGAAAAGGGTAAAACGAATGGTTTGTGCGAAGAAAAAATGATTGTTGTGATTCCTTTCAATGAAATAGCTTTTCAAATTGACTGATTAAGTGATTATACAAATTATGGGTGGTTTGATAGGATTAGATTTATGTATAAAAAGGAGAACTAGAGTTTAGAAAAAAAAAACTCAAGCGTACACTGAAGAAAGAAAATGATATAACATTTTTTATTTATTTAAGTGAGAGGTGGGTATTAGACTTAATTTTTTGTTTGAGGCCCGTAGCATTTGGAGGCCCGACCTGATTGAGCACCTTACACTTCCCCAAGGCCGGCCTGAATGTCATTTTATATGCATAATAAATAACTTTGTTATTTTCCCCCTAAAAAAACAACTGTCATTTTAATATTTAAATATGCATCAGAAAAGTAAATTTATATATAGTTACTTTGCTGTGTGTCTTGGACATAATGATATAGTTAAGTAGTGAAAAATAATTTTGTCAAAAAAAGTAATTTAAAAATAATCGTGGCCTCTAGAAGCTCTTCCTTTTGTTTCCCACAAATTATTTGTTTATTTTTGTTATGACAAACGTTAGACGTTAGTAGTTAGCATGAATTCAAGACCTTCAATTTCTTTTTCTTTAATTGAAATCAGTTGAGCTACCCAACCCCGTGCTTATTTCAGATGTGATTAAAAACTTAAGATTGGGTCAAATAAAGTCTAAAATTTTCAGCTTATGAAATGTTGCACAACAATTCTCCTTGCATGTCCACCCTTTCTCAATGGAAAATGTTTTTTATAGCGAAAAGTTAATTCACAAACCTTCACGATTGCATAACAAGCTTAAAAACTAAGGTTCCGTTTGGTTTGAGCTTATTTTGAGCTTATGAAAAATAGCTTATGTAAATAAATAAGTTTTTATTTTAATTTATAAGTTTTCACTAGCGAAAATTGTATCTTCATGAACTGTTTTTTCATAAACAACCTTAAACACTTATAAATAATACATAAAAACTTATTTATTTGCATAAACTGTTTTATATAAACTCTAAAATAAGCTAATCCAAACGGGCCTAATTCTTTTATCAGCAATGCTATATCAAGCGGATTTTTATTCATGAGCTATTCACGAAAGCACACATTCTATTGGTGTTAAATTTCAAAACCGCTTTACCTTTGACTTTGGCGGAAATGATGCCCGATATGTGTGATAATAAGCCAGTCACAAAGTGCCAACTAATGTCGTGAAATTATGGTGAAATGATTTTTCGCTTTACCTAGCATGATCCATTCGCCAGATATATAACATTACCTTTCTCAATTTCTGTGTTATATGTCTTCTGTCTGTCCTCCAACTTTTGCTCCTATTATTTTTAGCGTAAACCAAGCAGCTCTGTTAGAAAAAAAAAAAAAAAAAAAATATACAAACAAAAAAAAA
>Ga0228710_1005962_pt1 | contig 18741 bp, 9 predicted proteins | sample MedpolnodulmetaG_FD_177995 | JGI IMG/M metagenome (GOLD analysis project Ga0228710, IMG submission 177995) | Root nodule microbial communities from Medicago polymorpha collected in Santa Monica, California, United States - pink nodules | ecosystem: Host-associated > Plants > Roots > Nodule...
GTAAAATTCCCAGTTTTAAAATAAGGGGGGTAAAATCCTGATTCAATCAAAATAGAGGGGGTAAAATTCCGAGTTTTAAAATAGGGGGGGCAAAATCCAAATTCAATCAAAATAGGGGGGTAAAACTGCATTTAAGCCTATATTTAATTTTAGTTTTAGGTAACAAACATTACTCTCTCATTCATTATCACGCTCAACTATCAATCTCTCAAAATCTCTACCAAAATCACCCAATCTCATTTTTTCGAAATTCATCCAAATTTATATAATAAATACTCTATGAAACCATCAACTAATTCTCTTTCATAAAGGGTAAACATGTAAAACAATAACAATTATCAACAAAGTTAATTCAACAATCATCTTTCTTAATTTCCATGTTTTTTTCAAAGAGCCCTGTAATTAGGGACGGAGGTAGTATATATTTTTGTTGCTTAAAAAAAATGTATTTTTTTATTTTTTTTTAAAAATGAATCAAATAATTTACAAGTAAGATATTTCTGAAAAGGATAGATTGCATTTTCATAAGCTGATTCGGAAAAAGATTGTATGTTAATGAAAAAATGAAAACATGCATTAGGTCCCCCACCAATTATATAGAGCTGGATTTGGGTTCATCATGCTGGAAACTGGTATATACCAAATTCAGTACATTTCAGAACTACCTAACTAATTTGAAAGCATCTAAGTACAACACGAAATCAATACTAGCATTTCAAATTTAAACTAAAAAATATTTGCTAATTTTTAAATAGTGTCACCACAACTTGATTAAGACACTAGTTTGTGGGGTTCCTCTAAAAACACTAGTGGGGTTGAATAGTTTTAGAGGAAAAAAAAATTGAAAATACAATATTTATCTTGAAAAATATCTATTCAATCTTAACAGATGAATGTTCTGTTCTCGTGAGCTTAGCTCAGTTGGTAGAGACAAATCATAATATATGCAAGATCCAAGGTTTAAACATCGGCCACCACACAAAAAAAATAGATGAATATTCTAAAAATCATATTAGACATTGAATTATATAGGCAATCTTAATAGATGAATGTTCTGTCTTCGTGAGCTTAGCTCAGTTGGTAGAGACAAATCATAATATATGCAAGATTCAAGGTTCAAACATCGGCCACCACACAAAAAAAATAGATGAATGTTCTAAAAATCAGATTAGACATTGAATTATATAGGCAGTGATTCAAGGTTCGAATGCCTGGTTGGAGTTAGATTAAGGTTCAATCAACTATTTTTTTTGAAAGTTTTAAAATTATTATAGATAAAGTCATATTCAATAAATATATCTATGTATCAATGACTTGAGGGAATAAATTAATAACTCATCATTTTTGTTAAAAAAATTAATGTTAATATTCTAAAACAATTCATCACTTATAAAAATTTGTCACTAACACACGCTGCCGTCAAATTGATGTTAAAGACTAATTTAGTCATTACTTCTTTGAAAACTGAATTGGGTTGCGAGAAATCTTATGAGAAATTAAATTGTATTTTTATTCTAGACAATTGTTGCTCTAGAGGCACGTTAATTTTGTTCCCGATCGAAACGTAACTCTCGATCGATTATTTTAATTTATAAAATTCAATCAAATCGTAACTTTTTTTTTGAGGGATCAGACCGTAACTTCGTACCGATTATTTTCAGTAAGATGAGTAATTTTGAGGTGACCAAAACTAAAAACCATAAAATATGATAAGGTAATGGACCATAAGTTAACTAGGCCCAATCCTTTTTCTATAAGAAAGTAACCCTAACCCGTTTCATCACAACATCCAATTCTTATTATCCATTTATCAAACCCAAACCCTAGAACCATATACTCTTCTCTCACCTTCTGTAAAGCTTTCTGTTTTTTCATTCGATCTTAGCTAACCCACTCAATATCACATCTAAGCTTAGTTTAACCACAGTTCACAATACATATATGTATTTACATTCTCTATAATCTTGTGATGTAATATTATCTGATACCACTTCTGAGGCTGATGTAAAAACTATTTGTTGTGATCAATTTAGCTTTTTGTGTATATTTATAGGGTTTGTTAACGATTGCTCTTGGTACTTTTAAGTATCTCAAATTTAGTAATTATTGTATTAAACACTTATTGCAATTTCCAATGTGTTTAATACAAAAATTTTCATTAAAAACTTACTCTTTAAAGTGGTTAAAGAGTGCCTTAGAAACCATCGTTAACATTTCTCATGTTTATATTGGAGAGTATTATAAACTTATTTTAAACTTTCTTCGAATAGAAAACTTATTTTAAAATTAAATTAAACACTTATTACAATTTCCAATGTATTCAATACAAAAAATTTTATTAAAAACTTACTCCCTCCAGTCTCAAATGTAAGAAACAAAAAAATAAAATTGGCGGTCTCAAATATAAGAAAAAATATAGTAAAATGAACTTATTAAATGCTACAATTCCAAGTTTACCCTCATTAAACTCACCTCATTAATGTCTTTACTACTTCAAGACAAGGGTAAAATTAGAAAAATATCACTTTTTATTATGACTTAAATGTGGTCATTCCACTTTCTTAATATGTGTGCATTTTTTTTCTTCTTACATTTGAGACCGGAAGGAGTACTCTTTAAAGTGATTAGTGTCATAGAAGCACTTGTTAACATTTTCAATATATATATAGGAGAGTATTATAAACTTATTTTAAAATTAAATGTAATCAAAAAAGTTTAATACTATTTTAATTGATTAGTGAAACATTGTCATGCAACATTCCAGTGTCCATGAGGTCAATATCTAGTAACTCTCAACGAGGGCTTGCTCAAATCAAACAATCAAATGCAAAAAACTGTGATTGATTTTTCCACTCCCATTTAAAATAAGATATGAGCTTAAAAAGTGTTTATAAATAGATAAATAGAATCTTCAAAAAGTTAACCAAAATCAATATTCTTCGACTCCCACTTTAAATAAGACATGAGCTTAAAAAGTGTTTATAAATAGATAAATAAAATTTTCAAAAGGTTAACTAAAATCAATTCTCTTCGTCGCATAACCAAACACATACATGCGTAGAAATTTATATATTTTTTCGTTCCTTTATTTTTAGGGAAAGTTGCAGCTTTTGTTGAATTTTATAACTTTGACTACAAAATGGATAATCCAGGTCTTGATTCAGTCTTAAGACTTAGACAAATATTAAGCCAAGTTCAGGTCAAGTGAATCATGACTAATATTGGCAAACTTATATATATATATATATATATATATATCATTGAACCAAGAATAATGTGACATTCTTTTCTTATCTGAAACGTTGGCTACTACATGAAGCATGGAAAATATTCATGCCATGTTGGGATATGATTCATGTCTAGCAATTGATGTGGAAGGTAGGAGCGGTGGACTGGTAGTGTTTTGGAAAGATGTTTCTAATTGTCGTATGTTAAATTACTCTCGAAATTTCATTAATATGATTGTGGAAGATAGAGAAGCTGGTGATTGGAGATTAACATGTTATTATGGCTTTCCTGAACGTGCTCGTCGTTGTAATGCTTGGGATTTACTTCGGGAGCTGCGGGATATGTCATCTCTTCCGTGGTGTATCATTGGGGACTTTAATGACTTGTTGTCTCAATAAGACAAAGTTGGTATTTCTCCTCATCCTAATTGGTTGTGTATGAGTTTTCGTGAAGCGGTTGACGATTGTGCCTTATCCGATATTAAATTGCATGGTCACCCTTTTACGTGGACCAAAAGTCCGGGTACCAAACGAGTGTTGGAAGAAAGATTGGATATGGCTATGGGAAACTCTGAATGGCTGCAACGCTTTCCAGAAGTCAAACTTACAAACTTGCTTACTTCTCACTCAGATCATACTCCAATACTGCTTGATATTATCCCTTCGGTTCGTCAGAGATATAATTATTCTTTTAAATTTGAAAATTGTTGGCTCCTAGAGGACGATATTGAGGAGGTGGTGGTGGACGGTTGGGGTGGTACTATGGGGTTGGAGCTTGGTGGTAGAGTTTTGAATTGTTCTACGAAGTTGCAAAGTTGGGGTAGGAGGAAGAGAGTTCGGTTTAAGGAAGAAATTGACCAATGTGTTCGTACTTTAGAGGGTCTCCGTGCCCAGCCGAATGGTATGATGCGTACACAATACGTCACAACCCGTGAGAAGCATGCACGACTACTTGTACAAGAGGAGGCATTTTGGAAGCAAAGAGCAAAAATGCACTGGTTGAAGGAAGGGGACATGAATACTAAGTTCTTTCATACATCAGCGATAGCCCGTGGCAAAGTGAAGAAGGCTAGTAAGCTCCGCACGGTTGATAGGACGACGGCTACGTCGCAAGAGGATATGTGTAATGTGGCACATAGTTATTTTAAGCAATTATTTTCTGCGAATGCGGGAGTCCACGAACACGTGCTGGATTTGATGAGTCAGTGTGTTTCGATTGATGACAATACAATATTTACATCACCTATTACAAAGGAAGAATTGCATCGAGCCCTTTTTCAGATGCAACTAGATAAGTCCCCAGGTCCAGATGGTTTTAACCTAGCATTTTATCAGAGATTCTGGCATGTGTGTGGTGATGATATTTTTCAGGCAGTGGTTTCTTGGATGGATCGCGGTTACTTTCCTACAAACCTTACAGAAACAAATATTTGCTTGATCCCGAAGTGCGAAGACCCGGATAATATGAAGGATATTAGGCCTATATCTCTGTGTAATGTTTTGTGTAAGATGGTGTCGAAGTTGCTCGCTAATCGACTGAAACGTTGTTTGGATAAATGTGTGTCAGAGGAGCAGTCAGTGTTTGTCGAGGGCCGGTCCATACTGGACAACACGTTAATAGCTACCGAGGTAATCCTCTCTATGAAGAGGAAGACGAAGGGATGGCGAGGGGAATTGGCTCTCAAGATTGATATTAGCAAGGCTTATGATAAAGTTGATTGGGGGTTTCTTCGTGGTGTGCTTATGCGAATGGGGTCCAGTGAGAAATGGATCCACTAGATGATGATGTGTGTTAGTTCTGTTACTTATTCGGTTCTTATGAACTTTGACAGGGTGGGGCCTATTGTACCCGGTCGAGGGTTGCCAGGGTGACCCATTATCACCATATTTATTCATATTCGTGGTTGAGGGCCTCTTGACTCTAATACATAAGGCAGTTAATAGAGGTGATATTCATGGGATACAAGTATGCCGCGGCGCACCAGTGGTCTCGCATCTATTGTTTGCAAACGATTGTTTCTTGTTTTGCAGGGCTAATGTGGTGGAAGCACAATGTTTACTCACTATTCTTAAAACTTATGAGGCAACATCTGGACAAGAAATTAACTTATCAAATTCTGAGGTGTTCTTCAGTCGCAATATGAGTGGGGCGGCACAAGAGGATTTGTCACGCATTATTGGTGTCCGGTATGTGATGGGTACTGGAAAGTATTTGGGATTGCCTTCGATTATTGGTAGAGATAAGCGGTCTGTTTTTTCTTTTAGCAAGGATCGTATCTGGAAATGAATAAATGCGTGGAGGGGACATGCATTATCGAAGGCGGACAAGGAGGTTATGATCAAGTCTGTGTTACAATCTATTCCTTCATACATAATGAGTATTTATCTTCTGCCGAGTTCAGTTATAGATGATATTGAGAAGATGATCAATGCGTTTTGGTGGGGAGGAAGGAGTAACAACCGAGGGATTAAATGGATGGCATGGGAACGTATGGCATGCCCCAAAGAGTTTGGTGGTATGGGGTTTAGGAATTTCAAAGCTTTTAATATCGCTATGGTAGCTAAGCAAGGATGGAGCTTTATGTCTAAACCGGAATCTCTGGTTGCTAGAGTTTTTAAAGCGAGGTATTTTCCCCATTCTTCATTTTTGGGTGCTAAAATTGGTAATAACCCGAGCTTTGCTTGGCAGAGTATTTGGAATTCGCGTTAGATACTTTTACATGGATGTAGGTGGACAATTGGAAATGGGCAACATGTCAGCGTGATGAATGATCCATGGGTTCGAGGTGTTCAAGGTAGCTGGATTCAATCCCCACAAATCCAAGGTGTGCATAGCTTGAGTGTGTCTGATTTGATAAGATTGAATCTTTGTTTCCAGATGATATGGTGCAAGCTATCTTCGACACACCACTGTTTGCGGAAGTTCAGAATGATAGAATATCGTGGATGATGGAACGTAACGGGTGGTATACTGTCAAGACTGGTTATAAAGTAGCTATGATGGAGTTGCTACATACTGATCGGTTCCATGTTGAAGGAGCGTGGCAAAGAATCTGGAAGGTGAATTCCCCTCATAAAGCTCGTAATTTGCTATGGAGGATTTGCAGGGGATGTGTTCCGACGCATCTCTGATTACAATCACGACATGTACAATGTGAGGTGATTTGTCCCCGGTGTGATACAGCTGTTGAGGATGATTGGCATGCTTTTGTGGGTTGTAAAGTGGCGCGCGAGAGTTGGTATTGGGCAGGACTGTCGATTGTGCGGCAACTGCGAGTTGGAACTGTGAGCAGTTTGACAGATTTTGTTTTTGATATATGTCGTTCAGAAAGCCGAGACATTGTTGGTTGTGTGGCTTTACTTCTTTGGCAAATTTGGGTTGCACGTAATGATGCTATTTGGAATGATGTTCATCATACATCAACAAGCATTGGGAGGATGGCACTAGATGCATGGCAGCAATGGCAAGATGTTCATAAACAACCCTCACTACCGATTGTGCAACACAGGGGTAATAGAGTGCAAGGCAACAACTCAGTTTGGGAGAAATCGAGCGAGACGTGGTTGAAGTGCAATGTGGATGCCGCGTTCCATGACTGTAACCATATCACAACTTTTGCGTGTTGTGTTAGAGACTCTCGCAGTCAATTTATCTGGGCTCAAACGAAATGGCAGCGGGCAAATATGACAGTTTTGGAGGGGGAGGCAGTAGCCTTACTCGAGGCCCTTCACTTTGCTGATGCGAACAGGTGGGACCGGGTTGTCTTCTAGTCTGATTCATCTACTCTAGTGCAAGCTCTATCGTCTTAGCGTCATGGTGATTCAGAATTATATGCTATTGTTTCTAGTATTATTTATCAGCTATCTTTACATTCTAACTTCGAGGTGAAGTTTGTTGGGAGACAAGCGAACATGGTTGCTCATACTTTAGCTAGGGCAGCCTATTCTTGGGCTAGTCACCGTATTTTTGATTCTTATCCTTCTTGTATTGAACATTGATTGATTAATGATAATAGTTAAATTTGTTTTGGTCAACCAAAAAAAAAGAATAATGTGACATTAACAAATAACCAAATCAAGCCTTCAAAATAAATAAACAATTAAATAATGTGACATTAATATAACTTTTTCAATTTCTTATTATGTGTTTAATTGTTTATACTCTTTATAGTGCGTCTCGATTGCAAAATCCAAATGTGTATTTCGTTATTATTCTAAAAATTAGAAATTTTACCTATCTAAATTCTAAAGCTATAAATTTTACCTGAACTCTAAATTTCTGATAATTTCAAGGGGCTTAGGAAAATGCACGAGGATTATAAAGGTTGTTTCAAAAGTGTCACAATAATTGTATAAATATAAATATCATTACTCAATCGTACAAGATGTATGCTCGTGTTAACATCCACATGAAATTATTGCATTTATTGTATTTTTTTTCTTTTCAATTTAAACATATTTGATTTTTCTTCCGGCTTAATTAGAGATAATGATTTTGATTTCGTCTCTGAGAACGCATCATCAACGTTAAAAACTTTATGGAGAGTTTAAGTGGAAGGATTAGTTTTTACGGTTGCGTACAATGACATTGTATCAAAATTAAAACTAATTTTCTTTTTAACTGTTAAGCATATGAAAAATCAATAATATAGGCGAAAAGGCACAAAAAATTCCATGTTACCCCTGACCAACATCAACAATCAAGAATTTTACTGTGAACTACTTCATTACAGTGTAAAAAGCTATGACTCTACAAAAGCCAATTGATAGTAATGTTGCCAAGCCAAATGAACAACGGGAACTGAACCAGAGCGATGAAGAGCAAGAGATAGTGATGTTTGCTCGAGTCATAACTTCTGACCTCCGCGAAAAGGACTCGTTTCATTGTTTTTACTAAGAATACTCCCATGCATAAACAGGTCCACGGCATCAAAAAGTAGTAGGAGTATCCAGATACAATCCTTCCAAGGACAGCCAAACAAATGCCGGTGAAAGTGTATCCAGCATATGCTATGATGTCTAGTAAAGGAGCTTCACCGCTTCCCAATGAAAGTAATGTCACCTTAAGCAGTGCAGCTTGCATAAACCAACCAAGTAATCCCTTGATGAATAAAAGGTTCAATGCTTCTGGACTAAATCTGGACATGAAATACAACATATTTAAGAAATCACGACAAACGAAGGAAAAAATATGCAAAAAAAAAACTATGAAGCATTGACACAAACACCGGACACAACAGTGGCACATACACACCGATAATGATTTAAGAAATGGAAGTGATTGAATGTAACCACCTATGTCGGTGTCGTGTCGGTCAATCAAACACAAACACACATTCTATTCGAAACATCAGTGCTACATAGAAAATAACTAGATGAGTTATATAAAGTAAAGAAACAATCTACAACAAATGAGAATATAACTTATCTACGAATTCCAATAAAGTTCTTATAGTTTTTTTAGATGGAAATAACATTAAATTAAATTTTGGACTTGAAAAATTTACAGCCAAAATATTCTATGCACCCAAGGCCAAAAAAAGGGACGAAAATATAACAAATACAATGACAAAATTCTTTGCGGAAAGCAAAGTTGCCAATTGCAGATTGCGGAAAATAATAGTTTGTTCAAATTTTGCTAGGCAACAGCACTATAGCGCTACAATAGCTGCTATTTGACAAAATTGTGTACTAAATATCATACCATGGAATGGAACAGTAACAATTTGTTCAAATTCATCTACACTATAGTGCTGCCATAGCTTCTGTTTGACAACACTTCGCAAAAAAAAAACAATCCAACTGAAAATTTCGAATAACAATCATGATAAGAAAAATAGCAGTCTGCGCAACTAAGAAGCTAACTCATCTATGGCTTCCAATAAAGTTCTTACAGTTTTCAAAATGGAAATACAACATAGAAATTAAATCTTGGACTCCAAATTCCAAAGACAACAGCAAAAAAAATTCAAGCAAAAAGAAAGTTGTCAACATTCAACACTAGTACCATGCAGCCTGCTTCAGAACTAATAACATGTCTCAGGACTGCATAATGGAATTAATGTAGAGGAAGAGAACATACTTTCCATGAAGACCCAATGAGAGGCCAGCAAGAACGACGTAAGTACCAAATGCCATTAATGGAATGTAAAGGTCTGGTGCATTGATGTCATATATTGGTGGTTTATATGAGAGTCTACCACCGACTGGCTCAGTGATTCTAGTCCAATGACCCTGAATCACAAAACAAACGAGATAAGAGAAGCATGAAGATGAAATAAAAATAATCAAATGAAAATGTGAGAGAAATATAAAGAGTTTGAAGTTATTGCTTACCCTGTGCAAAAATGGAAACAAAACCACCTTCAACTTGTTTTTAACGTAATGGTCATTCACTTGAAAGTAGTATTGAGGATCAGAAAAATACCGACTTATCTGTAATTCAACACACAAGATTCATTTAAAATGAAAACCTTGAATTTATACCTTATTTATACATGACATGAGTGAAGATAGAAAATCAGGGTACATTAAGCTGTTCAATGTCATGTTTTAGATACATTTGTTTTTCGCTCAGTCAAGCTTACATTTATCAATCTGTAATCATTGTCATTACTTAGGGTGGTGACAAACCACATGCCATATATGGATTAGGTTTCAAAAGTAAATCATGGAATGTGATATGTTCAGATGAAACCCACATGTTACCTCCCTAAGTCCTAACGGAAGCAATCTTGTTCAAGACCCACAAAGCAACAAAGGTATGACATCTTCCTAAGAAATATAGTTTTCACAAAGAATCAAACCAGAGCCCTCCCTCTAAGGAGTACTCTTATAAACATACACGTTCTCTCAATTTGCGGACCTAACATGCTTCCACTAGGTTCATTACGTTTCACGGAATATACATTTGAACATTAAATTATACCCTGTTTCTTTTAAATGGATTTTTTTTTTTATTTCTCTATGTATCTTTGCACATCAATTTGGTCACTAAGCTAAAGCATATTTTACGCTATGAAGAACAAAATTCCCCTATACTCCAATATCTTTGGAGAACCAATTTGAGTACTTTCTCAAATAACAATTTAAGGGAAAATATAAAGATCTTATCTTATGAACCCGAAGGCAGATAAAATAATTAGAAGGGGAAAAAAGTCATTTTGTTCTTACATTGCTCTGGACATACTCTGAGCTGGATCCTAATATTTTTCCACCATATGCACCCAAGCCACCTCGAATAAGTCCTGAACCAGCAACTTGAAATGCACTCCCAAAAGGATTAGGCTGTGTGTTTGTCGGAGGCTGCACAACCCCAGGTTGTGATCCAACATTATTATACATTCTTACTGCCACACAAAAAAACCACAAAAGAAGTAATCAGAAACAAGTTCAATGCTCATCAAAACCAGCATCCACATAACAATGTGTAAAAGACATAGAAACCCTCTTCAAATGAAAACAGATGTGGCAAAAAATCAATGTTATTAAACTGATTTTGAAAATCGATAGTTAAAAGTGAGTTTAAGGTAAAATGATTTGTATTTGGATGTGAAAGTGAGTTGAACAATAAACTTGAGGGTAAGAATCACTTTTGGTTATGCAGTGACAAAAATTAAATTTGAGTGAATTTATTCTGGCTAAAATGAGTTGAAGGTAAGATAATTTATGTCTTATTACATTGATATAAAAGTGAGTTGAGCAATAAATTTGAGTATAAAATTCAATGCTAGAATCAAAAGGTGAAACTTCTACCTTCGAGTTAGAATCAATCATGGAGACAAAATCAATTCAACTCGAAAGAGCAACCAAAATGTTAAAATCAATTATAAACCTCTATAATCAATTTTGGTTGATTCAGAAGTGGATCAAAACATATACTAAATTTGAGTGTACAAATCACATTTGAGGCAAAAACTACAAATCCTAGCTTCAAGTTAGAATCAATTCTAATCAGAAACTCTCAAAACATACCAAAATCAATTAATCACTTTTCCCAAAAGTGAATCCAAACATGCACTAATCAGACACAAATTTGCATTCCATTAATCATAGAAACCAACAATTTCAACAAAAAATTTCAAATAACAAAACCATTCATAAGATTGCAAAGAAGAACATCATAGACAACATGAACACCCATTTCACCAATAATTTAAACAAAAACAAATAAAACCAAAATAATCACAGATTCAAAAGCCCATTTTTTTACATAAAAAACAATTAAATTCACAGTTGTATACAGATCTGAAGCAATATAGATCAAAATTGAAATCGACCCATCAATCAAATTAGATTAAAGATGCAAACTTTATATTTAGAGATAGAAAAAAACGTCAAAATGAATGATGGGTCGATCGAGAGAGATTGGAATGTGCGAAGAAAAAGAACGAACCTGAAGAGAAGGGTTGTTTCCGGCGAAAGGGAAGTGAGATCTGAGAACTGTAAGAAGAAGAACAACAACAACTGTAGAGGCAGAAAACGGTAGACGGAATTCTTCTTTCTCTTTTTTTATTTATTTATTTATTGTTTTTTCGAATTCTTATTTTATTTTTTGAAGAATCACATTTTCATTTTTCTTAAGTCCCTCTTAATTTTATTTTGGTGCCAAGTAACTTAGTAAACCAAACCAGAGTCCAGAAGTCCTAGCTCAAATGGTAAAATACCGAAATTGTTAGGCCGGACGTCATGACTGAAGTTCGAACCCTGGCACCTTCACTTGTGTGTGAGTTTATAATGGCTTTGCCATTTCGTTTATCTAAAAAAAAAAAAACTTAGTAAACCAGTAAATTAATTTCTATCTTTGTTAATCACTCTCAAATTAATCCTTAACTTTATAATATTTTAAACTAATATTCAATTTTTTAATTAGGTCATTGTGTTTATGTTTTTGTTACATGATGAGAACTTAATTGAGAAACTTTTGACAAATACATAAACTATTTTGAAATATCAATAAAGTTCGTGATTAATTTGAGAGTTACTTAAAAAACAGAGATCAATTTAGTGGTTTAATCCTTAATTTAAAAAAAAAATGTTAACAACACTCATATTTAAACACTATTTCTAGCAAAACAATCAAACATGTTAAAATTAATTATACTTTTTTTAAAAAAAAATCTGACTTATTTAGAAGTGAAACCAAACAAACACTCTTAGTAAATAAAGGATGGTTTTGAAAAAATTGAACATTGTTGATAAATTTAAGGCTTAATTGCAGTTTTAGCCCCCTAACTTTCCCAAAGTTGCGATTTTGGCCCTCTAAGAAAAAAAACTACAAAACAGCCCCCTAAGTTTTGTAACTGTAGCAGTTTTGGCCCCCCAAGGCAAAAAAAAAACATGTGGCACCTCACTTAGGTGCCACGTCAGCGTAGACCGAGTCAATATCAGCTTTGGGGGCCAAAATTGCTACAGTTGCAAAACTTAGGGGGCTGTTTTGTAGTTTTTTTTTCTTAAGGGGCCAAAATTGCAACTTTAGAAAAGTTAAGGAGTTAAAACTGCAATTAAGCCTAAATTTAATGGAAAACAACTTTTATTTATTCTTATGTTTTTATCAAAAATGTCTTGTACAGGAAATAGGGACGGATGTAGTATTTCATTTGCTACTTATATTGTTTTTTGTTTTATTTTCTTTTGAGCTAGGTTGGATTTGTTTCCGACTTGTGAGAATTTCTTAATTAAAATTATTTCATGGTCTTTACTTACTAAAATATTTTTGGTAGTTTTTTTTATCAAGAAACAATAAAGTAGATAATTTCAACTTGTACGGCCATTCTTGCCAACTTATATCAATTGATAGAGTCATTGCATTATATATGTATGGGTCGGGTCTAGTTTGAGCCCCAAACTCTTCACTTATTTATCTTTAAAAGGTAAATTTTTAATTGTTAATTTTCTTTAGGAAAAAAAAACATGTAGGTCGAACATGAGAAAACGTGTTTTGACAATCAACATGATTTAATACAATTTGCGCTCGACACTTTTGCTTTCATAACACAAGATGTCGTTGACCTTCTACATAAAGTTCAAATAGTTATGCTTAACAATATCTTACATTTATAAATATTGTGTTTATGATGATTGGTTTTGTGATAAAAAAAACTTAGCGGCACAACTTTTCTCCATGTGGAAATATATGATATGATATAACTAATTGCTTTTTAACTTGCAGGCAAAAATTCTATAAAAAAAAAACTTGTTATAAAAAATATTACAGCAAAACCTTAGAAATTCCTATTAAAAGCTGCATTTTACTATTTTAGGGTCAGATTACAAAATAGATAAGAATAGTAACAATGTGAGAAATATTATAGGACTCTTTCGTATATAAGTTTTTCTAGTTGATATTATTAAATTTGGGGGAAGGGGAACATCTGATTTGGAAAGTTGATAATAAAGAACCTTCACTACATATTGTTGTGGTGCTACAACTTTTTCTTTTTTGACAATCCGAGTGGTGCTACTTTCACTATTTATATTCTAAATTCACTAAAATGTTCATGTCCACTACAGAAAAATAAAATAAATAAGTAAATAAATGCTACTGTCTATCTACTCATATCTTATTAATAATGCTCATAATACTAGTATCAAATACATGCATGCATAATGATGTAACTTCTAACAGTTGATCTAGTGGATCATGACATAATTTGTATTTAATTTTAAACCTCCACTCATTCTTTTAGAATAAAGTAAATGTAATTCTTTTTGTAAAATTTCATTTTAATCTGAAATTTTTTCATACTTTGAACTAAGAATCATCTTTGGTCTACATTTTTTATAACCAAGTCATATAAAACGGCAAGATTTGACGGAAGGATCAATTTGATCGACGTTTGTAAAATTCAGGGACCTATTTACTATTTCGAAAAATTCAGAGATGAAATTGACCGGTGCATATAAATTTAGAGGCAAAATAGCCTATTCACTCTTTTATTTCCACTAATTACTCTTTCTTTTTGTGTGTATTGCACTAAAAAAAGCAGAAAAATTAAAGTAAAAGCAGGGTTCTTTTCCTTTTTCTCTTCAATTCTCTTTAATCTTTACCAATTCAATCATATAGTACTTTCATTATTACCAGTGGCAACATGTTCACACTTTTCATCCCTCACACACACAATATGAAGTCTCTAAATACCATCATAATTTTATCGACAAACCAATGAGGTTGCTCACGCTTTGGCTCCAGTAACCATAGGTCTAATGTGCCATAATTTTTCTATTCCCTTAATGCATAGCTTCTAATTAATAATTGAAACGTTATCCAATCTTGAACTTTAATAATGTGTCTTATCATTTCATATCTTCACTCATAAGGAATTAAAACTGATCATACCAGATAAATGATATATAAATTCCCCAAAGATTTCAATTTATCTTGTAACTCTTAGAAGAAGAAAAAGATGTATGTGACTAGACCTTTGTCTATGTACAGAAAATCTCCAAGCAGTTTGGAGATACCACCACCAGATGCACCATATTCAGGCTATCTAGTAATCACAGATGAGGAAGCAGAATATGAAGATACATGTTGTTGGCGAATATGTCGGCGGAAGAATGTGAAGAAGCTTCCTTTCCCTCAAGACAAACTGTTCTCAGTTTTTCATCCTTCAGAGAATGAACAAACTACAAGCATTAGGGTTTGGTTTCTTCCTGTTCCTGATCATTCTCTGTCTTCTAATAGATACTATGTAATCAGAGCCAAAGGCAGACACAAAGGGTATGTATGTATTAAAATTTTTGCATATAGGTTCATAAGTTTGGAATGTGTATAGTGTTGCTTCGTATTAGTATCTGAGTAAACTGTCATTTTGGTCCGTAAATGCGTGAGGTGGTGCTATTATAGTCTCTAAATGTATCAAAATTTCAAATATATCTATGGATGTGTCTTCTAATAGTAATTTTAAGGACCAAATTGACTAGGAAAAGACATAATCAGAGATGTTTTATAAATTTGATGTATTCATAGACATTATAGTGACACCGTTTGACATATTCAAGAATTGAAACCAATTTTCTTAAAAAAAAAGGGAATTCAAACCAATTGAACTTAATTCTTCTATGCTTGCACACTCTTGCTTAGTTACTTGTCTTTGTTTGTTTGATGTGAGATTTTATATTTTACCAACAATATGTGCCATAAGGTCTTATTTAGTATGTATGGAATTACAATTGAGCTCATACTTAGATTTATAGATTTATAGGATTCTTTTTACGTGCATGTTCGAATTGGCGATGTACACTCCTGATTAAGGCAAAAGCTACACTTTAGAGCTTCACAAAATCGTAGTGTCACTGTGATTTCGTCAAACTCATTGTGGTTTCGGACATGCACATAGCCTTGCAATGTCAAATAACATTTGTAGTGTCAAGTGTGCCTCATAAAATTTACACATACTCACAAAATGTTGAAATTTTTGTGACTTTGCAGGAAAGTATACAAATGTTCAAGAGAAGGTGACATAGTGAGTTGTTGCTTCAACAACCTCTTGAATGACAAAAGTCCAAAGCCATTCAATCTAAAAGACTTGTACCAAATTTTCAAGATTCATACTCATCAAAGTGGTGGTTTCTTTGCAAAATCAATTACACCAGATGGAATTCCACCAAAATTCCTAAGAAAAAAAGGATGGAAAGTTAGAATTTCAGGTTCATATAGATCATGCAAGCTAAATGAAGCTTTAGGTGTTGATGTTCCTGTAAGAGAAAAGCTTCCAAGTTTTCACTTTCCTATCTCAAGAAAAAATTCACCACCTTTGGTTGTAGGAAAATGGTATATTCCATTTATATTTGTGAAAGAAAGTGCAAGAAAAGTCAAACAACAAATGAAAAAGTCAATGTTTTATAGTATGACACTTGAGCAAAAATGGGAAGAGATTTATTCATGTGGAAGGAATGAACATGAAAATGAGAATCAAAATGAAGATGATGTTGTGATTGTGAATGTATATGTTGAAAGAGAAAAGGTATTGATATGTGGAATGGAAGCTACAAAGAATGGAACAATTGATAATAATGGTTTTATGTTGTTTAGAGTTTATAATCCTTATAATAAGAGAAGGGTTAGTGTTGGATTGAGTTCAGCAATTATTGAGAATATGAGATGGGTTGAAGAGCAAGGTGGTTGGGTTTATGGTAATGGGAGAGAAAGAGTTGTGACTGTGAAAGAAGAGGTAACATGTCAAAATGAATGGAATAGGTTTGGTTGTTATGTGTTGGTTGAAAGTTTTTGTCTTAGGACATTGGATGGGAAGTTGGTTTTGAGATATGATTTTAGGCATACTCATAAGATCAAGTGCAAATGGGAGTAAAAATCAAGGTTTACATTAAGGGTATGTTTGGTAACACGACACATTGATCATTCTTGCGTGTTTAGGTAACTCCACCGCGAATTTTGCGAAGCGAGAAATCGAAGAGGTGGGTGGACTTGGAACACAAATGTGATAACAAACAAAGTCACATTAGCTATTATTAATGGTGTATTTTTATATGACGTCGAAACATGCTATTAGATTTTGATGTTAAAACCACGTTTCTCAACGTTAATTGTTATGGTTTGGACAAAAGTTTAAATTCTATCTTTAACTTTAGTATATCGTAGTTTACTCGGTATATAAGCTACCATAAAATCCGAATAATTAAATAAATATTAATCTAACATTTAATTACTAATATTTGTAAAAAAAAACTACTATGAAACTTTGGTACATAATACATGTCTTATCTTGAGACAATTAATAAAATGAATATGTCTGATTTAGGACACTGGGATATATCTACAAAGTTTTGGTTATAAAAATCCTTATTAGATTATTTAGAGTATAAACTCGTATATGTGGAAGCCTAATGAGAAACTTATTAGTACACCTATGTGATGCCCATTTATCCACAAATTTTAAGCATGTGGGACTCTCTTATTTATTTCCAATTACAACACTACCAAACACATAATAGAAATGAAACGTGGACTATGAATGACCGCTAGTATAAAAGAAGTTCCTAGAATCCCCAACCACTCAGTGGCATCAATTAATTGATAATAACTCACAATCAAATCTTAGAATGCCTAGTGAGTCACCATCACTATCGTTCTTGAATGTATCAAAATGAAAAGAAAAAAAAGTTTAATTTTTTTTTAGTCATTTTAATCCATAAATGTGTATGTTGTTGATTAGTTTAGTTCTTATACATATTTTTATTTGCAATCTGATGGATATTTGACAAGTGAACCAAATTCAATCGAAGTAATAAAAATCCGTTTCCACGAGGACTGTATTTAACTTCTACTTACCAATTTCATTATTAAAAAGGATGTATAAAATTTATATTGATGCTCGAGGCAGTGGAGTTGATTCGGAACATAAACAGATTAAAAACAATAAAAGATTGGTTTTAAAAAATTTGAGAGAAGTATGGTTAAGACCTTCGAATCCTCCGAAGTTCTCCTATGGTAATTAGCACTCCTAGTTCAATCTATGATTATTTAGTTTCACGACATATTAACTTATTAATTCTACCCACTCTCTTGACCTAGAATTCTCCCCGCAAGTGACAACCCCTTAATCTCTTAAGTGAATTCGAAACCCGTTGGAGGTATTAAAAGAGCGTTAATCCCTATGTCATAACCTAATAATGATCTATCTCTACCTTGATTACTTAGGTTAAACCTATTACCTAGTTCAGAGTTAAAAGCCAGGGTTAGTTGGCATTCAATCTCTATGATCAATTTGAATATTCATAAAGCTAGGGTTAGTAGTCAATGATAAACATAAAAAAAAGCATTAAACACAAGGTAATATGAATGAAGACTAAACGTTCATTGAAATTCAAAGGAGTTCAACAAATTAAGGTTCCTATAGGATTAGATCAGATTCATCTCAGGATTAACCACAAAAGAATTAGTTACTCATAGCTAAAGTATAAGCTAACTAATATAAGAAGAAGGATTCATACATGTAATGGATGATTGACTATTAGTTTTGATGGTTGCCCACCAGATCTGCAAAGCCTCTGCTCCAAAATATGCTTTAGGTCTCAAAATTCGGGAACCTTTAATCTAAAAACGCACCTTTATATTTATAAGCTGGTAAAAATCGGCCACCGTGCTCCAAAATCGAAGGCTGAACTCAAAAAATGTGTTGCCCAAGATCACAAAATCGGTGGCCGAACCACACCACTCGGTGGCCGATTTTTCACATAGCTAAAGGATTAAAACTGGCAGCAAAATCGGTGGCCGATTTCATGCATCCGGTGGCCAATTTCCAGTCTTCAAAACTTCAATTTCTTGTTTTTTTTAGCTTGCAGCTCCATGAATCACAATGAATATCCTTAAAATTACATGAAAAAATGTCTAATAAACTAGTAATGACAAAGTGTCATCACAATCCAGAAAATTACTAATGAAAAAGACATGTGAAAACATGCAAGTAATTTCGTTACATTTAAGAAATATAGAACGTCTCACACGTCCAAGACCAAATATTTGTTTGTCCCAATATATTTGGATCGGTGC
>Ga0228710_1005963_pt1 | contig 18741 bp, 12 predicted proteins | sample MedpolnodulmetaG_FD_177995 | JGI IMG/M metagenome (GOLD analysis project Ga0228710, IMG submission 177995) | Root nodule microbial communities from Medicago polymorpha collected in Santa Monica, California, United States - pink nodules | ecosystem: Host-associated > Plants > Roots > Nodule...
ACAATATTTTTTATTGAAGATCAAAATAATTTTTTTTATAATGTTCCATACTGTCAATGTTAACTGGATTCTAAATGGAAATTTGATCATTATCTTAACTTCCCTCCTTTCACCAAATTTCTTGAAAACTTTATAGCCAAAGAAATTTCAGTTTTTCTGTATTTTATAAGTTTGTTTATCAATAAACTCCTACGTAGCTAGGGTCCGTTTGGAATAGACTTATTTTGTGCTTATACAAAACAGCTTATGCAAATAAATAAGCTTATATGTATTATTCATAAGCTTGTCAATGTAGTTTATGAAAAAACAGTTTAGGAAGATATAACTTTTGTTAGTGAAAACTTATAAATTATTGTAAAAGCTTGTTTATTTGCATAAGCTATTTTTCATAAAATTATAAATAAATCAATCCAAACGGGCCCCTAGTCACTTGCTATTATATTATTTGCCAAGAAATTCACTTCTTGGATCATTCTGTTGAAACTGTTAGTGTTAGCCAGTTAACATTTTATTAATTGAGATGTTAGTCAATATTTTATATTGTGTCTTCTTTTCAGAATAGGCCTAATAAATGGATGAAAATCAGCTCACTTGATGAAATGAAGACAAAAGTGAAACAAGATTTTGAGTTCATGATTCCTCTTGTAAGCTTGTTTGCATGGTTGCCATTGATTGCATCAGGATTGCATTTTCTTAGCTAGTATTAATTATGTATTTTTTTATCATTTGACTTCATTTTTGAATATTCTTCAATACTATGCACAGCAGGGTTTGTAATTTTCTTAACACATAACTGATATGATTCAAAAAGTTATACAGTTGGGAATCTTCTGTTTCAATGCTTTGCTTGTTAGTATGTGGTAACATGAAACATACAAAAATGGAACAAGTTGAAGCACTGGGAATCTCTTAGAATCCATGTTGTTTTTGGTTCTTAATGTTGATGTTCCTGCAATAAACATATTGGATTTCATTTAATGTACTTTTCTATAATAATACTTTTCAATAAACATATTGTACTTTTCTATAATACTTTTCAAGTCATATCAGATTACTTGTTTCTAATTCAAGTCATATCAAACTCGTATCTCAAGGATAAATCGTCTATTTCATTTTATGTTCCTATTCATAAATCTTAATCAGGAAAAAAAAATCTATACAACATAAAACTTCAGACTATCTACAAGTGAATTTTGTTGCAATTTTGACAATGCAATGCCATGAATCTGTCTGATTCTCTCCCTTGATAGTTTCAACAGCTTACCTATCTCCTCAAAAGACAGAGGGGTCTCTCCATCGAATCCAAAGTATAATCTTACAATCTCTTCTTCTCTTTTGTTAAGTGTCTTAAGAAGCTTTACAACCCCTTGCTTCACTAGCTGCCTCTCAACCATCTTCTCCAGAATCATTTCAACTGGTCCCGGTATAATCTCCTGCATTATATCATAGTAAACATTATGACTAAGAATGAATTTGTATTAAGTTGCTCTGATCAGTAATAGCTCTGTCCAATGAAATTGGTTGTCTGCTCCTTTCAGAAACAAGTTTTTCAGTTGAAACATTCACATTGAGAACCTCGGCCATTTCATTGTATGTCGGCTTCCGCCTCAGTCTTTGTCTTAAGACATTGTTAGCCTCTACGATTTTTGCAACCATTCCATACTTTTCTCCCTATAAATAACAAACTAACCAAACATTCATAATAAACGGTCTACTTCTTAAATCTTGTAGTAGACTACCATATAGAAGTATTGCATAGTAAGACAGTTTATTGATCAAAACACTTTAAATAACAATAATTCCTTAGCAGGTGAAACTATTGTATGATGTATAGATTCGATGGAAATTGCTCCGGTAGTCATTTTGAAAAACATTGCTATGGACAAAGTTCATCTTTTATAGTTGTGAGTGGTTAATTTACTTAGTCGCCATTTTTAATAATATTTTAATGGGAGACCCTGTTTATTTTAACTGGTTTTCTTGCCTCAACAATTATGTTTAGTTTTCTACCCTGAATATATAATTATTGTGAGTTAGTATTGGTTTGAAATTGCGAAATCTTTGAAATAAAATGCAATTATAATTGTGACTGAATATTTCGTTTGGTGTCATAGTTCTTGTTTTGAACGTCTTAATGGATATTGTTAGTGTTATGATGGAAAATTGTTCACTGCAACGAAAAGATAATGAAGCATGTGAGTTAAGTACTCATAGTAATTTAAGATCATAACTATTTGCTTCAACGAAGAATTAATGTAGTCTATGAATTTAACGCTTGTAGTAACTTGAGATGGTATCATTCACCAACAAAGAGATAATGTGGTATATGTGTATATTGTAGAATGAGATAAACAAACAATGAGTTTTATGTCTATATTACTTTCAATTGTATATATTACTTTCAATTGTATATGGTTTGTAGAACTTTGTGTGTATGACTTATGATTAGATCATGCTAAAGATTTTATTGAAAAGTGTTATCCTTGAGGGAAATAAGTATAAATATGAGTTTTCAAGGGATGATACATTTAGCTTAGAATTCATTTTGGATTAAAACTCGTAAAATTCTTACTTTTGCTTCCGGTCCACTTTGTTAATTATGCACTCGGTCTTCGTGACTCTCGCCTTTCTTTTGATAATTGTGAGAAGATAGCATTCATGCCTCCTGAAACATGGAGCAGATACACATCGCTTGTGAGTCTTATTTTATGGAGTAGCTGTGATGCACTTACATCCTTCCAACTTGATGGTTTCCCTGCATTCCGAATACTTTACATTTGTTTTTGTAGGAGTATGGATTCAGTTTTTATTTTAGAAAGTCCACCACATCGGTTGTTAAGCCTCCAATCACTTAAAATCGAATCACATGATTCAGTTGGACTGCTTAAAGTCAAGCTTCGGATGGACACGCTCTCTGCTCTTGAACAATTGACTCTAGATTGTCCAGAGTTGTTATTTTGTGAAGGAGTTTGTCTACCTCCCAAATTACAATCAATTGTGATCTCTTTCCAAAGAGCAACGCCGCCTGTAACGGAATGGGGTCTCCAAGGCCTGACCGCTCTTTCAAGGTTGAGAATTGGAAGCGATGATGGTATAGTTAACGTTTTCGTGACAGAGTATCTTTCACAGTTGAGAATACAAATGGGCGATAATATAGTTAACACCTTGATGAATCGGTATATCTCAAGATTGACAGTTGGAACGGTTGATGATATAGTTAACACCGTGCTGAACGAGTCATTGCTTCCCATCTCCTTTGTGTCTCTATCTATTGGTCATCTCTCTGAAATAAATTCCTTTGAAGGAAATGGACTTCGACACCTCTCCTCTCTCAAAAATCTTCACTTTCTTAATTGCTCAGAGATTGAGTCATTGCAAGAAAATTGCCTCCCTTCCTCGCTGAAGTTACTTCAATTTTCGAGTTGTATAAGACTTGAGTCGCTACCAGAAGACAACCTCCCTTCCTCTCTTAAACTACTCACTATCAAGTTTTGCCCGTTGTTAGAAGAAAGGTATAAAAGGAATAAACATTGGTCCAAAATTGCTCACATCCTTGTCATAATAATAAACAAGCAAGTCACAATATGAGGTCAAGTTGTGTTTCCGTTTAGGTACGTTTTTCTTTTACCTCTCTACTCCTAAATAATTTTTCTACATGTCCATTTGTGTTCACAATCTAAAGACATATCTAAAGATTTTTCATATTATTCTCAACACAAAGCCAGTAATCAATCTTTGCTACATATGTTTTCTTCTATAGACAAATTGTTAATGGTTCATTTTCTAAGGGAAAGACTCTTGCATAATACCTTTTCGGTTTCCAAACTCATAACATATTCTTTATCTTTGTTAATAAAAAAAATCTAAGTAATGATTGAATGAGAATCAGATCTTGTGCGCATTTGTTGAATAAAGTTCAATCAATATTTTAGTTATACTTTGAATAATATATCTGGGAAATTTAAGTGAGGTACTTACTTTTTGATAGAAATGGTTATCTTTTTTGAGACATGGTTATTCTCTATCTGGGAAGTCACTATGTTTTTCTATGAAATGTTCTTGCTTGTGAATAAAACTTGAATGGAATTGTCTGAAGAACATTTTCTACAGAAATTAAAATTTGACAATCAAACTTCGGATCTAATCAAAGAAAATATGTTTATTTGGTTTTTGCAGGAGAAGCCTAATAAGTGGATAAAATTCGACTCGGTTGATGAATTGAACACAAAAGTGAGGCATTGTTCATGTCTTCTTGTAAAATTGTTTTAGAGGATTCAAATGCACAAGATTGGATTTAATTAACCAATTTTCAGTTTGTAATTTTCTTATCATTTGCATGCATCATTGTAGAGTTTGTAATTTTCTTAATTAGTAGAATTCAGAAAGTTACTGGTTGAAATCTTCTGTTTCATTGCTTTGTTAGTATGTGCAGCTTGAAGCATAATAAATAAATGGAACAAGTTGAAGTTGATAAATAAGAATCCATGTTATTCTTGGTTCTAAATAGTGGAACTTTTTTTTAAGTTAAACTAACCTACCAAAATTGACAACGAGCAGAATCAAACCTGAGACAACTCTGCCTTCACATCCTTTGAACATATTGTTCAACACATCTTCGTTATATCCTGATTTCAATACAATTTTTTTTAAAACTCGGTATCCAGCCTAGGACCGACTAATTTAAGGGGTCCAACACTTGCGCAGACCCCATTTAAAGTTAGAGCAAAGCTTTGTATGGACTAGCTAGTCCACCGAAATTGGGACCAAAGAGAATCGAATCTGAGACTTTGAGAGGAGCACACTCCAAGGTCTCAAGTCAATACCACTAGGCCAACCCAAATGGGTTAATTTCAATTTCTTTAAGATTGAGATAAGAGAAATTACTATTAATAACTGTAGTACTAATTGTCATTTTACAACTGTGTCATATGAGATTTGCTCTTACCACTGATTGATACATTATGGACATATCCTATATTTTGCTTTATGTTCCTATTCATAAATCTTAATCAGAAAAACATTTTTTCTATACAACATAAAACTTTAGACTATCTACAAGTGAATTTTGTTGCAATTTTGACAATGCAATGCCATGAATCTGTCTGATTCTCTCTCTTGATAGTTTCAACAACTTTCCTATCTCCTCAAAAGAGAGAGGGGTCTCTCCATTTAGTCCAAAGTATAATCTTACAATCTCTTCTTCTCTTTTGTTAAGTGTGTTAAGAAGCTTTACAACCCCTTGCTTCACTAGCTGCCTCTCAACCATCTTCTCCGGAATCATTTCAACTGGTCCCGGTATAATCTCCTGCATTATATCATCGTAAACATTATGACTAATAGCTCAGAGTTTGTAGTTTTTCATATATAATAATAAGTATAAGAATGTGTAGTTATTCTTATAAAATACAAATTAAATTGTCGAACCTTCAGTATTAAGTTGCTCTGATCGGTTTTAGCTCTGTCCAATGAAATTGGTTGTCTGCTCCTTTCAGAAACAAGTTTTACAGTTGAAACATTCACATTGAGAACCTCAGCAATTTCATTATATGTCGGCTTCCGCCTCAGTCTTCGTCCTAAGACATTGTTAGCCTCTGCAATTTTTGCAACCATTCCATACTTTTCTCCCTATAAATAACAAACTAACCAAACATTCATAATAAACAGTCTACCTCTTAAATCTTGTAGTAGACTACCATATAGAAGTATTGATCGAAACACTTTCAATAATAGTAAATCCAAAGAGAGTATAAAAATAGAGATAAGTAAGAAACTTTTTACTTTCTAACAAAATTTTCAATTTTTATTTACAATTTTTAACTTTCTAACCAAATAGAGCCTTTGTATGTGGTTGGTTGGAATGACATTTGGTTATGCGTTTTTCTTTTTAATTGTGATAAAGGGAAGATAGAAGCTACACCAAACTTAGCATAAGATTTATTTTTTTGAAGAAGCTAAATTAGTCCACCCAAATTGGCACAGGGAGAATCGAACTTGAGACCCTGAGGAGGAGCACACTCCCAGATCCCAAGCCAACACCACCCGGCCAACCCAAGTGGGTTAACTTAGCATATGATTGAATCGAAGCTAACTAAAAACAACCCTGTCGCTTAAGGTTAAAATCATTTTTAGCATTATAAGTAAACAATTTAATAAGTGTCTCATTTGTAAGAGTTTCGCCTTGTAACCTCAAAAGACGTGGTTCAAACATCCTTCTTAGAATAGTTGTAAAATAATCACTAATGTCGCTTTCATCCCCCTGCCACAAAGAAAAATATAAAAAAGTGTCTCACCGGTAATCTGACTAATCTGGACTTCTTGGCCAAAGCTTTAATAATGCCTTGTTTAATCCACCAGTAAACATATGTAGACAGCTTACATCCTCTATTTGGATCAAATTTCTCTGCTCCATGAAGAAGTCCAATGGTTCCTTCCTGGTTAAATGAATTAAAATGCCTAATCAGAAACTTTAACAAATATCAAAATACTGAAATGTGTTAGTATGCACCTGAATGAGATCTTGAATGCTTAAGCCTTTGCCTTGATAACGTGCTGCGATTGATGCAACTAAACCACGATAATCACGAGCTAATCTTTCTTTTGATTGTCTTGTATTAATCAACACTTTATCTAGACTAGTACTCTCAAGAGTAAACCTTGAAATAGCAGAATTCCCTTCATGTTCTGTCATTCTTTGCTTAGCAACTTCAATCTTTGCCCCCTCCTGTTGTTATTCAACACACAAATGCATAATCCTGTTAGTTAAGAGAAATGGTATTTTGACATACAAATTTGACATCAAACTGCGAAATCAATTTGAATGGTTAACGACGTCAAATTTGTTAATTATGGTTAATCCTGTTATATTCATTAACGTAGTTCCATATATGTTAATTATGCTCAATGAATAGTTAATGAATATAACAAGGTTCATAATTTATTTATCATCCACATAACACAATTAACCATGATTTTAAACAACATTAACCACTTTTCATATTATTTTTAAGAGTCACTAATTCAGTCCTTAAGATTTTGATTCTAAGACACTCTTAATTCAGTCTCTTAAATTACTAGTATATTAAAATACTTATTTTGAATCAGTCAAAATAGTTTCTGAAATTGTGACTTTTTTTGTTACATTTTTTTGTTGCATTCTGAAATTGTGACTAAAATGGTTGGTCAGTGTATTCTTAATTAACATTGTTAGCTTATCTTATCTCTATTATAATATAATATACAAGATAAGGTCATATTTACAACATATACCTTGAGACATAAACAAAGCATAGCCTCTTCTGTTGAACTCAAAAACCCTGATGTCACAGACCCTACAACCTCTTTCTGCCTCAAGAAATTATTCTCAACATTCTCTTCTTCCATCATACATCCCAAATTTTTTCTTATTTTTCTCCTTCTCTTCTTCCTCATATCATCAATTCCTATGCACTCTTTTCCAATTCCATCAACTGCAGCATTTCTAGCTGCATCCACAGCAGCATTGGCTAATGCAACTGCTTCTGTTGCTGCCACAATGACTAATGCATCACCATAAACCAAATTTGTACCAAACTTTGAAGGTGTAATAGTAGGTAAATTTTGTTGAAGTGTATGGTGTGTCTTTAGAGATGGAAAAGTTGGAAGTGATGTTAGAGACATGGTAGGGAATGTTGAGGTCTGGTTTGTGGATGGATTAGATTCATGTTATTCTAGCTAAATATAGATAGCTAAAAATAAAAGAATAACTGGTTCATTAGTGCTTATGTTTTGGCCCCAAATTTTATTGGATATGTAGATATTATTTTTCCTTATTGAAAAAGTGGGAAAATATCTTTTAGTGACACATGTATTGGACAGAATAAAAGGTGAGATGAGTGACTACATGTGTGGATGTCAATGATACAATAAAATTTGATCTTTTCATGTAAAAGGTTGTAACTCTTTGTCTATGATTTTAGTTGACTGTGATTTTTGGTTTATGATCATTTACTCAAATATCTGCTAGATGTATAAAATATGTATAAACTTGCTAGGGATTCATGACCTGTAGTTATTTTATATTTTTTTAACAAAAATGTATAGTAATAACTTGTTAGACTATCCTTAAAAAAAAAAAAACTTGTTAGACTAATTTTTTTTTACCAACAACACGTTGATTCAAGTGGTAAAGGATTTGTGCTTTTTAAACTTGTGATTAAATTCGACTTTTTACTCTTGTATATAGAAAAGTCCACTTGAAACGGAAGAACTCACTTTGTATGCTCTACAAATTTCCTTAGTTTTTTTTTTAAGGACAAATTTCCTTAGTTAACCTGGGTTAAACTCAACCTTTATAATTTTGTGGATTTAATGATTAATTACAACCAAATTACTATTAATTAATTATAACTTAATGAGCTTTGTCAAAATAAATAAATGAGGAATCTATGCCATAAAAATAGATAAGAATTTTTGTTTTTATTATTAAAATTTAAAAGAAAAAAAAAATGGATTCCCCGTGTTCTCCCCGTAAACAAACTACCATAAGAATCTAACCCTTAAAAATCAATAACAAATTTTGTATTTTTTAAATTAAAAATAAAAATAAAAAAGTACAATCACACATTCTCGGAAATAAAATTTGTGTTAGGAATCTCATTTGGATTGGTCTGATGTTATTCACTTGGAACTTTAGAGTGTGCTCCTTCTTAAATTCTCTGTGGTTAAGTCATCCCTGTGTCTCAGTGGTTGAGTCACGATTGATTTGATCGAGCTAACCTTGGACATATTGGGTTTCCCCATGCTTTAGTGATTTGAGGCAAGCTTGATCTTTAGATCTATCGAATAAAGACTTATGGTTATTTGTTATATTTTACAGCAAATGAGCCAAACACGCCAATTTATAGGAGTTTTCATGGACCATCAAAATGTCGGTGCAACGTGGATCACAAAAAAATCATGTACTTCACAAGTTTAGATTATAAAATTTGATATATCCCTCACCCTACAAAGTACGAGTTTTAACACAATCTTGGGCCGATTCAGATTATATATTAATCTGAATATTTATGGGATGGTTTCAGATTATATAACCTGAACTAATGCATAGTGTGAGCGATAGCTTGCTTAGCAAGAGCGAGTCATTTTACATGGTTTTTTGGTTGTTCAGCAACACTTGACCGGTCAGAGTTGAAGGTGGGATAAACACAAGAAAAGTGATTGAATTTTGTTGACTTTTTCAAAAACTTTTCTAAGTGTTTCTCAAAAAGGTTCACAGTTTGATCAGAAGAAGAGTTCTTATCCGAGTATGAAATAAAGTTATGCAGCGAAATAAATTTAAATAGAGAGAGAGAGAGAGAGACGACACAAGCAAATTATATTGGTTCCTCTCGCAAAACGAGAGGGATCCAGTCCCCTTGCACCTCTAATGAATTTTCACTATAATCACACAAGATTACAATTTGCTCAAACACACAAGTAAGAGACTTCTACAATCTATGTTTGATCAAATAAAAGAGATTGTTGTTTACACTTGATATACAATCAGAGGTGTAAGAAATTGAAGTTCAGATGACTTTTGATACTTAAGAAATTCTAATATATGAAAGTTTGTATGAATTTCTCTAAATGTTTGTGCGCTATATAATTTGACAGAGTAAGAACACTTGTACAATGATAGAAATTTTGTTATTTTTCTTCAACTGCTCTGGTCCTTGTATAGGAGAAAATATGAGAGTTGTTGTTGAAAAGGTTCCAGCACATCAAATTAGTCTTTGAGAAGTTTGATCAAAGACGTAGATATATTGCTTAAATTGGATAATGTCATTGAGTAGTCATTCGAAATTCTTTTGCTTCTAATTGAATGATTCGTTACATTCTCTTTGTCCTTGAATTTCTTTGTTTGTTTCTACGTGGTCAGAAGAATACAAATTGTACTAGTCGTAGTCTGATAATGACATTTCTTCAGAAGACAACAGAAACTGGTTTATAGTCCTTAACCTTTGACATCACTTCATATGCTTCATCCTTCAGAGTCTTCAATACTTCAGATGCTTCAGTCCTTCAGATCCTTCTGAAACCCCTCTTCTGATTGGGATATTGACTTTCTGGCTGACCTTTTTTCGGATCTTATTCCAAGTCTTATAAGCTTCTCTTTTGCTTCAGATGCTTCCTTATGTGTTTAGAGTCTTGATGTTTCATAACCAAAACTTAATTTAAGAATTATAATTTAGTTATATGGTCCTGCACATTTGAACACACATCAACATATCCAATCGTTCTTTCATAGCTTGTTTTCATCAAAACTTCAGAGCTTGTACAAAACCCATTTTGGTTCAACAAAAGTCACAATGACCACATTTTTTGACCCAAACTTAATGACTGTTGCATCCATTCTTCAAAAATTTCCTCTATAAATATTCACTCATTCTTCACAAATTCTCATTTCATCTCACATTTTCGCCTTCTCTTTTATAATTTCTTCTACAATGTTCGAATGCTAGCTTTTCATACAAGATTTCATTTATTTTTATCTAAGGATAATATGAATGGTTAAGGTTGCTCTGTTTGGGTGTAAGCTTGCTATGTTTGGGTGGAAGGTTGCTCTATCAAAGTCTCTTTCTCCACTTGATTTCGCTTTACCCCTCCTCCCCTGCCTTCTTAGGAGTGAGAGGAAACAAACCTTACCCTAGTCTTATTCCCCCTCCATCTTCTTCCACTAGAGATTTAACTTTAAATATTTAATAATTTCTTGTAATAAGCATTTTGCTAATGTAATTTGTTGTAATAAACATTCTGTTAATGTAAAGTATTGATAATTAATAAAATGAAAATTTGTATTATGTATGCCTATTTACACATATTTTGTTTTTTTTGTTGACATTTTCAATTATGTCATTTTAATAATAGGTTACACTTTCGTCCTTTATCTTTTTTTGTTCCGATTTGGTTCTTTATTTTATAAAATGTTAACATTCCAAAACAAAAGTTATCCTTTTTTATAAAAAAAGTAAAATAGAAAACTAAATAAAAAAAATCATCAAAAACTCATCAAACTTATAAACAAACCAAGAAACTTAGATTTCATTGAAAAAATCTCACAATAAATTACAAGATATTGTCATTTTATAACATAAAGGACTAAATCGGATTAAAAAAAGATAAATGATGAAAGTGTTAACTGAAATTAAGTTAAAAGACGAATTGTGTAATTTTGTCTAATTTTAATAATAGTAGTTCAAAGTGTTGATTGTCGGAGGTGGCGGGAGGCGGTTGCTAGAATGGTGATCGACTTTAATATAATGGTAGTGGCCGTAATGGCGATCAAAGTGATGGTCGATGGTGATTAGAGATTAATAAAGTGTTGGTCAATGTGATGGTTCTCAATGATTAGAGGTAGTTGAAGTGATGGTTGACGGTTGTCAAAGTGATGGTTGGATTAGTGGTTGTCGGTGGCAAAAGTGATTGTTGATGGTGGTTATAATGATGGATGGTGATCATATTTCTCTTAGAGATGATTAGTGTGATGGTGGACAACCATTGGTGGAGAGTTGTTACAACAAAAATAAGAGTCATAAAACCTCTTTTATAACTCTTCAAAAAACCTCTTCAAAAAATCCTTTTTTATGTTTTTTTTTAAGAAAAACCTCCTTTATGATTTTAAATGAAAAAAGTTTTCAAACTAACTAAAAAAACCAATTAAAATCAATTTTAATTTTTAAAACAAAGAATTAAAAACTTAGTATAAGAATCAAATCACAATTAAGAATATCGTTGTTTGTTTGGAGACTATTTAATGATGAACTTTCTGCCAAAGACAACCTGATTTTTAGAGAAGTACATACATAGTTTAGCAGCTCCTTTGTGTGTGACATAATGTAATTTGAATGAAGCATGCATATATTCTTTTTAAGTAATTTAGTGGCTAAAAATTCAATCTTATTAGTGAATAAATGATAAGTCCGAAGTTCGAACTTCAATCTCCGTATATTATACATGCTTTTCCCTCTAATTCAACTATGCTAGCGAGGACTCCAAACATCTATTTCTAGTAACTTATAATCGGGTGATTGTTCTATTTCATGTGACAAGATATATATTTTTTTTTTCTTTTCGAGTAACCTAGTTGCTAGAATTCAATTTTTAAAATGAATAAGTGGGGGTGTCTAGGGTTCAAACCCCGACATTGTTCCTGCCAATTAAGCTATGGTCAAGGAGACGATATATATTGATTTTTGGGAAATGATAATTAGTGCCCTAAAGACAATGGTTAAAGAGATTAATATAGAAATTATGCATTAAAAATTGATGAAAAATGAAATGTTTAACTTTATGAAAGTCAAAAAGTTGTTGTTTTTAATAAAATTTTCTTATTTTTAACATCCTTATGCATTACCCTTAGGATACTTGTTAGCAAAACACTTGTTTTTCTTAACGTTACTTTTGTCCATTTTTGTTGGACAGAATTATATTACCTAGTCTATTGACAAAAGAAAAACAAAATCCCTCGCCTGGCCCCACTCAATTCTTTCTCTCTTCGTCAACCAAACTTCAAATTCTGTCTTATTTCTTCTCTCGCTCTGCACTCTCTCTTCGCTAACTCTCTCCAACCAATCACAACACAAAACCCGAGATTACTGCAAACACTCGGTGAAACATTAATTGGCGCCAAAATTTCTCTTTCTCAATCGCCCCAATTCTCAAATCCTAGGGTTTTCATACACAACATTTTTTCAACTTCCAATTTCTCAAACTTCAAAAACCGCTAACTCGACATCGATCTCCGTTACTTTCAATGGCGAATTCTCGCCCTTCTAAGCGCCACAAAATCAGCAGGTTCGTTAACGTTCTTTCTCATCCATTTTGTTTTGTTTTCTTTTTAACTGTTTCACTCGTAACTTTTAGTTTTGTTCGTTGCAATTTCTGTGTTTCGGGGTTGGGTTATGTCGTTTGTTGTAATTTTATATGAAGCAGACACCGGATATGACACTGACAGGTGGAGAGTGGTGAGGATTTTAGAAAATGATGATATAATTGAATGTAATCACTTGTCTGGAAACTGATACGTGTCCGAACACACCTTCCAAGTGTCGATTTTTATGTTATAGAGGTAAGCAGCACGAACATTCCTCGAATTAGGTGTGTCGCCGTGTCAAACACATGTTGTGTCCGCCACCGACAGATATAATTACACTGAATTATGTGATTTTCTCAAATTATTAGCAGTGTCGGAGTGTCAATTTCAGTGCCACTGTCAATGTCCGTATCTTGTCCGGTGTCCGTGCTGTCATGTTCGTGTCCGTATCCGTGCTTCATAGTTATAGAGGTAATTTTGTTCCAAAGTCATCGTATGTTAATGTAAGGAGTAAATTTTAGTTTTGTTCCTTGTAAGGTATGTGTTTGGGGTTGGTCTATGTCGTTTGTTGTAATTTTCCATGAAGCATATACGCGAGGCACATATATGGTATCCCACATCTGAGAAATTAAAAAATTAGAGGAAAATGTGAATTTATTTGGGTATCCTTAAAAATCATGCTTTATTTATTTTTATAAATGGTTTATATTTTTCTTAATTTAGAAGCAAGTTTTCCTTTCCATCATTGGTGTTGTGCTTTACTTTTCTGTACTTCATGTTGTACCCTATAGTGATTAACTAAATTAGAATTCATATTTCATGCTTAATATTTGAAATGAGGAATATGCTCTAACCCTATATTTATTTTTTTGTTTGAAAATGGGGAAAAGGTTGTGATTATGGAGTTAATGATTTGAGTTTTGTTTCAGGGGGGAGGATGATTATATGCCTGGAAACATTTTAGAGATTGAACTTCATAATTTCATGACATTTGATCACTTAAAATGTAAACCCGGGCCTCGGTTGAATCTCGTAATTGGGCCAAATGGTTCTGGAAAGAGTTCTCTTGTATGTGCTATTGCTCTTGGCCTCTGTGGAGAGCCCCAGGTTGGTTTTTCTTTCCCACACTTGAACAGGTTATGTTTTATTTTTCTAAGAAGCTTCTGAAGAATTTATTTTTGAACCATTTCATATGACTTTCTGCAGTTGCTTGGGCGAGCCACAAGTATTCAGGCATTTGTGAAGCGGGGAGAAGATTCTGGGCACATTAAGATTACCTTGAGGGGGGACCATAAAGAGGAGCAAATTACAATTATGCGTAAAATAAACACTAGCAACAAGTCGGAATGGGTTTTAAATGGTGGGTTGTTTGACACCAGATATACTCTTTTATTGAATGCTACTTTCACTTTGATAGCAATTGTTAAGTCTTTTGGTTGATTTTAACTGTATTAGAAATGTTTAAAAGGTAAAATACAAAATGTAGTTTCTGCTTTTGATATTGATATTGCATTTTATCAGGTTGGTGTCACTTATTTTGGTGTAAGTATAATAGTTCTAAAACAGGATGGTATATATCTGCATTACAACATAGACAGACATCTTTCATTAGAACAATCATTCTGGGCTCTTATCATGAGCGTTGGAAGTGTCTTTCTACCACAAGCGAGTTCTTGTATGTTAGGGTTTATGGTTTATGAAGGTTTTGGTAAAAAATTAAGGATATGAAATTTCTGGAACAGTTAACAATTTTTTCTATCACTTGGTGAATATAGCTATTATTGAGTGGAGCATGAACATCTTTAGGAGTTTTCTCTTGCCCTTAAGTTATATTCCTCAAAAAATTTCCTTGTAATACATTAAATTTTGGATTTCCCCCTTATATGTAAATTTTATATACTGAACATTTATATGTATGTATGTATGTATAGTATTGTATACGACCAAGAGAAAAAAGTTGCATGTGCTAACTGCAAATAAAGTAAAATATTACTACTGACAAATTTAAAACAGTATGATCAGTTATGTGATCTGCCAATGTGTTAATTTCAGGAAATATTGTGCCCAAAAAGGATGTGGCTGAAACCATTCAGAGGTTTAACATCCAAGTAAATAATTTGACTCAAGTAAGTTTATGACCTGCAATCATTATACTTCATGGTATTAGACTAGTGTTACACACAGTTTTAATTTGCTTAGTTTAACTCTGGACTATTCTTTTATTTATTTATTTATTTATCGCGTTGTATTCTAGAACTTTCTGCTTCAGTAACTCAATGAACCACCTTCAGTTAGAAACAGTTATTAAGTCACATCAGTTTGAAAATCAGTAGAGCTCTATAAATGGCTCTAGCTTGGTTCAGTTAAATGAGGTTGAACATTCATTTTCATCAATGAAATTTCATTCAGTTTCTTTTCTATCAGAGTTCTTGAATTCACTACACCAACCTGTCAGACTTAAACAAGGTTGACCATTCATTTTCATAAACGACCTGTGGAATTTTTTCTCCTCCACTTTCTCCAGTGCCAACTTCCACCATCATTACCCATATTGGCCCCACTTCCTTTTGTTCTCCACATATAAACTTCAGTACCAAGCCTTCCATCCTAATCAGGTGTAAAATATCCATGTCCCTAAACAAATCTTTTTCTTTTATAAATGTGTATATTTTTTATTTTTTTTTTATAATTTTGTGTCGACATACCTAGACCGAATGGTATCTTTAATTTTTATGAATTTGCCACATCCTCATATCCACGTCACATTATGTTTTGGCCTTCACAGCTTCCTGTGATTTAGTTGTTTTATTTATTAGTTTTGAGGAATATTGATTGGTATAGGTATTATGTTTATTGTGATGTTCAAATCTATGATGGGCTAATACTTTGTTTTTCTTTCTATCCTTCTGAACCACTTCTTTGGGATCCTTGTCTTTTTGGTAGTTTTTACCGCAAGACAGGGTCTGTGAGTTTGCAAAGTTAACTCCTGTGCAACTTCTGGAAGAGACAGAAAAGGCTGTTGGTGATCCACAACTTCCAGAGCAACATCGTGCACTTATTGACAAAAGTCGTGCACTGAAGCATGTTGAGCTGGTAAGTTCACCCTTTACTAAGGAATGATAGAAATCTTCTAAATCCTAGCTGCTTGTAATTCATGGTCAATTTGCTAATTCTGTCTCAGTCTCTGGAGAAAAATGAAGGAACTTTAAACCAGTTGAAGGAACGTAATGCTGAATTAGAGAAGGATGTTGAACGTGTTCGTCAAAGAGATGAACTTCTTGCCAAGGTTAACTATTGGGTTTTGTTGATCATAATCACATGCGTTGTCTGAATGTTTTGTATATGCCGAGCAATGTAGACTCCTCTGTGGTGATGTCTATTTTTTTTTCTTTCTGATATGCCTAGTTCATCCTTTATTTTTCTCATATAAGAGGTTTTCTGATTCTCCTGCATTGAAAGTTCACTGTCTTTAATGCATTTTTTAAAAGGAAAATATAAAAAATATGCTTGTATCTGTTTTGTAGGCCGAATCAATGAAAAAGAAATTGCCATGGCTGAGGTATGATATGAAGCAGGCTGAATATCGTGAAGCTAAGGAGCGTGAGAAGGCTGCAGCAAAGGAGCTTGAGAAGGCGGCAAAATTATTAAATGAACTTAAAGAACCTATTAAGTATGCTATCCTTTCTTACTTTGTTACATGTTTGTAATTGTTTGCATTTTGATCCTTAGAATTTGAATTGCTATATGAGAAGGTTGCTTATATTTTAGCAGGGGCAGAAGTTTGGGAAGGGCACTTGACTTTTGATCAAATTCATAATAGGTTGTTCGATCAATAATTGTAGAGTTTTCAGCTGTTTTATATTTCAGTGAAGTCAAGGAACAAAAATATGTCTCACTCTATATTCAGGAAGAGGCTTAATATAAGCCTTAAAATGCAGGATTTGAATAAAATGAATTCGTAATCCGATAAGGAATTTATAACCATCATAAGATTAAATCTTCAATTTTTTTTTTTTAAATCCATCATAAACCCCATATTTTTTTTGTATAAAAATGATTATTGAAGGAATTGAGGTAGAGGAAGACTGATGGTAGAATTGAATTGTTTAATTTTGAAAACACTGTCTTGATTGACTCAATAAAAACTTGAGCACCAAGTTCGTACATAGTCCATAATGCGTAACACTATTGGGGTTTGTGTGTGGTAATACTGATGGCTCTTTAATTGATAAACACAGACATTAGGCTGTGACAACAACTTAAGATATTCAGTTTAACTTAACCACACAAAACCGACTTGTAGGATTAACACTGCTCAAGCCTTACAAGCATTATCTTGGTCATATCTCTAATTAATGTGAGATTTTCAACACATCACCTCAACCCTAGGACCAAACATCTGAAATGTGCACTATGTAGATGGATAACAGGGATGTCAACAATATTGCGCCAGTGCTTTTTTATTGCTGCAAAATAGATTGGTTGATTACTGTGGTTTTTCCAACACTATACTAAAATAGTGTTTATTTTATGTTTTGATACTATACTACACTACCAACGAAAAATCAGTTTTAGTGTTCTAGCAAGATTTTACAGTACAGTAGAATAGTAATATTTTTTATCATTTTAAATGGATTATTTAATGTTGGTCTGTTGAGTTATAATCAAATTAATCAAGTTATGGGCATGGTATTATTGTTCTTATGAATATGATATTTAGCCGAGGATGGTGATGTCATAACAGATCCATATCTATATTACTACAAGAACATCAGCCCAAGCTTATTCCCTTGATGAAGTTGGCATCCTTGTTGTCCTTTACTGTATTATTGTTGCTATCTTATGAATATGTCTGTGTGGTAAACCCCTCCCTTTTGGTATATATAAAAAAAAGGGCAGCCCGGTGCACTAAAGCTCCCGCAGATGCAGGGTCTGAGAAGGGGTCCCACCCTTTTGGTATATATGATTTGATAAATTTATAATTTGTCATGCTTTAAACAGGAAACAAAAAGAGGAGAAAGCTGCATTAGATGCAAAGTGCAAAAAGGCTAACAACCGAATAAGTGACAATGCCAAGAAGAGAATGGAACTTATGGAGAAAGAGAATCAATTGGTAATTTTTCTCATCCATTACTTGACATACTTTATTTTTATAATTTTTTAGCGAGACCCGAAACCAGCGCCTTCATTATCAATCATGCATTTTCTTGACAGAAGTTGTATTTTGGCACTGAGACCATCAAAGTAAATTAATAACTATTCATGTTATTGTAGTTGTGCGTTTTTCTTGTAACTTTCTGATGTGATTTTAGTTCTTTGTATCAATTTGTAGGAGGTGGAATTACAAGGGAAGTACAAAGAGATGGACGAGTTGAGGAAGCAGGAAGAAACTCGGCAACAGAAATTAAAAAAAGCTAGGGAGGAACTTGCTGCTGCTGAACTTGAACTTGAGAGTCTAAACCCTTATGAACTTCCCAAGGATGAGATTGTAAGTGTGCTTTTAGTCATTGGTTATATTATTTACACACACACATGTGTGTGTGTCTATATATATATGTATAGGATGTATCAAATGAGAAGGCTTTTTATTCTGAGATGAGTGAGCATTTGAATTATACAATAATTGTTAATTTTGAGATTGAAACGGATACGATAATTCTGAGGTCTATAATGACTACCTACCGGCAGCGATGAAGAAAGGTTAGGTCTTAGGTGGTGTCTAACTAATTTTTTTTTTGAAGAAGCTAAATTAGCCCACCCAAATTGGCACCAAAGAGAATCGAATATGAGACCTTGAGGAGGAGCACACTCCCAGGTCCCAAGCCAAACCACTAGGCCAACCCAAGTGGTGTCTAACTAATAACCCTTAGATTCATGTTTCAACCGATAATTTGATGGTTTGGTTTGATAGA
>Ga0228710_1005965_pt1 | contig 18733 bp, 7 predicted proteins | sample MedpolnodulmetaG_FD_177995 | JGI IMG/M metagenome (GOLD analysis project Ga0228710, IMG submission 177995) | Root nodule microbial communities from Medicago polymorpha collected in Santa Monica, California, United States - pink nodules | ecosystem: Host-associated > Plants > Roots > Nodule...
AGTGGATGACTCACAAGATTGGTGAGGCGGAGCAATGGCTTTTTGAGTTTTTGGATAGACAAGCCGCCTTCGATGACCTCATGTCTAAGGAGCCGATGCCGCCAAAGAAACCAACAAATGAGCACAACCCTATTAATTTGGACACTCCGGAAAAGGCAAAACAAGTGATCAAAGTCATGGATGAAGACAAAGATTATGCACTATCACTAGTCTAGTTAGATAAGTTATGACACTTTTGGGTCGGTCGGTGTTCGTCCTATTTTTTGGTGGTATTACACCCCAACATATTTTTTGGTGGCCGATTGTCCAATTTGGATAATTATGGCTAATATGTAACTAATATTATATATTATATAAATATATGAAATGAATTAGTTTTTGGATCATTTACGTGTCATTAAGTGTGTTTAAGTGATTACGGGTCATTACAGGCGAATTTGTGAAATTTGGACCATTTGGATCATTATGTGTTATTACGTAATTGTAAGAAAAACAATGTTTTTGTGTAATTTTGTTCGATTATGTCGAACTATCCGATAATCTTGTTAAACTGGCGTAATTCGGTTAAGTTATGAATGTGGCGTGATTACGGGTCATTCTAGACTTTTTTTAAGTTTGTTCAGTAACTGGTTGCATTTAATGCAGATTCTGTTGTCTGCTATGAACGTGAGTTAACTCCCGCTAGTACAAAGGACAACGTGAGCTAACTCACGCTGCAACATGCTGCAATTAACACTAGCACATGTTAAGTCACGCAACGTGAGTTAACATACGTTGTCATTTGTACTAGCGTGAGTTAACATGCGTAGGGGTATTTTGGACTTTTACTTTGGAAATGAGCAAATCCATTTAGGTAAAGAGCAGAATTCAATGTTGTATGAAGATAGGACTCTTGTGATGTAGTTGTTTCTCTTTAGTTGATCCGAAAATAAATGTGCAGAAATCCACTCTCTTTTATAAAATAAATAAATTAGGTACACAAATTATTTTTCCATCAATTAAGTGTACAATATTTGATATGGGACCAAAATTATTTTTTTAATGGTTCTAGACATTCATTCTAGTTATACCATTCCGACCTTATTTCTTTACACAAACAATTCAACTTTGCGGCTCACCTGAAATGTTGAACATTAAAAGAATTTTTATTTTTTCAGAAACATTGAGAGAATTAATTATTAATGTATGCCACTACTTTAAAGTGTGTACGTTTTATATTTGAAAAATCACAAACCATTGTTTGAGTAAGATTTTATTTCTTGTAAACTTTATTCAATAATAACAACTTTTGAAATGTATCCCCTCAACCAAAAAAAACTTTAGAAATGTATGAGATAAACCAAATATGTAATAAGTATATTTCTTTCTTTTTTAGGTGTAAAATTATTATGTATAAACAATTTAGAAACCAGGATCGAGTGTTTGGAACACAATTATGAAAGCTCTCTTTGCTCTTAAGGATGGTTTTGAATTTCGGCTGGGTTATGGGAGTTCTTCTTTCTTGTTCTCAAATTGGTCTGTGGATGGGAAGCTAGCTGCAAAAGTGCTTTGTGGATGTTCACGACCTACACTTACAAGTTAAAGATGTCCATGTGAACGGGAGTTGGAATTTTAATTTGCTTTACACGGACCTCCCTCCAAAGTGTGTGACTGTTTGCAATATGAAGAAGTTGTGGAAAAAGAGAGAGAAAAAAGTTGAGAGTGTTTTTGAAAATTGATTCAATAGTGGGAGAATGAGTGGAGCTAACTACATATAGGTGTGAGGGTTAGGAACAATTTTGGCTCAAAATTAAACAGAAAACACTCTAATGAATTCAATCACCAAACCCTTTAATCGAATCAATAATATCAAAATTGAAGTCTGATGTGAAGATTGATTTGATACCCATAAATTATGAATCGATTCATTGATACCCAGATGAAGATTGATTTAATTCATAGTAAATCAGAATCGAATTATAGTTCCAGAAAAAACATGGGATAAAAAAGAATCAAATCGATTTGCCCTTCATAGATAATGAATAGAATCAAAATGATTTGATTCATTCATCTTTTTGAATTATTTGAATTGAATCTACAAAACAGGCGCAGACAGATAGAAAAATGATTTGAATCAAAGTGTTGTAATAGGAGATTTTGAATAATAGAGGATCAACCAAATTGTGAAATGATTTGACACAAGAGATATTGAAGATCTAGACTTACGAGGGTGCTTTTAAAAATATAACTAAACTATAACCAAAACAAAAATATTATCTAACATGTTAAGGAATAAACAATGTCAAAACTCAATGAAGTCAAGGAAAAGCTACATCAAGTTGGAGTTTGTCCTGACGAGTCATCAACCTCTGGTTTGTGGTGGTGCGAACAACGGTAAAGGGTGATGAGGGTTGTTGTCGCCGCTAGAATAAGTTTAGAGATAGAGTGTGAAGGGAAATCAGAAGTTGGTGTTTGGAGGAGAGTGTGAAGAGACCTTTGGTTTATGATAAAGTAACATGTCAAAATGATCATGGATGCCACCTCACCTCCTACATGTCTCCAAAAAAATGCCAGCTTGACTCTTTTGTAGAGTTAACGCCAAAAACTAATGTCAAAGATCACAATGGCTAATAAATTTTGAAGTCTGGGATTTTTTTTGTGTTTTCTCATGAGTTAGGGATTAATGCGACAACGATGTGCACATCTAGGGAGCAAAATGGTTGTTGACCTAAATTTTTTAAATGGTATGTAGTTTAGCCTTTGTGTTTTTAAAAAAGTCTAGAATGACATATATCTGACGTAGGCTAAATCACAGGGCTTTTGCAGTCGATTTAACTTATTTTTATCTATAGACTCCACCAATAACTCTTTTTTTTTTTGGTAGATAGACGAAATGGCAAAGCCAGTATAAACTCACACACACAAGTGGAGATACCGGGGTTCGAACCTCGGTCATGGCATCCGGCCTAACAATTTTGGCATTTTGCCAGTTGAGCTAGGACTTCTAGATAACTCCACCAATAACTCTATACCATTATATTTCAACAAAAAATATTTATTTTACTACAATTTATGAAGTGAGGCCTTTAAAAAAGTGAAGAGATAAATTGTTTCAATAACATTATTCTTTATAAGCATTTGGTTACGCCTACAGATAACTATTCTGTTAGCTAAAATTGACAGACATGTTATTTAAGGATATGCGAGTTTCCCTCGATGATAAAAAGTTAGCAGAGCTTTATTACAACCAAACAAGGGCAAACTGATTCTGTCTCGGGTCTATTGAAGAATATGTCGGTCTTAAAGACATCACACCTAGTTAAAGCTCGATAGAACTGGACAATAAGGCACTCACCAAACACTCCCTATTTATAGCGCCACTAATTACAGAGAACAATGAGCAAGGAAACACATTTTAAGGGAGGTTGCACACTTTAAACCTTGTCAACAGATCATGATGAGAAAAATGAAGTTGTCAATCGAACATGGGGCACTGTGCACCCCCTCAACAAGGGAAAACCAACGCATTACCTGTGTAATTAGTTGAGCAAGGCTAAACACTGTAAGTCATGCCATTTTGTCTAGGGAATAAATTTGTCCATCAATACTTATCATGGTATAATTTTTGAAACGCACAATCAATCGCACACAAGTTATTTACACTGTTTTGTAAATTTACCTTTTGTCTTTATATTTATTAACATGTGTTTCTTAGTAGAGTAAAAAAAAAACTCAAACAACTATACTTATTGCTTTGCTGGAGCAATTAAAAAACTCATTGTTGAGGGACAAAGTTCTTTTTCCTCAATGTTAATCACTTGAAGAAAATGAATCATCGTAGATGATTATCATCTTATTCATTGGCTAAATCTCTAATTCGACAACAACATTACAAATAGAAGTGTTTATTTAGACTTTATGTTGAGAGAAATGCAGACGAGTGAATCCAAAACAATCTTTAAGGTGTTTATTTTTTGAAGAAAAAACTTTCTTAATTTAAAATCTTTAAAGAATGTTCCGAAAACATTAGTTAGCAAAATTCAAAACATTCGTTAGCAAGACTTGTACATTAGATAGAGGTGAATTACTTATCGTTATCAATGATTTTAGGCACTTAGATGAAGAAAGTTTAAATTTTGAATGCTAGAAATTTGCTTATTCACTCATTTATAAATTTAAAAACCACAATAAAAATAAAAAATAAAAAAAAGTGGATACATTGAGACAATCTAAACGGTTGATTCAAAAGCATCTAAGACATCAAGAAGCACCACGTGTCAACTTCCAAAACCCTAATTATTAAGCAACAAGGGTTTAAGAGTTTAAGCACTTTCATTTCATTTCATTGTTCGATTTCAGAAGTAGCCATAAACGCTTTTCAAGGTAAGATCCCAACTTTTTCACTACCCATTTTTCCATTTCCATTTCCATTATGATTCACTGTTTTCCCATTCAGCTTCTTTGGCTTTTGTTAACTTCTTCGTTTTTATCTGTTTATTGGGTTTTTAGTAGTTGTATGTTTTCAGTATTTTGACATTGATGGTGTTTAATATTGTGCAAGATTTGAATTTTAATGATCTAAGCTTTCTGTTTTGTGAAAAATTCAATTGGGTGTCCGAGATAGGGAATCAAAATGAAAGAAATAATCTGGAAATTTTGCTTTTGAGATTTGAGTATTGTTTATGTTAATGTTATTGTTTATATGTTGTGCATTATTTTAAGAGAATGTAAGTGATTGAAAAATGACATAATTGAATGTAACCTCATGTGTCAGTGTCGTGTTGATGTTTTACGACATCCAACACACCTTTAATCCGGAAGTGTTAGTGTCTCTAAAGCACTGACACTGCATGTTACACGTCTACACCGCTTATAATTCAAAAAAAAAATGACATAATTGAATATGATCTCATGTGTCAGTGTCTGACTGACACTGACAGTCATACACTGACATGTGTCAGACACCTGATACAACTTCGATCAGAAGTAATAGTGATATATACACGGTTACCTTTGTTTGGTACAAAAATCAATTACAAATTTATAGTTTTAATTGGGAATGAATTGCTTGTTATAATGCTACTAAAAGCACATAATGTTATGGGAGGGAGGAAAGAGAGTTGGGGAAGACTAGAGGGACTAAATGAAGTCGAGAATGAAGAAAATAATTTTTTGTCATTGGCTCATTGCACGCACAGCCCTATACTCTGTTTGACAAATTTACACTACACATTGTTACTTATTATTCTTCAACTTTTTCGGTACATTGAAACGGGATTTGAAGATGACGATCTGTATAACAGGACAGCAACAGGGATATATATAATTGCTAACTCTGCTGCTGCCTGCTAATGTGAAATTAGAATTCGTTTTCATCCGATAAAATTTCAACGAACAATGGAACTTTCGATGGAATATTTGTACTTAGCAAAGCATAAGTTACAATGAATGACGGATGTATCATTTAGTGATGCTAATTTGCTGTGGTTTGATGTTTTTAAGGTTTGAGCAATGGCGTTCTTTGGTAAAATGGGAAAGTTACTCCAGAATTCTGCAATCAAGCACATCAATCATGATTTATCTATGTCTTCTCCTTTGGCATTCCAAGCAATTAGATCCATGTCATCTGCAAAGCTTTATGTTGGAGGTACATTAGTTTATGATGTTGAATTGTCTGAATGGAATTGAGCTATAATTTTTTAATTTTCAGTCGCAATGCAGGTATTTCATATAGCACTGATGATGCGAGTCTCCGAGAATCTTTTGCTCGCTATGGAGATGTTCTTGATGGTAATTTTCTTTCTGACTCTCACTGTCTACTAGTTATTCACATTTCAGGTAGAGGTAATATCAAATAAAACAAGAGTTTCCGCTTGTAAATTCTCTCTAAATCTAACATAGTGAGCTAGCAAACCAGTATAGTGTTCATTTTATATAGGCTTTATTGCACATTTGCCCCCCGAATTATCAAGATTGTGTGAATTTGGCCCGCATTATTTTTTGAGCGATTATTACCCTTTATGATTTGGTATTCCCTGCCCCAATTTACGCTGAAATGACATCACTTGTATCCAACTTTTATATCTAATGTGGCTTTTCTTTAAAATTAAATATTAAAAACGCCAAAAAGCACCAAAAGTTTAAATTCGTAATTAGAGATTTCATTCGCTCTTACCTATATGGGTTGATTTTTGGCATTTTTTTATATTTAATTTTATAGAAATGCATGCTGGCTATAAGAATTGGATGTTGCATGCCTTCTAGCAAAAATTTGGAGGACTAGCAAATCAAAATAGGGGAAAACATAAGGGGCTAAAATCGCTCAAAAAAAGTGGGGGCGAAAATAGCACAATCCTGATACTTGGAGACCAAAAGTGCAAATAAGTCTTTTATATTCCTTCAAAAAAAAAAAAAGTCTTTTATATATGATTTGATTGAGTGGTTAGTTTCTTTTGATAAAAGATAATTTTCATTGAAAGTAAAGGTCAAACAAAATTGATGGTTGTGATAAGCATATGCATTTCATAACACTGGGATTATTGAATTCTGCACTGAAACTTTCGTTTCTAATGTTCTTCCAGCAAGAGTTATCATGGACCGTGAACAAGGCAGGTCCAAAGGATTTGGCTTCGTAACTTTTGCAACAAGCGAGGAAGCATCTTCTGCCCTTCAGGCCATGGATAACCAGGTATTGCCAGTTTTTGTGATGATTCATCTTGCTAAATTCTGACATTCACCAATTCACATGACATAAAGCCTCATATATGTTTTTCTGTTTTTGAGTTTTCACCACTTCATGTTCATATTATATATAAACTATAAAATAGTAAAGCACCTTTTGTTCATACTTGAAGGAAGCAATTGCAGTTATTTAGCCAAGATATAAGATAGAAATAATAAATGCATATGTGGCTATAATATACTAATATCCTTTTTACCTGCATTACGGTATTCTTTTTGTTAATGATTCTTTGTTAAATAATCTGTTTTTACTTTTTTTGAATCTCTTCAAGACTATATTAAAAAAGGAGAATATTAGTGAAACCATGCAAATTTTTCCAAAATGGCATACTTGTTTCTTTGACACAAATTAAAGAAAAACTATTAGTGAAAGAGAGAATGGTAATTTTACGAAATTATCATCGTTAAGCATTGGCATATTCACCATTATCATGAATGCAAAAAATATAATGATGACTTGGGAATAATGCACATAATATTAATCAGAGGGTTGTATATAATTAACAATCAAAGAATGACAATACATTTTTATAAGACAGATGTATTAGAATTTTACCATAAACTAATTGTTGCTGTTTGTTTCAATTGACTCATTTTGCTGCTCTTTGCAAAACTCAAAATGTTGGCAATGTTTCTTGTAGCATCTAAAATTATGTTGTCACAGGAACTTCATGGTCGGACAGTACGAGTGAACTATGCTCAAGAAAGGCCGCGCTCTGGGTATGGTGGTGGTGGCTATGGTGGAGACGGTGGTGGCTATAGTGGTGGTGGCGGCGGCTATAGTGGTGGTGGCGGCGGTGGCTATGGTGGCGGCGGTGGTGAGCACGGTGGTGGCCGCTACTAACCTTGAAAATTTATTATGTATGCTTTGTAATTGAAAATTAACAAACCATTACTTGAGTAGAAGCATAACTTTCTTTTTTAGGTGTGATGTTATATTATGTAGAAATAAAATTGGAACTACTTTTTGGTTTCATCTTTAAATTGGAATTTTATTTAATTAGGGATACATGCTTGTAGCATTTTATTATATATCGAATCCTAAATACATGTGGCACATCAATAAAGGTATGAGAGCTAGCTAAAGACGCGGCTATGCGCACTAAGACGTGAGCAATCTCATTTGCTTGTCTCAGATTGAACTCGACATAAGAGTTTTGAAAATGAAAATTACAATAATTTTTACAATAATTTATAATAGTCCCAAATTTTCTGATGTATCTACTACCTTGGTGAAAGTAGTCCACCACTTTGTTTGAATCAAGCACAAAATCAATATTACCAACTTAATATAACTTCAATGCTTCTCGAATATCAAATAAACCCAAACGAAAACCAGAGTCCTCGCAAGCACAAAACCTCAGTTATTGTCTCGGTTGCACATACTTCGCATCAACCATTTGGTTGTTGTTGCACACTATTATCGGTATTCGAACAACCATTGCCATTCAATTTAACCACATTGATCGCTCTCAAAACCTACACTGCAAGAGGACATTGGAGCAAAACATGTATATTGTCTTCATAATTAGGTTGCAAACCACAAAATTCACGAGAAATGGAATGGCCATGTTGCACTTGAGGCATGCCACATCATTGAAATTAGCCCCTCAAGTTTACCTGTTTTTTATTTTGATGCCCCACATACATTTTGGAGGGGTCAAAATCTCATAATTGTAAAACTTAGGAGACGAAAAGTGCAATTAATGCCTTAAATTTATCCTAAAATTATTATTTTTTAATAAAATCTATCAAGCGAGAACTTCAAAAAAGTGAAAAAGGAGTCGTAATGCTTCTAGAACCACCCTCATCATTTATCTAGTATGGTGGTTGTACTTGCATACATTAAATATGAAGAAATGGAGAAATCATATTTAAACTCAGACTCATACAAATCAACATCTTCAACAATTACTTACCAACATAACCACAATTCATTATGAGCACAATATAAATTTCACTCCACGATAAAGAAGTCAATATAGATTGGTGTCAATTTGCTAAATGATCATGTGCAATCTCATCCACTCATCTTGATTTACCACATGAGGTTAACAATATTTATTGTTTGATGAACGGTTAAGATCAACATGATGGAAAACATGAGAGAGATAGCCCGAGACGAGACACCCATATATTTTCTTTGTAAATGTAAATCAATCAATAAAAAAAAGTGGGGACAGAGGAAAATATAAACGGTTGATGCAGAAGCATCTAGACATCACATAAGCTGCCACGTGGCAACCTCCAAAGCCCTAAAAAAAACAAATTAGGGTTTAAGCACTTTTATTTCATTTCATTGTTTCGTTTCGAGTTCTGAAGCAGCCATAATCGCTTTTCAAGGTACGCACTAAGATCTCAAGATCACAACTTTTTCACTACCCATTTTTCAATTCTGATTTCACTGTTTATTTCTTCTTGTTCTTATTTCCCTGTTATTTGAGTTTCTAATAGTTATATTTTTTCAGTATTTTGACCTAGGTAATGCTTAATATTGTGAAAGATTTAATTTTTATTGTACAAAATTCAATTGGGTGTTAGAGAAAGAGAATCGAAATGATAGAAATTAACTGAAATTTTTTCTCTCAGATTTGATTTTTGAGTTATGTTAATGTTATGACTTTTTTTCTTATGTTTTTTATGCTTACAAGTTTGTGGTTATGTAGTAGAAATGAATGAATAGAGTTTGATGGTTATTGTTCCTTGGTGTTGATTGCGATTGAGTGACTTTTACCGTAAAAGTCACGGTGAATTTAAAGTAAATTTGTGTGTTTTATGAGAGTAATATACGAGAGATAGTCACGAAGTCACTGTGAAATCCCAATCCCGTCACTAAATCCCAACTTGTCAATCGCGGATTATGTAAAACAATGGTTTGTTCAAACTCCGCTAGGCAAGCTTGTGCATTGCACGATAGCAGTTTGTTAAAATTTCACTACACTATAGTGATGCTAAATCTATTTGACAACATAGTTACCTTTTTTCGGGTACAAATAAGCAATTACAACAGAAGGTTAGGAATAATTTTAATTGGGAATGAATTGCTTGTTTGTTACTTTAATGCTACTAAAAGAACCTATTTTCACTACTATGAGGAACAGAATGAAGAAGACTATTTGTTATTGCACACACATCCCTGTACTCTGTTTGTTATATTACACTTCATTTGGTCACGTATAACTATTCAATAATTTTGGTACTTTGAAATGGAACTCTAATTGGACGACTTGTATAACAACAAAGAAGCAGGGATACATACAACCCTGCCTAGAACCTTGTTTTAAGCCTGCCCTACAAACGGTGATTTGGTGATGAAACGGCCATCCGACAAAATAGATTTTGGTGGTCAGTTTCATCCGATAAAATCGCTATTTTAATTCTTTAATGGAACTGGTGATGGAATGTTTGTACTTAGCATAAAATTGCTATTATAATTCTTTTAATGGAACTGGTGGTGGAATGTTTGTACTTAGCAGATCATTAGTTACAATTGATATATTGTTTAAGCGATACTAATTTTCCGAGGTTTTATGTTTTCAAGGTTTGAGCAATGGCGTTCTTTGGTAAAATGGGAAAGTTACTCCAGAATTCTGCTGTCAAGCACATCAATCATGATTTATCTATGTCTACTCCTTCGTTATTTCAAGCAATTAGATCCATGTCATCTGCCAAGCTTTTTATTGGAGGTATGTTAGTTTATCATGTTAAATTTAAAAAATGGATTGTACCAAAAGAAAAAAATAAAATAAAAATGGAATGTGGCTATAATTTTTCAAATTTCAATCGAAATGCAGGTGTTTCATATAGCACTGATGAAACTGGTCTCCGAGAAGCTTTTTCTCGCTATGGAGATGTTCTTGAAGGTAGTTTTCTTTCTGAGTCACAATCTAATTTTTCATCATTTCAGATGGTAATATCAAATAAAACATGAGTTTCCACTTGTAAATTATCTTCGAATCTAGCAGTGAGCCAAAACAAACCAATATGATATTCATTTTATATAGGCTTTATTGGACTTCTGGCTCCCAAATTTTGCGAAGTTGCCCCCACACCCCCAAATTTCCTTGAGCAATTCTGGCCCTTTATAATTTGGTATTCACTGTCCTAAATTTACACCGAGGGGACATCATTTATGGACATCCAACTTTCATAGCTAGTGTGGCTTTTCTTTAAAATTTAATATTAAAAACACCAAAATGTTTGAAATCCTAATTACAGTTTTCATTTGCTCTCATCTGTACGGGTTGATTTTTGGCGTTTTTAATATTTAATTTAAAAGAAAAGTCATTTTTGCTTTGAGAGTTAGATGCCACGACAATAAATGATGCCTCATCAGCGTAAATTTGGAGGAGACTATCAGACCACAAAGGGAAAAACATAAGGGACTAAAATCTCTTAAAATAAAGTGCAGGGCCAAAATCGCTCAACTGTGATACTTGGAGGACCAAAAATGCAATTAAGCCTTTTATATATGGTTTGATAGAGTGGTTACTTTGTTTTGGTAAAAGAAAATTTTCATTGAAAGTAATAGTCATATAGAAAAGGTGGCTGTGATAAGCATATGTACTGAAACCTGTCATTTTTAATTTTCTTCCAGCAAGGATTATCATGGATCGTGAAACAGGAAGGTCCCGAGGTTTTGGCTTCATAACTTTCGCAACGAGCGAGGAAGCATCCTCTGCCCTGCAGGCCATGGATAACCAGGTATTATCAGTTTTCGTGATGATTTCATCTTGCTAAATTATAAAATTCACCAATTCACATGGCAAGCATGACTTACTGCCTCATTTATGAAATAGTAAAACACCTTTTGTTCATACTTGGAGGAAGCAATTGCATTTATTTAGCCGAGATAAGATAGAATAATAAATGCATATGTGGGTGTGTAATATCCTAAGCTATTCTCTTTGTTAATGATTCTTTGTCCTACATAATCTGTTTTTACATTTTTTAGATCTCTTGAAGAATATATTTAAAAAGGATGATGTTAGAGAAACCATGCAAATTCTTTCAAAATGGCAATTAGATTTCAAAAGCCCAACTGAGTATTCAAAAGATATATATACCTCCATCCTGTAATAATTTGCATACTTGCTTGTTTAACAAGTTCAAGGAAAAACTATTATTGACAGATAGAGAATATTATTTTTAGCAAATTATCCTTGTTAAGCATTGGTGTATTCACCTTTATCATAAATGCAAATTGAAATATAATGACTTGGGAATCATGCATATAGTATCAGTTAGAGACTAGTAATAATTTTGTGATAATGTGACAATTATTGTGGCACAGAGGGAGTAAGATTTTGTAAAACATTTTACCAACTTATATTTGTACAATTTTTTATATGGCAGTTGTCTTTCACTGTCAACTAATTGTTACTGTTTATTTCAATTGACTCATTTTGCTGCTCTTTGCAAAACTCAATGTTGGCAATGTTTCTTGTAGCATCTAAATCATGTTGGTTGTCACAGGAACTTGATGGTCGGACAGTACGAGTGAACTATGCTACAGAAAGGGCACGTCCTGGGTTCGGTGGTGGTGGTGGCTATGGTGGTGGTGGTGGCTATGGCGGCGGCGGTGGAGGATATGGTGGTGGTGGCGGCTATAGTGGTGGCGGAAATTATGGTGGCTATGGTGGTGGTGGCGGAAATTATGGCGGCGGCGGCGGCAGTACATATGGTCGCAATGATTATAACAGTAGTGGCTATGCAAGTGGTGGTGCCCCAGACAGCTATACTGGTGGCCATGTCGGGACTACTTATGCTGCTGGTGGTGAATTCAGCAGCAACTCTAATTTGGGATATGGCAGCCACCAAGATGATGGAATAGGCGCAGGTAAGAATGAATTCGGTGAGCCGTTAGAAAACAACCATGTGCCGGAGAACAATGATCAATCTGATGACTATGCTGAGAACCGTAGGTGAGGTGAGATATTTTCATCATGAAGGAATTCCTTTCGAAGAGCGAGTAAATTGTGGATTGATGATATAATCAAATGTGTTTTCAGAACTTCGTTGTTTGGCTTCAATTTGATAGTTTGTCAGCTCAATGACTGATGTAAAAATAAGTGCTTCCTAGGATTGTTTGCAATTTTTAATTTTTCAAGCATTTGATACATAAACCGACTTTATTATTTATAGAAGATCACTCTGACATGACAATTATTTGATTTGATGTTGATTGGTATCTGCATTTGATAGGGTAGAGGTTAAAAATGAGGGATGCTTTGGTTTTACTATAAGGTAAAGTAGGCATAAGAGTTGACCGTTTTAAAACAGCTACTTAGCTTCTAAAAAATCTCACATGTTTTTTTTTTAAGTGATTCATATGTTTTGACAATGTAAAGGTTCTTTACTCCGTAAAGATTTTCTTTTTTTGCACCGTCAGTAGTTTGATCATTGAAAAGGTTTGACTTTCACTATATCTAAACCTGTCAATCAATTATAACCATTTGATCATTGAAAATGTTTGACTTTATCATATCTAATATAAAAGTCGCACAAATAATAATTTGTGATTGGTTGACAATTTAGGAAATTTTACACCAATAGTTCATCAAAATTATTCTTTTAGAAGTGTATTTTAGAACAACATAAATTGTCTCTGTATTTTCAGATGACATTTAATTTTTTTATTTTTTTTGTGTGTGTGTTAACTTATGTTGAAGTGGGGAAAGTTTTTTCCTTGTCTGAATAGAAATACTAGTGTTGATATTTTGTGTAAATGGTTTGAAAGATGGCTGGTTGCCTTTGACTACAGAAGATTTTGGTACTAGTTTAATGGTTGATTAATGAAGTTTAAGCTTTTTACAAGGATGATGTGTGAAAGTTGAGACATTCTTTGGTTTAGTCCTCGTTTATGCAAAAAAAGTAGATGTGAAAGAATTTATCTTTGACCAATAATAATATTAATTGCATTAGAACATATTCAACGTGTTTTTTTTTTTTTTTTAGTGATCGGGGTTTGAACTCCTGACCTTATATATTTTATGCATTGTCACAACCAACTGAGTTAAGCTCACGAGTATACGTGTTTGTTACTACTACTCCGTCTCCATCCGGTTGCAAATATAAGAAGAAAAAAAGTTAACCAAACTTGATTTATCTAATTCAAATTTTAAACTAGTTATATCAATCTTGTTTGATTTTTTTTATAAGGTTGATTTTTTTGTTGTTGTTTATATTCAAGATTAGAGTAGTAAATTATTTCTGGTATTGTCAAGTTGGAGGGTGTTAACCCTCATAAGAACGGGGTTAGACATCGCATAACCAAAGTTTAAGAGTAAGTGTAATTTACTTGTGCAATGGGGAAATTTAAGAATCTTCGTTGGTTAGTGTTCGGTAATAATATACTCCATCCATATCAAAATATAAGTAATAATTGACCAGTAAAAATTGATGTTTTTATTCAAAATTTGTATCAAATAAACCCATTTGGGGTTGGCCTACTGGTTGGCTTGGGATTTTGGAGTGTGCTCCTCTCAAGGTCTTAGGTTTGATTTCCTCTGGTGTCAATTTCGGTGGGCAAGTCCATACAGCGCTTTGCTCTGGCTTAGAACGGGGCCCCTGCAAGTGGGCGGTGGGATCGGTCCCCTCAGATTAGTCGGTCCTTGGATCGGATACATCAATTTTTATTGACCCATTTTTGCTTTTATTTTTGGACACAGGAGTAATATGAATACAAATTTAGACTGTTTTTAAATACTGTATATCTTCTCCATCCTCTCTATTTGTCTTCTTACTTTTCACCAATCTCTTTCTCTATACTTAAACACGCTTTTTTCCTGATGTGCTTCAGAGCGAGGAAAGATCGAATTTCGACAACATTTCCTTAGTTTTGGCTTACTTCCTCAACACATGTTTATATTCAAAGGGTTTTGAATTACATCAGAGAAATCATGGTCACAATATTTTTTTACTTAAGCAAATTTAAGGCAATTTATTCAAAAAATAGTAGCAAAACAACCGGAATTAAATCAAAAATATTGCGAGAAACATGAGGTAAAACTGTCATTGCAAAACTAAACCAACTTAATAGTTGCTATAATTTATTGAAGTTGCGAGAAACACAACTTAATAGTTGCTATAATTTTCAAGTAAGATTTTACAATCTTGCAAAACTAAACCATACTTCAAGTGATTCAACTTCAATTGAGGCCTTGGCGCAACTCCCTAACTTCACCCTCGGATGCTCTCATATGACAACACTACATTTTAAACTGGTGCAACAATGGGGCTTGGCCTAACCAAGTTGGCAACCATTTGTATAACTGATTGTAGCTCAAGTCCAAGGACGACAAGATCAGGATATCTTCTCCTGCCGGCATTACCACGTTCGTCATATCAAACGACAAACAATTGCGTGAAAAGTTGAGATCTGAGTGTTTGTTTTATTCTCCCCAAATAGAAAAGAAGTGTTGCCCTTCAATTCATTCCCGAGAGGTCAAGGATATCAAAATTAACTTATCCGAGGAACCTCGGGATATGACCTAAGAGATGTTTCCCGAAAGAATAGGAAGAAGTTGGGCACTAGGTAGCCGAATGTAGGTGGGATTCTTCCAGTCAACTTGTTTTGTTGAAGGTTTATTCGCCAAAGATTAGGGAGCCTGGCTAAGAAAGTGGGATTGGACATAGTTCGAGCTGGAATCGATGCTGGGATTTTGCCCCCGATTTCGTTCGAGCTGAAAATGGTGAGGACGTTGACGTGGGAGGACATAGTTTCCGGAATCATCTTGCATTGCAAATTGATCCACTACAACATTCTGTGTGTGAAATCCATGTAGAGAAGTAACTGACATTGTTGAAGGCACTCTCGATTTTGAGGAGTGACTTCTCGTCTTCGGGGTCCTAGCCCTCGACGACTGAGGAGGTAGAAAAGTTGAAGGTGAGGATGAGGGCGAGGAGGAGGGAATTTTATGAGGTGCTCTTCATATAATGCATATCATCCCCTGTCCAAAAAAAAAATAGTATATCATCCTAACAACGGATCCATGCTTTTGGTAATTTACATTTTGCTAATTGCTAAACCTTCATACTCTTAATCTCAACGACTTAATAACTTACAGTACCATTACTACATAATTTACAATAAATTCACATCATATATGAGAATTTATTTGTAGAAACCAGTTTGAGGATGAGTACTACTTTGTATCGATCAAATAAGTATAAAAAAGATAGGCTTATTTATACCTTTAGTCCTTATAAATAGGGGTCATTTGAAGTTTGGCCCGTGAACGTACTAATCTTTTTAAACATCCACTGCAATTGCTAATCATTTAAAATTTAATCCCACAACCCAGTTACGTGGTTGTCATTAATTGAATTGAGGAACCAAATTCTAAGCGATTAGTAATTGCAGTGGCTGTTTGAAAAGATTAGTAAGTTCAAAGACCAAATTTTAAATGAGTTGTATTTACAGGGACTAAAGGTATAAATAAGTCTAAAAAGTATGCAAATTACTGAGTTTATATTAAAAAAAATTAAGCATAAGAATAAAGAAGATGTGATAGCACCATTTCTTTTGATTAAAATTTTTAAAAGAGATCGATCAATTACATAGTTTTATACCCATGTGGTCCGTGGTACAATCTTGAAGATTTTTAAGATAGAAAACAAATTTAATATATTGGTTACCTTTTCAATTAAGCTCGTGGGAGGAAGCTCATTAGGTACTTCACCCACAGCTGCTTCCTACCCCTTGCAATATAACTTATTCTAATCCTTTTCACACATGAAGAATTAATATAATTTACTACAACTTTATGCTGGATCAGCTATAAAAAGAGAATTTGGTTTGATTTTGATACACACAAAAACTCATACACATTTTAAGTTAAGCACACAAGTCATATATATAAGTAATTAAGAGAAAGATATGGATATGAGCAGCAATAAAGTTATTTGGGTTCTAATGCTTTCCTTGGTGGTTTTGGCTACCATATCTCAAGCCAAAGTTTGTGAGGATGGTAACTTCGGTCAAATTTGCAATGGTGCTGATAAAACATGTTGTGAACCGTTAGTTTGTAATGGTGGGTTTGTAGGAACATGCATTAAGCCAAAACCATTTTGTAAGAAAATGGGCGAACAATGCACTCCACAAAGAGTACCATGCAAAGGGCCAAGGTGCCTTCCACAACTACCAACATGCAAAGGGTGCAATCCACAAATACCACCGCCATGCAAAGGGACAGGCTGCCTTCCACAAAGACTACCATGCAGAGGGACAGGTTGCCCTCTACCACCATGCCCAGGCCCGTGCGCTCCACAAATAACACCATGCTGCGAACCCTTCTTGTGCTTCAACGGTCGATGCGTGCTTTCATCCACCTAGGCTCAGTCCAAAATTCTCCGCCACATCCGTTATAAGTAGTGGCAGAGATCTTGGTGAGCCCAGCACTGGATAGAAATCCACAAAGTCTTATACATTCTATGTTTTGTTTATTTGCTTAAATCTTGGTAGGTCTCTTTTTGTTTTGAAGTTCATTTGGACTTTTGTTGTATGTCTAATAATAATAAAATGATTAGATAAAAAGTTTAATTTGCTCAGAAGTAACGTTTCTTCCTTTTTGGTTTAGTAATTCCATTTTGATGTTGTGGGCCAAACTTTTTTCATTCTCTAAAGAATTCAAAATTCATTTTTATCCATCCACACAGGGGGAGTAGACAAAAAAAATATTTACAAACAATTGCCCATGTAAAACAACGAATGCTTAAATCTATATATCCTTATTTATTAATTTTGTTAGGTTTGTAGCAACTTAACCTAATATTTTTCCTCTAATTTGTTGTATTAGGTTAGCAACAATTTAACCTAACTAATTCATCTAAAAAAATACAGCGCACCTTCCCTCTAATTTGCTGTATTAAGTTAGCAGCAATTTAACCTAACTAATTCATTTAAAAAAATGCAGCGCACCAGTTTCTCATCTTCACTCCAATCTTTATTCTGTTTATAAATTTTCTTCATTTCATAAAGTCCACGTTAAATATAAATTTTTCGAGTTAGATTCCTTTAAGCAATTGGTGTTAAACAAATCCTTTAACTTAAAACACCATGTATCAATATTAAGGATATTCAAAGCATCTTTATCCTTATTTATTAATTTTGTTAAGCCTGCAGCAACTTAACCAAATATTTTCCCTCTAATTTGTTGTTTAGGTTAGCAACAATTTAACCTAACTAATTCATCTAAAAAAATGCAGCGCACCTTCCATCTAATTTGTTGTATTAGGTTAGCAGCAATTTAACCTAACTAATTCATCTAAAAAAATCCAGCGCACCGGTTTCTCATCGTTTGTATATATCTATTGTTTGTGTACCCTATTTCTTTTTATGTACACTTATTTAATACATTTACAAACAGGATACCCTAATTTTATGCAACAATATAATATTGTATTGTCTGCAACAACTTAACATAATGATTTTCCTCTAAAATGTTGCATTAGATTAACACCAATTTAACCTAACAAATTCCCTCTAAAATGCAGCAATCCCTAATATTTCTCCTCACTGATGAACTTTTCATTCCTATCCTATTGTGTCATTGTTTGTATATCCTTATTTATTAATTTTGTTAGGTCTGCAGCAACTTAACCTAATATTTTCCCTCCCATTTGCTTTATTGGGTTAGCAGTAATTTAACCTAACGAAGACAATTTCCTTTGATTGTATCATTTGCAATGACAATTAACAAAAGTTAAGGGCAGTCGCTTAAACATGTTGGTGTATATCTACCAACATCTGTATTTTTTCACGGACAGTTGTATGTTGCTGTTTCAAGAGTTACATCCAAAGAAGGACTAAAGATATTGATCACTGATGAAGATGGTGAAGATACCAATGTAATGTCTAACGTCGTATATGAGGAAGTATTTCGTAATGTGTGATGAAACTACATGCCAATGTACTAAAAATTTCATATTTCTTTTACCGAATTATTGATAGGATTACCGGATTTTCTTTTATAATATTTTCAGATTTCATACATTTTATGAAGTGTTTTAT
>Ga0228710_1005966_pt1 | contig 18730 bp, 8 predicted proteins | sample MedpolnodulmetaG_FD_177995 | JGI IMG/M metagenome (GOLD analysis project Ga0228710, IMG submission 177995) | Root nodule microbial communities from Medicago polymorpha collected in Santa Monica, California, United States - pink nodules | ecosystem: Host-associated > Plants > Roots > Nodule...
TAACGAGTGTTAAGAGTCTTGTATTTGATAATATAAGGTATGAAAATGAGTTTATATGGGAGAGACATCTCTCACTTTACAAACTAGTTTTGTGGAGGCTGAATTATGTGCGTATGTTGAAGCTCATAGCATAGTATTATAGACTCTCACTATTGATACAGGAGTCCAATCAGCATTAATCCATAAAAATTACATTTCAATGCTCAATTAATTATTGTTTTCTCTTGTTTTGTCGAAACAAACCGATGATGTAATTGTTTCAATGTTTAGTCGTAAGGACTTTGAACTTTTACTTAAATATTGTGACTTCGTATGTCATTGAAGTTTTGAACGATTTTCAAGTATCGATCAACCATATACCATATAAAACACTTCCCCACTGTAGGAATTGTCTTAATTACATGGTGAATTTATTTTTTCTTTTGTTTTAGCGCAACTTACTTTTCTCAGTTTTGTGAGTGTGGACACCATTTAGTCACATAATCCTATAAACAGTAGTAACAAAGCAAAATAATTAAATATAGTTGCATATGGTGTGAACTTTAATTATTTTGGCAAGGTTCTCCTAATTTGTTTTCGAAGATTCTCACAAACATTACATCATGCACTAAATGCATGGCAAACAAAGGTGCAACCCTTTTGGAGGCCCCTATCTGTTCGGATCCCATCCCCATTGATTTTGTTAACCGCTATCATTGTTCTCATGCTCTTGTTATGATTAATTAGTGTGCGTGTCCCACGGTTACAAACATCATGAATGATGGCAAAGTGCAAACAAAAGGTTTGAACAGTGTTTCTACTGCACGTATGATTTATGAACTATGAATATAACTATAAGAGACATGGTTCATTTTTTTTTCTCCCTTTTTAACAAATAAATAATGAAACTCTTCTATAATGCAAGCCCCCAAGAAAACCACTTTTCTTGTCGTTATTATACTAATTGAATTTACTATAACAATATTTCTTTTATTTCCCAAATTTGGTAGTTGAAAAAGTTCGAATGGCTATGAGTTTGAGTTGACTGTGATGGAATTGGATCCTTGACAAAGAAAAGGAGCTAAACATGAGTGGTAGGTAGTGGGTCTCATAAATGTAATGCATGGAGCTGCTCACGGATGGATTTTAGCAAGCCTAAGAAAAGATGCTAAGAGCAATTGGTTGCATGATTTGTTGATTTGGAGAGATAGTGAGGGGTAGCACTTTGGTGACATTGACCCCACAATATCAAAAGGGCGCAAAAGGATAAAAAATGTTGTTAGTGAGAGAGAAGAAAGTCATGGTTTTTTTATCCTTTTGCACACTTGTGACATTGTGGTTGACCGATGTCACATGACATTGGCACTCCGATGTCACCAACGTCCCATCCGACAGTGAGAGGGCATAACTACAAGTTAAAGTGATGAGAAAATAATTAATTCAATTTTTTCTAACAAAAATTAAAACATTCGCGGACTTTCTGTAGCCCTCTTTGGACAACATTTTTCATGTGAACTTGAAAATTTAGTAGACACAAGGGGGTGCGAAAATCACTGCTTGATTAGGTAACGACAATTGCTCTTTAAGCACGTAGAAAGCATTCAAATCAAATTTTAAATTAGTTAAATCGATTTAAAAAATGTCAAACGGTAACTAACTATTGTTCGGCAGGTATATGCGAGCAATCACTATGTGCCTATAGATCAACTGTCTTAGGTGATTACTGTCTATTGTCTTATGTAATTACTGGTACTAAGGAATATGGGCTGGGCTAGCTTATTTAGCCTACCATCTGAGTTTTAATGTCAGAATCTGATATTGGGACCATTCCAATCTACTATCTCCACCCATCCATCCAATGACCCATATATGTTTACTTTTTTTCTTCTTTCATAGCCACTTTTATATCCTTCGTTTTAATTCATATCTTTTCCTCTTTTATCACATTGCTTATTGCATTTTTCACTTTCTCCATCTTTTCTTTCCCATCCTCTCTTTCTGTTTGTAAGGTCAAATTTCGAGCTTATACTTATATATTTAAAGTTCATATTATCAAAATAGACATCTTTTGGTCATAATATTTTCTCGTGAGCGTTTATCAAATAATGTTTGAGCTTATAGGTTAGTATCATTGTTTAAAATCAATTTTATAGTATAACAACTAATATTACTAAAAAAGAAAGTTTAATATATACTAACTTATCCATCACAATTATCAGCTAGTTTATCCATGATCAATCAACTTACTAGTTATCCACTACTTTTTACCAACCAGTCTAACTTAATAGAGCTTATAAAGCTGAGTCTATAATTACTTAGAAGTCAATTTTAAGGAATTAAATTTGACTAGAAAACTAAATGAATTATTATTATTCTTAACAATGTTATTGATATGAAGTATCCATCGGCTTCGTCAACAAGTAATCTCTATAAAAGAACTTGTGCGACTGCCTTTGATGAGTTTCCTCTCCCAACTACATTGTTTTGGTTCGCAAATCAAACTCTTGTTTTAGGCATTTGATTGCAGTTTCACTCTTGATTTGATTTAGAGAAAAAAAGAAATGTCATTTAGCTTTTTGTTGATTTGACAAACAATTAACAACATTCTCACACAAATTCTATCCATGTATGAATCTCATTTTTAACTTCTACTCTGATATTCTCTGTTGTCATAGAATGAAGATACAAAGGTTTCCACTAAAGATGAAAAAAACAAAGCTGAGGAAACTGTGAAAGAAGAAACATCAGAAACAGAGAAACCTTTGGAGGATGCTAAAATCAACGAGCCAACATTGAAACATGAATCTCCAAGAACAGAGGAAAAACATTCTCAGGACACCAAAAACAATGAACCATCTACTGAACAAGAATCTGCAGTTGTTGAGGAAAAACCTTCATTGCAAAATCAAATCACTGATTCAGCCGCCCAAGAGATTGTGAAGACAGAAACACCAGAAGAAGCTAAGAAAACTTCACAAGAAACTAGTAAAATCAATGAACCAGCTGAAGAAACAATAGTGAAACAAAATCAAAATGATGTTGCAGCTGAGGTAACTGTGTTGGTGAAGACAGAAACACCGGAAGCTGAGAAAGCTTCAGAGGAAACAAAACAAGAAAAATCATATGAGACTATTCCCATTGAAAATGTGGTAGTTCCTCCACCTGAGGAGAAAGTGATTGAAGTGGTTTTAACAAATGTAGAGTCTTTGGAGAACAAAGTAGTGGAAGCAACATCTAGCGCAGAAGAGAAAAACCATGTTGATGTTGGGGTAGAGCATATATGATATATCCAAGGCTGATAAAGCTTCTATCTCTTAATCCAACGGTCTACAACCGGCTGCACCGTGTAGCTGCAGAGTCGTCGTCTGTGCTTGATTATCTAGTTCATGAACCTTACCAACCAAAATATGTTGTGTGACATTTCTCAACTACAGTACTTTTTCTTTATTTTTACACTGTGTTATTCTTTTCTCTCATCTTTTATTATTATTTGAAGACCGATATTTTGTTCTTGTGGAATTATTATTATTTTTGTTTTCTGCTATTGCTTATCATATTGATAGGTAAAAAATCACCAATGTAAATTGTAATTTTGATGTGGTTTGCATGTGAGAATATTCTAGAGGAATCCCAGACTACAAGTTTAAGAATGTTTCTTACATTAGATATGTATCAAGCTGAAGAATCTATTTGATTATGAAAGGTGAAATTTGTGTAAGCAGTTGATGATTTAATTATACTTATATGACTTGATACGGTAACCATATTGTGGAATGAAAAACGTGTTTGTCTTGGTATGATTAATATTGATTTAGATTTTCGATGACATCTGTATCTATATGTTAATTTAAGGTTTCAACATGTTCGTGTGAAATTTTGAGCACGTTTGTTTTTTGTTCATGTTAAACATTGAAGCATCAGAATTTAACTGACAACCATGAATTAATATCAAACTTTAGATTTCAGGTTTACATATGTTCCAATATAAGGCGCCAACACATGAATTTTTTTAAAGGAGTTAAGTATATTTTTAGTTTCCAAATCATGCTCATATTAAGTTTTGGTGCCTAAAGTTTTAAAAGTGTTTTTTTCCCTTTCTTAAAGCATGCTACAATTTGTTCTTGCTGCTTGTTTTTATCCAATAATTTTTTAGTTTTAGTCTAATAATATTATTTTTTTGTTTAAATTCAAATCATGCAAGATTAATAGAATATAAATCATATGAGTGATTGAAGCTAAACAAAGATTATGAATGATTACAGTCCAAATCGTACAACTTGTCTCAGTATACTACTATTTCAGAAATCAGAACATTAAGGACTTTTTTTTTCTTTTTCTGTACTTGAAATAAAACCTTCCTATATTTCCTAGAACTAGGATATGAATGATAACAGACCAAATAGAAACAATAAAAAACCTATAGTACCCAATCAATGTTACAGGGTAAAAGATAAATTTGACTTGTGTTTTGAGCCTAGAAGTTCCTTGGTGATATATTTGCATTGAAATTTACTACCCTTAGAAGCTACACGAGAGGCTTGACTCAATAAGGAAAAGAATACGACATATACAAATACTCCACAATGTGCTTTGAAAATCGCTGCGGTGATAGTGTCATACGTAGTTTAGTACGGTAGATTAATGCATAAAAATTGTTAAAAACTTCAACGATAAACAACGATACCACATTTGAATAGAAGTTTTAGGTTATCTATATTCTTGTAGACGGGATAGTGACACGATTGATGTTGATTCAACAAAAACATATATTTGTTTTAATAGTTTCTTTGTCAAACCAACATTGGTTGGTCAATGTATGATGATGGATAATATCACAAATTTCTATTTCCAAAGAGCGTTCACCACATAAGTCACTTGTTAGTTTCACTCAAACACGAAGCTTGCTCTATGTCTAAGGAAGCTTTTGGCATTTGCTCTCTACTCTTTCCCCACAGCACAAAGTACAATCCTAGAACCAAACCGCAGCTACCTAAAAGGCTGCTCAAATAACACCAAAAACAATCACATAATGAATTAAACAAATTTTTAAAAAAAAAGAGACCAAAATTAAAACTTCAAATCAAATAAAAATATTTTATTACTAATGAGTGAAATTACCTTCCCAAACTTAATATCTCGCCCAAGAGAATTGCTGAGGAGAACATAGTCATGATCAGAGCTAATGGTGTTGACATGGCTAGAAACACTGGTCCTCTCTTTTCTATAACCCATGTTTGTAAGTAATATGTCACACCAGTCACCATTATTCCCTATCATTACAATAATTTAGTTGCCATGATCAGCCATGATTTGAGAGATAACAAAATATTATATATAGAAATAAATAATTAAGTTATGAATTTAATTAAGATTGAGATTATTACACAATATAACACAGCGACGAGCCTGACATTCCAACCCAATTTCCATTGTTCAAAGTCTCTCTCTACCGCCAAGGCTACGATTAATGACTGAATTGAGCTTAAGGAACATTGAAGAGTTGTGAGTAGCAGCTTTGAAGGGTACCCTTTTATGATAAAAGTCTGGTTGAGTAAAGAAAATAATTAAAATGAGAAAAAGAATGTCAGTAAGTAATGTTGATATTATAAGTTGGTGCCAACTAACTTATTTATTAATCAGAAAAAGTTAATTACTTGTAGTACAAGCCACATTCCCCAAAAGGTGTTGGAAAGAAGCATGAGGAAGCAACCCTTGATCCATGATGATCCAGATAGAACGTGGCCCTGATGTTGTTGGGTTTTATGGTAATTCCCCAAAAAATGAAAATGGGAGAAAAGTTCCAATTGAGGACCTTTATAAAAAGCAAGGGTTGCTGCTCCACCCAAACATGCCACAACACCAGACAACTTAGCAGCCCCAGCAGCTGTCTTTACTCTCAAAACTTCGATCCTGAAATACATACAAAAATATTCCCAATTAAACATGTTGGATCATAAAATAATACACTTAATGCGAAAAAAAATATTAATACACTTAATGAAATGTCACAGTTCATCCAAATATACACCAAGATTATATCAACACACGTGCCATAATAATAAAGATGGACCAGATAGCTTGATGTTTTTTTTGGTGAAAACAAACAAAACAAGGCACATTATTTGACAATTATTATTCAGTGCATATTCTGCGGCTACAAAACCTTAATAGGTCGAATCAAAAAGTTATGAAAAGTTAAATGTATTTTCCAACTAGGAAACACCCCATGACCTTGTCACTTGTCAGAACAAACCCATAAATAAGGGATCAGCCACCTTTTGTAGTCCGAAAATCAAACGATCATCAATGTTAGCACGAACTTTGTATTATTTTTTTTTTTAGGTTTGAATCTCGAATCTTGCATATATTATGTACTCATATCAATTGAGTTGAACTTACAAAAACCGAACTTTGTATTTTAATTACACTTCTGACTGTTCTAGAGTTCTAGTATTCAGAGTTAAATCCTAAATTTATTGCAATTGAACTACTCATTATGTTTATTATTATAAATAAAAAATAACTTTGTAGATTTATTGAATAATTAATATATCTGGTTTATATTATAGATTATATACATCAATTATTCAATAATTTTTTTATAAAAAAATATTCAATAAATTTAAAAGTGTCTTTTTGTTTATATACTATCAGATGATAATATAAATGAACATTTAATTTGTAGGTTCCGCCACCCCACCCAAAATAGTGAGATGAAAAGTGACACTAATGTTTTTTGGAAGAGAGATAAAATAGGAAACCTGTAAATGATATGATACTACGATAGAAAAGAAGATATAGATAAATAGAAGATGGTGAGGCGTGGAGGTGGAGGCGGAGGTTGTTTGTGTGAGAGGAGGAGGAGGTGGGGGAACTGATGTTATTACTTCATACTGTTCGTTTGCAGGTTGACAGGGATGACAGATGGCGTTGGACCTTGGAAGCTTCAAATGATTTCTCTGTTCGCAATGCTTATAATTTCCTATCTGCTAATCCTCCTTTAGCTTTATCTGTTCATGTTGCTTCACTGTGGCATAAGGACGTTCCATTAAAGGTTGTCTTATTTGCTTGACGTTTGTTCCAAGACAAGTTGCCTACAAAGGACAATCTGCATCGGTGTGGAGTTCTTGATCGTGAATCCATGTTGTGTGTGGCTGGGTGTGGCTCGTTTGAATCTTCTCAGCACTTGTTCTTACATTGTAATATATTTGGGGCTGTTTGGTATTTCATATACAGGTGGCTTGGCATCTCAGCGGTAATTCCTGCTCAGGTCACGGATCATTTTAACCAATTCAGTGTCAGCGGTGGTATAGCGAAGACGCGTTGTTCAATATCTCAGGTGATTTGGTATGCAACTGTTTGGAAAATATGGAAAGAAAGAAATAACAGACACTTTAACGACAAAGAATGCTCGATAAGTCAAGTGGTCGATAAGATCAAATCACTCGCATTTAGGTGGTTGAGGGAGAAATTCCCTACCCTCCCCTTCAATTACCATGGTTGGTGGCTTGGTCCGTTCACAATGTTGGGCATAGGATGATAGTTATTTCTGTTTAGCTGTTTTATGTACAGTTTCCCTCTTGTAAATATTGTTTCGACACTGTTTCTGTTTTTCCTTAGTACACCTTGTACTAGGAAAGCCTTTTGAGTTGGTAATATAATCCATTTTAGCCTCTTCAAAAAAAAAAGATAAATAGAAGAAAACTTATAGGTAAAGTGACATGACAGAATGAAAGTGTGGAAAAATAATCACAAATCACAATCCTTTGAACTATACATGATTTTTATGTTATCTATATCTAAATACTTTTAACTTTTCCCCTTAACCAATATCTAATTTCAAAAGGGCCTATATAATCCAGAATTCTCAGCCTAAAGAGTTAAGTAAAATGTGCATAAATTTAGTTTCAATTATGATTTTCATTCAAATTCTCTCAAGTGATTTGTCGCAACCGAATATCTTTAACCATTTGAGTCTAATCTTAGATTGTTCGCTTTAATGATGATGAAACTAAATGCGTCCTTAAGGATCCAACAATTTTCTTGCAACGACCTCATCTACGGCAACATAAGTTAAATTTACACAACCGTCCAAGAAATTAATTAAGAGAGAAAATAATTAAGTGGAATTTATAATAAAATTTTGATTTATTTTTAAAGCTTGAGATACTGGTAGTTTTAATTTACATCGAAAATGCAAATTAAATTAAATTAAATCGTGATACAATATCTTAATGAATCGTGATACATTCAATTAAGATATTTTTTCAAATACATATTTTTTAATTTACATCTAAAATGTAAATAAACGGCAACATATTTTTTTTACAAATACATTCAATTAAATTAAATCGTGATACAATATCTTAATGAATTTAATGGACGTTTGTGTTATTAATTAAGAGAGAATTTTTTTTATAGATTATGAATGATTTATTAAAATTTTGATTAGCTGAATGTAAAAAGAATTCTTGCACTGAATCTAGATTTTAATTAAATTTATATTCTTGAGATACTGGTAATTACTTAGCATATATATACATTAAAAAGGTATGCGGTAAAACAATGAGAATCCCCTCACTTGCCATGCAACCTCAATTTTGTATGGTTATGCAACATGGAAAATGGCGGCCTCTCATTGAAAGTCAGTTTAAAATAGTTTTACACAGACAAAAATATTTTTAAAAGCTTTATATAGAAAATGTACAACCATTAAATTCATTAAGATATTGTATCACGATTTAATTTAATTGAATGTATTTGTATAAAAAAAAATACATTGTGTATAATAATTATGGTGCATTTGTCTTTAATTTTTTTAGGAAAAAAATATCTATCACTTTGGTTATTTTAATAGTGTTTGTTTAAGATTTTAAAAATAGTTTTGACTCTAAATTGAAAAACTATTAGGATTAACTTTTCTTAAAATCTATAAAAAAAAAATCAAAAAACAAGGAGTAAGGCATAAACAAGTTAAAATTCATTTTTCAAAAAAGTAATTTGTGTGGTTAATTAACAAAACAAAAATAGCTTTAGATTTTTTTTTAACACAGTCTACTTTCTACTTTTTTTTAATAAAATAAAAATTGTAACAAACACACCCTTAATTTTTTGAAAGTATATGCAATGTTTAAAGGTGGAATTAATGTATAAGCTGCAAAACCCTTCTATAAAATAAACAAATTAAAAAAAAAATCAAAATCCCGGCCAGCTAGTGATAAAAAAATTAAAAAAGGTGGAATTCTAGTCACTTGACTATAAAAATATAGAGAAATTAAAATTTAATAAGCTCTATATAGCAAGGTAAGTACCTGAGTATGAGTGCCAAGAAGAAGGTAATCACTGGGAGACAGTTAGCAGTGGCAGCGGCCAAAGTTGCAGAAGTGTTTATTAGAGCAATACCATATATGTCCAAACTCGATGTGATCCTATTCATATAGATCAACAAATTTTATTATATATTATTTAGTTTTTGTTTTGGTGCCTAAAAGAAGTGGCAAACACCGACTCTCACATATAACTGCAAGGTTCAAGTTCGAACCCGAGTAAAGATGTTCAACCAACAATTTCGGCAGTTGAGTTAGGTTTACGGACATTATATATAACAAACACATACATATACATAACATACCCGATGAAAGAAATGAAGAAGATCTTGCAAAACGTCGCGAATGGCAGAGGCGGTGCACTTTTCCTGTGTCCAAGTTATAGTATAGCTTTCAGTAATCAAAACTGGTATCAATAACTAAAGTGAAATTAAAAGAAAGAATTAATAGAAGATTATTCATACCATTCAAAGAAGAGAGCAAAAGGTATTAGGAAAAGAGTGGCTGCAGACTGTCTGTAGAAGACAAAGACGAAATTATTCATGCCATGGTCGAATGCAGCTTTTGACAGAAGAAACATTCCAGCATATATGGCTTGTATGATTACCACAATCACATATGGATTGTTTCTTTTCATCTTGCTAGCTAATTTGCTTTTATGATCAATTATTGATCACCTAAATTATATATAAAAGGTGTGTGATCTTTAGCTGGTGAGTGGTGAAATCAATTACTAATATATGATGAGATATTGATAACAAAGGTTCTTCTAGTGTGTGAGTAGTAACACATTGATAATTGGCTCACCAAGAGTGCTATATATATAATGTGGACGTGTGTGGTGAAGACCATATATATGCTACTTTACTTTATTATTATACATGTTAGGACTTAGGGGACCACACCTCTACGTTGTTTTGACGTGCTAATCTAATCAATCTCATGCATTCAATTATGTACATGGATGGCTTTGTTGTATCATCAAATTGATGGCCCTTTTTTTTGTTTATATGACTCACGTGTCTTTTTATCATTCTATTGTTAAATCTATGAGCAAAAAGTCAAACATATAAAATAATCATACGCTGAAATTTATACAAAATTTGGAGGTTTCGGATTTGAACATGAATGAAGATGTTCAGTTAATAATATTGAGCTAAAACTTACTAATATGTATAAATTTATGTCAAATACATTTCATATTTTACTTATATTTAAGACAAGCAATTCAGATAGTTAGATCTTGATCAGATTATTGGTTCACAAAACGTTAAGATATTCTTCTATACTGCATATTAGTACAAGGCTTGAATTTTGCACCATCTAATTTGTCGACTTTATGATCCCTTAACAGCTAGCAGAAAATACAATTCAGTGTACCGACGTCTTATGATATTGGAGAACAATGACTCAGCAATTGAATCAATTATGCTGTTACATTTGTTACACTCCCTATGTTCTACTGTGAATAAATTGTACGGTTGTTGTGTCTGCTAGATTACTGTTAGAATGGATTGTCACACCTTTTTTCTTAAAAAAAACACTTTCAATAAATGAGTTTCACATGTTTATTACAGTTTTTTTAATAATAAGAATCTTAAAACAATATTTATAAATTGTTTCAAATCAAATGAGAAGTTGTTTTTAGTAGCTTCTCACTTGTGTGTAAATTTAATTCTTGGAAATGAATGATATCCCGGAATAATTTTTATAAACTTGTAATGAACTTGAAAGTGTCATATTTTCAGAAAATATTTATTCTCTTAAAACAAACACTCACTTTTTTGGAAAATAATTGTGATAACCTTGAAACAAGCACAAAACACCCTTATTTAGTTTATAGACATATTTGTGTACAAATAACCTAATGCTTTAAACTTATTCAACGTGTCTTCATTCACGAACTGAGCTATATGTACGCAGCACCTTGTATTAGGACAATCAAGTTATTGTTGGAAGTGTTTTTTCTCGTAAAACGATGTTACTGTTGTAACTTAAAACATTTCTTTGAAAATGTTACCTTATCCACATCAACAATAACCAAGAATTATCCTACTAAGTAGAGTCGACTACATAGATCAAATTACGTCATAGTGTTCTATCATAAACTATATTTGAATTCAATGACTTCCAAGTCCATTCTATTAATTAATTTATGAAAAGTTTACGAATACCCCCCACAAAGGCACTAAACCCATTTTGATGAATGTGGCTATCAATTTAATATGATCCTCATCGTGTGACATTAGTTCACACAAGAAAAAAGAGAAAACAAAACAAAAAAGAAGTCGAGGTTTCTTTCTTGCTTCAATTTTGCAATGAGTCAAATTTATTTGAGTGTGCTTTCAGTCCTTTTCAACCGATTATGAAATAGATTTGGACTCAGCAGAAAAGTATAGAGATGATACATCATAATTGCGTATAGTTGCTTTCCATGCACATATATTATGTTATATAGGTTGATTACTAATATTATATTAGGGAAATTTTCATGGAGAAAACACTGCAATTAAAGTACGTTTTTTATAATATAGAGGACCATATCTATTTCCGTCCATGGAAAGTGAAAGTAGGAAATTCCTTAGAAAGCAAATTCATTGTTTCAACTTCAAGTTTTCGGCTTTTTTAGTTGCTAAGTACCGTGCAATTTATAAACACAGCTAAATTAATCTAATCTCATATTATTCCGACCAACAAAATACGCATATATTTTGCGTGCATTTTGAATGTTAACAATAATCTATTCCAGCATTCTAGATTGCAACATTAATTTTTCTTTTTCTCCTTATTCCTTTAATTTGCTAAGTGATTAAAAATATCCGGAAACATGTGTACTCATGTAAACAAGTAGTGGTTGAACTTCAGTGGTAAACAAGTATGCTTAGGTTATAGAATAAATTGTTTGGGGAGAAATTGAGTTTGAATTCTCACTAAAATAATTATTAGTCAGACCTTTTTTATCTTCCATTTGAACACGAGATTATCATGCTCCCTTTTCATAAATATCAGAGGTTTAAGACCCCCAAAAAAAAGTGAGCACGTCTGAACACACTCATATGCATAATTTGTGTAGATATTCATTGTGTTAAATATATGGTCACGATTTCAATAAAAAAAAATAGCATGTATGCAAGTACAAGGCATAGGTAGCTCAATTAGTTGAGCTAGCTACATCTTATAAATTAGAGTTTGAGGAGGAGATTCAGATTTTATTTGTTCACAAAAAATATTTGTTAATAAAAAATAATATTATTACTATTGGATAGTAATAATCAGTAAGTATAGAAAATTATGTTGAAAGATGTCTTCTCTTTAAATAAATATTGGTATTTCTATTAATTATTCTTTGACTCTGCATTGAGATTCACACAAAGTGTATTAATTTGTGCAATAAAAAATTGAAGAAAAAAGTGACAATTACACTATATAATTCATTTCATCAGTATATAGCTATATGAAAAAAGATAATTTCAAGTTCAACTTTCTTTCTTTTTTTAGGTTGAATGATTGGTACACTGTTGATTGTAAGAAAACTTGGGATTCCTCTGTTTTCCTTTCCCCAATCATATCACTCTTTGCTTTTAGCAAATAAAGATACATTTATATATAAAATAAAAAAATATAAAAAAAACATCTTTAGTAGTTGGAACAATGCATTATACAAAGGCAAGTCAATATCTATTGACTATTGTTAATTATAAGCCACTAGCATTCTTAAAAACAATACACACGCGATAGATTTTTTTTCTTTTTTTTGACAAAACACGCGATAGATGTTATATACCACTAGTTAAGAGCTTAATTGAAGATGGAGAAGTCCTTTTCTAGTATAATGAAAAATGCATTAATATAGTAACATTAATAATTAGTTTATGTTATGACACATGCATGCATGTGGCCTTCTCCACGTTTGCCTTCTCTAAACTGCTAAGCTGATTGTTAACTTTGTTAAGTTTTCATGGCCCTACGGTCAATATCTTATGGAAAGCAGAGACACGTTCAAGAAAAGATGAGTCCAATTATTAAGTTAACTTGTTTGTCACCCTGTTAACATCAAAATGTAAGATCTCACCACAACCACCAAAATGAACGTGATTTCAAAAGCAATTATACTTCAATTAAGCATTTCAATCGACAATTAAGACCAGTTAAACCACAGTTGTTTATTGCAAAGTTTTCCCACTACCACTACTCGTATTTTTTTTAATTTAGTTATTTAGCAATAACTAGTATGCTTTTTTTAAGACAACTATGATTGCTACTTGATATTAAGTAACTATAGTCCAATTTCCTATCCTCACTTTCGACTTTGGAGAATATGATATTTTATGGCAGGTTTGTAGTTTCTACTTTGGATATATCTCTCCAATTTCATATCCTCACTTTTAGTAACCTTACGAAACTTAAATGTTAAGGATTGAGGGCTTTTGAGTGAGTGATTTGGAAAAACCCATACAATTAATATAAATACTTTCGATACTGATTATCAAATGAAGGATTGAGAGTGGAAAGAACAGAAATTAGGGATTGTTTGGTGAGAAGTGAGAAATTGACGATAATTTTTTGGCCACCATTATGACTCTTTTATTTTCAAGAGAAAGAAAATGGTAGAAATTAGAGTTTGTTCATGTTAAACATTAGAAGCTAATTTCTTGTAATAAATTTTTTGCATGATGCGAAGATAAGAAGAGGTACAAAAATGTGTAAATTGTACATATTTGATGGTTCTATTGTTATTTATTATTATCTAGTTAAAATTCGCATGGTAGAAGTAAGCAATGTGATTTTGGGTTACGGCATGTTACTAACATGAGTTTAGTTGGACTAGTATGTTAAACAAGGTTTGTTATGTAATGGAACTAAAAAGAAAATATTGAGAACCGGCAATGGCTTGGAGTGTATTTCAAAGTGGTTTCATTCAGTTTGTAGGAAATAGGCTTTTAAGAGACATAATGGATGTATGTGTTTACGAGTTGCATCGCCCAAGGGTTTTTGAGGTGAAGGTTTGACGGAAAAAACTCAATTTGAAGTGGAGACTTCCACTAATGATACTAAAAGAAGACAACCAACCATGATTATTGGATTACTAGTAAGAGATAGAGAAATTAGGGATATTGTTGCCCCAAAGTTGTACAACTATGAGACCTTGTATGTTATGCTTTAATTGCAGTTGGAGAGATGCAAGACTCAGAACCAAGCAACTTTTAGGAAGCAGTTGAAAGTAAAGAGAGTCAAGAACAGGTTAAGGCAATGAACGAGGAAAAGAATGCACTAGAGAAGAACTACACTCAAAAACTTGTTAAACTGCCTAAAAAGTCAAAGTTCGTTGGACACGCTGGATCTTCAAGATGACTAAAAGGAACATTATGGGGGTTGAAGTGGTAATGGTTCAATTTGTGAATATAACTAAAAAGTTAGTGTGGTTTGATGCAATGGTAATTAGAAATGACTTGTGGAGAAGGATCATACTTAGAAGTATGTGGGGCTACCAAGGGTTGTTGATGCAAATGGAGATCAATGCTTGGATCAAGGTTCATGCGAGGCTTGGACTTGATCAGTTCTCGCAAAGAGTAATTTCATGATAGATATAGCAGAAAAAATTTTGATGGTTAAATTGACATCGTCATTGATTTGAAGTCAAAGTATAGAATTGTGGATAAATTGTCTTAAAATCAGTGACTTTAGTAGATTGCGGAGTTACTCTCCCCTATACGTAGATCAAATTGGGTGAAACTAGGTAAACAATCTTGGTTTTTTTGTTCCTCTTCTCTTCTACATATCTTTGGATTGATTGTGTGTATTTGATCTAAACATAAGTTCTAAATTTGTTTTTTTGTTGAATTTATTGTCGATTATAATGCTTAGTTTTGTTATCGTCGTTATTTGTTCCATTATCTTGTGAAAAAACATATGTTCCGAATTTTTCAAAATATCAACAAAAAAAACTGGATTTTCAATTTTTAGATAATTGAAAAATTAAAGAAAAAATATTTTTTTTGAGAATCCTCACTCTTGTTTTGATTTTTAACTCAAGATATGTGATTAGTTAGTTAGTGAGATAATAGTAGTTGGTACTTAACGGTGCCTACGTATAGATGTCTTAAAAAATTAACTTTTGCTCATTTATAATATTCTACTTTGATTAATATAAAATGTTTGAAGCTTTCGTCTCATTTTTTTAAGAATGTCATGTTTCGTAACATGTTTTTTAAGAAATGAAAAATATTGAGTTTTTATTTAAATACTTCGAAGTGATAATTTGTATGATTTATGAGGGCCGAGGGGTATAAGAACCTAGTTTTCAAAATTAATTCTTTTAGGACCTGCGCCCAGAAAGAGCTTTTTTTTTTTGACAAAACCCAGAAAGAGTTGCGGGCCCCTTTAATTTTTTTTTATTTTCTTTTAGTGTTTTTGTCTTAATTCATGTTAAGCCCGACTCATGTTAGGCATTGTATCTACAGATAATAATAAAGAAAGGTTAGTTTTTTGACAAATCTGTCATTTGTCATGCTATGGTTAATTCCCTCCAACATAATCTTCTCTAATATTTGCCAAAAGGGGAAACTATCAGCCTAATTTACTAATAATTCTATTTGTTAATTTTATTATTTGATTGCCTAACAGTTATTGATTAAGGAGCTGTTATATTTAGCCTACATATTCAACAATCTAAAATTTTCTATCTTCATCCTGTTGAAAGCAGAAAAAAGGTTCTATGCCACCAAGGGAAATCATTGCCACTACATTAGAATCCAATGTTTATATTAGCTTTAATTCTCTGTCCAAGCTGTACACTGATTTTTAGTTGGTTGATATATGAATATTGAATTATGGGATGATCAAAATGTATTATGAATATAAGGTATTGATGCATGTATAAGAAAAATATCATTTTATTAATATATTGAATTGATGAATCTAGATAGTAGAGTTTAAAATTGCTCCATGAGAATCTACTATGACACCACAATTTTCTATCATTATGTGGATACAATATACAATTTTTTTTTTGAACAATTACAATATACAATGTTAATCTCTTATTATTTCTACATTCTGTTTTAGGTTTAGATTACTTTGGAGTTGTTGTTAATATTGGCATTTCAAAGTATTCCTTTCATGACTATTAGTTGTTTTAAAACATATCAAGATAAACTTAATAAAATTATAGCTTCTGTCAAAAACATCAAGGTAAAGTTAAAATAAAAATATAGCTTTGGTAAATAAATATATATAGCTAAAAAATATTAATATTTAAATAAAAACCAATTAACCGAGTGTTTAGGTCCAAATGGTTAATAAGCTTCATCTAATGATGATTATTCAGGAGAACTTGACTTTAATTTATGGACGAAACAATACTTGATTGTACTGTACTTACATTCTAACAAAACTAAGATTACTAAGACCTCTTTCCATATGCACCGGAGGATTACAAAAATAAAATTTTAAGATGAGTTTTGAACCATATTTTACAACTTTCTTAATGTACTACCATGCATCAAGAAACTAAGACCTATTTCCTTATGAACCGGAGGATTAACATAAAAAAATCAATTTTTAAGATACATTTTGAACCATCTTTTACAAATTTCTTAATGTACTATTTTTTTTCATGGACCAAGAACCTTTTTTCTTCCAATTATTTTTTGTTATTTTTTCGTGTTTATAGTATTCTCAAAATCTTAAATCATATTTAAATGTGTGAAATAATAAGTAGAACAAAATTTTCCCGTACACCGCACGGGTATACACATTAGTATGATAAAATGTTCGTTGCGCAAAATGCTCTCATATTTGCTCTTTATCTTTAAAAAAAATCTTTGAAACTATCTATAAAAATTTTAAAAACACAAAAAATACCATTCAAAAACAATTTATGCATATATGAAAGGCCAATCTCACAAAATCACGGTGCTACAGCACAATTCATCAGTTTCCATTTCTAACTTCCACTTCTTCTTTTTGTTCTCTTTTTGTTGAATTCTAACTTCCACCAATACCATTTTTATTTAGAGTATTACGCCTTGAATAAATCAAATATTATAACATGCTAATATAATTTTAATTTATCATAGTATTAATTATTAAAATAAAACAAAATACTTATTTAGGGTACTACACCTTGAATAAATCAAATATTACAATATGTTAATATAATTTTAATTTATCATAGTAGTAATTATTAAAATAAAATAAACTACTTGAAAAAAAACCAATTGAAATATGTTTTTACTAACCTTGATGATTTGAATATTAATTATTAGCTTAATAGCAGTTTTGGTCCCCTATGTTTCAAGAAGTCGCAATTTTGGCCCGCTAACTAAAGAAAATACAAAACCGCCCCCTAAGTATTGACTTTTTTTGCAGTTTTGGCCCCCGTGTCAATTTTGACTAAGTCAATGCACGTGTGGCTGCCACGTGTGTATTTATTTATTTTAATTAAAAAATAAATATTTATTTTTTAATATTGAAAAAAAATACCCACGTGGCGTCCATGTCAGCTTTAACTTGGTCAAAATTGACCTGGGGGCCAACACTGCAAAAAAGTCAATACTTAGGGGGCGGTTTTATATTTTACTTAGTTGGGGTGCCAAAATCCTAACTTCTTGAAACATAGGGGGTCAAAACTGCTATTAAGTCTTAATTATTTCATCCAAATAAAAACAAGAGGTAAAAATAAATAGATTAATTGATTTATGACTTCTAGTGGTCTAGAGGTAGAGACCAGGGCCGGCTTAAGACATAGGTCGGGAGTGTGGCGGTCTAAAGCCATACTCGTAGGGGACAAAAAAAATTATATGAGGGGCTGTGTGTAGAAATAATTGTCCCTAATTGTTTTTATAGTGGGTGTGTACAGCATAAATCGCATGAAGGCCCCAACTATTTATTAGTCTTCAGCCCAGTAGCCATTCACACTTTATATTTTACAACCAAACAACATTTCATTTTTACAGCTCATCTCTTTCACTTTCACGTCCCCCAACAATGGCTAAATGGCTAAACTTATAATTAAAACGTAAAATTAAAAATCTCTACTCCTTTTTCGAGACTAAATTTGTTTTTATTTTGAGGATGTTTTTTGGTGTTTTAATTTTTTTTCTTTTGTTAATCTTTTTTATTAATAATCTATTCCACAAAGTGTTTTGACATGTCAGCATAGATGAGTTTCAAAACATCGTATTATGGTAGGCAAATTCTATGGTACACCCAACATTTTAAGTGTACCGGTACACCAAAATATTAAATTAATAATTAAATTAGTTGTTTTTTGAAGAAATAATTATTATTTTCTATTATTGACAATTATAATAATTAAATCTTATTTATCAAAAGCGTCGATGAAATAAAATTTATTTTTTTTGAATTTTTATTGCTCGTAATGAAGAATATTGATTATTTTTTATGAGAAAATGTTAAAATTT
>Ga0228710_1005968_pt1 | contig 18722 bp, 12 predicted proteins | sample MedpolnodulmetaG_FD_177995 | JGI IMG/M metagenome (GOLD analysis project Ga0228710, IMG submission 177995) | Root nodule microbial communities from Medicago polymorpha collected in Santa Monica, California, United States - pink nodules | ecosystem: Host-associated > Plants > Roots > Nodule...
CCCCCCCTCTTTTTTTTTTTTTGTGGGTGGGTGGGGTGTGGGGGGTAAGCATTACTAGGAGTTTTGTGTAGATGCCAAATATACTTGAAAATAAGATGCTATACCTTGAAGAAAATACCCCCTATCATTCCCTAATCATTATACTGAAGTAATGCAGTATATACTTTGGGTTCTAGAATTTACCACATCCTCTCATCCATTTTCCTCTTTGAGATATTGTGCAGGTTTAAGTCTTCCCTTCTACTTCAAACAAATACTGTTGCACTTATATTATGTCTTTTTCTTCCAGGGACATCCAAGTTTGCACTTAACTCATGTTACATTTAGTCCTGATGGATCTGAGGTTCTCCTGAGCTATAGCGGAGAGCATGTTTACTTGATGAATGTAAATCATGGTAAAACAATTTACACTTTACCTTGTTTCTTGTTTATTTCTTATTATGTGTCACTTACAGTGTGAAATAATGTGCAGCTGTTCAAGTTGTTTTTGGTATTAAATTAAAAGCAGTCTAATTATGCAGCAGTTTATCTGTGTAAATTCTTTTGAACACTATCATGTTATTTATTTATGCTATGCTTGATATCATGCAAACAATCATTAACTCACATAAAAAGGAGAGAGTGCTGTGAGGTGTGCAGTATTCCTAAGGTAGGTCAAATATTGAAACTCTAACAAAACAATTAAGGTTCGATAAGTAAGTTTTTCTTTGTTCTTGAATTGGGGTTTGAAGAGGCCACTTGATAGTCTTGCATATGCTAGATCTCTTCCTTTAGCTTTTACTGTACTTCTCCGTGCATCTTTTTGCAACTTCTCTTTATTTCTTATTATATTATTTTGATGTATATTGTATCCTAAATGAGGACCCCTCACTTCCTAAAGTAGCTCTTTCAATCTGTATCGTTCATTTTACTTTGACAGGTTTTGTTTGATTCACGGCTAATTTATCATTAGTTTTTGGTGTGGTTTCAGATGTTCTCAAAGGTCTAGGCCTAGTTTTGATTAATTTGTAGCTTATGAGAGCTTCTTAATTAAAATAAGTTTTATAGTTCAAATATGAAAAAGCCTTTATTATAAGCTTGTAGGTGTTTATGGAGAAGTTAAACGAGTGATCTTCCAAAAAAATTGAGATTTTGAAGCTAATTTCAACTTAGATACAAAATTTTTGCATTTTGTTTAAAAGACTCATACATTTTGCGAGATTCGGCAAATATTTCTTTTTGTGTAAGTGCTTGCTGCAAAGTTTATGTAAACTAGCTCCTACTCTTTAGCTGTAAGTTATCTGTTATGTTTGTCAGAACTGTCAAAGTTGTTGAGATTATATTCTTGCAATATGCAGCTGGTGTGAATGAGGTGCAATATACTCCAGGAGATGTTTCAAAGCTGATGACTTACTCTCCAATTGTTAATGGGGTAGAATTACAGCCTTTTGTTTCCAATATCTTCACAAATGGTTTTCACACTAAAAAGAACATCACTGCCAAGGTATGCGGTGTATCATATGATTAATTTGGAAATATATCTATAGTTGATTTTGCATGATGTAGGTCTGTGATGTAATAAACATTTATTTTGCATAGTGTTTTGTTAACCAACTTGATTTTTACAGCTTGACAAGTGTAGGAAACTAATAAAATATGCTAAGAAGTCATTGGAGGAGGGGAAACCCTATTATGGAATTGAGGCATGTAATGAAGTTTTGAATGGCTACAATCATATTATTGGACCTGCACTAAAACAGGAATGCTTGTGTACTCGTGCTGCACTATTGCTTAAGGTTCTTAATATTACTAAACTGCGGCTTAGACTTTTTTACTCAGTTCAGGTTTCTTTTTCAATTTTACTGAATGGAATATCTTTTGAAATTACCTCGATATCCAGAGGAAGTGGAAAAATGATGCTCATATGGCTATAAGAGACTGCCACGCTGCTAGGAAATTTGATAAATCTGCATATAAACCACTTTACTACATGTCAGAAGCATTGTCTCAGGTACTCTTAGTTGTATGAACTACATTTTCAGAATGTGTTTGCTTTGAATTTTATTGAATAATGTGTAACGGTGGTTTTCAAGATTATCTTGGTGCATTTAAGACTCGCATTCGAAACATGACAAGTTAGCAGAGTCATAATTTTTTGTTTGAATAATGTGTAATGGTGGTTTTCAAGATTATCTTGGTGCACTTAAGACCCACATTCGAAACATGACAAGTTAGCAGAGTCATAATTTTTTGTTGATAGAAATAAAAGTTTATGAGGGTTTGTTTTTATGAGAAATACGGTAAGTGTACTCATATTGATCGATGAAGTCAATAGGGGAGGTTTTGTTTAAGCTTGTGTATTTGATTTAATGTTAACCCCCCCGCGCTCCTTCTCTCGTGGTGCGTGCTTTTGTGTGTAAACTTGGGTTTCATAGGTGCTGCAGTAGTGAGGGGGGAAAGAGAATTGAAGCAGAGGCACATGCTGATCAGTAGTTTGTATGTGCTGTTTTTTGAGGGGTTTGCAGATGGCAAAATATTTTAAACTTGAATATTGAATAGTAAAAGAGGGCTTTACATATTTTGAATCATCTTGGAGGTGTGACGAGCAAGATAATTAGATGCACTCATTACAAAAAATTTAGATTAGGATTACAAACTTAATTGTTGAGCCAGACGATCATAGAAGTCTGAAGGTCGAAACTTGTTTATATATGAAATTCTTATTGACGAGAAACAAAATTGAGACATTAAGCCCAGCTTGATAAGATTGAGGGCGACAGCAAATTCTTCTATAGGATTTTTGAGATTTAAGGCGTTTATTTTCTGGTAAATCAGTTAACAGTATGTATGATTTTATGTCTATTATCACACCATTTGTATGCAGAAGGCTTTCTGATTGCAGAACCTGTTTTTAAAGTTTTAAAACTCATAACTGAATATTTTTTTTGGGAACAGAATGCATTACTGAATATTATTTCCTTGCAGTTGGGAAAACACAAAGAAGCTTTGGATTTTGCTGTTGCTTCCCACTCACTGGCCCCATCCAAATCTGAAGTTGCTGAAAGAGTGGAGAATGTGAAGAAGGATATAGTTTTAGGTATGGACAAGATGGTTATGATTTGACTGTAAGAACTTTATAGTTATTCTTCCCTAAAGAAGTTTGTACCTGATGAAGCTCACTTAAATACGATGTTTCTTATAAAGGCAGTCAAAACTGAAGTATTTAATAATTACTGTATGCCATAACTGCTAAAACTTGGTATACAAAAATCAATCTAATTTTCAAATATTGCTTTTTATGTCTGGAAATTCCATGCCAATTTTTAATGATATTATGTGGATGTAACTGGTTTTTTTAACAGCTGAAACTGAGAAAAATAGCAAGACAAATAATGGAAGAGGTGGAAGAATGTTATCATTAAGTGACATTCTCTACCGGTCAGAGGCTAATAGTGATACTTCACAAGATGGTCAGAGATCTGACAGGGATGATTCTGATTATGACGAGGAAATGGAGTTGGACTTCGAAACATCAGTATCTGGTGACGAGGAACATGATTCTGATTCAAATATTCTTCACCGGAGTTTGAATCTTAGAATTCATCGAAGAGGTGACTCGAGAGAAAATGTTGAAGCAAGTGACTCAGATGAATCACCCTCATCATCATCATCATCACAAAATGGTAGAGCTTCATACCAGGTCTGTTTTGTTATTTTCTACTGAAAGTTGGAAGAAGAGTTTTGTTTATTCTTTTTATCTTTATTTCATCATCAGTGATTACAGTTGAATAGGCATAGAGGGAGAGAGAAAGGGGAGATACTGTTTCTCCTACTTTGTCGAAAGCACGCTACAGAGGAGCAACCCTTACCTCCGCAGGACATGCAATAGCGGAGCTGTTCAGGGTAGCGGCCACTATAGCAGCCAAAATAGCGGCTGTGACAGATCATAATGAGATAATTTTTTAAAAGAACAGTTCCACACATCATAATGAGATAAAAATAAATAAAAACCCGCAGAATCTAAACATTAGGACTTTCTATTGGGGTATTTTTTCATCTTTCCAATTCAAAAACATCATAAGTTTGGGGGTGCTCCTCTCTCATTCATGCCGTCATATTTGACCGTCTCACTAGTCATCACAGCTAGCTGCTTTTTTTATTTTTTATTTTATGCGTGTGTGTGTTATCATATGCGCGCGCGCACACACACTCACGTATAAGTTATATAAACTAAAAAAAATTCAAAATAGAAGTAACCTCATTATTCACTAACTCACTCACGTTTTTGGGCTGGTCGCTCTGCTCCGCTGCTCGGGATTGATTACACTTATTCTAACTCCTAATAATCAAGGAAATAACAAAATGGAAACATAATTCAAAAACAGAAACAAGATAATGTACAAACTTACCTTATCCTAACCGAGTAACCCCTATTGTTGGACACTCCAATTCAAGTTAGTGTTAAGATATTGATCATTCCCTTATCTAGAACTTAAGCGTTCTCTTGGTCTCTTGGGAGATTTTACTTGGAATGACAGCGGTTTCTTGGAATGACTGTGTGTGTGCCAAATGTGTATCTTGTAATTTTTTTTGAACAATGTGTATCTTGTAACTTATCCAATAGTTTTTAAGAATGTACCTTTTACATATCGTATCTGATGCTCTTATCGATCTGTATCCATATATTATTGACCATTTTTCTAATAAACTAATTAGCTGCTCATACATTTTGGTTAATAGTACTCTTAATTGTTTATCATGCAGCCCGAAGCAGCTATTGATATGAAGCAGAGGTTTATTGGGCACTGCAATGTCGGGACTGATATAAAACAGGCCAGTTTTCTTGGTCAAAAAGGTGTTCTATTTATAAGCTTTTCTGTGAGTTTTATAATCAGCTATGATTTTTATCATAATTTTACGAAGTGTGCAAAAAACTGAAGCTTTCAAAATTGTGGTCTTAATTGTAAGATTGTACGATTTTGTGATTCTACGACTGGCCTGCAATATGGATCGTGAGTGAAATTGTGTTTTGGTTAGATCATGAGTGAAATCGCGTTTGGGATCGTGAAACCATACAGTTTTGCAACTGTACTGCAGTTTGGATTGCTGGAATAGTGCCTCGCATTCTGGGCCGGGTCATGTTCTGCGTAACCCAGCTGAACAAAACCGCCAAAACTTGATTAAACCCTAAAATAGCAACTTTACCTTCTTAGTCATGCTATTCCCTTGTTTTGATTTCCCTGTCCCTTCTTCATCTCTCTTCTCTCCAATATTTACAGAATATTATTTCCGTTTTGGTAGGAACTTACGATCTTATATATGATCTTATGTTTTGTGATCTTGCTACAGTCTCCCGATCCTACCTGATTAATCAGGTAGGGATCTATCGACCCCAGTTGCGATTTTGCTACCCCCTCCCGATCTTAGTTAAGATCTCGATCTTGACAACATTGCAAAAACAACTCTCTCTCAGTTACTGTTTATTTTCATATGGTATTCTTGCGTTGTTGGAGTTTGCCATGGAGAAAATGTATGTTATGTCCAAAAACGATTTGCTTTAATCTATTCAATACCAGGGTTACATTTACATGGTAAGCAACAAACTGTTGCCCTTGAAATAGATAAAATTATACACTCTTGAGTCGTCTCTTTTACTTTGAATGACGATATTATCTTTAGAAATGAAAAGCACTGATTTAGGTGATATGTGCATAGGCACAGGGTGGTTTTATTGTATATTTTCGGCATGCGACTGTTTAATTTTGCTACCATAATGAATCTCCTCGTTCTGATTTGTTCATCTCTAGATAATAAGCAGCAAGTGTGTGTGTTAACATTTGGTCCATATTTGCAATTTTTATTTAGAACTTCTCACTTGTATATTTATAGGTGAATATGTTGCCAGTGGAAGTGATGATGGCAGATGTTTTATTTGGGAAAAGCGGACTGGAAGACTCATGAAAATGCTGAGTGGCGACGAATCTGGTAACATTGTTTTCCTATGATTTTGGGATTTTGGAGTCACCCCTTGTACTGTTATCTGAAGCTATTTCTTTGTCCTACAGTTGTAAATTGCGTACAATGTCATCCATTTGATTTTGTTGTGGCAACAAGTGGGATTGATAACACGATAAAGGTGAGAATCATTATTCTATGAGATATTGGGGTTGAATAAATATTTCAATCTCTGAAGCTTTCTGGTGATGGATTTTCCTAGATATGGACTCCAAGTGCTCCTGTTGCATCTTCTGTAGCTGGTGGTTCTGCAGGACCAGAAACTGGTGATGTGTTGGCTGCTATGGAGAACAATCAACAAAAGTTATCCCGTAATAGGGATTCAATGATGTAAGAATCTCAAAATCTCCCTATATAGGATTGAGAAGTGATGCAGCTAGGTTTTGCATCATTTTGCATATACACATGGTACATGATGTCTTTCAAGTGAATTTGATGGTGAAAATAAGCAGGACATACTTTTCAGTCTATCATTTTGTTAATATCTGGAGTCATAAAAATGACAAGCTTCTATAGTAATTGAGCTACTGCTGTTAATGTTAGGTGTGTCATGTCCAACTGCAGAAATTTCTTATCTGATCATTGTTACTTGTGCTGAATAGATATGTCCAAATAATGTCTTCTCATTTAATGCTTCCGGAAACAAATCAGGCATTTTGGACATACTGTGGTTAGCTGATTGTTTTTTCTGCAGGCCCTTTGAGCTCTTAGAACCATTTAGAATGCATGAGTTTCCTGAAGGATCACTACGCTTGCGACCTTTTGAATGTGCTCAAACCTAAAGATTCACTGATTTTCACCTGCTGGTAAGTTCATTTCTTTTCTTTTCTTTCGCATCAGTCTTAATATTGACATTCCTTGCATAACCATAAAGTTATTGGAAATCATAAATATCCGATAGTGGGTTGGTTTGGTTTGGCGGCGACAATTAAATTGATCTCAAGAAAAAAGCTGCATTATACATTTGTTATTGTGATCTCCAATTTTTGTTTACAAAACATTTGTCGCCCACATCTTATTGAACCTGTACTTTATACTCTGCCTTTGCTATTTGACAGAAAATCCTTACAAAAAAACACAGGATCTAAGATCCAGCTTGCTTATTCACGAATGAACATGCCTAAACTTGACAAATTGAATTTACTACACTGCTGTCGAAAACAGGATACCCTTTCTAGGAAGATCATGTGTTTTAGGGCGCTTTTCTGTTTGTAATTATTGAATATTATAAAGGTAAATCTTTCCTTCTGTACCACTGCAGGTGCTATGTTCGGCTTTACTTGTAAATCTGGATTGAGATGATTCAGATGGGGAACCAAGCATGGGAGACATTTTAAAGAGAATAAGTTGGAACATGGAAAGTAAATTATGGGTATTATCTGGAATTTCTTGTTCTAGTAAACAAGTATTTCCCTTAACTTATCTCCAACAATAATGTTGAATTTATAAAAAGGTGTACAAATTTACCGATTGCCATGTTTTCCGATATACTGTGTATAGGTTTTTGGTGGCCCCTTAATTAAAAATAGTTAATTTAATTAGATTTAATCTATGTATATATAGCGTTTTGTAGTTTAAAATAATATTATAGCAACTTAATATGCTTGCACTTAAGGTTTCTTACTATAGTCCCTTATTGTTTGGAAGACAGAACTTTGCATTTTGAGATTTACAGGCTCGTTTTTCTTTCTTTCTTTCTTTCGATGATTCTATTCAGGGTGTCTTCGTGGGGTTTGGGTAGCTCAACTGGGTTGAGTTAAAGAATAAAGAGTTAGAGGTCATGGGTTCAAACACAGACAAGGAGAAAATTGTTCACGGGGTTTTACTCGCTATCTTTCAAAAGAGAAAATTGTCCACGGGGTCTTGCTCGCTATCGTTCAAAGGAGAAATGATATTTGTATAGTTATTCTGCAGCAACTTTTGGCAATTATTTCTTGGGTCATGTTAACCGGTGCCCCCGGGGCACTGGTTAAGGAAACTAAAAAAAGCAAGTTTTAAAATGAAAGTAACACTTTTTATGCTTTTAACGAGTTGACATCACAAGTTCCAATGTAATACTTACTACATTTGACTCCTTAACCAGTGCCCCGAGGGCACCGATTAACATTACCCTTATTTCTTTCATACTCACATTATGTTCTCTATATATATATATAGTTTTGACCAATAAGAAAAGAGAAGATGAAGTTTGTCATAAAAGTTATCACAAAGTGGTGTACAAATATACTCCTTCCAAATGAGTGAGTCTAATTAGTATTACAAAATCAAGTACATCCCTCGTTATCAAATCTCTGGTTATCAAATCTATGATCAACTTTTGAATCAAAAGACAAGTTTTTCGAAATTGGAAATCAAATTTTATTATGAATGGCAAGTAAATAAGGGATGTCAAATCTATCAGCTAATATATCACCTTATCACCTCCTGATATCAAAATATTTCAAGTCATAGATCATAAATTAGGCAAAATACCTCTCGAGATTCTTTAAGTTTGATGTTAATAACAAATTAGTTATTTAAGTGTGTTTGGAACCACATCAAGTGACAAAAAAACGCATGTTTTTCTTGAAGCTAAACCTAGCTTCACAAATTTCACGGTGAATGCTCCTTGGGACGCAAGAAATGGCTGTGCAACGAGTATCTAAACACATACTAAGTCTTTTTTGCTACAAATTGGTTCTTTATGTTTTTCTTTGCTGCAAATTGGGCATTTAAGTCATGAATATTCATATTGTTGTCAAATTTTTTCAACCAACTTCATTAAAAGTGTCTATGGACCATTTATCATTGAGGTGGTAGGTTCAAATATGTTTATGTCATTAAACATGATTTACTAACACATTTTATATTCTTATTGTTTTTGAATTCAAGTCTAATTTTACAGATGAATATTTATTAATCGTATTATTAATCTAGTAAACGATCAACTTTGTTTCAAATCAAGATTGAATAATACACATGAACTCTAGTTTTGAGAACGGTAAATTTGGACATACCAACTTAACATTAAACGTCCACATTTTTAACCGAGTTTGATGAAAATAGGGTAATGATGCACTTATTTATGATTTAAAGGACCAATTTGTAACAAAAAAAAATTAAATGACTAGCTTGTTATAATCATATATCATAAAGGACCGTAGATGATATTTGATCAATAAATTAAAATAAGTTTGTCATAGTTTTCTCTATCTAGATTCTCTCTTTCATTTTCTTCGTTGAGGGGTGATTTTGGATTAGTTTTTGCCCTTGGTTGGTTTTCAGCTAATTTTTGCCTTGAAATCATATCTCTTCATCGTTTTCTTTAAATTTCAATCTTAATAAGTTATTTTTGCATAGATTTATGTCTTTTTTTTTCGTTATTTTGTTGTGAGTGTGGTGCTGCGTTGTTTGTCGTCTTGTGCGGTGTTGTTTGTTTTTCCGTCTTGTTGCGATATTCATTTGGTTCATATTGAAAATTGATAAAATCAATGATTTGAGCTTCAACGTTGTAGATATAGAGACATGAGTATTTCAGTCACTTTAATTTTATTATATTATCTGTAAGCTTTTTGTTGTTGTATGTTACATTAGATGTTGTGAGTTTGTTCTGAGATTAATCTTTTATGTTTTTAGCGATGTTGAATGATGTACTCTTATCAAATCAAATTTGAATGAATATCATTTTGTTTTTAAAAAGAAAAATACAAAGTTGATGTGAGATCATGATTTATTAGAGTAAATTGAGATTCATGGTAATGAATATTGAAGTTAAAGATGGGATGCATGTGTCCTCGTGAGCAGAACATAACTTAGTTGGCAGGGACATGCATTGTTATATGTAGGGGTCAGGGTTCGAACCTCAGACACCCCACTTATTCATCTTAAAAAAGGTGAATTCTAACTACTAGACTACCTGAGATTAAACTACTTTAACGAGGATTTTGGCAACACCCATGCAAATAATAAAAATAGTTTGCAGGACATCGGAATAAACTCCAATGTGACAAACCTAGGCCATGCAATTTCAAACCATGGAGAATACTCCAAGGTTTCGCTTTTGTATATACTAACCTATCGAAATTAGCGTCGGAGGAATTCAAATCCGAGAAGCTATTATTTAAGTAATACAATAATAGAGGAGCTATTGGAAATTGACATCCAATATAAATGGATCATCTACTATACTCTATCATTGTATTATTTAAATATAAATATATATAAATGTTTAGTGAATTGATTTTACAGTAAATTGACTGTTCTATCTCATAAAATGAAAGAAATACAATTATGAGGATACTGTTTTACTTTATTTTATTATGTTTCAAAAGTTTCAACTCATAGGTTATTATCATCTTATCATTAGTTTGAAATTATGCGATCATCCTTCCAAGTATTTTCATGTTTCTATTGTGGTGTGCTTAAAAGGGACCAAAGTCAAAAGGAACTATTACATATTCTTAATATAACTATGGTGATTGGCAAGTTTTGCAAATTGATTTTGAACAGGACTACAATTGTCAATTGAATTGGTTTGAACTTTGGATACAATATCTATTTTCTCCCATCTTCCTGTAAGTAATGGTCCCACGGGTCACAATGAAAATCTACTCCCACTGCCTGCCACTATGCAAATACTTTTCACCTAACCTCCTTGGATATATTTGCTGATTTTCATACATCAACCATATATATTGCCACATTGAACGGGATGTGACTGCTAACGTCCACTTTATTCACCCATTATTTTCGAGGAGCACAATTATTTTGGCATAAATCCGATTGTATATGGACGGTGGACACTGTAATAAAATACATTAAAAACAAGTGTTAGTTTAAAATTTGTCAAGAAAAAAAAATGTTAATTATAGGGGTGTGAGAGAAAGATAACATCATTAAAATAAAGATGTATAGAAATATGGTGTCTAGTCTCCGAGAATTTAGTTTAATTAATAGAATAATCTATAATATATGCAAATGTCAAGTTTTAAACCTCAAATACTTCAATTTAAAAAATTTAAAAGATTAAGAATTGAAATAGGATATAGTAGTGGAGTTGTTGAGGACAACAACTGCAACAACGGTAGAATTCGTCTAAATAATAACATGGTCAAGATGAAGGTAACGAGCAATAAGCAGCATGTATTAAACTTCACATCTCAACACTTGAAAACTATTGCAACCAAGATTATGATAAAATCTCAGAATAAGAATCTTTGTTTTTTCTTTTTCCCTAAGACACGTATGCTACCACCATTTCTAAATATACGAGTTTAAAGTTTTCAAGTACTTTAATATGATTCTTGTGAAGAAAAAAAATGCTTTTATATGATTTATTTTGATATTAACTTTGAACCCTGTTAATTATTTTTTAATCACATTATTCTGTATTATTTTTTTAAAAAATTGTTACTAACAATAGATATTGTGAAGATAGGATAAATTATTTTTCTCCTATTTGGTAAAACAATACAAATTGTTAATAAATTAAATATTAAAAGAAAATCTTAATTTTTGTGATAAAGTTGAGAGGTTCTATTTTCGACGAATTCTTATGTACTTTAGAGTTTGGTCGGGTGCCGATACCCTCTATGTAAAATTTGTTTAATGTCTAAATTTATTTTAAACTAAAGAAATATGAAAATATGACATGGGTACCATTGTCTATACCTCTATGTAGATTATTTTTTTCGCCGAAATAAAATTACATCACTTTTTGTGACAACTTTTGGAACAATTTTTTCTCTCATACTTTTTACTCTCTTTTTATTGCTTTGATTCTCATAGTAATATCAACACTTTTTTTAAGAAAATATCTACATTTCTTTGTATATCTTTTATTGTTTCATAAGTTGTCCCAAAAATTATTATTCAAATAACATCTTTAGATAGAATTGTTGAGGCTAGAAACCCAACAATTTGATTCGTTTGTCACTTGATAAATTTCAATGTACCCTGGTTGTCTTTTAGTTGCAGTAAAACTTATACTTCAATGATTATTATAAGCAATTATTTTTTTAAAGTTTATTGAATAATTGATGTATCTTGTCTATATTATAAACATTCAATACTAAATAATGTTTGAAATTACCTTTTACTAATTTTAATTATTTAAAAATTAAATTTTTAATTAACGTGTTTACCTAATGAAGCAACATTAGATACCGTTTTCCATTTGATGTAGAGTAAACTTAAAACAACCTCCACTCCATAGTAAAAGGTAATTTCAAACATTATGTAGAATATATGACCATTTACCATTGAAATTTGAAATTGATTTTCAAAGGTAATTTTCAAATTTCAATCCCTCGAAATATTTGATCATCAAATTAAGCTGATAGAGTAGGAAAGTTCCATTTCCAACATATAATGCGTCAAAAAATAATCCCATGTTTTAGAGTGTTTAGATTAAGCCGAACAGATGTTATCTAAGCAAGTCATTGTTTGACGTTTGTTAATACATTTTACGGCAGTTCAGGCACTGTCACCAGAAAAGAATTATTTGGACCATGTTGTCCTTCACGCTTTCAAGTTTCAACTGTCAAACCAACTTTATTTTAAATTATAGTAATTCTTCTGTTTCTGTTAACAAAACGGTATTTGTTACTTCTCTTTTCATAAAATTAGTATGTTGCTTATGCTTACAGTTGTATAATTTTCTCCATAACCATATGTCCATACATAGTTTTAATGCTGATAAAAAGATATGGCAGATGTTCTTTAATGATTTACTTAATTTGTTGCTATAGATTCTTAACTCTCCATAACCTTACATGCATTGTTATATGGTCTGTCACTCTGTCCGTACTAGAATGATTATGTTTGTTGAGTTCGTACGGTGTTGAATGATGGCATGGTATTATTCTTTCACTCATTTTTCCTTGCATCAAATGCTAACATTAATGTATGCAAAAAAAAAAGTCTAGAAAATGTATTTGTTAGTGACATAAGGTGATCATAAAAGTAATCCCTGTCGAGCAACAATCTGTTAAGATGTGAAGTGTGGGTATCTACGGACATTATGACATTCAAGTTAGTATGTGAATAAAAAAGTGAGAGATGCTGAAAAATAAAAGTTTTTTTACCATGCATTTGTGATGAATGATGTCTTTTATAGACGTGGTCATGAAGTCGTTGGAGACATGATGGGAGGTCATTACAGACGGTGCTTCATCAATGTTGAGCTTAAGTCATCCGTTACGCGTCGTATAGAATGCAGAATCCCAAGCTAGTTGTTGAAGGGCTCATTGGTTGGAAGATATTCAACTAACAATTGTGTTTGTACCTTTCAATTTTAGGGTTTGATAGGCAGTAAATTGTGAGCCTTGACAAGTCCAAAACAACTACATTCTGTTTTACCATCTCCTCCTAAAAATGGTCATGCTAACATATGTCCTGAGGACACATGATAAGTTTTTCACGATTAATAAGTATTTATTAAAAGAAAGTTAATTATTAAAATATTTTATCATCTCAAAAACATGAGATATAAAATTCGTGTACTGTCCTTAAAAAAAAATCGTGTACTGATGGATACAAAATACTGAAAGTGAAGTTTTTTTTTTTGAAGGGTGAAAGTGAAGTTGTCTGCAAGCCAATAGTGATTCAATTATTATTACTCATTATTCTGGAATGCAATGGGTAAAAAAATGTAATAGTGAAACAAAGATGTTAAATTATCAACTTAAAAAGTACTCCGTCCAAAAAAATATTAAGATGATAGAGAATGTATCCCACCCATCAGGGCTCTTCAGTCATTGGCTACAAATGCATTTTCAAATAATAGAAGGATTACGGCCAATTAAGTTGTGATGTATTCATGCATATTTTAAAGAAATGCTAGCATGTGCTTTTATGCAAGTTGTAGACTTGTAGTATACTGCCCATTTGAATTAAGTTTATTTTGAGTTTATGAAAAATATTTTATGGAAATAAATAAACTTTTATTTATTATTCATAAGTTTGTAAATATAGTTTATGAAAAAACAGTTTATTACAAACATAAAATTTTCATTAGTAAAAATTTATAAATTAATATAAAAACTTATTTATTTGCATAAGTTATTTTGCTTAAGTTTAAAATAAGTTTAATCCAAATATAATGTGACCTATAACAGAAATATTTTATTCTAAAAAAAAAATCTAATAAACCTATAACCTAAACCTTTCCCTTCCTGATCTTTTTCTCTAGCGGTGTGTGCATCCCATAAATTGATATGAAATTGTGCCATTAGATCTATGTAACCTTCAACATATTTTACACATTATCTCAATTCTCTTTATCTCTAGTTTAGCTAACCTTTCTTTGGATGATCAAGTGTTGAAACACAATACCGGAACCCTAACACATTTGAATAACAAAATCGAAGGACTTAGGGGTTCAGGTTTTGTTTTCACAGTGTCACCTTCGTCAGATTTGTTTAGAGATTCTTCAATGGAGTTAGCGATCTTAGGATTCTTTGAGGGAATGAAAAAGAATTCAATTAGAAAGAATAAAAAAATAGAAGAAAAAAATAACACATTCTAAATACAAGTTTGAAGTGTTTAAAGGTTTAACAACAATACTAAATTAAGAGCAAATCTATAATCTAATCCCTTAATTATCTTGGTTTTTCAACTTATCAAATTAATTTTTGAATTATATATCATTCTATATCTTATTTTTAAAGCAACTAAATATATCTGTAAACATAACTTAATTGGTATAAATATTACATTATATATGTAAGGTCTTGTGTTTGAACCCCAAACTCTTTAGTTACTCACTTAAAAAAGTAATAACCAACTAAATCGATTTTTTTAATCACTATGAAACAAACTCAATATCTCATAATTTACAATGTAAAAATGAACCAACTATTTACGTCAGACTTCAATTTTAGGATAAATAATGATATTTTTTAGAACAAATCGAAGATAGACTGATAAAAAGAAATTTGTTCAGAAAACTGATAAATTAATTAATCAAATGCATACAGTTCAGTATGGACCGCATGTTAGCCATGTCCACCCTATGAACGAGATTAATTTCAATTTTCAATTTCTTGCAAAAGTTTTGTGCAAGAAACATGTAACAGATAAAATATTAAATTTTGAAAAAATGCCAACTACGCCAATTGTTATTGTTTTGGCAACTGTGAATGTGGTGCACGACTTTGCATGCAGGAAACATTAATTATATTAAATTAAATTTGAAAGCAAGCACATCATGAAAAAGATAAAAGAAAAAGGGAACAAAAGAAAAAAATAAAAAAAAAGAAAGATTGTGCGTACAAGCTTGGAATGCATTCACTCTTACAACACAATTTATCTTCCTATAAAGCTGCGAATCATTTACGACTTTTTGTTCTTTAAAGTTGAAATTGAACTTACTTTTATTTCTTTATAGTTATGGGTTTTCTCACCCCATATTCCTTCTTTTCTTTCTCTACTCACACTTTTTTCATTTCAATTCAACGATCTACTAATTTCTTTCTCTTACAATTACAAAACTCATTTCAATAACAACCTTATATTCTCATGGGTTATCTTTTATGCAATGCAGAATCTGCAATTGCTACCTGCGATCCACACTATTGGGATCTCAAAAAAAGAAACAAAACACTAACAACAAACACTATCAAAGAGTTTCTTTACACCGACCTTATCACTGCCACAGATAGTTTCTCTGCCGATAACTACCTCGGCAAAGGTAGCCACGGCAGAGTTTACAAAGCAAAGTTAAACGGCGATAACGTTGTCGCTGTTAAAACAACAAAGCTAACTACAAAAATCAAACATAGTCACAACAATTGCACTGGTTGTGGTAATTGTACAAGTCCAGCAGAAAACGAGATCGAGATTCTTTCACAAGTTCCAAATCCTCGTCTCGTAAATCTCATAGGATACTGCACCGACCCAAACGGCAATAAATTAATTGTCGTCGAATACATGCCAAATGGTTCACTTCATGATTTATTACACTCTTCATCTAAACCTCCCGGTTGGACCAGACGTTTCCGGTTCGCATTACAAGTTGCAAAAGCGGTTCGAACCTTACACGCTTCAAATCCTCCGGTTATTCACCGTGATATTAAATCCTCCAACGTTTTAATCGATCAAGATTTCAAAGCAAGACTCGGTGATTTCGGTTTAGCGCTAAGAGGACACGTGGAAGACGTTCGTGTAAAGTGTACACCACCGGCGGGTACGTTAGGGTATCTTGATCCATGCTATCTTGCGCCTGAGGATCTTAGCGCCAAGAGTGATGTGTTCAGTTTTGGGATCTTGCTGTTGGAGATTATCAGTGGAAGAAATGCGATTGATGTTAATTATAGTCCTCCGTCGGTGGTTGATTGGGCGGTACCGTTGATTAGAAGAGGTGATTTCGTCGGGATCTGTGATCGGAGAATTGGTGCACCGTCGGATTTGGTGATGTTGCGGCAGATTGCAGTGATTGCGGCGAGATGCGTTAGATCGACGGCGGAGAAACGACCGGGGATGGTGGAGGTTGTTGAGTGTTTGAAATTGGCGAGGAAGAGGTTTCATTCGTCGCCGATTTGGTGTAGTTTGAGACGGCGCGTGACACGTGTAGAGAACGCGCAACCGTTGATGAGATGTGAAGATTACGATAATGATTATGATTATGATTTTCGTAATAATAATTATTATGATTGGGATGATGATGAAGATGATAACAAGAATGAGAATGTTGCGAAGATTGTTAAGAGTAGTGGGAGTAGTAGAAGGAGGAGTAAAGTATCAAGTGTAGAGTATGAGAGTAAACCGTTGAAGAAAGAAGCGAGATCTAAGCCGTCAAAGAAAGTAACGAGATCTAAAACCGTTGGATCTTCTTCTGGGTTTGTTAGTAGTTGCAGTAGAATTAGTGGGATTCAAATGGTTACAGAGAAAACGGGTGTAATGAAGTTGAAAAAGTCAAAGTCAATGGGAGTCTTGCAAAGTCCTGATTTGGGTGAGGGTGAGACAATGATAGCAATGTGGAAGTTGGTGATTAGAGATAATAAGAAAATGGAAAAGAAGATGCTAGAGAAACCTTTGGTTAATAAGCATGGTTGGGAATCAGAATAACCATTAATCAATTATCAAAGATAATTTGGATGATTTCTGTGTTAAACAGTTGAGAGTAGTCAACCCCTGCAAAATAGAGAGCTAGATTTTTGGGGGTTTTTGTTTTTCTGGCATTATCATTCTTTACACTGTCAATCACAATCTCCAAAAAATGGAAGAAGCATTTTTTGTTGTTTATTAATAAAATGCATTTTAGAAATTTTGAATGAATCTTATGAAAAGCGACAAAAGATAAACTATCAGATCGTTATAGTAGTTATTATTAGTACATGTCTTTACATAGAATTTGTCGTGGCTTGAAAACTCAAGTGGTCAAGTATACTTGTCTTCTTAGAAGAAGCCGAAAGGAACTAGGCCAGAATTTTGCATATGGACATTATTCACTTTCTCGTCCATTCTAACCTTATACTCCTTCCGTTTTAGATATAAAATCCATTTTAAAGTATTTTATTGCATTAACTATTTCTATACAATAATATATTTTCCCTAAAAAAATATCTTTATTTTTTCATAATAGACATCACTAGTTCTTCACTCTTGTGAAAAGTGGTCCAAAGAATGCAAGGAATTATTAGTGAGAATTATAAATAACACTCTCTATTCATAAATATATGTCACAATTTAATCATGTGTATTATTCAAATGACTTATCATGAAGTATTTTTTTATTAATATATAAAGACAAATGTTAGTATATAAAATGTTCGATTTTTTTATCCTTTAATTTAATTTCAAATAACACTTTAGCCTTTTATTTTTATTTGATTTTTTATGATATAAATGTCAACATTGTTATCTTTTTTTACATAAAAATAATAATTAAAAAAATACATATCATCCCTAAAACTCATATCTTCATAGCAAAACCCATTAAACCCGTGCTGTCACACAACCACAGCCCACCAAACCTCCACATTTGTTGAAAATGAGCAAACTAAAATGGAACCAAATTTTTAAAAGAGACCAAGGGAAAAAGTTCAGAATTACAAGGTTGTTTTTGGGGAAATGTAGGAAGCATGTTTATCACATCTAAGCAAATCATTACAAGATTTGAATGAATCACTCCACAATTGGAACAAAGAGACTTTCGTTAAACTCACATTCACACATCAACAAGGTCCTGTTTGGATAAACATCTTATATAGATGCTTATAGCATTAGGACTTATAACATTAGAGCTTACATCATAAATTCTTATACTTGATAAGTTATTTATGTTTGGATATATACACTAAAAAGTACTTACATAAATTGAAGTGTTTGGATGTGACATTACATAAGCAATTATCGAAATTTTAAATATTTTTAGTTTAACAAAAAAATCAAAGAATCGAACCACAATCAAGATTTTTTTTGATAAAATTAATCAAGATGTAAAAAAACAATATTATAATATATTAGTTATAATTATATATATAGTATAATCAATATTCGTCCTTAAAAAAAATATCAATATTCATATAAGACAAAATTAACATTAGATAAGTATATAGTTACGTGACAAAAAAAATATTCATATAAGAAAAATATTATTATTCAGTTTCATTTTGTTACGTAACAAAAAAATAATAAAAATCTTCCTTAAAAAAAAACTTTGTTACGTGTGTTAATTTAGTAAGATAAGTATATAGCAATTTTGTTACTCATGCACCGCCAAAGATAACTAACATTATAATTAAAAT